>Ga0193741_1000422_pt1 | contig 12564 bp, 12 predicted proteins | sample L2s2metaG_FD_143059 | JGI IMG/M metagenome (GOLD analysis project Ga0193741, IMG submission 143059) | Soil microbial communities from a riparian zone of the East river system, Colorado, United States - L2s2 | ecosystem: Environmental > Terrestrial > Soil > Riparian zone | place: USA: East River...
AAGGCGTTCCCGTCGGGCTCGTGGTCGCGGCGCCGAAGCGGTTCGGGACGGAGCTCGTGCGCGCGACCGGCTCTCGGGCCTACGTCGAGGCCCTGGAGCCGCTGCTGGACGCCGTGGACGAGGAGGGCGTCTACGCGGCACTCGGCGTCCCGTTCTGCCCTCCCGAGCTGCGTGAGGAGCCGTTCCGCGGCCGGCCGCCGCCGCTCGTCGAGCTCGGCGACATCCGGGGTGACCTCCACGTGCACACGGACTGGTCGGACGGCAAGGCGAGCGTGCTCGAGATGGGCGAGGCTGCGCGGGCGCTGGGCTACGAGTACCTCGCGATCTGCGACCACACGCGAAACGTGCGGGTCGTCCCTGGGCTCGACGCCGACGACATCCGGCGCCAGGGCGAAGAGATCGCAGCGGCGAACGAGCGGCTGGCGCCGTTCCGGATCCTGCGCGGGAGCGAGTGCGACATCCTCCCCGACGGCTCGCTCGACCTCCCCGACGACGTGCTGGCCGAGCTCGAGTGGGTGCAGGCGAGCGTGCACGCAGGCCAGCGCGCGCCGGCGGCGGAGATGACGAAGCGGACGGTCGAGGCCATGCGGCACCCGGCGGTGCGATGCCTGAGCCACCCGAAGGGGCGGATCATCAACCACCGGCCCGAGAACGCGCTCGACCTCGACGTCGTGTTCGAGGTCGCGCTCGAAACGCGCGTTGCCGTCGAGATCAACGGGCTCCCGGACCGGCTCGACCTGCGGGACGTACACGTGCGGGCCGCGATCGAGGCAGGCGTCCCGATCGTGTGCTCGACGGACGCCCATTCCGTCCGCGGTCTGAGCAACATGCAGCTTTCGGTCGCGACTGCGCGCCGAGGCTGGGCAACGACAGCAAACATCGTCAACACGCGCCGCCTGTCCGAATTCGCCGAGATCAGCCGAGCGGGACGGGCGGGCCCAGAGCCGTGTCGCGGGGAGTCCCGCCCGAGTCGACGTACGTGAACTCGGCGCTGAACTCCTGGACGCCCGGCGGCAAGGGGGTCCAGACCTTCTGCGCGACCTCGTGGCCGTCGGTGCTCGGGCTGACAGGGATCGACCGCGGAATCCACAACGGAACCTCGAGCTCGACAGCGTCCGACAAAAGCCGCCATTCCAGGTGACCGGTCTTGCCGCTCTCTCCATTGACATTCAGCTTGACGGTGAACAGCGCGCCGTTCGTCGCCAGTTGCTCGGGTGTGAACGAGCCGCTGCCGAGATCTGGGTGGTCCGAGAGTGCCTTGCCCCAGGTCACATCCGCCCCGACTTCGGCGGTTGGCGAAACCGTGGCGCTCACCGGCGTCGCCGGCGCGAAGAGCCGATCATTCAGCTCGAGCACGCCGGCCGAGAGGGTCACAATCGCGCCGAGCCCCGCGACGACGGCCATCAGCTTCTTGCTTGGCGTCTCCAGCCTGGCGAGTGAGAGGCGTCCGGGCGAAGCGGGCTCGGCCGGCGGAGTCTCGATCTCCGGCTCAGGGGCGGGTTGTTCGCCGGCCGGCTGCGCCCCGGCGTCCACTAGGGGTTGATCTTGTCGAACCCGTTGATCCCCTTGAAGATGTCCCCGGGCTTGTCGGGCCAGGCTTCGTCGGTCCAGTTGGTGTCCGAGTGCGAGACGATCCCGTGTGAGGCGTTCAGCGTCAGCGAGCCGCCGTAGAGCGTGTCAATTTCTCCGTCATGCGACTTGAACCAGTCACCGCCAGACCCGCCCTCGAACCGGTCGACGCCCTGGTAACCCTGGAGCCGATCCCAGAGGCCGAAGCCGCGGAGCCAGTCCTTGCCCGCATACCCACACAGACGGTTCTCGGACCCGTTGCCTGCCCGGACGTGCCACGGCGACCAGGTGAGGTTGGTGGCAGCGCCGCATTGGAACACGGGCCCGTGGTTCACTCGACCGCTCGGCTCCAGGGAGGACTGGCCGAGCGGAGCCGTCGTCGGCCCCCAGTCCGGCTCGCTGTCGTTTGCTTGGTGGTTGTGGCTGAGGTTGCGAGGCTTTCCGCCGCTGGGTGCGATGGCCATGATCTCGAGGTCGTGATTCAATGCACCTGAGGTAAAGGCAATTGTCTGTGCGTTGGGCGACCACGCGGGGTCGAGCTCGCTTGCACTTGCGCTCGTCAAGCGGGTTATTCGCTTCCCACGCGCGTCTCGCACATAGAGGTTGTAGTTCCGATTCGCGAAGCCGACGAAGGCCAGCCGCCCATCACGCGGTGAATACGCCGGCTCGAGCTCGGCGCGCGCCGTAGTGGCCGTCAGCTGCTTAACGAGCCGGGTAGTGACGTTCGCTTCGTACAGATCTGAACGCCACGAGCCCGGCCTTGCGATTCGGTCGAAGACCACTCGGCGGCTGTCAGCCGACCAGTTGGGATCGAGGTCCATCGTGGCCCGGCTCTGGGACATGTTCTGCGCGTTCGAGCCGTCGGCGTTCATCACCCAGATTTCCCAGTTTCCCGTCCGATTCGTTTCGAATGCGATTTTCGAGCCATTGGGTGCCCAGATCGGGTCCACGCTCGAGGAGCGGCCGCTCGTGAGCTGGCGCGGCTGTCCGCCCTGAGCGTCGACGGCGTAGATCTGCCACGTGCCGTCGCGGTCGCTCGAGAAGGCAAGACCACCGTCCGGCGCCCAGTCCGGATCTTCGTCGTCGGCCGCGGACGCGACGACCGGCACCTGGCGCTTCCCCTGCGCGTCCATCGCGTAGATGTCGCTCGTGCCGGCGCGGTCGGTCTGGAAAAGGATCGGCAGTCCCGGAGGGACAGCCGCGGTCGGAGCGGCTTCTCCGGAACCAGAGGCAGCGCCCAGCAGGATCACTGCAACTGAAAGACCGACGGCGGAACGCTGGAGCACCACGCGGCACCTCGAGACGGATCACGCTTCTCGCCGCAGTCTTCTGTTAAGAGTACTTCTGCCTCTGGTCGGGTTCAACCCACGCGCGCGACGAACTATGCGTTCGCGCCCGGGCCCGTCGTGGCCCACTCGCGGACCTCGTACCAGTGCGTGTCCCGAAGCGCCTCCGCCACCTGCGGGTCCGTGTGCTGCGCGTAGAAGACGTTCTTGTCGAGATCGGCGCAGATCGCCACGGCGCCCAGAGGGAAGTCGCCGAGCTGGACGAGCGCGTCCGCCGGCAGCCGCGCCTCCGCGACGGTGTAGTGCTTGAACTGGAGATCGGGCGCGAGCTCCGTCAGCTCGGGCCAGTCGGGACATGTTCGCGAGCTCATCCGGCCTCCACTTTGCTCTCCGCGTCGGCCAAGGCCCAGGCGCCGTCGAGCCGGACCGCCCCGCGAGCGTGGTCGGACGGCTCGACCGCGAAATGCTCCGCGCCGTCGATGCGGTGATAGCGCTGTGTCCCGGCCAGGTCGGTCAGCGCAACGCTGATCTGAAACTCTCCCTCGCCGAGGGGAAGCCGTTCGAGGAGGAAGCGAAGCTCACGCTCCCCAGTCGAGCCGTCCCAGCCCAGCTCGCCGAGCGCCTTCTGGTTCGCCCCGAGCAGCGAGCCGCCCGAGTCGCGCACCTCGAGCGACAGGACAGGCGCGGGCACCGGACGCTCCCCCACGAGCTGAAGCGTGATCGTCACCGGCTCGCCGGAGGCGAACCGGGTCCGCGGCATCCCGTCGGCGCCCGCAAGCCAGACGCGTCCCACGCGAACCTCGCCGCTGCCCCACTCGCGGAGGCCTGCGCGCACCTCGTCAGGGCTCTCCTCGAGCGCGAGCGACTCGTGGTAGCGCTTGATCGCCTCCGCAGCCGGCCCGTCATAGGCGACCTCGCCGTGGCTCAACATCAGCGCCCGTTCGCAAAGCCGCTCGACCGCTGGGGCCGAGTGGGAGACGAAGCAGACGGTCCCGCCGCGCTCCTTGAACTCGAGGATCTTGCCGATGCACTTGCGCTGGAAGGCTTCGTCGCCGACGGCGAAGACCTCGTCGAGCAGCAGGATGTCCGCTTCGACGTGCACCGCGATCGCGAAGCCGAGCCGCATGTGCATGCCGGACGAGTACGTGCGCACGGGGAGGTCGATGAACCGCTCGAGCTCGGCGAACGCGACGATTTCCTCCAGCCGGTCCCGCACGTAGCGGCGCTTGAGACCGTAGATCGACCCGCTCAGGAAAATGTTCTCGCGACCCGTGAAGTCCGGGTGGAAGCCTGCCCCGAGCTCGAGCAGGGAGCCGACCGAGCCGCCGACCTCGAGGCGCCCGCTCGTGGGAGCGAAGATGCCTGCGATCAGGCGCAGAAGCGTTGTCTTGCCGGAGCCGTTCCGACCGACGAACCCAACCGACGCCCCCGGCTCGATCTCGAACGACACGTCTCGCAGCGCCCAGATCTCCTCCTTGCGGCGAGTCTCGGGGCGGATGATCGCCTCCTTCAGCGTGAGGTTGCGATGAGGGTTGACGCGAAAGCGACGGCTGATGCTCTCGGCGGATATCTGACCGGGTTCCATCACGCCGAGCGTACTGAAACGGTCTCACGAACCATGCCCGCCAGCCCGCGGATGAAGGCCGGGTCGTCGTTCAACGACTCGATTCGCTCGAGCACGAGCCCGAGCTCGCCCGCACGCTCGCGCGCCTCGACGTCGATGTCCCACAGGATCTCGAGGTGGTCGGAGACGAAGCCGATCGGGCAGACGAGCACGTGCTCGACACCGCGCTCGCGCAAGCTGTCGAGCTCGTCGAGGATGTCCGGCCCGAGCCACGGCTCGCCGGTTGCGCTCGCGCTCTGGAAGGCAAACGACCACGAGCCCAGGCCGGCTCGCTCCGCGATCAGCTGCGAGGTCTCGAGGAGCTGATCGCGATATGGATCTCCCTCGTCGAGGATTCGCGAGGGAAGGCTGTGGGCGGTGAAGACCACGTGGGCGTCGGCCCCCCGGACGCGGTCGGCGAGCACGGCGACGAACGGCTCGTGCATGTGCCAGCTCTCGACGAAACGGAGGTCGGCGCGACCGTCGACGGCTCCCTCGAGCCGTTCGCGGTAGCCGTCGACCGAGAGCCTGGAGTAGTGGGGCGCGAGGACGATCCCGACGATCGGGTCGGCGCCGCGGGCCAGCGCGCGCTCGGCCGCCTCCGAGATCCGCGGGCGCCAGTGCTTCATCCCCACGTAGACCGGCAGTTCGAGCTCGTCCTCGAGAGCCGCGCGCTGAGCCTCCGTCACGTCATCGAGCGGCGAGCGGCCACCGATGCGCCGGTATCGGTCGGTGAGCTCCTCGACGGCCTCGTCGGACACGGGTCTCCCTCCACGAATGTCTTCGAGGTAGGCGCGGATGTCCGCCAGCTCGGTCGGGCTCCCGTAGGCCATCAGGACAACGGCCGGCGTCATGCGGCGACCGTCGCCGTCCGCTCGTGGACGATCTCGACCAGCCGTCCCAGATCGGCAGGATCGGTCTCGGGCAGGACGCCGTGGCCGAGGTTGAAGACATGGCCCGGACGTCCACCGGCCGCCTCCAGGATCGCGAGCGCCGACTCCCGCACGCGCTCGAACGGCCCCAGAAGGAGCGCCGGGTCGAGATTCCCCTGCACGCCGCGATCGTGACCGACGCGCTCCCAGGCCTCGTCGAGCCGGACCCGCCAGTCGAGGCCGATCACGTCGCCGCCGGTCTCGGCCATCACCTCCAGCAGGTGAGCAGTGCCCGTGCCGAAGTGGATCGTCGGCACGTCGACGGCATCGAGGATCCGCTTCGAATACGGCGCGACGAACTCCTCGTAGTCGTCCCGCGACAACGCGCCGACCCAGGAATCGAAGAGCTGCACAGCGTCGGCGCCCGCCTCGACCGTCGCGCGCAGGTACGCCTCAGAGGTCGCCGCGAGCTTCTCGCAGAGCGCGTGCCAGACCTCGGGCGACCCGTACATGCACCGCTTCGTGACCGCGAACTCGCGCGTCGGCTTGCCCTCGACGAGGTAACCCGCGACCGTGAACGGCCCACCGCAGAAACCGACGAGCGCCTGCTCGGGAACGAGCGCCTCGCGCACGAGCCGGACCGCCTCGAGGATGAAGGGAACCGCCTCCGCGGGCTCGGGAACGCGTAGGCGCTCGACGTCCGCGGCCGTCCGGACCGGCTCCGCGACGACCGGGCCCACGCCCTCGACGAGGTCGACGTCGATCCCCATCCCGAGGATTGGGAGCATGATGTCCGCGAACATCACCGCCGCGTCGACGCCGTGCACTCGGACCGGCTCCAGCGTCACCTCGGCGCACAGCTCGGGTTGCCGGCAGACCTCGAACAGGCCGTAACGCTTGCGGATCTCGCGGTAGCCGGGGAGAGAGCGCCCGGCCTGGCGCATGAACCAGACGGGAGTCCGCGCGACCGGCTCCAGGCGGGCCGCTTTGACGAGCAACGGGGCCACTAGTGCCCCTTCCAGTGATGCCGCCGAGCTCCTGGGTCGCGAGCACCAAGCCAGAGGCCGCACTCGCTCGATGGCAATGCTGAAGGAAGCATTGGTGAGAGCGAGGGTGGACTCTGGCGCCGCGTGATCGCGGGCCAGGGGCCGGCATGTATTGCTGGGAGGGGCACTTATAACTGCGCCGCGAGCTGGTCGTCGATCCGACGGAAGACGAATGAGGCGACCGCCAGCATGGCGGTCGCGACGCCGAAGACGTAGACGACGTCTCCCAGCTGGGGAAGCTCACCGAAGAAGAGTGGGTCGCGGATCGCCGAGATGAAGGGCGTGACGATGTTGCCATAGTAGAGAACGTCCGCCAGCGTCGGATGGTCCTCGATGCCAGGCATCTGGCTGAAGGGGTAGAAGATCGGCGTCAAGATGAACCACGGGAAGAGCACGGTCGCGACGAGGTGCTCGATGTCGCGAAAGATGACCGTCGCCGACGCGAGCACGATCGCAAAGCCGGCGACGAGCGCCGCCAGCGGGACGAAGAGCGGCAGGGCCGCCCAGAAGGTCGTCCGCGTCTCGGGAACGACAATCAGGTTGAGCGGCAGGACGACGGCGAGCATGACGAGCATCGTGACGAGGTTCGTCGCAACGACCGAGACGGGCATCAGCTGGCGTGGCAGGCGCACCTGTTTCACAAGGCTTGCGTGGACGAGGAGGCTCGAGCAGGACATCTGGATCGCCGACTGGAAAAAGGTCCAGACGAGGAGGCCGGTGAGCAGGAACAGCGGGTAGTGGTCGACCGAGACGGCCCGCAGGATGACCGAGAAGGTGAGCCAGTACGCGAACATGAGCACGATCGGATTGATCAGCGTCCACGCGAGCCCGAGCGCCGAGCCGCGGTATTTCGACCGCAGCTCGCGGCGGAAGAGGTTCAGGAAGAGGTCCCGGTAGCGAAAGAGATCGACGTAGACCCGCACGTGCTGCCAGTCTAGAGCCGTGCGACTGCTCGTCGATTGCTCCCACGCCTACCGCGCACCCGCTCAGCGGGGTATCGACCGCGTCGTCACGCAGGTGCTCACCTACGCGCCCGCGCTCTGCGAGGGCCGGGGCGTCGCGTTCGAGGCCGTGGCGTGGGCCGAGGATGGCTCGTTCCGCGTGATCCCGCCGGCGGCCGCGCGGCGGAGGGTCGAGCGTCTCGATGAGATCAAGCTGCGGATGGTCCGCGCCCTCGAGCGCGCGCACCTGTCGCTTCTCCGCAAGGTTCTGCGCTACCCGTATCGCGTGCTCGCGAGGATCCGGACCGCGACGGGGCTGCGGGTGCGGCGCAGGGTTCGCTTCAAGCCCGGCGACGTGCTCTTCTGCCCCGACGCGGGCTGGGTCCTCCCGACTGCCTACTTGGACTCACTCCGGAGGGCGCGGAGCGACGGCGTGCGCATCGTGCCGCTCTTTTACGACCTGATCCCGCTCAGCTTCCCCGAGCACGTGAGCGCCGAGCACGCGGCGACGTTCCGGCGCTGGCTCGACGAGCTCCTGGAGGTCGCCGACCACGGCCTCGCCATCTCGCAGGCGACCGGTGACGCCGTCGAGGAGCAGGCCCGCGCACTCGGTCGTGAGCTCGAGGTCGCCACGGCGTACCTCGGCGCCGACTTCGACGCGGCGGCAGAGCCGAGCGAGGTTCGGGAGGAGCTCCGCGCGATCATGGCGCGCAACCCGTTCCTCGTCGTCGGCGCCCTCGAGCCGCGGAAGAATCAGGAGCTCGTGTACCGCGCGTTTCAGCTCCTCTGGGCACGAGGCTCGGAGGCGGCGCTCTTCTTCGCCGGCGTCGTCACGCCGCTCGCGGAACGACTCCTCGGGGAATGGAAGCAATCGCCGCACTGGCGCTCGCGCCTGTTCGTGGTCGAGGGCGCGGACGACGGCGAGCTCGCGTACTGCTACGCGAACGCCGCTGCGCTCGTCGCCCCGTCGCTGGCGGAGGGGTTCGACCTGCCGGTCGTGGAGGCCCTGCGCCACGCGCTGCCCGTCTTCGCGAGCCGGACGCCCGTTCACGAGGAGATCAGCGGCGAGAGCGTGTCCTACTTCGACGCGGGCCGGCCCGACGAGCTCGCCGAGCTGCTCTGGCAGTTCGAGCGGGACGGCGCACCCCGGCGGGACGGGCAGTTCGAGTGGCTCGGCTGGGAGGAGAGCGTCCGGCGGATGGTCGAGCTGGCCCTCTGAGACACTTCTGCGCATGCTCCAAGTGGGTCTCGACACCTCTCCCCTGACCCTGACGAAGGCCGGGACGGCGCGCTACCTCACGAAGCTGCTCGAGGGGCTCGAGGAGGAGCCCGATCTCGAGCTGCGCCGGTACACATGGGGCGGGGCCGGCCGCGCGACGAAGGTCGCTCGGGACCTCTTCTGGTACCCCCTGGGCTTGCCAAGAGCGGCCCGGAATGACGGCGTCGACGTCCTCCACAGTCCTACGATGCGCGCGCCGCTGCGCCCGAAGGTTCCGCTCGTCGTGACGATCCACGATGTAGCCGTGCTCCGCCATCCGAGCGCGTTCAACGGCTGGACGCGCCACTACAGCGCTCGCACGCTGCCGCCCGTGGCCCGCGCAGCGAGCGCGATCGTCGTCGGCTCGGCCTTCTCGCGGGACGAGGTCGTCGACCTGCTGCCGGTGCCCGAGTCGAAGGTGCGCGTGATCCCGTACGGAGTCGGGCAGCCCTTCACGGCGGACGGGCCGAGGGCGGACGGCGACTACGTGCTCACGGTCTCGACGCTCGAACCGCGGAAGAACTTCGGCCGGCTCGTAGAGGGCTTCCAGCGCTCGGGGCTCGACGGGCTCGAGCTGCGCGTCGTAGGGGGCGAAGGCTGGGGCGACGTCAAGGTCGACGGCGACCGCGTGCAGCGTCTGGAGAACGTCGACGACGAGGAGCTCGCGCGTCTCTATCGCGGAGCCGTCGCCGTCGTCTACGTCTCGCTCTATGAGGGCTTCGGGCTACCGGTGCTCGAGGCGATGGCCTGCGGAACCCCGGTCGTCGCGCCTGCCGGCCGGCCGTACGACGAGTTCGCCGAGGGGATCGCGTTCCAGGTCGACCCGCGCGACGTCGACTCGATCGCGCACGGCCTGCAGCGGGCGGTTGCCTCCGGCTCGCAGCCCGTCGGCGTGCGCCGGGCCGCCGACTTCACGTGGGAGCGCATGGTGCAGTCCCACGTCGAGCTGTACCGGGAGCTCGCGGAATGAAGCCGCTCGTGGCCATCGACGCCGACGTGCTCGGCCGACGACGGACCGGCGACGAAACGTACGTCGCCGCCCTCCTGCGCGAGCTGGCGCCGATCGCGGACCGAGAGCGCCTCGTCGCAGTCACGCGCCGACCCGATCTCGTCCCCGGCGGGATCGAGCCCTTCGAGCTCCCGGCGCGCAGCCAGGTCGCGCGCATGGCGTTCGGCCTCCCGCGATCGCTGAGGAGGCTTCGGCCTCAGCTCGCTCACTTCAACTACGTCGTCCCGCCGCTCTACCGTGGGCCGGCGGTCGTCACCGTCCACGACCTGTCGTTCGAGTCGGAGCCGGGCCTGATGGCGCCGCGCGACCGGTTCATGTTCCGCACGTTCGTCCCCCGCTCCGTGCGCCGCGCCGACCGCGTGCTCACCGTCTCCGAGCGGACGAAGCGCGACCTCGTCGATGGCTACGGCGTCTCCGAGCAGAAGGTCGTCGTCACGCCGAACGGCGTCGACCCGATCTTCCGGCCGAACGGCAGCGCCCCAGACGCGCCGCCGTACGCGCTGTTCGTCGGCGGCATCCAGCCGCGGAAGGATCCGCTGACGGCGATCGAGGCGCTCGCGCTCGTCGACGGCGACCTGCGGCTCGTCCTCGTCGGCGCCGAGAAGCGCGGCGGAGAAGACGTGCGCCGGGCGCTCCGACGCCTCAGGCTCGAGAGACGGGTCGAGCTGACGGGTCACGTCGAGCCCGAGCAGCTGGCCGGGCTCTACCGCGGGGCTGCCTGTCTCGTCTTTCCCTCGCGCTACGAGGGATTCGGCCTGCCCGTTCTCGAGGCCATGGCTTCGGGCACGCCGGTCGTGGCTGCGGCGGCCGGCGCGGTGCCCGAGGTCGCCGGCGACGCGGCGATCCTCGTCGAGCCGGGTGACCCGGCGGCGCTCGCAGCCGGCATCGAGCGGGCGCTCGCCGAGCGCGAGCGGTGGGTCGCCGCCGGGCTCGAGCGGGCCGCTCTCTTCAGCTGGACGGAGACGGCCCGGCGGACGCTGGCCGTCTACCGGGAACTGCTGTGAGCGCCGGCGTCGCGGGGGTCGTCGTCACGCACGGGCCGCAGCCGGAGCTGCCGAGGTGCCTCGAAACGCTCGGCCCCCAGGTCGACGAGCTGGTGGTCGTCGCGAACCCTCCGGCGCCGAGCGTCGACGCGCAGTTGATCGTCAACGATCGGCCGCTCGGGTTCGCGGCGAACGCGAACAAGGGCATCGCCGCGACCAACGCTCCCTTCGTCGTCGTCGCAAATCCCGACACCGAGCCGCGACCACGCGCAGTGGAGACGCTCAAGATGTTCGCCGAGACGCATCCGCGTGCGGGCATCGTCGGCCCACAGCTTCTGTTCCCGGACGGTCGCTGGCAGCCATCGCGCCGACGCTTTCCGACGGTCAGCGGCACGCTCGTCCGCAGGACGCCACTCCGTGCGCTCTTCAAGCCGCGGATGCGGCAGCGTGAGCACTACTTGCTCGACGAGCGCCCGACCGAGGCCACACCGTCGGACTGGATGCTGGCGGCGTTCCTCCTGCTGCGCCGCGAGATGCTCGACGAGCTCGGCGGCTTCGATCCCGGCTTCCGGCTGTACGGAGAGGACATCGACCTTTGCTACCGCGCAGCCAAGGCAGGTTGGGAGCGTTGGTACGTGCCTGAGGCCGTCGTCATGCACGCCCACGCGGCCGTCACCGACGAGCGCTTCCTGACGCGCCGCACGATCTGGCACTGGCGCGGAATCCTGCGCTTCGTCCGCAAGCATCCCGAGCGGTTGAAGGCGCTGTGACCTCGGGCGCCTCGACGCTCAATGACGGGCGAGGAAGAGCATCCAGTCCTCGCCTACCTGCCGGCTGAGCAGCTCGTCGACCGTGACAGCCTTTGCCGCGCCGTCGGTGTCGATGTAGCGCAGCTGAAAGCCCGCGTCCTGGATCGACCCGAGGAAGGCGCGCGGGTCCGCATACCGGTCAACGTTCAGCTCGAGGATCACGACGAGACCCGGGTTCTCCGCAACCGTCCGCTGCATCCCCTGCCAGACGGCTTCCTCCGCCCCCTCGACGTCGATCTTGATCGCGTCGACGTGCGGCCAGTCCGCCGTCAGCGCATCGATCGTGACGGACTCGACGTCGACGACGGCGTCGTTCGGCCCGGCGTCCTCGGAGAGCCGGGCGTTCAGGCTGCGGTGCGGTGGGATCACGAGCTGGAGGCGGTCTCCGTCGCCGGCGGACGCGGCTTTCTGCACCACCGGCACATGTGGGAAGCCGTTGACGTCGAGTGTCTCCCGCAGCAGCTCGGCCAGCCGCGGCGTCGGCTCCACGGGCACGACCCGCCCTTCGGGGCCGATCGCATCAGCCATGAGCAAGGTGTAGTACCCGTGGTTCGCCCCCACGTCCAGGCAGTGCCAGCCTGGACGGAGTAGGCGTGCGAGCGCAAGTGTGATCCAGGACTCCCAGTAGCCGTCCATCGCGAGGTGCGGCGTGATGCCGGTCTCCTGCGCGTCGGCGTAGACGAGGTACTTCCCGAGAACCCGGCAGAGCACCGTCTGGTCGCCGAGATACAGGGCGCGCGACTCTTGCCGCGAGACGAGCTCGAGCGTGTCGCGCTCGCCGAGCAGGTGCGGCGGCAGCCTCGACTGCTCCTGGGAGCCTGGCGCAGCCGGGTTGGCGGAAAGCCTCATCCGGCCCTGGAATAGGCGTCGCAAGGGCACCGTCTTGACTCGTGAATTGGGCTCATCGATGGTGTGCGAGACTGTAAGCGATGCCTTCGGAACCTGCCGTCCCGGAGCCTCGGTGAGCGCTAAGAGCCCGTCCGATCGCTCGTTGAACGGCAGCGCCCGGGCCGTCGCGAAGAAGCTCCTCTGGCCCGCGAGGCGATTCTTCGACCCGCGGTTCGTCGGCATCCACGAGAACCTCGACGATGTGAAGAGGATCCTCGTCGCCGATGCGAACGCGGCGAACGAGGCAGCCACGTTCACGGGCCGTGCGCTCGACACGATCCTGCATCGCGTCGAGGAGCA
>Ga0193741_1000423_pt1 | contig 12517 bp, 7 predicted proteins | sample L2s2metaG_FD_143059 | JGI IMG/M metagenome (GOLD analysis project Ga0193741, IMG submission 143059) | Soil microbial communities from a riparian zone of the East river system, Colorado, United States - L2s2 | ecosystem: Environmental > Terrestrial > Soil > Riparian zone | place: USA: East River...
AAGGCGAAGGATTTCAAGGGCACGCTGCGCCGGCTGATGGGCTACCTCCGGCCGCACAAGGCCAAGCTGCAGATCGTGGTTGGCGCCGGCGTCATCGCCACCGTGTTCAGCGTCGTCGGCCCGAAGCTGCTCGGTAAGGCGACGACGAAAGTGTTCGAGGGGTACCTCGCGCGCCAGGCGGGATCGGCCACCGGCATCGACTTCGGCTACGTCGGCAACATCCTGACGTGGCTGGTGGTGTTGTACGTGGTGAGCTCGTCGTTCCTCTACCTTCAGCAGTACTTGATGTCGGGCATCGCTCAGAAGACCGTGTATGCGCTGCGACGCGACGTCGAAGCGAAATTCAGCCGGATGCCGCTGAAGTTCTTCGACTCGCGCACGCACGGCGAGATCCTCAGCCGCGCGGTCAACGATCTGGACAACATCAGCAGCACGCTGCAGCAGAACCTGACGCAGCTGATTAGCTCGATCCTGTCCGTAATCGGCATCGTCATCATGATGCTGACGATCAGCTGGATCCTGACGCTCGTCGTCCTGGCGACGCTGCCGCTCAGCGTGACGATCGTGGCGACGATTGCGAAACGATCGCAGGCGTACTTCATCCGCCAGCAGAAGGCGCTCGGCGAACTGAACGGCCACGTCGCGGAAATGTATTCGGGCCATGCCATCGTCACCGCCTTTGGCCATGAAGAGCGATCGGTCGCGACGTTCCAGGAGCTGAACGACCGGTATTACGACGGCGCGTGGCGGGCGCAGTTTGCGACCGGCATGATCTTCCCGATCATGATGTTCGTCGCCAACCTCAGCTACGTCGCGGTCGCGGTGATCGGCGGATACCTGGTCACGATCCGATCGATCGCACTCGGCGACGTGCAGGCGTTCATCCAGTACAGCCGGCAGTTCTCGATGCCGATCACGCAGTTGAGCAGCATGGCCAATACGATCCAGCTGACGATCGCCTCGGCGGAGCGGGTGTTCGAGCTGCTCGACGAGGCGGAGGAGCCTGCCGATCCCAGGCCTGCGCGCACGGTGCCGGCGCCGCGCGGCGAAGTGCGGATCGAACACATGTCGTTCAGCTACAAGCCGGAGACGCCGCTGATCGAGGACATGTCGATCGACGTGCAGCCCGGACAGATGGTGGCGATTGTCGGCCACACCGGCGCCGGCAAGACGACGCTCGTCAACCTGCTGATGCGGTTCTACGACATCAACGCCGGCGCGATTCGCGTCGACGGCGTCGACATCCGCGAGATGACGCGCGGCGGGCTGCGCAAGATCTTCGGCATGGTGCTGCAGGACACGTGGCTGTTCTCGGGAACGATCCGGGACAACATCGCCTACGGGCGTGAGGACGCGACCGAGGACGAAATCGTGCGGGCCGCGAAGGCGGCGCACGCGGACCACTTCGTCCGCACGCTGCCGGAGAACTACCACACGATCATCAACGAGGAAGCGACCAACCTGTCGCAGGGACAGAAGCAGCTGCTGACGATCGCGCGCGCGTTCGTCGCCGATCCGGCGATCCTGATCCTCGACGAGGCGACCAGCAGCGTCGACACGCGCACGGAAGTGTTGATCCAGAAGGCGATGGCGCAGCTGATGCACGGCCGCACGACGTTCGTGATCGCGCACCGGCTGTCGACGATCCGCAACGCCGATCTGATCCTGATGATGGAACAGGGCCGGATCGTCGAGCAGGGAACGCACGAAGAGTTACTGGCTGCGCATGGCAAGTATTCGGACTTGTATCGCAGCCAGTTTTCGAATGTTCCGGCCGTCGCCTGATTGGTCCGGCTAAAGCCGGCCCCCCACAGGAATAAGGCCCTCACAGCAATCCTGTGAGGGTCCGCCTTTAGGCGGACCTTATTTCACTGCCGTAAAATGCGTGCTGGCCATCGTGGTGCCCCACATCAGGGCAATCCGGCCGCCGGTCTGCTTCATGTCGACGAAGGCCCAGGTGAGCTGATCGACTTCGTAGGGAAGCTTGTCGAGCTTCATCGGGACGCGGACGATGTCCTTGTCGGGCGTGTAGCCGTAGGCGCCCCACAACGCCGCCTTGTTGTTCGGATCGAACTTGTCCTGCGCCGGCCAGCTCGAGATGATCAGCGTCCACTCCGGCAGCTTGAGATCGACGAACAGGCTGTATTCCCCGGGCGGCACCGTGGTCTTGCCGAACATCAGCGGCGCTTCGGTCATCAGGCGCGTCGACTTGTTCGCGCCGGCGCGCCACACCGGCGGCGGCGGGAATCCCGGCGCGCCGACGTCGTTGGCGGCCTTGCCGTAGTCAGGACCCGAGCCGAACAGATCGCGGCCGCGCTGCAGCGGGCGTCCGTACTTGATCTCGATCCACTTGCCGCCTTCATACGTTTCGCGCCCGAGCGTGAACGCGGGACGCGCCGGCTTGGCCCACGAGCCGAGCACCTGCACCTGCGCCGATCCTTCCGGGCTCATCGGCCGCGCCGGCGGCTGCTGCGCGACCGCGATCGCGCCGAGCATCGTCAACACGGCACCACCTGCAAGAAGTCGTCTCATCATCACCGCCCCCTGATCCCTGATCCCTGATCCCTGATCCTATTTCGGCCTCGGTAACCTCGGCACATTCACTGGCCCGACCTTCTGCCAGATTCGCTTGCTCACCGCGTCGGCTTCTCTCAGGATCGCCTGTTCGTCCATCGTCAACACCTTGTTGTTGCGCATGATGAACTGGCCGTCGATCATTACCGACTCGATGTCCGAGGGATGGCCGCCGTGGATGACGGCGGAGACGAGCCGGCCCGCGGGCACGAGATACGGCTTCAGCGTGTCGATCACGAACAGGTCCGCCTTCTTCCCCACTTCGAGCGACCCGATCGTCTTCTGCTGATTGACCGCCCGCGATCCGCCTTCGGTGGCGTCGGCGAGGATGTCTTCGGGCTGCGGTCTCACGCCCGGGAACGGATCGGTGCGACGAATGCGCTCGGTCAGGAGCGCGATGCGCATCACTTCGAACACGTCGTTGGTGTTGTTGTCGGTGCCGAGCGCGATCGGACAGCCCGCTTCACGCAGCGCCGGTATCGGCGGGATGACGCCGCGATTCGCGGCCATGTTCGCCTGGTGCGAAATGATCGTGCGCGTCTTGCCCAGCAGCGCGATCTCGCTGTCGTCCACGTATCGGGCGTGCGCGGCGAACAGGCGCGGGCCGAGGAAGCCGTGGCGATCGAGATACGCGGCCGGGCGCAGCTTGTGGAATTTCACCATGAACTCGTACTCGGCGACGCTCTGGTTCAGGTGAATCGTGTAGCCGAGGCCGTGCTTGTCCGCGAACGCGCGGACGTCGCGCAGCAGCTCCGGTGACGAGGTCTCGGTCAGCGCCGCCGCGGGAAACACGCTGATGCGCCCGTTGCTCTTGCCGTGCCACGCCGTGAACAGATCGTTGATGCGCTGCATGCCCTCTTCACGCAGCTTCTGCGAGAAGCGCGGCGTCTCGCTCTTCGCGAGGCCCTCGGGCGACAGCGGACCGGGGACGTTCTCGCTGTCACGGATCGATTCGGCGAAGACCCATCGCAAGCCTGCCGGCGCCAGCGCCGCCGCGTAGCGGCCGATGCCGCCCGCATTCTCGACAAACGTCGTCGTCCCGGTGCGAATCGCTTCGAGCGCGGCGACGGTCACCATCAACGTCGCTTCTTGACCCTGCAGCAGGCTGCCCGGTTGCACGGCGAGCTTTGCCGAGTTCGGGAATCCGAAATCTTCGTTGAAGCCGCGCTGCAGCACCGCGTTCATGTGCGCGTGGCAATTGATCAATCCGGGGAAGAGCGCCTTGTTGCGGCCGTCGTAGACGTCGGCGTTGGGATAGCTCTTGAGGATCTGATCGGTCGGGCCGATCGCGGCAATCGTGTCGCCGACAACGGCCAGCGCCACGTCATTCTGGACGAGATCCGGATTAACGACGGTCGTGTTGCGGAACACGACGGCTCGAGGCGCCGGCTGCGCCTCGAGCGCCCGTGAATCCAGGAGAAGGGCCGCGGCGCCGGCACCGGCTCCGGCCAGTACCTGACGCCGCGTGAGCTCAATCGATCGCTGTGTGGTCACGGCGCTGATTATCGCCGAGGCCCAGTCCGCGAGCTAGAAGATGACGCGAATTCCCAGCTGTCCCTGCCTGCCGTTGCCGGCGACGATCGTCTTCATGAAGTTCACCGAATTTCGGGCCCCGGTCGGGTTTCCGAAGTTGGCTTGATTGAGCAGGTTGTAGACCTCGAGGAACAACCCCGCCTGATACCTGCCGATGCGGGCAATGTATTGGAAGCGCCCGTCGAGCAAAACCTGCTTTTCGCCCTGAATGCCGTTGCGCACCGCCACGCCCCGGTCATCCACGGCCGAGAGGATCGTGCTTGGCAGGCCCGATGGAAGCGGCGCGATATCGTTCACACCCTTCATCGGCCGATCGTTATTCGTGCCGTCACCGTTGACGTCGGTGCCCACCGTCTCGTTGATCGGGTAGCCCGAATACGCGCGGAACACGATGCCGCCGCCAAACCCCTTGCCGATATCGACGTAGGCGCTGGTCGCAAACGCGTGGATGTTGTCACGATCGCAGCGTCCGTAGTCGAGATGGGGACTGCTGTCGACGATGATCGAGGCCACGTCGTAACAGTGCGACAGCGTGTAACTGACGCGTCCCGACCAGTGATTCGACATGCGCCTCTCGAGGCCGAGCTCGAGCGAGTTGAACGTGCTGTCGAGCGCCGAGCCGAGCTCCGTTGTCTGGTTCTGGTTGAACTGGGCGAACGTCGCACCGCGCGCCTCTGGCGGCACCAGCTCGCCGGTCGGATCGAATACGTTCACCCCGAGGCGGGTGATGCGGCCGGTCGCTGGATTGATCGGCCCCTCGTTGATGTCGATGGTCGCGGTGTTGTTCTTGCCGCGATTGCCGACGTAATCGATCGACGCCGCCATCGTCGGGGTCAGCTCGCGTTTCATTCCGGCGCTGAACGCCCACGTGTACGCCAACCGGCGATCGCCGTCGACGAGCGGTCCCGTCGTCGTGTTGTTGATGACGGGACTGGCGGCGACCAGGCTCCGTTGACTGTTCAAGAACGCCCGGCATGCCGGGCTGATGATCGCGACGCCGGCCGTCGGGCTGGCGACCGGGTTCAGGCACGCAGTGGCGTTGGCGTTGGGACCCACCGGGAATGTGCCGGTGATCGCCGGCGACGTGACTTGCGTCGTGTCGTAGGCGAACGTCGGCGCCATCACCGTGCGCTGCAGCAGCGTTTGCAGCACGGCGAGCTGCTGATACTGGTAGACCTTGCCGAAGCCGCCACGGATCACGGTCTTGCCGTCGCCCGTCGCGTCGTAAGCGAAGCCGAAGCGAGGACCGATCGCGTCTTTCGTGTTCTCGGTCAGCTCCTGCCAGTCGTAGCGCACGCCGATGTTCAGCGTCAGCCGGTTGTTCAACTGCCACTTGTCCTGGATGTAGCCGCTGGCACGGTGATCGATCTGCTGGAAGTCGTACTGGCCCATGCTGACTCCGAAGCGATAGGGGTACGTCGTCGGATCGGCGGGATTGAAGTTCGCGTTGGTTGGGAATGTGAACACTCCCGTGAAATTGACGGCCGTGCCTTGCGGCAGCGCGCCGTTGCGGCTGTACGCAGCGCCGACCTTGAACATGTGATCGCCGCCCCACCCGGACTTGAGCCACGACAGGGTGTTGTCGACCGTCAGGTCGCGAATCAGATCCTGCGCATAGGTGTTCCGCGGCCCGGCGATGTAATCCGGGTGCGTGTTCTGCGAGCCGACATCGAAGGGATCGACACCGGCAAAGCCGATGAAATTCCAGTCCGCGTCGAACAGGTTGCTCGGCCCTTGCAGGAGGTTCTCGCGCACGTGGCCGATCTTGAATTCGTTGGTCATGCGGTTGTTCACGACCGACGTCCAGGATCCGCTGAAGACCTGATCGCCCGAGTCGTTCTCATGGCGCGCGGCGCTCAGCGTCGCCAGGTCGTTCTCGATCGAATCGCGCTCGGTGATGACGGCCTCGCGCGTCCAGCGGAAACTGATCTGGTTGTTCGAGTTCATGTGGTAATCGAAACGCGCGAACGTGTTCGGCCCGTGAAACGCCGTCGTCGTCGAGTACGACACGGCCAGCGGCGCCGCCGACGCCGGGAAATTGAGATTGGCCGCGACGTTGGCTCGCGTGCCTTCGTAGTTGCCGAAGAAGAACACCTTGTTCTTGACGATCGGACCGCCGAAGCTGCCGCCGTAGACGTTGCTGCCCGATTCCGGATTCTCCTGTCCGGCCTGTTTCAGGAAATAGTTCGTCGCCTGCAGGCTGCTGCTTTGGTAATACTCGAACACGCGGCCCGACATCTTGTTGGTGCCGCTCTTCGTCACGCTGTTCACGACCACGCCGGTCGAGCCGCCATATTCGGCAGCGTAGGTATGCGTCTGCACCTGGTACTCCGCCATCGAGTCGAGCGACACGCGCGCCTGCGTGCCCTGCGATCCGCCGCGGCGGGAATCGTTGTCGTTCTGGCCGTCGACGAGGAACAGGTTGTTGGTGGTCGCCTGCCCGTTGGCGCTGAACTGACCGCCCTCAAATGATCCGACCTGCAGCACCGGGACGAGCCCGGGGATGGTCTGCATCAGGCTGAACTGGCTGCGGTTCGCGCTCGGCAGTCCGTCGATTTCGGTGCTCGTGACGTTCGTGCCGATGCGGCTCGAGGTCGCCTCGACGAGCGGCGTTTGCCCCGTCACGGTCACGGTTTCCGCGACGCCGGCGACCTGCAGCGTCAGATTCACCGTCAACTCCTGGCCGACGTTGACGACGATGCCGGTCAGGTTGGTGACTTGAAACCCTTGCAGCTCCGCCTTGATGGTGTAGGTTCCGGGCAGCAGCGTTGGCAGCGTGAACTTGCCTTCAGTGCTCGAGACCGTGACACGCTCGAGGCCCGTATCCTGGTTGGTGGCGGTCACCGTGACACCGGGAAGCAGCGACTTCCCGGAGTCGACGATGGTGCCGTTGATTTCAGAGCGTCCACCCTGCGCCAGCGCAGGTGGCGCAACCGCCAGCAGGACGATCAGTCCCGCGAGAACCGCTGGACAACGTCGGAACATAAGGAACCTCCAGAATCGAAAAGACAAATGCGCTACCGCTTGAGCGTGATCTTCTGGGCGCGCCAGTTCCACACTTCGCCGACCCACAGGTCGTTTTCCGTGCGGCAGTCGATCGCGTTCACCATGCCGAACTCCTTCGGCAACTTGCCCGCCTTGCCGAACTTGCCAACGACTTGTCCGCTCAACTGCACCTTGTAGATCTCGCCGGCGTTCATGCTCTCGGGATCGTTCGAATTGGAGCTGTAGAGAAACTGCGTCGAGCCTCCGGAGATGCAGATCGCCTGCGGACTGCCGATGTTGGTGATCTGCGACTTGAACGTGCCCTCGCCGTCGAACACCTGGATGCGCTTGTTGCCGGCATCGGCCACGTAGATGTTGCCGGCCGCGTCGGTGGCGATGCCGCGAATCCCGTTGAACTGGCCCTGGGCCGAACCGGTGCTGCCCCAGGTCTTGAGGAAGTCACCGTCCTTGTTGAACTTCGCGATGCGGTTGTTCGAGCCGAATCCGTCGGCGATGTAGATGTTGCCGGCGCGATCCCACGTCACATCCGACGGGCGATTGAAGCCGTCACCGTTGATCCCCGATCCGGCCGGCCTCCCTGCGTTGGCACCGCCGCCGCCGCCACCGCCGCCGCCACCGGCCGCTGGCGGTGCGCCACTCTTCGCGAGAAACGCCGCGTCCGCCGCCGTCGCCGACACGCCGGGGCCGGGACGCAGCGTGATGTTCTCGGGCTTGCGGCCGAGCACCAGCTGGAACCGTCCATCGGCGTCGAACTTCACGACCTGGTTCGATCCGGCGTCGACGATCCACACGTTGTCCTGCGGATCGACGCGGACCTGTTGCGCGAAGTTGACCGCGTAGACGCCTTGCCCGATCTCTCTCACGAACTTGCCGGCGGGATCGAATTGAAACAGCCGCGAGCCGCCGTGATAGAAGGTGCGCTCGTCGCCGAGCGTCGCCACCGCGTGTCCGGTCCTCGCATAGACAAAGACGTGGCCGCGCGAGTTCGTCGCCACGCCGGCGACCTCACCGTATGACGGCAGCGAGATGATGTCGGCGTTGGCGTCGTAATTGATCTCCGTCACCGACTGCGCGAACACGGCGGCGCTGCCAACGGCGGCGCCAATCAGAAGAAGAAGTAGTAGTAGTGTGCGCTTCATGATCGACTCCTATTTGCCTGCGGAGGTCTTGGCTGCCTGCGGGCGGAGGATGATCTTCTGCACGCGCCACTGGGTGATTTCCGACACGTACATCTCGTCCGGATTGCGGCAATCCATCTGATGCACGCTGCTGAATTCCTTGAATCCGTGGCCGGCCTTGCCGAAGCGGCCGACGACCGTCCCGTCGAGCTCCATCTTGTAGATCTCGCCGGTGTCCGCGGCCTGATCGAAGTTGTTGCCGGTCGGGAAGGAATTCGAGCTGTACAGGTATTGATGCGGTCCCGCCGAAATGCAGACCGCCCACGGCGCGCCGACGTGGTCGTAGACCGCCTTCTGATTCAGATCGTTGTCGAGCACGACGATGCGGCGGTTGCCGCGATCGGCGACGTAGACCATCCCCTTCGCATCGACCGAGATCGCGTGCGGCGTGCTGAATTGCAGCGGGCCGTTGCCACGCGTGCCGACGGCCTTCACGAAGCGGCCGTTCTTGTCGAACTTGACGATGCGTGAATCGCCGTAGCCGTCCGACACGAAGATGTTGCCCTGCGGATCCCAGCCGATGTCGGTTTGCCGGTGGAACGTGTAGGGGCGGTTGGCGCCTGAGTACTGTCCGCCGCCCGGCGTCAACGTAAGTTGATCGAGCGGATCGGGACGCTTGCCCAGGACCATCAGCAACCGGCCGTCGGGACTGAACTTCTGAACGACGTTCGTGCCTTCGTCGACGGCCCACACGTTGTCGTCCTTGTCGACGCGCACCGCATGCGCGAACGAGAACCCGTAACTGCCCGCGCCGAATTCCTTGACGAAGGCGCCGTTCTGATCGAACTCGAACAGTCGTGTCTCGCCGCTGCGCACGTACACGAACACGTGCCCTTTCGAATTGGTCGCAACGCCAGTGCCTTCACCCATGTACAGGCCGGCCGGCAGCTTGAAGAAATTGGGCACCGACTCGAACGGAATTTCCGGAGTCGTCGCCTTCGCTTTGGCGGGACCGGCGTTGGCGCCTGGCTGGGCGATCGCCGGCGCGGCGATCAACAGCAAACCGGCAGCCAACAGAATTCGTGCTGAACATCTTCGGGTGCGCATCGTGTGACCCTCCTCGTAACAGACGCGCGGATTGTAGCTGCCGCAAAACCGGCACTAGACAATTCAGCGACAAACACTAGACATCCTTTGACAATCACGCCCCTCTGGTTGGCGATAGGCTCGGCATCCTGAAGGGGAGGTCCACTTTGACTAAAAGCCTGGGCGCCGCGGTTGCGGCAGTTGCGTGTCTTCTGACGATGGTCGCCATCGCGCAGGAAAAGGGCGGCGGCGACGAAACCGGTCCGTACGATCTCGTGACCGGATGGCCGGAGAACTATTGCGGCGCTGGTCACATCATCGGGTCTACAGCCGGGATCTGGGCGGAGAGTCCAGACCGCGTTTACATCTTCAACCGGGGCTGCCTGCCGGTACTGAAGCAAGAGGGCGGCGGCGGGGGCGATAGCTTCATACCCGCGCGCAACGCCTCAGGCTTCGACATGTCGCAAAAGGATCCGGCCCGGCATCCGCGGTGGGACCACGTCTTCAATGTCGTCGACCGCAACGGCAAATTGATCGAATCGTGGGACCAGCACAACAAGTTGTTCGTCCGGCCGCATCGCATCCTGGTGAACCCTTACGATGCCGAACGGCATGTGTGGCTCGTCGACGACGGCGCGCACGCCATCTATAAGTTCACCCGCGATGGCAAGACGCTGGTGCAGACCATCGGCACGCCGATGCAGCCCGGCAACGATGCGACTCACTTCGCGCGGCCTACCGACGTTGCCTGGCTGCCGGACGGGACGTTCTTCGTCAGCGACGGCTACACCAACACCCGCGTCGTCAAGTTCGACAAGACCGGGAAGTTCATCATGACGTGGGGTCAGCGCGGCAACCAGCCCACCGAGACGCGGCCCGGCTACATGAACACCGTGCACGCGATCTCGATCGACAAGAACCGGAAGATCTACGTCAGCGATCGGGCGAACTCGCGCGTCCAGGTCTTTGACGAGAACGGCAAGTTCCTCGACGTGTGGCCGAACGTCCGGCGGCCGTACTCGTTCCTGCTGACGGAAGACCAGCACTTGTGGGTCGCCGACGGCATCACCCAGAAGTTCACGAAGTTCGACCTCACAGGAAAACTCTTGTACTCGTGGGGCACGTTCGGTGCGTTCCCGGGCGGCTTCTGGGGCGTGCATCAGTTCCACACCGACACCGAGGGCAACCTCTACACCGCCGACGTCCACGTCGGACGCCCGCAGAAGTTCCGCCCGAAGAAGGGCGCCAACCCGGCCCACATCATCGGACGTTACATGAGGGGAGGAACTGACTGATGCGCCTACGTCAATCGTTGCTCGCGATTCTGCCCATCACAGCGCTGGCATTTGCCCTCTCGACGGTTGGCCTGCCAGCTGACTCACTACAGGAGCGCGGCGGACAGGAAGAGTTCGGCCCCTATGAGCCGGTGCCGGACTGGCCGCAGCCGCTCCCCGATGGTCCCGACGGCGTGAAGCACGACGGCTGGACCTGGGGCTCGGTCGGCGCGGTCTTCGCCGAAACACCCGATCGCATCTGGATCGCGCAACGCGGCGAGCTGCCGTTGCCGACTGGCGCCAAGCCCTGGACCCCGTACGCGTTGCTCACGCCCTCGCGCGGCAGCGCCACCGGCAACGACGATGGCCTGGGCGCGACGTGCGAGCCGGCCGCCAAACGCGGCTGGGAGCGCCGGTATCATCACGTGATCTTCGTCGTCGATCGCGCCGGCAAGATGGTGCAGTGGTGGCCGCAGCACGACAAGCTGTTCGAAGCGCCGTGCGGCCGCGGCCCGCACAAGATCAAGATGAGCCCGTACGATCCCGAGAAGCACGTCTGGGTCTTCGACGATCAGCTCCACGTGATCCACAAGTTCACGTACGACGGGAAGCTCGTGATGACGCTGGGCACCAAGGGCCAGCGCGGACGCGACGGCGGACGCCTGTTCGATCGGCCGACCGACATCGCGTGGCTGCCCGACGGCACCTTCTTCATCAGCGCCGGCTCCGGCGGCACGCGCGTCGCCAAGTTCAGCAAGGAAGGCAAGTTCATCATGGATTGGGGCACGCCGCCGAAGGACCCGCGCAATCCCGGACCGAACGAATGGAACACCGTGCACAGCATCGCGATCAGCAAGGACGGCCGGCTGTTCATCGTCGATCGCGGTCACCGGCGTTTCCAGGTGTTCGATCAGAACGGCAAGTTCCTCGACATGTGGACGACCGGCGTGCGCTCGTCGCCGTACGCGCACTACATCTCGACGGACCAGTTCATCTGGGTCGCCGACGGCGGCACCATGCGCATGCTCAAGTACGACTTGAACGGAAAGTATTTGTACGGGTGGGGCGCGCCGGGAGGACAGCCCGGGCAGTTCAACGGCCCGCACTCGCTCACGGTCGATCAGGAAGGAAACATGTACACGGCCGAGGTGTTCGGCGGCCGCGTGCAGAAATTCCGGCCCAAGCCGAATACCGATCCGGCAAAGGTGATGGGACAGGAGTTACGTTACACAGCCACCGGCAGCCGGTAACGACCGAATCGAGCGCGGGGGTGTCGAGCGCGCTGTCTTGACACCCCCGTTGCACGAGCATAACGTGCGCGATCATCAGGCCTCGATGAGGCTCACTCACCCGCTCTGGCGCGCGCGCCCCTTGGTGTTCGCAATCGTGGCGACGATCGGCGCCGCCGCGCTGGTGTTGTATTTCCAGTACCGCGCGATTGCAGCGCTGCAGTCCCAGACCCAGGTCATCGTCCGGCAGATCAGCGAGCAGGCCGCCACCGAGATCGCCAACGAGTTGCGCCGCGCGCTCGCCGGACCGGTCCTCGATACGTTGACCGCGGTGAGCCAGCCGGATCTGCGCGCGGGACGGTTCGATCTGGTGGCGCAGGAATACAAGAAAGGGCTGGAAGCGTATCCGCACGTCGATCGGTTCCTGGCGTGGAGCTCCGGCACTCAGGCCGAGACTCCGGGCGAAGTGCTGTTCTTTGGCCGCGACGGACGCTTCGAGCGCGATCCTGCTCTCGGCCGCGCCGTGTTCGAGCTGGCGAAACACCACGCCCCGGAACAGCACATTTATATTGCGGCCGAACACGTCGGGCCGGGTAAGCGGCATCAGGTGCTGTTGCGCGTGTTTTGGAATGATGCGAAGCGTCTCGAGTACTTCGCCGTCCTTGGCATCGTCGTGGATCCGCAGACCATGCCGGCG
>Ga0193741_1000424_pt1 | contig 12498 bp, 23 predicted proteins | sample L2s2metaG_FD_143059 | JGI IMG/M metagenome (GOLD analysis project Ga0193741, IMG submission 143059) | Soil microbial communities from a riparian zone of the East river system, Colorado, United States - L2s2 | ecosystem: Environmental > Terrestrial > Soil > Riparian zone | place: USA: East River...
TGTGGGAGATGCCTTTCGGTCCAACGTATCCGTCCGCCCAGTTCTTGATAACCACTGGAAGGTTCGGCAAATCCGGGGTCACCGGGGGAATGGGAATTGAAGTCGTCATCCTGGTATCGCCACCTTAGCTATCTTTGAGATTGCGTTGGTTGTGCCGGTCAGTTTCGCCAGTCCTACACCGATGAGCACGATTCCCAGTACTACCTCCCCGATGCGGATGAACCACGCACCTAGGTTGAGCTGTCCTAGTTGGTCTGTGACAGCACTGCCGACAGCTTCACTGGGAATCTTCGCGGCGTTCTTCAGATTGTCTTGCCAGCCTGCCGGAGCTTTCCAACCAGGGTTGGCATCTTTGTTGGCGGTGTAGAACGCGAGGGCATCCTCTTTGCTCTGGAAGGGTCCATGCCATCCCAGACCCATACTGCGGATGACGGCGGATTGTACGGATGGCAGTTGCTGCACCGCTCCCGTGTGTGAGTTGTAGTTCCAGTCGAGAATGTCAGCCATGTCAGTACCAATTATTTCTCAAGTGGAAAGCCAATGCGGCGGATGGTTTGCCGTAACGATCCTTGATATATCTCAATCCCCAGTCAATCTGTGCACGTGCGTCGGAGGATCCCCCGGCGGACTCCGGCCATGCCGCCTTAGGCATTTTGGTGTGTGGCAACGATTGGGGTATCCCGTAGGCACCTGAGGATGGGTTCTTCGCCCGGTTGCGCCAGTTACTCTCTTTGTTCCACAGGGTTACCAGTGCATCCCATTCGCTGCCAGTCCACCCGTATGCCGCCGCCATTGGCTGGCCTATCGCCTGGTTGTCGCCGACAGGTGCGGACCCACCGCCGGATGAGTCCGCTCCCGTCGTCGCCCCACCTGACGCACCTGACACGCCGCCGGAAACCGTTGGCGTTGTAAGCTTTTGAACCATCTTCGCCCCAGTGTGGACAGGCTTTCCAGTCACCAGGTTTTCCAGCACGGCAAGCACGGAGTAGCCCTTGATACCGGCGTACACGAGGACACTGCCAATACCTACGGCAGTCAGGCCAACGCCGCTCACTGGTTTCACGTGTACCTCCCCATCCTGACCGGCTTTCCCTCAACCTCTATGCGGTCAATCACCGTGCCACGCTTGGGATTCGGTGCGTGCACCATGTGTGAATTGGAGATAGCAATACCCATGTGGCCGATCCATAGGATGACGTCCCCGGCTTGAACCTGTTCCCGCTTGACGTTGGTCAGTCCCGGCCAGACGTTCCAGGCCATTGTGGGCGGTCCGTGGACGTTGCCCCGGTACTTGCCGGGACCGTATCCGGGGAGCGGCAGGCCGAACTTGATCCCGTAGATGAAGTTACAGAAAGAGGAGCAGTCCCAGAACCCTTTGCCGTCCATTCCCGGTGAGCCGCCGAACCGGTAGGGGTGACCTACCCACCGTTGCCCTTCGGCCGCTATTGCCGCCCCCTGTCCGCCCGTTGGAGCGATGATTACCCCGTTGTCGGGTGTCTCCCCCGGCGGCAACCCTGGGACCGTTAGCGGGGCAATGGGGGTTGCTGACGGGGCTTTGCCCTGGACTACGCTTCCAATGGTCGCGAGAATTGACCACCCTCGCACGCCGGACCATACGAAGATGGTGCCGACAGCAACAGCGGCCAATGCTCGGCCATTGATCTCGCCCACGGGTTAGCCTGTCTCACCCTGGTAGGGGAACATGACGACGTTCTCCGCCGGTTGGTAGGACGTGACCGGGTTCGGGTTCTGAATTCGCCCGGTCATCGGTTCGGCCATGATGCCGTGCCGGTAGGCCAGCTCCATAGCGATGATGGTTGCTCCGCCGACGATGCCGATGTTGGCGTCTTTGGTGAGCAGCACCATTCCGGCAACCAACGCCGCCGCCATGTATCCGGCTTTCTTGCGGGACGACTCCAGAACCGGATGGTTCGACGGCGTGGCTTGCGCCATTGCCACGTTTCCAACATTGAGCTGGTACACGCCGAACACGCCGATGGCCGTTGCCAGTCCGGCGGTAACCGACGCTTCCGGCTTAAGAATGGATTTCCAGGTCACTGTCTAGCCTCATTTCTTGGTGTGGGACACGAGCGTTGGTGACCAGTCGGACCGGACTCCGGCGGCGTTGATAGCCGCTATCTTCGTGTAGTAGTTCCCAGCGGGTACCAGCCCGTTACGCTGCCATCCGGTGACGTTGCCGACAACCCACTCTTGGGATCCATCGGACAGTACGTAGTTGGTAGCACCTTCGACGGCGTTCCATCGGTACACCAGAGCGAAAGTCCATTGCGGACCTTCATCGCGGAACCCAGTCGGGAACGCCGGTTTATCGCCGCCGACACCACCCGAAGGGTTGGCCGTGTTGATTGACGGCGGGTAGCCGTTGGGTCCGGGATTGGGCGGCAACCCTTCAACGGCAATGGCTTGCTCAATGAGAGAGCGTGCCGCAGTGTTGTCGCCTACCGGTTGTCCCGCGAGGTACTTGCCCAAGGCGACGGACAATGCCGCCGGATCCTGGACTATGCCCGTGTTGGTCAATGCGGCGATTACCGCTTGAGTCCATTGGGCATTGGTGGTGAACCCAGTTCCGGGAATATGGGTGTCATCGTCGCCACCTCCGCCGCCACCTCCGCCGCCGCTTGGGAACATGTATGCGGCTTGTGCGGACATCTCCGCCGCGTCTTCCGGTGACCCGTACGGGAATCCGGTTGCCGGGTTGATTTCGGAAGTCGCCGTTGGTGTGCTTTGCTGTTTGCCCCGGTAGTACATCACCGCAACCAGCAAAGCCAACCCGCCGCCGACGATCAATGCCGCTTTCTTCGGCACTGCGCCAACCGGCGTCGAGAACGACCCTTCCAATCCGGCCACTAGTACCACTCCACTGCCGGAGCGTTGGCTTCATCCCAGGACAGTTGTGGAGCCAATGCCACAACCGGCGGCGGAGCGTATTCGGTCGGCACGTTTTGGAGCATTGCCCCGTCAATGCCGAACGCTGCGCCCAAGTCGTCGCCGTGGAATGGTGAGTCCACTCCGACCGCCGGACGTGACGGTCCGGCCAACGACTTCACAAGCGGACGTCCGCCGGGGATCATCCACATGGTGTTGCCGGGAATCGATCCCGTTGCCCAACGACGATGCATGTGAGCCGTGTCGAAACCGTGCTCATTCTGCCGTGCCATTGACTGCATTCGGTCGCGGGTGCCCCACATGAATCCGGACGACATCGCTTGTTTGGGTAGGCGAGTCAGTTCCGTGTGTCCGGCGTTGTTCTGTTCGAAGTGTTCCCACGTGTCATTGAGCGGACCTTGGTGGGACAGATTCGAGCGCATTGCCGCCCGCGTGTTGATTTGATGGATGGCGTATGACTGTCGGAGTTGGTTGGCGATGTCGTCCGGTCCTTCACCGGGAACCGGTCCCGACGCAATGCCTTTCGGCCACGGACCGGCACGCCGGGACGGCGTTTGATCCATGTACGGATCCTCCGACCAATGTCCCGCCGGTTGGATGAACCATTCTTCGTCGCCTAGTAGCTGGTTGTCCGGACCGTACGGCCCGTGTGAGCCTGTCTGTCCCTGGTTGGACATGTAGGGGTACGGGTGAGTCGTCGGCCCTTCACCGTGCTTTGGGTTGGCCGCTTGCCCCATCCGTTCCTCAGGTGATGCCTGAGAATCCTCATCGATGAGAACCTGATACCCGGCTAGGCCGGTCAAACCGGTGAGGCGTTGACCGGTCATTTTCTGCCTGGCCATTAGTTGCCGCCCTTACCACCCGTTGTCACATCAACGATGGATCCGGCGGTCAAGTTCCGGATGCCGGATGCCGCCTTGTAGAAACCGTTCGGGTTGGTGACAATGAGGAATCCAGCCCCAAGGCCAACCAATCCCAGCATGAACTTTTGCAGTAGTGTCATTTCAGCCCCAAAAGCTTGGATGCGTTTTCGACGGGGGATGGTGCGTTTCCCATCGGCCGGATGAGCACCGCCAGCAATGCCAGCATTGCCAGCCCTTTCCCTAGCGGTTCGGAGATTTGTTCCAGCCCCGCTAGGGTGAGAGCCGCTATTGCCGTCGCTGGGATGATGCGCCAGTTGAAGTCAACCCATAGCGGCTTGTTTGCCGCCGCCGGAGCGAAGATTGCCTCATTGGCGGCGGCAATTCCCGCCGCTGCGAGGATGAAGCCGGTACTTGCCGCCATTGGAGTTGCCGCCCTAGATGGTGGGGAGCTTGTTGACGCCGGGAAGTGCCCGAAGCCTAGGGGAAATCATCAGGACGATGACCGCCGTGACGATAACCGCGATTACGGTCTTCTTATTCATTGGCCGAACCTTTCACCTTGGATTCCACGGGGAACACGTTGACAATCTGGAAGACCCTGTCATCGATCTGCCAGAAACCGTACTGAGCATCCGCTCCGGCGGCGGGCGGAAGGTCCGACTGCTTCACGCGGATGACTTCGCCGTTTGCCAGCCATGCGTAGAAGTGGGGGTCTTCCACTTCCACCATTGCCGCCTTGGGAACGGTCTGGGTCGCCGTTTCGGGGACATCCTCGATGTCCGCCTTGGGGACGGCACGGATGCTGCCGTTGGGAAGACGGACGTAGGTGTATTCGGTGTCGTCATCGTCCCCGGCATTGAGTGGATCTTGGTCCAGGCGCCGGCCACTTGAAGATCCTTGATCAAGCTCCTGACCAGGCACGCGCTGCGGAAGATCTTGCTCGCGAGGTGCCGGGACCGGAACCGCGTCCCGGTCATTGTCGTGGATGTTCGGCAGGGTCATTGGTTATGCACCGCTTCCGGAAATCAAGGCGTAGCGGTTCTTCGACGGCGTGGCAAGCCAGTTCGTGAGAGCGAACATGGTGATTGCCGCACCATTGGAACCGGTGAGCCGGATGAGAGAGTTGACTTGCGTGTCGAGGTAGCGGAACCGAAGCTCATTACCCGGCTGTCCGGTCAAGTCCGCCGTGAACCACACGGGGAACACGCCGGTTTCCCTACCCTGTGCAGTGTCAACCGCCGGGACCGTTGCCCCAAGCGATGACAGGCCGTAGGCACGGCTCATCTTCGAAATCCAGAGGAGCTTTGACCGGGTGAAGTAGTTCACGTTGCCCAGCAACAGGGTTGCCGGATCCGGCCAGTTGGTGTCACCCGTTGCCCGAAGCGAGTCCGCCGCTCCACGGGCGTAGTAGAAGATGTTCCGGATGGGGAACCCGACGCCGTTGGTCAGGTCCATTTTCGCGTTACCGGCAGGCTTCGCGTCGTTCTCCGACTTCCAGTACTGGAGTGTGCCGGGAAGCGGCGGAGTCTGAGCGAACGGCCTGCCATTGGGTGCCGCCGCCGCCGGTTCGGTGTAGGAGTCCGGGAATCCTCGCACCCGCATTTGCCCCGGCGTTGTCGGTGCAGTGGTGTACGTCTGCGTGGTCTGATCCATCCACAGCTCGACTTTCCAGCCGGGCTTGGACTCATTCTGGACGACGCCCAGACCATCGCGGGCAACCGCTTCCAGCGGCATGTAAAGCATGTGGTGGAAGCTTCCACCCGTGGCACCCGCACCCGCTGTCTGGGAGAAGGTGATATCGGCCCGTGGGTCGCCGACGTCGAAGTACCCGCCGAACTTGTTAACCAGCAACCATTCGTGACCGAACAGGGTGATGACCGCCTCACCGCCCAGGTCGAACAGGGTGACTTTCTGGACTCCGCAGAATCCGCCGCCGGTTGGGTCGCCGTTGAAGACCACTGTCGCGGCGTTGCCTGCCGTGGTCATGGAGAACGAGAACCATAGCCCGCGAAGCCATCCGGTAGGGCTGATGTTCCAGATTTGCATCTGGGTTGGCGTTGCCGCCATCGTCGCTACTTGGTCGTAGTCCTGTGTGCCGGACTCGTAGACGCCCACGGGGAACGGGTACGGCCTAGCAACCGGAGCATTCTTGTTGTCGGGGGGAGCGCCATTGCCTGGCGCTTTGACTCCGTTCGGTGCGGTCATTCTATGCCTCCCATGGCATTATGAGGTTGGTGTTGAAGCCCTGCATTTGTGCGAAGGCGTCTTCCACCGTGAGCCGTTTGATGACGTCCGGACCGCCGTGCTTGTGGTCGGGGTCTGTCAGTCTCAATCCGGCGTCATACAGTTTCCTTGCCGTCGCCAACACCACTTCCGCTTCACATACATTCATGCTTTGCGGGCCGAGCTTGACGAACGTGTACCATTTTTCGTTGTGGTGTTGGTGGGTTACGGCGGCAAGCTTGTCATCGTAGAGAACGCCGTCGCTGTCCCCATCGATGAGCCGGACGGCAATCCATTTGCCGATGCTTCCAAATCCCAACGCGACCTTGTGAAGGTTGTAATGGTCGCAGCATCGTTTGGCCGGATCCGTGTGGTTGAACAGCTTTAGCTGACACCATGGCTCGTGTTCTCTCATGGCTTCGCGTCCACAATGCACATCCATCCTTCGACCTTGTGAACATAAAGGAACTGGTACGGCTCCAACGTCGGGATTACCTTTCGAGCTATGTGGCCTTGGTCCCCAAGGATTTCCGCGTACCGGCGTAGCATTCTGTCATCGCCGCCCTTGGTGAAGAACAGGTGTGTTGCCTGCTCATACCCCCATGTCGTTGTCCGGCCGGAGTCCGTAGGTTTCTGGACGAAAATCCACAGCCCCAGATCCATAGCTCCGGCCATTGCGAGGATGGTCACCATGGGTTTGTCCAGTCCCATGACCTTTGCTTTGACCATGGTGTCGTCCATCACGAGGATTCCGCCCTTGTTTTTGGCGGAAGCCCCGGCGGTGTACCGGTCCATGAGAAGCTTTTCGGTGACTTCGGCGCACCGTTGCATGTCCGTGTTCAAGTCGCCGAAGGCTATCCAGATGATGAATCCGGGCGGTTTCTTTCCTCCCAGCATCTCCCCTAGCTTTGGCGACGGTGGCCAGTCATCCACGAAGCGGAACCCAAGTTGCGTACCCCGTTGCCGTGTCACCGGATCCTGAGGTTTGGACACTGCTAGATACGCCGGAAAGGTAGGAGTGGCAACCCATTGGAGTAGGTCGAAGGCAAACGTGGTCTTCCCCCGTGTCGATGGTCCACCGAACACGGTATGTTCCCCCGGCTTATAGGGGAAGTAGTCCCGACAGAAAGCGAGCCGCTGAATTACCGTCATACCATCGTCTCTTTGGTATGACGTTCGGTCGCTGCGGAACACAGGGGCTGTCACGCCGCCGGATCCTTCGCCGCCATTGACTGCATAAGCTTTTCGTACGCCGCCGCCGCCTCATTGGCTTCATTGACGGCTTGTTGCTGCGCCATGATGGCCTCAGCTTGCATGCGTGCCACTTCCGCCTTCATCTGTGCTTCCAGCACCTCCGGCGGGACGATGCCCTGTCCCAGAGCACGGCTCGCGTCAATGATCTGGTGGTTGGCCATGATTTGCAGAGAGAAGGGGATGAGAGCGGCAAGCAATGCCCCGTACGGACCCACCTTGATTATGAAGTCAATGGGTTTCGCAACGCTCTCATTGGTGTCTGCGATTTTGGCGATTTCGCGGGCAATCGGCGGAAAGAACTTGTTGACTGTCATCGCGTCGGCATACTGGCCTAACATCAGGCATACGCCCGCCCCCAATGACGCGAGTCCAAGTAGACCGTCATTGCGTAGCTCGGTAAGGGATAGAGCCGGAGCGGGTGCAGGCTCCGGAGCGGCTTTCCTGGCGGTACTACGCTTCGGCGGAGCTTTCGCCGCCGACATGTCAATGGTTCCCACGGCTTACCCTCCCCAATGCCAGAACGGCGATACCCAATGCCAGAAAGGATATGAACGTGACCGCGACGGCCAATGCCGCGACGTTGTGGGAAAGCCGTTCCAATTCCGTGGGTATTTCGGTTACCTGCCTCATTTTCTGAGCCAATGTCATGGCGGTTTCTCTTTCCGGTTGGTGGAGCGTGGAACTATCAGGCGAAAGGCCACCGACGAACCCGTACCGCCGAACGGGTTTGCCATTGTCGGCGGTGAAATTCCCGACCATTCCACGCTCCGGATCCTGGTGTGTCGCATGTCGACGGTAACAGTATGATCGTACCACATACATGCCTTGACCAGGGCATACTCACAGTACGCTTGTTATGCTGTCTGACAGTACGCATGTAATGCTTGAGTCATTGCCGGGAAATACTAGAAATTGACTAGCATTCGCAACCTGTTAGACTGACAGTAGACCCAAATCACATCGGGAAACCGTTGCAATGAAAGAGAGAATGCCATGGCAAAAGCCCCGAAGACCCAAATCGTCGGAACACCTGAGGAGATGAACGGAGAGGTTACACCGGAAGACTTGAGTCTCATCTCCGAAGCTCCCGCCGACTGGGAGTTTGAGACTGTCATCGAGGAGTCTCCGACACACGTTCTCTTCGACACTGCCGGGGATCGATTCGTCGGCCAGTTCATCGACCGCGTGACCATCACCCCGGACCGGGCGGACATCGAGCCGTTCGACCTGTTCCGATTCCGGGGACAGGACGGCGAACTGTACGCCATCAACACGTCCGGCAAGCTCGACAAGGGAATGCACGTCGTCAACGCTGGGGACTGGGTCCGCATCACCCTGATGAAGCTGTTGCCCTCCAACAAGGGCAACGACTTCAAAGACTTCAAGGTTGAGGTCAAGCGCTCCGCTCCCGCCGCCGCCTAATGCAACTCCGCCGTCCGTCGAATACCCCGAAGAGTGGAGACTCTTCGGGGTATTCCGCCGGTCCGCTACCGGCAAACACCAACTGGGACAAGCCTAAGCCAGGCTGGCTGAAAGACTGGATTGCCGACAAGGGTCGTTGGGCACTCCTCAAATGCGGACACAAATGTGATTTGAATGAGCGTGGACAGATACTGCTAGAAGGTGAAAAGAAAGGCGACCTACTGGTTATCTGTGAGAAATGTTGGCAGATACCGAAGGTCGCACGCCATTTGACTTACCACGAATATCGTGGAATACCCGCCGCCGTCACCCCGGAGGAACCCCTGTTTTAAGGCGGTACGATGGCACGAAAAGGCTGGAACTCTCTCAGCCCTGCCTATCGAGCACGCATCGAGAAAGCCGGACTCACCAGAGCTGACTATGAGGCGGGAACGCCACTATCAAGAGCAAGGGGACACGCACAGACACCAGAACACCCACGATCCTATGACCCACAGAAGTATCAGAAATATGACGCCGAACGTACCCGGCTAACCCGACTGGTTGAGCAACGCAAAGAGCAAGTGTTCGGCAACAGCAAGCGTTGGAGTAGAACACGATCCGACCGTGCGATACGTGAAAAACCGCCGCCCCTAACGCTTCTGCGTTGGGCACTAAATGCCGACGACGAGGAAATCTACGATGCGATTCGTGAAGACCCCGACACATACCAGTTCCTCTCGTACCACTAGAGGCTGGTCTGGGCGATCACATCACCCTCGCAAAGCCACTACCCCAGTACAGTTTGTCGGGGTCGATGGGGAAGGAATGACAGTCAATGGAGAGCACAGATACGTGTTGCTTGGAGTGGGCGAGTCTCAGATTGCCGACGACAACGGTCTTCAATGGTCGGAATGTTTTGCACATCTATATTCCCACAACCGGCCAAACACTGCATTCGTGGGCTTCTTCTTGGGATATGACTTCACACAAATCTTCCGAACCCTGCCCGAAGACAAGGCTTGGATGCTCCTTACTACCGAAGGGCGCGAGCTACGACGTCACCGGATACCGGGGAAGACTCCGCACCCCGTGGAATATCAGGGATGGCATTTCGACATCCTCGCGAATAAGCGGCTGAGGATCCGGCCTAAGAACTGCGAATGTCCCACGGCGACATGCCCGAAGGGTAGCGGCTGTAAGTCAAAGCCGTGGATGTACGTGTGTGACGTAGGCTCATTCTTTCAGTCGTCCTTCCTCACTGTCATCAACCCGGAAGGATGGGCCGAAGGCACTGCCGTAGTGACGGCTGAGGAATACGACACCATCCGCCGGGGCAAAGAGGCACGCAGTACAGCCGTACTGGACGACGAAATGAGGATGTACAACCAGTTAGAGAACGTGGTCCTAGCCCGTGTGATGCACACACTGGACCTAGGATTCCATGAGATTGGCATACATCTCTCAGCATCCAAATGGTTCGGTCCCGGTCAGGCTGCCCAAGCATGGCTCAAAAATGAGAAGGTCCCAGAACGGAAAGCCCTGGAAGATGTTGTCCCGCAATGGTTTCTAGAAGCCGCGAGGATGAGCTACTTCGGGGGATGGTTCGAACAGATGGTTCACGGCATCATTCCCGGATGGAGTCACGAATATGACATCAACTCCGCCTATCCCTCAATCATCGCCAGGCTGCCTTGTCTACTGCACGGGAAGTACACCAGGGGGACTGGATTGCCTGATACAAAACCAGGTGACCTATGTCTCGTCTACGGGAAAGTATGGTCTCCCACGATGCCTAACGGCACGAAAGGCCAACACATCGGCACCATGCTACACCGCGACTCTGCCGGGAGAATCCTCCGGCCAATGGCTACCGAAGGATGGTTCTGGTGGGACGAACTACAAGCCGCCCAACGGGCAGGATTGGTCAAGCGACTCGACAACAAGGGAAGGCAGCAAATCAGCCAATGGGTGAACTATGAACCGTGTGATTGTCCGGCTCCTATGGCTAACGTGGCGGCACTGTACCAAAAGCGGTTGGACGTCGGGAAGACTTCACCATTGGGGAAGGCTGCCAAACTGGTATACAACTCAGACTACGGCAAGTTCGCCCAGTCAATCGGAGAGCCACTGTTCGGCAACCCAGTCTATGCCTCCCGGATCACCTCCGGATGCCGAACCCAACTACTGGACGCGATAGCCTCACACCCCGGAGGTAAGGCAGACGTGGCTATGGTGGCCACTGACGCGATTTACTTCCTCACCCCACACCCCGGTCTACCCGTCAGTGAAAAGCTGGGAGAATGGGACTACAAAGCCCGGCACAACCTAACCCTATTCAAGCCGGGAGTGTACTGGGACGACGCCACACGGGAACGGATCGCCGCCGGACAGAGTCCACACTTCAAAGCCAGAGGATTTCAAGCCGCCGACTTTATCACCAGTCTGGCCCGAATAGACCACGAATACCAAGCATGGGATAGCGGAGGAAAGTCTCCGAAGGACTGGCCAGCTGTCAGCTTCAAACCCAAGTTCGCCATGACCACCGCCCTACAAGCATTGCGACGCAACGACTGGGAAGACGCCGGGGAAGTCAAGACCAACCCTAAGCCAATCGTTCAGGACTCCAACCCTTCGGCCAAACGCGACGGACTGTACCCCGACATATATGACGGGCGTACTGTATACCGAAGCAACCCGCACACGGGAATGAGCTACGCCAACGGATCCATGTCATGGATACCCTCGCACCCGTATGAGAAGCGGTTCGGCATGGAAGACCCATGGTCGTTGGAGATGAAAGAAATGTTCGGTGCCACGCCGGACGGCAACGTGTCCGACATACTCGCATGGATCCTCACCGGAGAGTGACCGCCGATGAAAATCTTCATCGTGCAATACGATTGCCTGGACTACTACTGCGATACCGATCACATCTATGACGTGTACATCAGCCGCGAGCTAGCTCAACTAGCAATCGACACAATGGACGAAACTCGGAAGAAGCTTGGCTATCAATACACCATCGCAGAACACGAGGTGTGTGAATGAGACTGGTGAAGAAAATCAACTACCGATGTGCGGCGGTCGTGTGGCCGGGGGAATACACGATAAACCGATGGGACAACAAACGGTGTGAGGAAACCAACCCGCACGACATGTTCAAATGTGAATACTGCGGTGAATACTTTTGCATCATGCTGCACTGGACCAAACACAACTGTCAGGAGAAGCAATGACCGCCAACAAGCTTTACATCACACTCGGACTAGTCACCCGCCCCGAACTAGGGGAAGACGTCAGCTCACTAGAAGTGCCGTTTGACATCCCCGAAGGTGCCTACGTCACTTACATGGGAGTGGAAATCGAAGACCCTGAGAACGCCGTCACCGGAAGGGCAACCATCATCCGCACACCCTTCCAGCTCGACGGTCAGCAGATACAACCGATGGTGGAATACCGCGTCCACTACATCGACGGCGAAACCGCTGTCAGAGATGAGCCTGGCTACCTAGACGGCGATGACGGCGACGACGTCAACCAGATCGAAACCCGGCGGATAATCATCCTGGACGAGTGGAGGATACTCAAATGAGGTCAGCAGTACGGGTGTACCGGTACCTGAAAGCCGAAATAGCCGACGCGCTAGCACACCTCGTATGGCTCATCAACGACATACGCAACCCAGGCTCAGACACCGACCCCGGAACGCCATTGCCGGACCCCAATCGCACACTGAAAGCCAAGAAGACCGGAAGCTACGCCGACCGAATGAGGAAGTCATGAACCTGAAAGGCACACTCGCCATCATGGCAACCGGAATCGTTGCCGGGTTCGCGTTTGCCACATG
>Ga0193741_1000425_pt1 | contig 12496 bp, 11 predicted proteins | sample L2s2metaG_FD_143059 | JGI IMG/M metagenome (GOLD analysis project Ga0193741, IMG submission 143059) | Soil microbial communities from a riparian zone of the East river system, Colorado, United States - L2s2 | ecosystem: Environmental > Terrestrial > Soil > Riparian zone | place: USA: East River...
CCAGACCTGGAGCCAGCTCCTCTTCGCCCACTGGCCGGTCGACCCGGAGCAGCTCGCCCGCCACCTGCCGTCCGGAGTCGAGCCCGATGTGCACGACGATCGAGCCTGGCTCGCGATCGTCGCGTTCCGGATGCTCCGCAGCCGCCCGCTCCTCCCGCCGCGTCGCCCGGTGCTGCCTGCGATCCCCGAGCTCAACGTGCGGACGTACGTGCGGGTCGGCCGCGTGCCCGGCGTCTGGTTCCTGAGCCTCGATGCGTCGAGCCCGTTCTTCGTGAGCGCCGGGCGGGCCCTGTATGGCCTGCCGTACCGCCTTGCCCGGATGACGACGATCAGCGACGGCGCGCGGACGCACTACATGAGCTCGAGGCACGACGCCTGCTTCGCCGCCACGTACGAGCCGTGCGGCCAGGTGAGCCACGCGGAAGCCGGCTCGCTCGAGCACTTCCTCGTCGAGCGGTACCGGCTCTTCTCGATGCGCCGCGGGCAGTTGGTGACCGCGGTCGTGACGCACGAGCCGTGGCCGCTCCAACCGGCGGTCGCGCGGCTGCACGTGAACAGAATGGTGCCTCATGGCCTCGAGCTGCGGGGCGGGTTGCTTCTCCATTTCGTCGAGGCCGTGGATGCACGGATTTCGGTTCCTCAGGCTGTCTCGCCGGCGTCGGTCTGGCGGTGGCGGTGGAAGGCAAGAGTGTCTGACCCCGTGCACGCATGAGTGCTCTCGTCCAGCGGTTCTTCGAGACGAGTGTCATCAACGTCGGCGTCTTTGTAGCCGCCTGTTTTTGCTGGGGAGCTCCCGGCGTTGCCCTTTTTCATGACTTCGAGCAGTACGAGTCTGTAGTTGGCACGTCATTTGCGATCGTAGTGTTCGGACTCCTCTTCTTCAGCATCTTCCTGTTCCCGCAGTTGCTCGTCTTTTCCGCCCTTGTTTCAATCGTTCGACGGCGGTGGCTGGCAATCGCCTCGGCTCCGCTCGCAGTCGGGCTCCTGTTTGGTTTCGCGGAGGATGGATTCGGTCCGACACTCTTCCTCGCCGGTCTCACGATCACGTTCGGGTGCTCCGCGTACGTTTCAGGTTCGCCAGCGTGGTGGCAGAAGAAGCCGAGCCGCGTCCTGTCGGCCGGTGGGGTGTTCACGATCGCCCTCGTGGCGATCGCACTGAGCCAAGATCTCGCAAGCTCGGAGCGCACTCGATTGGTCTTTTCCGTCACGGACGGCGCTCAGCGGCAACAATTCGAGCTCGACTGCCAGTTCGACCGATCGGGTCGAGTCCGAGCGAGTCTTCACCCGAAAGGCCCTATTCCCGCACATCCGGGTGGGAGGCGAGCTTGCGAGATCCTCAAGTCGCTGGAGGCTATGGGCCGTGGACTCGGCTCTGAGCCGCTCAACTCCGGGTGCCCGCTAGATGTTGCTCAGGCTCGGATCAGGGGCATCTACCGAAACAAGCGCGTCCGCGTCAGAGTGTCGCGTGCCGATGCGCCCCCGTGCTTCGAGTCGGCGGTCTTCCGAAACGAGGTTGAGGTACTCGTCCCAAGGATCTAGCGCGATGCAGGCTCCGGGGCTCGTTCGCCGCTAGAGTCGGGCGAGTGGTGGCCGCTGCAGGGCTACGCGAGTCGGTCGAGCGGGAGGCGCTCGAGGCAAGCCGTGCCGCAGCGAGCCTGACCGACGAAGCGGTCGCCGCCGCGCTGACGGGCGCGGCTGCGCTCGTCCGCGAGCAGCGGGCCGAGATCCTCGCTGCGAACGCCGCTGACTACCGGGCCGCCGAGGGGAGCCTCGACGCGGGCATGCTCGACCGGCTGCGCCTCGACGACGCCCGGGTCGACGCACTCGCCGAACAGGTTGCGGCCGTGGCTGCGATTCCTCCGCTGGAGCGCGAGATCGACTCGTGGACGCTTCCGAACGGCCTGCGGGTGAGCGAGCGGCGCATTCCGGTCGGCACCGTCGGCGCGAACTTCGAGGCGCGGCCCAACGTCGCCCTGGACGTCGCCGGCCAATTGCTGAAGAGCCTGAACACGGCCGTCCTGCGCACGGGCGGCGCGGCGCTGCGGACGGTCACGGTGCTCGTCGACGACGTCGTGCGGCCGGCGCTCGAGAGCGCAGGTCTGCCGCCGGGCGCCGTCGGTCTCGTCCGCTCGCCGGACCGCGAGGGTGCGCGGGTCCTCGTCACGATGCCGGAGCGGATTCCGCTCGTGATCCTCCGCGGAAGCGGGGAGACCACGGCCGCGTTGGCCCGGCTCGCAGCCGAGCACGGAGTGCGTACGCTCGCCCACGCCGAGGGCGGTGGTGTCCTGTACGTCCACTCCGAGGCCGACCCGGCGCGAGCGCTGGCCATGGCCGAGGCGACGCTCGACCGGCTCGGCGTCTGCAACCGCCTGAATCTCGCGCTCGTCGACCTTGGCGCTGTGAATCTGTTGCCAGAACTGCTAACGATCTTCCAGGACAAGGGTCTCGAGGTTCGAGGCACCCCACGAGCGATCGAGGCAGCGGGGGACGGCGTCCTTCCGCACGATCGGGACCGGCTCGGCTACGAGTGGGCGAACGAGCCCGAGCGGATCGCGACGGTGACGCTCGACGTCGTCGACGACCTCGACGACGCGCTGCGAATCGCGAACGAGGAGACCTCCGGGCTCGCGGCCGGCATCGTCACCGAAGACGAGGGGGCGGCGAACCGATTCCTGGACGGCTACCGGGGCACGGCCGGCTTCTGGCACGCCACGACGAGGTTCACGGACGGCTTCGAGCTCACGGGCGCTCCCGAGACCGGCATCAACGTCGACATCGTCCCCGGCCCGCGCGGCCCCGTCACGTACCGCGACCTCTGGCTGCGCCAGTACCGCGTGATCGGCGACGGAACGCAGACGCGTTGAGCCGGCCGGTCGTCGTCAAGCTCGGGACGGGGCTCGTCGTGGACGACGACGGTGCCGTTCGCGCGGAGTTGTTACACGCGCGCGCGAGAGAGATCGCTGCACTCGTCGGAACAGGCGACCCTGTCTGCGTCGTCTCCTCCGGAGCAATTGCGCTTGGCCTCCCGAAGCTCGGGCTGCGGCGCCGCCCTCGGACCGTCTCGCGCCTGCAAGCAGCCTCGGCCCTCGGTCAGGCGACCCTGCAGGCAGCGTGGGAGGAGGCGCTCGCGCGCCACGGGATTGCGGCGGCCCAAATCCTGCTCACCGCCGGCGACATCGCCGATCGCACTGCCTATGTCAACGCCCGCCAGGCTTTTGCCGAGCTGTTCCGGCTGAAGGCTCTGCCGGTCGTCAACGAGAACGACGCGACGGCCACCGACGAGATCACGTTCGGTGACAACGATGCGCTTGCGGCTCAGGTCGCCGTCCTGGTCCGGGCGCGGCTGCTAGTTCTTCTCACGGAGGTCGAGGGTGTGTACTCGCGTGCTCCGGGCACTCCGGGCGCGGAGCTGATCTCCGAGGGTGAGCTCGCCAGCGAGGCGGAGATCGGCGTCGGAACCGAGCTCGGCCGCGGCGGAATGGGCAGCAAGGTGCTCGCTGCGCAGATGGCGAGCGCCGCCGGGATTCCGACAGTGATCGCGGCGGGGGACCGCGAGGACGTGCTCGGGCCGATCGTCGCCGGCGAAGAGCGCGGCACACGATTCGCTCCCGAGGCGCGCGGCGAATCCGCGTTCAAGCTCTGGGTTCGGTTCGGGAAGCCCGTTGCCGGGCGGCTGCACGTCGACGAAGGGGCGCGCCGCGCTCTCGTCGAGAAGGGCGCGAGCCTGCTCGGCGTCGGGGTCGTTCGCTGCGAGGGCGACTTCGAGCCGGGCGCGGCGGTCGAGCTCGTCGGCCCGGACGGCGCCGTCTTCGGCAAGGGCATCGCCGGCGCCGGAGCGGAGGAGATCGCGGGGCAGCGCGGTGTGGAAGCGGTGCACCGTGACAAGCTGGTGCTCTACCCGTGAAGAGGGTTGCGGTCATCTCCGACGTCCACGGCAACGCTGTCGCGCTCGCCGCGGTCCTCGCCGAGCTCGAGCGCGAGCAGCCGGACCTGATCGTCTCGTGCGGCGACCTGACCTGGGGGCCGCTGCCCGAGGAGACATACGTGCTCGCCCGGGGTTTGAACGCGCGGTTCGTGCGCGGCAACGCTGACCGCGCCGTCCTGGAGAACGTCTCCGAGACCGAGCGGGAGCAATGGATGCAGGCCCACCACACGGACGAGATGCGGGAGTTCCTCGGCACGTTCGAGGAGCAGCTGGTCGTCGACGTCGACGACCTGGGCCCGGTTCGGTTCTGCCACGGTTCGCCGCGCACGGACGAGGAGTGCGTCACGCCAGAAACACCGGAGGAGCGCGTGCGCGAGTTCAGCGCCGGCGTCGACGAGCGGGTGATCGTGTCGGGACACGTCCACATCCAGTTCGACCGAGAGGTGGCCGGGATCCGCAGCGTGAACTCGGGGAGTGTCGGGCTGCCCTACGAAGGCAAGTCCGGGGCGTTCTGGGCCATATTCGGTCCGGATGTGGAGCTGCGCCGGACCCAGTACGACCTCGAGGAGACGCTCGAGCGCTACCGGGCGAGCGGGCAGCCCGGCATCGAGCAGATCGTCGAGATGATGGTCGAGCCGCCGGAGCGGCGCGAGGTGATCGATCACGCGGAAAAAGTCGTCTTCGCCGGCTAGGCGCAAGATCGCCTCCGTTCGCGGCGCGGCCGCCTGGGTCGACCGCGTGGGGCTCGCAGTCCTCTACCCGAACGACGACCTCGTCCTGCCCTCGCTCTGGGAGGCCCTCACGGGCCGGCAGGACGTCGACTGGGCAGTGCGCGAGGACGGCGGCACGTTCGTGGACTTCACGCCCGACTTCGCACGCGTCTGGAGGTGGAAGGACGAGCTCCCCGAGCAGCGGCTCGTGTGCGCCGGGAAGCATCTCGGCGGCCGCGCCTCGCTCGTCTCCCTGGGGCTGCTTCCGGCCCTCTACTCACTGACCGGCCGGGCCGGGAAGCCGGACGACTTCCGAAGCGAGGAGCTCTCCCCGGTCGAGCTTGACGTCGCCGCGGCGCTGCTCGAGAACGGCCCGACGAGCAGTGCCGACCTTCCGCACGTCGCCGGCCACGAGCGGAGGAGGACGCACGCGGCGGCCGAGCGGCTCCAGCGGCGCCTGATCGTCACGGCAGCCGGTCGCCAGGAGCGAGATCGAGGCTGGCCGGCGGTGATCCTCGACATCCTCCCGCGCAGGTACGGCGAGCGGCTGCGCAGGCTTCCGAAGCAAGAGGACGCGCGGACGGACCTGGCCGCGACCGTCCTTCGCTCGGCGCGAGAGATCTCCGCGGCCGACCTCGCCGCGGTGATCGGAGGCCCTCGCAAGGACGCGGCCGCAGCCCTCGACCGGCTTGCCGACCAGGGAGCCGCTCGGTCGCGAGACGCAGGCGACTACGTCCTGTGGACGGCCCGGAGGAACCTTCGTAAGCGTTAACAGGGCCTGGCCCCGTAAACCTTTACGGGGCCAGGCCCTGTTAAGAAAGGTTGCGCGACGCCGAGATGGTTGCGCGTGCCCTGGGAGAGATCGTGACGGTCCCGCGACAAAGTCGGCGCACCTTCGGAGCGGGGTCTGGCCCCGTAAGGGTTAACAGGGCCTGGCCCTGTTAAGGCCGGGCCGTCGTCTGACGCCGGCCGCGCCGCCGGTCTCGCATCCCTCGATCGAGTATCCAGCGCAAGCCCCGGAAGGGCGATTTCAACCAGTGTCGGACATGACACCTGCGGCTACGAGCTGGGCGGTGCAACCGATGGTTGAACAGTCGAGATTCCAGGCCTTCGAGCACGCAGGCCTCCTCGCGCGTGCAGCCCCGTTCCTGGGGGCCATGTGGCTCGCGATCATGGCCTTCCCGCTGCCACCGGAGGTGGAGACCTCCCCGGTGCTCGTTGCGGCTGTCCTCCTCAACGCGCTGATCGTCCTCGGCGCGGTCGCCGCCCCCTGGGATCGCCTGCCGCACTTTGCGCAGATTGCGCCTCCCATGGCGTACTTCCTCGTCATCGCGCTGCTCCGCGAGGCCGACGGCGGAAGCGTCTCGGCCTACGCCGTGCTCGTGATGCTCCCGGTCTTCTGGCTCGCGCTCTACGGATCCCTCGAGCAACTCGCCGTCAGCATCGCGGGCGTCGTAGGGGTCTTCGTCGTCCCCGTCCTCGTCGCCGGGCCCCCCAAGTATCCGCCGAGCGAGTGGACGCAAGCGCTGCTCTGGATCTGCGTCGCGCCGATCGTCGGTTTCACCGTCCAGTCGCTCGTCCGCCAGCTCCGTGGCCGCGCCGAGGAGAACCTCAAGCGCGCCGAGGAGCTCCAGGTCAGCCAGGACGAGACGCGCAAGCTCGTCATCAGCATGGCGGCGGTAACGGAGGCGACACGCGAGCTCGCCAGGACGACCGACTCGACGGCCGCGCGGGAGATCCTCTGTGCGGCCGCGTGCACGATCACCGGAGCCCATTTCGCCAAGCTGATGGAGCCGAGCCCGGACGGCGACCTCGTTATGACCGCCAACCACGGCCTGCACGGCGCGCCGCCGCTCACGGTCTCGCTGACCGAAGAGTCCTCGGGCGCCGGGGCGGCCTTTCGGACCAAGAAGCCGCTCTTCGTCCCGGACGTGCGCGGCAACCCCGACGTGTCGCAGCGCGTCATTCAGGGCACCGGCGCGGTCTCGATGCAGTTCGAGCCCGTCCTCCGCAACGAGCAAGCCGTCGCGGTGCTCGTCGTCGGTTGGAACCGCGAAGTCGACGGCACGGGTCGGATTGCAGCCTCGATGCGCATGCTCGCCGCCGAGACAGCGATGGCGCTCGAGCGCTCCGACCTCCTCGCTCGGCTCGAGGCAGTCGCGCGCACCGACGACCTGACGGGGCTCCTCAACCGACGTGCCTGGGAGGAGCGGCTCCCGCGCGAGCTGGCGCGTGCGCGCCGGCACAACAATCCGCTCTGCGTCGCGATGCTCGATCTCGACCACTTCAAGAACTACAACGACGACCGGGGTCACCAGGCCGGCGACCGCCTCCTCAAGCAGAGCGCGTCCGCGTGGGTGACCGAGCTTCGCGCAAGCGACACGCTCGCCCGCTACGGCGGCGAGGAGTTCACCGTTGCGCTGCCCGGCTGCACGCTCGCCAACGCGAAGGACCTCGTCGAGCGCCTGCGTGCCGTTATGCCGAGCGGTCAAACGGTCTCGGCCGGCGTGGCGTGCTGGAACGGGCGTGAGTCGGCCGAGGAGCTCGTCGGCCGCGCCGACGCGGCGCTCTACGAGGCGAAGCGCAGCGGCCGCGATCGGCTCGTGATCGCCGGTGGAATGCACCCCGGAGACCTGGAGTCGATCAGCTTCTAGGACCGCTCAGCGTTCGGGCGGCCTGAGCACGGCGAACTGGTCCGTTACCTCGAGCTTCGGCGTGCTGAAGCGGAAGAGTGACGCCGGCCTGCCGCCTGCGCGCCCGGGCTCTCGCCGCTCGCCGGTCGACTCGAGGACGCCGCGACGGACGAGGACGCGCTGGAGGTTGGTCGCCGAGACGTCGTGGCCGAGCGCCGCGGCGTAGATGTCGCGCAGCTCGCTGAGCGTGAACGTCTCCGGAGCGAGCGCGAAGCCGATGTTCGTGTAGGAGAGCTTGGCCCGCAGCCGGTCGCGACCCGCGAGCGTGATCGCCTCGTGGTCGAACGCGAGCTTCGGCAGTCGGTCGACCGAGTGCCAGTTCGTGTCCTCCGGCAGAGCTGGGTCGACCCCGAGCGGGACGATGCCGAGGTACGCCGTCGCGAGCTGCCACTCCTTCGGATGGCGATCGGGCTCGCTGCGCGTCTCGAGCTGCTCCAAGTGCGAGAGCTCCTGGACGTCCACCTTGGCGGCCAGGTGCTTGCGGATCGAATCCTCGAGGGTCTCGTCCGGGTCGAGGTAGCCCCCCGGGAGGGACCATGCGCCGGCCTCGGGCTCCTTCGCACGCTGCCAGAGCAGCACCTGCAGTCGGCCTGCGCGGACCTGGAAGACGACGGCCAACGTCACGTGCGCGGACGTTTTCGCCCCTGAAGCGGAAACTCTGGTAGACTCCGGCATAGTTATCGACTCTGAGGCGAAAACTACCAGAGGCAGATGCGAAACGTAAGGCGACGACCACGGGCAGGGCAGTGCGACCTCCTTATCGTGGGCGGAGGCGTGGCCGGCTTCACCGCCGCCCTCTGCGCTGCGAACGAGGCCGACGTCATCGTGCTGACGAAGGGGCCGATCAAGACGACGGCGAGCTACCTGGCTCAGGGTGGAGTCGCCGCGGCGATCGGCTCGGACGACGATCCCGCGCTACACGCGGACGACACGCTGGCCGCGGGACGGGGGCTCAGCCGCCCGAGCGCGGTCTCAGCCCTGACGGGCGAAGCGCCTGCTCGGGTTGCCGACCTCGCCGACCTGGGAGTCGAGTTCGACCACGGGCTCGGCCTCGAGGGCGGGCACTCGCGCGCTCGGGTCGTGCACGCGGGCGGTGCAGCGACGGGTCGGCAGATCGCGCACGCCCTCGCCGAGCGCGTCCTCGACCACCCGCGGATCTCGGTGCGCGAAGGTCAGGCGCTTGCCATCTGGTCGACGGGCTCACAGTGTTTGGGGGTCACGACGGACACCGGTGCGATCGCGGCGCGGGCGACATTGCTCGCGACGGGAGGCGCAGCCGCGCTCTGGGAGCGGACGACGAACCCGGCGGGCGCCGTGGGCGACGGAATCGCAATGGCCTACCGCGCGGGCGCCGGAGTCGCCGATCTCGAGTTCGTCCAGTTCCATCCGACCGCTTTGCGCGGCTCGGGCGTCCTCCTCAGCGAGGCTCTGCGCGGTGCAGGCGCGCTCCTGCTCGACGACAGCGGCCACCGCTTCACGGACGAGCTCGCCCCGCGAGATGTGGTCGCCCGCGAGATCGGAGCACGCGGCACAGCGCTCCTCGACCTGCGCCCGGTCGACCGGGACCGCTTCCCGTCGGTGATCGGCTCCCTCGAAGACGCAGGGTTCGACCCGGCCGTCGAGCCGATTCCCGTGGCGCCCGCAGCCCACTACACGATGGGCGGCGTCGTCACCGACCTCGACGGCCGCACCGAGCTGCCCGGCCTGTACGCCGCCGGCGAGTGCGCCTGCACGGGGGTTCACGGAGCGAACCGGCTCGCGTCGAACTCGCTCCTCGAGTGCCTCGTCTTCGGCCGGCGGGCCGCACTGGCCGCGCTCGGGGAGCCCGAGATTCCGGCCCGGGTCAGCGCCCCACCAGCGCCGCAGCCGACGGAAACCGTCACATCCGAGATTCGCCGTGCGCTGTGGCAGGACGCGGGCCTCGTCCGCGATGCAGCCGGGCTCGAGCGTCTCCGCCGCGTGCCGCACCTGCTGACGAGGTTGATCGCGGAGAGCGCGCTCGCCCGAACGGAGAGCAGAGGAGCCCACTTCCGCGCCGACCATCCGAACGAGGATCCGCGGCTCGCCGGCCACGTCGTCCACCGACCGGGGCAGGAGCCCGTGCTCGAACGATGGTCGTAGTGCAGGACCTCGATCTCGAGCGCATCGCCCTCGCGGCGCTGGCCGAGGACGTGGGCCGCGGCGATGTGACGACGGAGGCTACGGTCGCCGAAGACGCGACCTGCACGGCACGGCTCCTGCTCAAGGAACCGGGTGTCGTCTGCGGCCTGCACGTGGTCGCTGCCGTCTTCCGCGCGCTCGACCCAACTGTCTCCGTCGAGCCGTCCGCCATGGACGGGGACCGCCTCGAGCAGCCGACCGATCTGGCCCGCATCTCGGGCCGCACGCGCGCCGTGCTGACCGGTGAGCGGACCGCGCTCAACCTCCTCGGCCGCCTCTCCGGCATCGCGACGCTGACGCGCCGCTTCGTGGACGCGATCGAAGGCACGGGCGCGGAGATCCTCGACACGCGCAAGACGACGCCGGGGCTCCGGGCGCTCGAGAAGTACGCCGTGCGCTGCGGCGGCGGACGCAACCACCGTTTCGGCCTCGACGACGGGATCCTCGTCAAGGACAACCACCTGCGGGCAGCGGGCGGGGTCCGGACCGCCGTCGAGCTGCTGCGTGCGGCCGGCAGCGGCCTGCCGATCGAGGTCGAGGCCGAGACCCTGGACGACGTGCGCGAGGCGCTCGCCGCCGCGGCGGAGCAGATCCTGCTCGACAACATGTCCCCGGTCCTCATGCGCGAGGCAGTGGAGCTCGTTGCCGGCAAGGCGACGCTCGAAGCCTCGGGCGGCGTCGCGCTCGAGACCGTGCGCGAGATCGCCGAGACGGGCGTCGACTTCGTTTCGGTCGGCGCGCTGACCCATTCCGCGCGTTCCCTCGACGTCTCACTGGAGCTGGCATGACGACTGCAGAGATCTCGACCCTCCACGAGGAAGTCCGCGCCCTCGCCGCCGAGCGCGAGGCCGTGATCCTCGCGCACAACTACCAGGTGCCCGAGGTGCAGGACGTGGCCGATTTCGTCGGCGACTCGCTGGGCCTGTCCCGAGAGGCGGCCGCGACCGACGCGGAGGCAATCGTCTTCTGCGGCGTCCACTTCATGGCCGAGACGGCCTCGATCCTCGCACCCGACAAGACGGTGCTGATCCCCGACCTCGACGCCGGCTGCTCGCTGGCCGCGTCGATCACCGCCGACCAGCTTCGGGCCTGGAAGGCGGAACATCCGGGCGCCGTCGTCGTCTCGTACGTGAACACGACCGCCGAGGTGAAGGCGGAGAGCGACTACTGCTGTACGTCGGGCAACGCAAAGGCCGTGATCGAGGCGATCCCCGAGGACCGCGAGATCCTTTTCCTGCCGGATCTGTTCCTCGGCGTGTGGCTCGAGCGGACGACGGGGCGCAAGCTGAAGATCTGGATGGGCGAGTGCCACGTGCACGCGGGCATCCGGCCGGCCGACATCGAGCGCTGGCAGGACGAGGCGCCGGACGCGGAGCTGCTCGTCCACCCGGAGTGCGGCTGCGCCAGCCAGTGCATGGCCTTCGGCAACGACCGCACGCACATCCTGTCGACCGAGGGGATGATCAACTTCGCGAAGTCGTCGCCGAAGAAGCGGTTCCTGATCGCGACGGAGACCGGGATCCTGCACCGCCTGAACAAGGAAGCGCCCGAGAAGCGGTTCGAGGCGATCTCCGAGAAGGCGATCTGCAAGTACATGAAGATGATCACACTCGAGAAGCTGCGCGACTCGCTCCGCGACTGGAAGCACGTCGTCACGGTCGAGCCGGAGATCGCCGAGCGCGCCCGCGGCGCGATCGACCGAATGGTCGCGATCGCCTAGCCGCCGGCCACGGCGGCGACGACCCTGACGGTAGCGCCACTTCGGAGTTGCGTGTCGATCCCGGCGAGGCCGCGGACGTCCTCTCCGTCGACGTAGACGTTGACCAGTGGGCGGAGCGTGCCGCGCTCGTCGAAGAGCAGGTCGCGCACCGGCAGCGCACGCAACGCCGCGCCGACCGTGGGCGCCTCGAGCTCGAACTGCTTCTGGCCGCCCGCCTGGTCGGCGAGCAGGCCCGGGAGCAGGACCGTTACCACTCCGCGACTTCGACCGAGAGCACGGCCGGCAGGTGCCGCGCCGCCTCGATCCACTCGTCGCCCTCGTTCGGGGAGACGAAGATCGAGCCGCTCTTCGTGCCGAAGTAGATCCCGACGGGGTCGAGCCGGTCCGACGCCATTCCCTCTCGCAGCACCTCGACCCACGCACGCTCCGGCAGCCCGTTCGAGGCGAGCTCCCAGCTCTGGCCGGCGTCCTGGGTGCGGTAGACGCCGAGGCGGCCGCCCGTCGTCACCCTGTCGCCGCCGCCGACCTCGCCCGCCGAGCCACGCGCAGAGTCCTCCGGGATCACGAACGCCAGGTCCGGCTTCTCGTGGTGAATGGCGATCGGGAAGCCGAAGCTGCTCGGAAGGCCGTTGTCCTCGAGCCGCTCCCAGTTCTCGCCCCTGTCGTCGGTGCGGTAGACGCCGCAGTGGTTCTGCTGCCAGAGGCGCTCGGGCTGGGCGGGGTGCACGAGCACTTTGTGGACGCACTGGCCGACCTCGGGGAACTGGTCGTCCGGCATGAAGTCCGCGGCAGTGCCCTTGTTCGCCGGCGTCCAGGACCCGCCGCCGTCCTCGCTCCGGAAGACACCGGCGGCCGAGATGCCGACGTACATCGTCTGCGCATCGCCGGGATCGATCTGGATCGAATGCGTGCACATCCCGCCTGCGCCGGGGTTCCAGCGCTCGCGCGTCGGATGGTCGATCAGGCTCAGCACGGGGTCCCAGCTCTCCCCACGGTCGTCCGAGCGGAACAGGACGCCGGGCGCGCCGCCGAGCCACAAGGTCCCGTCTGCGCCAGGCTCGACGTGCCAGGTCTTCTCCAGCGTCAGCTCGTGGTCTTCAGGCAGGCCGAGGCTCTCGCTCCGCTCCCATGTCTCGCCGCCGTCGCCGGAACGCTGGACAGTCGCGCCGTAGACGCCGTGGTTCGCGGCGGCGAAGATCGAATCGTCGTCCCGGACGGCGTGGAAAACCTCCCAGCCCGAGAGCAGCGGCCCCTCGACCTCCCACGAGCGCCGCTCCTCGTCGCCCTT
>Ga0193741_1000426_pt1 | contig 12492 bp, 13 predicted proteins | sample L2s2metaG_FD_143059 | JGI IMG/M metagenome (GOLD analysis project Ga0193741, IMG submission 143059) | Soil microbial communities from a riparian zone of the East river system, Colorado, United States - L2s2 | ecosystem: Environmental > Terrestrial > Soil > Riparian zone | place: USA: East River...
CTCGGGCTCTGGAAGCTATCGCCGCCTCTGGTATCGAAACCGTTCGGAGCCGCAGCCCGCCCGGGACGCGCACAGCCTCTATCTCGAGACGCTCGCCGAGCTGGGACCGCTCGGGCTCCTGCTCCTTCTGGCGGCGCTCGGGATCCCAGTGGCGGTTGCCGTCGGCGCCCGTGCCGACCCGCTCACGGCCGCGGCGCTCGGGCCTTACGTGGCGTTTCTCGCCCACACGGCGCAGGACTGGGACTGGGAGCTGCCGGCGGTGACGGTCCCCGCGCTCGTGTGCGCGGTCGCGCTCTTGCTCTCGGCCCGCCGGCATTGGACTCCACTCGGGTCTGTACCGAGGCTTGTCGGCGGTTTGGCGGCGCTCGCGCTCGCCGTGCTTGCGCTCACCGCCTACGCCGGGAACCGCGAGCTCGCGCTCGGCGAGACCGGTTCCGAGCGCTCCGCCCGCCGGGCCGCACGCCTCCAACCCTGGTCGGCGGAGCCATGGCGCGTCCTGGGCGAGGCCCAGCTGGAGCGGGGCGAGCTGGAGGCTGCCCGGGCCAGCTTTCGCGAGGGCCTGAGCCGCGACGACGGGGACTGGGAGCTCTGGATCGACCTGGCCTTGGCGAGTGACGGCGACGCGAGGCGCGCGGCATTCGACCGCGCTGTCCGCCTCAATCCCCGCGACCCCGACCTACCGGAGCTGCGGCAGGAGTAGCCGGCGACGTGAGTTTCCCGCGGTTCGGTGCTAGCGTTCTTGGCGACAGAACAGGAGTCCACCGTGTGCGAGAGGCTCGGGTCATCTGCGGGCCCGCTCGCGGCTTTCGGGGCCGCTCTTCTGTTTGCGGCGTTCGCGATCCTCTCGTTCGGCCCGAGCCCGGCGTCTGCAGCGAAGCCCTGCTGGGAGCTCGTGATGGACGACTGGGCTGACAACGCGAGCATCGACCGGCCCTACTCGGTCAACTGCCTCCAGCAGGCACTCGACCACGCGCCCGAGGACATCCGCGCCTACAGCGACATCGAGGATCAGATCCGGCAGGCTTTGCGAGACACCGTCGTCCGGCGGCCGCAGAGCTCAGCAAGCTCCGAAGGGCCGATCGAGCGGGCACCGAGCGTGGACACGAACGACGCCCGCTCGATCCCGATCCCGCTCCTGGTTCTGGCCGCCTGCGCCTCGGCGCTGCTCATCGCGGGTGGAGCGGGGTTCGCCGTGCGCAAGCTCCGCCGCTGACTCGACGCCCGCCCGCGACGCTTGCGGCCTGCACAGTAGAGCTCGCGGAGCGCGGCGAAGACGGCGCCGAGCGCCCCCTCGCAGCCAAGAACATCCCACTGGAAAGCCGCATGGGGCTACCGGCTGTGCCGAGCTAGGCTGAGCCGTCCGAAGCGAGCCTTCCGCGCATCGTTTCCTCGATGCGGCTGCGATCTGCGGCTGGGCCTGTTGGAGCTGGCGGAACTCCGAGGCTGGCGACCTGCTGTCCGGTCGGTGTCGACGATCTCGAAAGCTGGCGCGACTCCCGACCGCTGAGAGGAGTAGATTCGCGCCGTGATCCGCCTCATTGTCCGCACGATCGTGGCGCTCGCGGCGAACGCGGTCGGGCTGATCGTCGCGGCCGCCGTCCTCGACGACATGCAGCTCGACGTCGGCGGGTTCATCGTCGCGGTCGTGATCTTCACCATCGTGTTCGCGCTGCTGCAGCCGTTTCTCGTCGCCCAGCTGCGGGGGTCAGGCTCGGCCGTGCTCGGCGGCGTTGCGCTGATTGCGACGCTCGCCTCGCTGATCATCACCGACCTTCTCTCCGACGGGTTCACGATCGACGGCGGCGTCACATGGCTCCTCGCGGCAGTGATCGTCTGGGCCGCCGCCGTGCTCGCGGCGTTCATCCTGCCGTTCCTCGGGCTGAAGCGGTTCCTCGAAGAGCGCCGCGACTAACGAGTGGCGGCGAGCTGGCCGCACGCCGCCGCAATGTCGCGGCCGCGGGTGAGCCGCACCGTCGACGGGATCCGGGCCTCGTCGAGCACGCGCTTGAAGGCGGCGATCGCCTCCCGCGAGGACCCGTCGTACATCCCCGTCGGGTTGTACGGGATCAGGTTCACCTTGAAGACCTTCGGGTCGAGGAGCTCTGCAAGCTGACCGGCCCGCTCGCGCGAGTCGTTCACGCCGGCGAGCAGCACGTACTCGACGAACACCTTGCGGTGCCGCAGCTCGAAGTAGCGGCGGCACTCGGCGAGGACGGACGGAAGCGGATAGCGGTCGTTCACCGGCATCAGCTCCGACCGCAGCCGAGGGTCGGCGGCGTGAATGGAGAGCGCCAGCCGGATCGGCTCCTCGACCTCGTCGACATATCGGGTGAGCCCGGGCATCCAGCCGACGGTCGAGATGGTGGTCCGCCGGTGCGTGATCCCGATCTCGGGCAGGCGGCGCGCGGCCGCGAGCACCTCCTCGTAGTTCAGGAACGGCTCACCCATGCCCATGAACACGAGGTGGTTCACCGGCTCGATGCGGCGGAAGTACAGCACCTGGTCGAGGATCTCCGACGCGTTGAGGTTGCGGCCGAAGCGCATCTGGCCCGTCGCGCAGAAGGTGCACGTGAGCGGGCACCCGGACTGTGACGAGACGCAGACCGACCTCCGCCCGTCGCGGTAGCGCATCAGGACGGCCTCGACCGGATGGCCGTCGGCGGTGCGGAAGAGCGCCTTGACGGTGCCATCCGCAGCCGTCGCTTCGTCCTCGACCGACAGCGACGAGAAGGGGACGCTCTCAGTCAACCGCGCGCGCAGCGTCAGCGGGAGGTTCGTCATCTCGTCGTAGCCGGCCGCGCCGCGCGCCGTCCACTCCCAGACCTGCCGGGCGCGGAAGGGTGGCTCCCCCGTCTCGGCAAGCGTGCGTTCGAGCAGCGCGAGGTCCACGCCGCCACGGTAGCGCTACGGCCTGAGCGGCAGGCGAAAGCCGAAGCGTCGCGCCAGGTCCACATCGAGTACGAGCGGCCGCGGTATACGTTTCCTGCATGAGGCTCGTACGGCTTTTCGCCTGCACGCTGGGCGCGCTCTCGGTCCTGGCGCCGGCGGCGCAGGCCGTGGTATCGACAGGCGCATACGGCAACACCGCGCGCTTCGATCGCCTGACCGGGCAGCAGACCGAGTCCGGCCTCGTGTTCCTGGGTTGGGACCAGGGCCGGACGTGGGGCTCGAAGTACGACTTCTTCCTGAACAGATTGGGGGAGCGACCCCACATAGCGCTCCACCCCGAGGGCCGGGGCAGGGCGCTGACGCCGAGCGCGATCGCGCTCGGGAAGGGCGACGCGCACCTGATCGGGCTCGCGCAGGCGATCGCCGAGTCCGGCAAGCCGGTGATCATCCGGCCGCTCGGTGAGATGAACAACTCGAAGAACCCCTACTGCGCGTTCACCCCGAGCGGCGGAAGGCGCGGGGCCGCGTATTCAACCCGCTGGTACCGCAAGGCCTTCCAGCGCATCTTCATCCTCATGCACGGCGGCACCGCGCAGGCGATGACGGCCCGCCTCCGTGCGCTCCGCCTGCCTGGAGTGCGCACCGACCTCCCTGCGGTCCCTGCCCCACAGATGACTGTCGTCTGGAACCCGCTCGCCGTGGGGGTCCCGAACGTCCCGGGGAACCATTTCCTGGCGTACTACGCGGGCGGCCGTTACGTCGACGCGTACGGCAACAACTACTACAACACGGGCGGCGGCTACGCATTCTTCAAGACCGAGGAGCTCTACCGAGCCTTTCCGCGCAAGCCGTTCATGTTCCCGGAGTGGGGCCTCTCGGTCGACGACCCGGGCTACATCCAGGCGTTCGCGACCTTCGTCCGGCGACACCCGCGCGTGCGGTTCATCGGCTTCTTCAACGGCCCGGCCGGGGGTGCCTACGACATCGGGACGAAGCCGCGAAGCCGGGCCGCGTACAGGCGTTTCGTCGTGCCGCTCACCCGGTGAGGGCCGCATGACCTACTTGCCCGCGAAGGATCGCTACGACCGGATGGAGTACCGGCGGAGCGGCCGCAGCGGCCTACTCATTCCTGCGATCTCCCTGGGGCTCTGGCACAACTTCGGGAGCGACGACCGGCCGCTCGAGATCGGCCGCGCGATCATCCGCCGAGCTTTCGACCTCGGGATCACGCATTTCGACCTTGCGAACAACTATGGACCTCCGTACGGCTCGGCCGAGGAGAACTTCGGCCGCATTCTTCGCGACGACCTGGCGGCGTTCCGCGACGAGCTGATCATCTCCTCGAAGGCCGGCTACGACATGTGGCCCGGCCCGTACGGGGAGTGGGGCTCGCGCAAGTACCTGCTCGCAAGCCTCGACCAGAGCCTTGGCCGCATGGGCCTCGACTACGTCGACATCTTCTACTCGCACCGCTACGACCCCGACACGCCGTTGGAGGAGACGATGGGCGCGCTGGACACGGCCGTCCGGCAGGGAAAGGCGCTCTACGTAGGGATCTCGTCGTACTCGGCCGTCAAGACGGCGGAGGCGGCCGCGATCCTCCGCGCGCTCGGGACGCCGTTCGTCATCCACCAGCCGTCGTACTCGCTGCTGAACCGCTGGATCGAGGACGAGCTCCTCGCCACGCTCGAGGAGCTCGGCATCGGCTGCATCGTGTTCTCGCCGCTCGCGCAGGGCCTTCTGACCAACAGGTACTTCGAAGGGATTCCCGAGGGGTCGAGGGCGGCGACGAGCGGCAGCGCGCTCTCGCCGGAGCTGGTGACCGAGGAGACGATGGAGAAGGTGCGTGCCCTGAACGCGATCGCCGAGCGGCGGGGTCAGTCGCTCGCGCAGATGGCGATCGCCTGGACGCTGCGCGACCAAGGCGTGACTTCAGCGCTGATCGGCGCCAGCAGCGTCGAGCAGCTGGAGGACAGCCTGGCCGCGCTCGATCGGCTCGACTTCAGCGAGGACGAGCTGGCAGAGATCGACCGGTTCGCGACGGACAGCGGCATCAACCTCTGGGCCGATTCGAGCCGGGAGTAGCCGGCAGCAGCGGCACGACTTCCTCCGCGAAGCGCCGAACGCGATCCTGGAGCCCCGGAGTCTCGTGGTCGAGATTGACGACGAAGCCGTCGCAGCCGGCGTCGAGGTACTCCGCCAGGCGTTCGGCAACCCATTCCGCGGGACCCGTGACGGCGTGGCGACCACGCTCGTCTGCGCCGTCCGCCGGCTGGTCCTGCAGGTAGACGCCGATGCGGAGGATCACTCGGCCGTCCGCCCGGCGGTCCCGGAACTCGCCGGCCATCGCGCGCAGCTCGTCCGGCGGCAGGGCGACGGGATGCCACACGCCTGTGAGCGCCGCGCGCCTGATCGTGGCGCGCGAGACGCCGGCGATCCAGAGCTCCGGGCCGCCCGCCCGGACGAGCGCCGGCGCGAGCCAGCCTCGGCCGGACGGGAGGTCGACCGGGCCGGGCATGTGCTCGAACGCCTGCTTGGCCGTTCGCACCCAGTCGTCGAGCCGGCGTCCGCGACTCGCGAAGTCGGTGGCGAGCAGCGCGAACTCGCCCTCCATCCAGCCGGCCGCCACCGCCGTGATGATCCGTCCGCCCGAGAGGAAGTCGAGGGTCGTGAGCTGCTTCAGGGCGACGAGCGGATTCCGCTGAGGGACGACGAGCGCCGACACGCCGAGCTGGAGCCGCTCGGTGCGGCCGGCCAGGAAGCCGAGCGAGACGAGCGCCTCGGCGATCGTTCCGTAGATCGGCGCGTGCTCGGGCGGCACGACGACATGGTCGGTCACCCAGCCGGAGTCGAACCCGGACCGCTCGGCCGCCACGGCTGCGCTCGCAAGGCGCTCGGCATCGAGTCCCCCGCCGTAGTTCGGAAGGATCAGGCCGAGGTGCGGTCGGGCCACGCGCCAACGCTAACGGCAACAATCCCGCCCGTGGCTCTGCTCGCGACTCCACCGCCCGCACCGGCCGTCGTGTCGCCCGTTGCCTACGAGATCTCGTTCGGGCGGGTCATCGGCCGCGTGGGCGCGGGGACGATGAAGGTGGTCGTCAGCGTCGATGGACGCGTGGTGGCGCGTAAGGACGTCGGCAGGACGCGGTTCGACTTCGCTGTCCCGCTTCCGGCGCGCGACGTTCGGCTCACGGTCACCGCGCTGGACGAGCGCGGCCGCGGTGCATCGACGACGATCGGTCCCGTCTTCTCGCTCCCGGCGGCCGCTGAGCCGCGCGGGCCGCCGAGGAGGAGCGTCGAGGATCCTCGTCTGGCCCGCACGATCCGCTCGCTCGCGCGCGCCTTCCCCGGGATCTGCGGCATCTACGTCCAGGACCTGCGCACCGGCGCCGGCGCCGCCTGGAACGCCGGCGCACGCTTCCCGGCCGCGTCGACGGTCAAGGTCGCGATTGCGATCGAAGTGCTTCGCAGGCTTGGCCGGAAGCCGCCGCGGGGCAGCCGGCTCGACGCCCTGCTCCGCAAGGCGATCATCCCGTCCGACGACCGGGCGGCCAACGACCTGCTCACCTGGCTCGGCGGCTCGACGAGCGGCGGCGCAGCCCGTGTCAACCAACTCTTCCGCGCGCTCGGCATGGACGACACGGACATGTACGGCGGCTACATCGTCACGCAAGGCCAGATCCCGATCCGGACAGGCGCTCAGCCGAGCTTCGTCGGCAAGCGGACGACGGCTGCCGACCTCGCCACGCTCATGCGCTCGCTGAACCTCGCTGCGGTCGGGCAGGGCGCGCTGGCCCGGCGTGGCTTCCGGCCGTCGCAGGCTCGCTTCCTCCTCTACCTGCTCGCGCATTCGCAGGTGAGCCGGATCGACCGGTTTCTGCCTCCGGGCCCGACCGTGGTGCTCCAGAAGGCCGGCTGGATCAGCACCGCCCTGCACGACACCGGCCTCGTCTACTGGCAAGGCGGAAGCTTCGTCGCCAGCGTCCTGACCTGGAACGGCCGGGGCGTCGGCGTCGCCTCGGATGTGCTCGCAGGCCGTATCGGGCGCGCCGCGTACGCCAGGTTCGGACGTGGCTGACTACGACGACCTCCTCGATCGCATCCGTGAGCTCTGCCTGGCGCTGCCCGAGACCAGCGAGCGGCTGAGCCACGGCCACCCGGCCTTCTTCGTCCGCGACAAGCGCTCCTTCGCGATGGTGCTGAACGACCACCACGGCGACGGGCGGTTTGCGCTGTGGTGCGCCGCCGAGGACGGGGTCCAGCAGATGCTCGTCGAGGCCGACCCCGAGCGGTTCTTCCGCCCGCCCTACGTCGGACACCGCGGCTGGGTCGGCCTGCGCCTCGACCGGGAGCTCCACTGGGACGAGCTCGCGGGGATCCTCGAGGACGCCTACGTCGAGGTCGCGCCACCGAAGCTCGTGGAGGAGGCGCGCCGGCGCGCCAAGGCGTAGTCAGCCGGCCGGGGCTTGCTGCTGCACGGCGGCGGCCGGAACGTCGTCCCGCCTGAGGACGAACCAGGCTACGCCCACTGCGAGCAGGGCGAAGACCGAGGCGACCGCGAAGCCCCAGTTGTAGCCGCCGGTCAGCGCGGACAGCGGGTCCTCGCCGTCCGCCACGAGCGTGTCGGCTCGCTCGTTCGAGATCGTCGAGATCACCGCGACCCCGACCGCACCCCCGAGCTGCTGCGAGGTGTTCAGGAGGCCCGAGGCGACACCGGCGATCCGATCCTCGATGCGGGAGAGCGCGGCGAGGGACATGGGGATGAAGATGAACGCCAGGCCGAAGCCGCTGATAACGAACGGGACGAACAGGTTCCTCCAGAACGTCCCGTCGACGGGGAGCTGCGTGTACCAGAGGTAGGCGAAGGCCAGGAACGCGGTGCCGGCCATCATCACGGGCTTCACGCCCGCGCGTGTGACGACGGCCTGCGCGATCGCCGCGCCGGGGATCGTCATCCCGGCCGTGGCGAGGAAGGCGAGCCCGGCCTCGAGCGGCGAGTAGCCGAGGACGGTCTGCATGTACAGGGTGAGCAGGAAGAAGCCGCCGAAGATCGTTGCGCCGAGGAGTACACCCACCGCGTTGGCCACGAAGACCGGCCGGATCTTGAAGAGCCCGAGCGGCACGATCGGCGACGTCGTGCGCGCTTCCCACCAGAAGAAGGCGGCCACGAGAGCGACCGAGAGCGCAGTGAGCCCGAGCGTCTGAGCGCTGGCCCAACCCGCGTCGGGCGCATCCGACATCGTGTAGACGAAGAGCACGAGGCCGGAGGTGACGAGAACCGCGCCCAGGATGTCCACGCGACGGTCCGCGCCCTCGATGCGGCCCTCGGAGATCAGCGTGGGGGCCAGAGCGAAGATTGCGATCCCGACCGGGACGTTCACGAAGAAGATCCACTCCCAGCCGAGGTACTCGACCAGGATGCCGCCGAGCAGCACGCCGGCCGCGGCACCGCTGCCCGCGACGGCGCCCCAGATCCCGAACGCCTTGTTGCGCTCTGCCTGGTCGTGGCGGAACGAGTCGCTGATGATCGCCAGCGTCGCCGGCGAGACGATCGCGCCGCCGAGGCCCTGAATCGCCCGGAAGATGATCAACTGCGTCCCGCTGTCGGCGAGCCCGCAGGCGAGGGAGCCGCCGGTGAACAGCACCATCCCGAACATGAACACCTTGCGCCGGCCGAGGAGGTCCGCGGCGCGTCCGCCGAGAAGCAGGAAGCCGCCGAAAGCGAGCGAGTAGGCGGTGACGATCCACTGGAGCGTGTCGCGGGAGATCCCGAGGTCCTCCTGGATCGACGGCAGCGCCACGTTCACGATCGCCACGTCCAGGATCACCATGAAGAACGCGACGCAGACGAGCGCCAGCGCTCGCCAACGCCTGGGGTCCGGGGCGGCGCCAGGCTCCATGCGGCGGGAACGCTACTGATCCGAGAGGAGACGGGCAAAAACCTCCCCCTGACAGGGGTTTCCTCGCTCCAGCTCGGCGCCGATGAGGAGGGTGAAATGCTGCGGATCTCGCCGGCGGCCCTCGCGGCGGTCGCGCTCTGCGTGCTCGCCTGCCCCGGTGTGGCCGACGCCTCCGGGACGGCACAGCCTGCGCGCGTGGCGGTGACGATGACCGACCGGGCCTGCAAGGTGGCGCGAACGGCGCGGCCCGGGCGGACGCAGTTTCGGATCTCGAACCGCGGAAAGCGGCCCAGGATTTTCTCGATCGCCGGCCGTCGAAGCCCGTTCGTGAAGCCTCGCAGGCACGCGACACTCACCGTCCGGCTCGTGCGCGGGCGCCTGTACCGCTGGACGTGCACGGCCAGGGGCCGCCCGCGCAACGTGAAACGGGGGAAGCTGCAAGTTTCCCGGCCGACCCGGGTCGGACGGCCGCAGAGCCCGCCGCCGCCGCCACCGCCGCCACCGCTCCCGCCGCCGCCGCCTCCTCCGCCGGCGGGACCGCCGCCACCGCCAACACCACCTCCTCCACCGCCTCCGCCCGCGCATGCGGTCGGCGTCCGCACGGTCGGCGGCTCCGGCGAGCTGTACCTGACGGGGAGCGGGACGATGTTCGTGTCCCGCGGCGCGGTCTACGAGCGGCTCGACGGCGGCGGCCAGCCCGTCACCTTCGACGTGGGCCTCTACGCCGCTGCGGCCGCGGACGCAGCGCTCGCCGACCTGGATCTCCACGGCTATAACACGGTGCGCGTCTTCGTCGGCGGTGCCTCGCTGGCCGACCTCTCCGCGCCGGACGACCTCTCGGGTGCGTACGTCGGCAACGTCGTCGACTTCCTCGGCAAGGCGAGGACGCGCGGTGTCCAGGTGATCCTCGTCGCCGAAGGAGTCCCGCCCGGGACGAGCTATGCCGCTCAGGTCGCGGGCGGCGCCACGGCGGAGCTCGCCGGCGAGAACGCCCAGTACCTGACGTCGGCCGGGGTGAGCGCCAACGCAGCCTTCTGGGCGGCGCTCGCCGGGCGGCTGACCGCGCAGCCCGTCCTCCGCGAGACGATCCTCTCGTACGAGCTCCGCCGGGAGGCGTACTTCCGCTCGGATCAGGCGCCGCTCACGTTCGCCTCTGGAACGGTGACACCGGCGAACGGCCAGTCCTACGACCTCGCCGTCCCTGCCGAGCGGCAGGCGCTGATGGACGAAGGCCTCGTCCACTGGGCGGACTCCGTGCGGGCCGCGATCCGCGCTGTCGACCCCACCGCGCTCGTGTCGCTCGGCTTCCTGTGGCCGCAGGGCCCGAACCCGGCGCGGATCGGAGACCCGCGCGTGAGCCGTATGCGAGCGGTCCTCGACAACTCACAGGTCGACTTCGTGAGCCCGCGGGTGGTCCCCGGGCTCGAGCTGACGCTGCCGCAGTACGTCGAGAACTACGAGCTCCCGGCGACCACCGCCAAGCCCGTGCTGATGGCCGAGCTGGGCGCGCCGACCGCTTCCAGCCCGACGGCGGCAGTCGCCGCCGAGACGCTCCAGAGCTGGCAGGCCGACTCGTGCGCCGCCGGCTTCGACGGCTGGCTCCTCTGGACCTGGGACACGGACGGCGAACGGGCGGGCGAGCCGCCGATGTGGGACGGCCAGGACGCCGGCGGCCTGCTCGAGCGCGCCCTCGCGCCCACGATCCGCACCGATCCGTGCTCGCCGACGAACCTCGCGCTCGGGAAGCCGGTCACCGCCTCCTCGGTCGCGCCCGGAGGGCCGGCCGGGCACGCAGTCGACGGGCTCGTCGGAACGCACTGGAACTCCACGGGGCCGCCAAGCGGATGGATCGAGATCGACCTCGGAGCCCAGCACGACATCTCGCTGCTTCGGCTCGTCGTCGCCCAGAGCCCGCCGGGCCGCGCGGCGCACAAGGTCTACGGGCGTGCGACCGCCGGCGGGGCGCCGGGCACGGAGCTCTACGAGCTGGACGCCTGGACGGTGGACGGCCAGAACGTCGAGATCGTGCCGGCGAGCCCGTGGTCGGGCGTGCGCTACCTCCGGATCCACACCGTCTGGGGCCCTTCATGGCCCGCCTGGCGCGAGATCCAGGTGTTCAAAGCGCCCTAGGAACCCTCGGGTTCGGCGCTTACACTGCGTCCGGGTCTGCCCTTTTTGCCAACAGGAGGTTTTTCGTGAGAACGGGTCTCGTCACAACGCTCGTCGCGCTCGCGGTCGCCGGCGTCCTCGCCGCGCCGGCCGCCGCGGCGACGCCGACGGAGCGGAAGCTCGCTAGTCAGATCAAGGTCATGCAGCGACAGGTCAAGGTCCTCCAGGGCCAGGTCAAGAAGCTCCGTGCGGACATGCGCGAGGTGCAGGGCATCTCCGCGAGCGCGCTCGTCTTCTCCGCCTGCTCTTCGGCGGCGACCGCGGACGCCTTCCAGGGCACCTGGGAGACGATCGACGGGCTCAATGCCCATACGGGCAGGCCGGACCAGTATCCGGCGCCGACCCCCGTGGCCGACCCGCTGAACTCGTGCCAGCTGCTCGAGGTCCAGCGTCAGCCCGGCGCCGTCCCACCGACCACGAACGTCTTCGCGGCGCTGCTGAACATCTTCCGCTGATCCGGAGTACTAGATGTGCCGGCGGGGCACGACGCCGAGCTCCTCGACCATCGTGAAGAAAGCCTTGGCGTAGGGCGAGTCCCGCGTCCGCCGGCGGACCGCGAGCCAGTCGATGCGCTCGCGGAGCGAGCGCGCGAACTCGAGCGAGCGCTCGTAGTCGAGCTCGTGCTCGTCCAGCGCGAGTAGCTTCGTGACCATGATGTCTTCGAGGGACATGACCTTCATCGGCACCGCGTTGACCTCGAGCTCCTCCGCGCGCTCGAAGAGCCCGTCGTCGACGTCCTGGCCGACGGCGCGGAAAATGACGTCCACGAGGACCTCGCCGTCCCACGCCTTGTAGAGCCAGCCCTCGGGCGGCTTCTCGGTGCGCATGCCCGCGTCGGCCAGCGCCTGCAGCGCCCGCTCGGCGTGTGCCGGACGCACCATCACGTCGAGGTCGTGGCCGGTTCCCGGCCCTCCGTACGCCCAGGCGGCGAGCCCGCCGCCCAGCAAGAACGGCACTTCGGCGTCGCGCAGGGCCCCCGCAACGCTCTTGACGCTCTCCTTGATGTCTCCGAACGGCTGTTCTTCCGGCACGATTCACTCGTTACCCGAGCGGCGGGAGGGGGAATCACGGGAGCATGACGGTTCGAGTCGCAGCGGCAGGCGACATCCACTGCTCCGAGGAGGAGCGGTCGCGGCTCGAGACCGCGTTCATGGACGCCGAGCGCGAGGGCGACCTGATCCTGCTCGCAGGCGACCTGACGACCTACGGCGAGCCCGAGCAGGCCGCTGTGCTGGCGGACGTGGCGCGCGGGATCGGCGTCCCGGTCTACGCGGTGCTGGGGAACCACGACTGGCACGCGAACCGCCACGAGGAGCTCGTGTCGGCGCTGCGTGGGGGCGGCATCCACGTCCTCGAGCGGGCGGCCGAGGTCGTCTCCGTGCGCGGCGTGGAAGTCGGGATCGTCGGGACGAAGGGCTTCATCGGCGGGTTTACCGGCTCGCTGCTGCCGGATTTCGGGGAGCCGCTTCTCCGCCGCGTCTACGCCGAGACGAGCGCCGAGGTCTCTGCTCTGGACCGCGGGCTGCGCCGGGTC
>Ga0193741_1000428_pt1 | contig 12461 bp, 7 predicted proteins | sample L2s2metaG_FD_143059 | JGI IMG/M metagenome (GOLD analysis project Ga0193741, IMG submission 143059) | Soil microbial communities from a riparian zone of the East river system, Colorado, United States - L2s2 | ecosystem: Environmental > Terrestrial > Soil > Riparian zone | place: USA: East River...
TACCAGCCACGCCGGACCGTACCGAAAAACTCGTAGTAGGGAGATCCAAACCATGGCCCCCATATAGATGTTGGCCTGACGATGATCCACGGAAACTTCCCAGCGGCCTCTCGCCTGACGCGGGTCTCGCCTTCCACTTTGCTTTGACCGTAGGCATTGATCGGGCAGTAATCTGTATCGTGCCCGGGCACGTAGCCAAGTCTGCAGACCAGCAATGACGACGCAAATACAACGGTCGGCCGCACATCGAGTTGTGCAGCAGCTTCAATCACATTGGATACACCGACCGTATTGGCGGAATAGTCTGAGACGTTGTCGCTTTTTACGTCTGTCCTCGCGGCGAAGTGCAGGATTACATCGGGCCGCCAACTCTTCACCGCATCTATGAAATCGTCTCTGTGACAAATGTCTTTGCGCAGCCAATGCTCCTGGTGCGCGGCGTTTCGGGGCGGATTGATGTCGACGTTCAGGACGGACGCCGACTGCTTTAGGTAATGCTCGACCAGGTTTGTGCCAATGAATCCAGATCCGCCTGTGATCAAAAAGCGACGTGGCTTCCCCCCTGTCGATACCGTCATGCCCCGTCTCGTGCCTGACTCTTGCTGGCATTGTGTCGGTCGACGATTCGTGGGACCGGCATTGGCAGGATGAATCCACCTCCTCGCTCGAGGTAGGCGGCGTGCGCCGTCATGATCTGTTCGGCAAAATTCCACGCAAGGATCAGCAGGTAGTCGGACCGACGACGGTACAACTCGGCGGGATTCAGGACCGGAATGTGTAATAGCGGCGAGAACAAGCCGTGCTTCAATGGATTGTCGTCGACGATGAAGTCCACTTCGTTTCTCGCCAATTTGAAGTGCGTCAACAACGTTGTTGACTTCGTCGGTGCGCCAAAGGCCGCAATGGACTTGCCCTGCTTTATCAGCCCACTCACTATTGACTTCAGCTGCACGCCCACCTCGTCGATCCGTTGGCGAAAACGGATAAACGTCTCGGGTCGGTCCAACTGGTGATGCCGTTCGAGCGCTACAAGGCTGCTGATGGAATCATCCGCTTTGTGCGGACCATTCGCCCGCTGAGTGAAGAGCCGGATCGACCCTCCTTGCGGACTGACGCGCTCTACGCGGAACAGCTCCATTCCTATGCGTGAGAGCAGAGCTTCGAACGGTCGCACGGTGTGATAATCGAGGTGCTCGTGATAAATGGTATCGAACCAGCTGTTCTGATACACATCGAGAAAATAGCCGACTTCGAGCACGAATACCCCGTCGTAGTCCAGCCAGTGATTCACGGCGCGGAACACATCATCCAATCGATCGATATGCGCGCACGTGTTGTGGGACGTGATGAACGATGCAGGGCCGTGTTTGGCCCGCAGTCGCTCTGCTAGGTCGATAGAAAAAAATTCGAACACCGTCGGGACGCCTGCCGCGGTTGCGCGCTCGGCAATCTGAGGCGCAGGGTCGATACCAAGCACATTCATGCCCGCTGTGCGAAATCCCTGCAGGCACGTCCCGTCGTTGGAACCGATGTCGACGACCAGATCATCAGGCACCAGCGAGAACCGGCGGATCATGTCCGACGCGTAATCGCGCAGGTGCCGCACAAACGCCGGCGAGGTTCCGGAAACGTAATTGTACGATTTGCGATAAAGGATGCTTGGATCAACAACATGTCCAAGTTGTACATGTGTGCATTGACTGCACAAATACAGTTCCAGCGGATAGACCGTCTCAGTGTGGGATATCTCGTCAACCTGAAGAAAGTTGTTTCCTGGAGGCGTCGACTCTAAAGTCATTACCTTTGCCAGGCTCGTCCCGTCGCACATCCGGCAGCGATCGCGGAAATAGTAGTCTGCCATTACTCGTTCCGCACTCGCAGACGGCGTATCACCATCGCCATTTCAATCTCAGGAGCTCGACAGACGGGGTCCATAACGAATCGTCCATAAGATCACTGGCATGAGCGCAAGGACGACAATGACCATCCTCATCAATGGCCACCGCAGTGCAATGATCGACATCGGCAGCAACCACGCCGCGTGATACAGAACCACCCCATTCACGACGCGACGATGACCGTGCATCCTGGCGAGGTTTTGATAAGCGTGGCTACGATGTGCACGGTACCACTTGTCGGTCAGAAAGATTCTCAGCACGGTCGTTGTGGTCGTGTCGCCTGCAAAGAACGCGAAGATGATGACCCAGACTAGGAGGTCGACCTCGCCGCTTGACGCGGTAGCGGTTAGTAAGGACCCAAAGCAGAATCCTAAGAAGAGACTGCCTGAGTCGCCCATGAACAAGCGCGCGGGCGGCCAATTGAAGGGTATGAACCCGAGTGTGGTTACGGCGATCAAGGCAAGTACGGCCAGCACGGATCGATCGGCATGCCCGTGCATGACCGCCAGGGTTGCGAGCGCGCAGATGAGAATCGCACCGCAGGATGCCAAACCGTCGATGCCGTCGATAAAGTTATAAAGATTGAAGAGCCAAATCAGACCAAACCAACTCACGGCGAGGTCCAGCAATGGCGGAGCAAGGGGCACATCGTAAATTGCCTGGCCGCCGTTCGATGCCAGAATCCAAGCAGCAAGAGCGGCCTGGATAAGGAGCTTCACGAACACGCGCAATTGGATCACGTCGTCGACGAACCCAGACGCCGCCGCGACCAGGCCGCCAATGACCAGCGTCCGCGCTAGATGGCCATCGATGCTGCCGTTCCGCCAAAGCACTGTCAGGACGGCTAAGCAGACAAGCGAAAAAACGATGCCGCCGCCGCGGGGAATCGCTTTCTCATGCAAGCTGCGGAAGTTCGGTGTGGCAACAATTCCGAAGTGGCGAGCGAGAAGGATGTAAACCGCAGTGCTACCCACCGTTAACACGAACGCGCCGAATAGCAAGAGCTCGAAGGACGGATCAGTCAAAGGGTCTTCAGCAGAATCACTTCAGAGCGAGGCCGCAGGTAACCATGCTGTCAATTAGGGGGCGGATCGACGGTGAGCACCCCTCCGATGAACGCCTCGTAGGCGCTGGTTGAACCGACATTGCGCGCCCACACCTGAATAAAGTATTCCCCAGCAGGCCCGGCACCAGTATTCCATGTCCAACTGGGTGCGGAGCTGTAGGCCTGCACGACGGTCCACACCCCGGCGGGATTCCGCAATACGAACTGGTACTGGTAGTTGTCCGTCGTACCTGTCGCGTTCGCCGTCACCATGATTTGCGTCCCCACGATCTGAGGCGCCGGCACGTTCATCGTAATGGTCACCGCGGTGACCGGCGAGGCCGACGTCGACACCACATCGAACGGCATGCCGATGTAGGCTTCGTAGGTGCTGGTTGAACCAGCATTGCGCGCCCACACCTGAATGAAGTATCCGCCCAGCGGTCCGGCCCCCGTACCCCATGTCCAACTGGGTGCGGAGCTGTAGGCCTGCACAACGGACCACCCCCCGGCGGGATTCCGCAATACGAACTGGTACTGGTAGTTGTCCGTCGTACCCGTCGCGTTCGCCGTCACTATGATCTGCGTCCCCACAATCTGAGGCGCCGGGACGTTCGTCGCCATCGCCACTGCGGTGACAGGCGAGGCCGGCGTCGGTACCACGTCGAACGGCATGCCGACGTACGCTTCGTAGGCGCTGGTTGAACCGGCATTGCGCGCCCACGCCTGAATGAAGTATCCGCCCAGCGGTCCGGCCCCCGTATTCCACGTCCAACTGGGTGCGGAACTGTAGGCCTGCACGACGGACCACACCCCGGCGGGATTCCGCAATACGAACTGGTACTGGTAGTTGTCCGTCGTACCTGTTGCGTTCGCCATCACCATGATCGGCGTCCCCACAATCTGCGGCGTCGGGACGTTTGTCGTCATCGTCACCGCGGTGACCGGCGAGGCCGGCGTCACCACGTCGAACGGCATGCCGATGAACGCCTCGTAGGCGCTGGTTGAACCGGCATTGCGCGCCCACACCTGAATGAAGTATCCGCCCAGCGGTCCGGCCCCCGTATTCCATGTCCAGCTATCTCCGGCGCTATACGGCTGGACGATGGACCACGCACCGGCAGGGTTTCGCAGAACAAACTGGTACTCGTAGCTCCCGGTGGTTCCGATCGCTTCCGCATGGACCGTGACGGCTGTCCCAATAGCCTGCGGTGTCGGCAAGCTCGATGTCATCACTACCTGCGTTACTGGAGGCGGATCGACAGTGAACGCGTAGCCGATGTAAGCGTCGTACGCGATGGACGCCCCGGCATTGCGCGCCCAGACCTGGATGACATATCCACCCACAAGTCCGGCGCCCGTGTCCCATGTCCAACTGTTTGCGGAGCTGTACGTTTGCACGATAGACCACGCGCCGGTGGGACTCCGTATTACGAACTGGTACTCGTAGTTGCCAGTCGTACCCGTCGCACTCGCAGTCAGCGTAATCTGCGCTCCCGTAGTCTGAGGCGACGCTAGATTCGATGAAACGTGCACGGCTGTCACCGGCGGTCCGTCGAGCGTAAAGCTCTGACCTGCCACAGCGCCATAGGGCATTGCCGCTTGCCCCACGTTACGTGCCCATACTTGAACAACGTACGTTCCAGGCGGTTCGGGCGAGGTATCCCAGCTCCAGCTGGCGTCAGGCCCGTAAGCTCTTTTGTAGGACCACGATCCATCTGGAGAAGCCAGCACGTACATGTATTCGTACGAGCCAACGCCACCAGTCGCTTGCGCGACAAAAGTCGCCACACCCTCTACGAAAGTCGACTGTAGAGTAACTCCGCCCAGGGGCGGTCCGTAGCTGAGCATCCGGCTGTTGTTCCCAACGATGTCAGTGGCAAAAAACAGCACCGACCCGAATGATCCCAGCTGGAAAGGATCCGTATAAATGGACGACTGCGTCGTAGGGGTTGATCCGTCGATCGTGTAATAGATCGTCGCGGCCTCGCTCGTGAGCAACGTGACCGGTTCGTTGACGTTATAGTGACCGGCCGGTTGGCTTGCCACTACTGTCGGAGCCTCGAAGTCGTAAGTCCAACTTGCCACCGTTGGCGTCGAAGTCCATTCTTCCGTTGTGCCGGTGATCACCGACACGGTCGGAGTAGCGGAGAAACCGATGGACTGGACAATCAGCGAGGTATTAACCGAGCCTGAGAATCCCGGCGGGATCACGAGGCGGGCGTTTGTATAAGTTGGAACCTTCGTGGACCAAAGCGCTGTTGGTGGCGCATCGTAGGTGCCTGGAAACTCGAATGTTCCCCCGGAGGGGAGTTCCAATGTGAATGGCTCTGTCGAGTCCGGAGTCATTCCAAGGAGGTAATTGTCGCTAGTGCTGGAATAGATGCCGGCGACATATGGGTCGTAGCCGATAACCCACGGGAATCCTGAATACGTAGTAATTACCGGATTCAGTGGATTCGTGATGAGCTCAGGGTTGGCAGCAAGCTCGCTCACGCCAGCGACGGCACCTGTGGAATTGTAATAGTAGACCTCTAGGTCGGGATCCCACATTTCCCAGCGTCCATCCACAACCCAAACGCGGGCGCTGTAGCCCATTGCGGTCATTAGGTGGTAGAACACCCTGGCGGCGTCTCCGCAATACCCGAAGCCCGCCGAGTTGAAAAACAACGATGGAAACGAGAACCACGCCGCGGTAGTAAGTGGTTCAAAGTGATATCGGTTCGAGCGAATGAACCTCCACGCCATTCGCGCAACCGATTCGCCTTCAAATTCAGGCGCCATCTGAGCGATCTCATCGATGATTCCAGCAGTGGTCAGGCCCAGCTTGTTGTTGAACGTCAGCCCGTAGTTGACAGTGACGGCACCCTCATTCGTTATGCTCAGGTACGCCGATGAGGGGTCCGCGGCTCGCAGATAGTAGCTTTTGTACGAGGTCTGGACGGGGAGCGAGTCGCTGCGTGCAACATTGATCGAGTAGGTGGTCGCATTCCCTTGGGGCCGAGCTGCAGACAAAGTAATCGGTGTGCCGCCATCAACAGGGTTCTCGATCACAATTGACGAACCGCTCGTGGCAATGGACCCATTGACTGTGATCACCGTTTGACTGTCCGTCGTAATCGGAGTGATCGTCACCGAGGTGGCATCGAGAGGAAGCAACAGCGAGAAACGTTTCGCCGTTTCCGTGCTTTCCGTAACGATCAACTCTCCACCACTGATCACAAACGAGTGCAATTCGTTCGTACTCTGAGCAGAAACGCTCTCGATCAACCTGACACCTAGATCGTTAACTCCAGCTCCTCTCAAGTTCAGCGCATTGTCTCTGGTCACGGCCGCTCGAGCGCCGTTTAGCAGATAGGTGATTTGAAGCTGAGACTCGACCTCGTCAACTGCTATTTGGTCGATCAACGGGGCGTTTGAGAATTCGTCTGTTCTTCTGTTGATGAACTCCGCAAGCTCTTTACTGCCTGCGTCAAATTCCTCGCCCTGAATTACCACCTTGGCTTTCATCCTGAGCGGCGTATTAATTGGAACAGGAGAGGAATAGGGCGCCTTATTGATGCTGTATTTGTACGTGGTCGCGTTTGGGTCGGAGACTTGAATCGTCGGATTGGACTCTGCCGTCGTTCCAACAGGCGCCCCAGTCAGAACTGGGCCCCCTTGCTCATCGGCCTCCGCCCGTGCCGACGTCGGAGCCATCAACAGAAGAACGCAGGCGCCTAAGCGGACAGCAATTTGCCGCGCTGCATTGGTCATAGAGAGTTCGCCGTCAACGAATGCCAAAAAGTATCCCGGGAAGTGAGCGCTCTTTTTCAATGCCTTGGTGCTACAGAACTGCCTAGAGTTCCCAATCGATAGACTGCAAGGAGCCGGTCGGTGATGACATCCCAAGAGTACTTGTCGGCCACCAGCTTTCGCCCTGCGTCCCCCATAGAGCGGAGGCGATTTCTGTCGGTGAGCAGATCGAGGATCGCGCTCGAGATCGCCTTTGCTTCTGCGGGAACAACACGCCCAGCGCCCGCAGCCACAACCTCGTCAAAATGGCAGCCGGGTGAGAGGATGACAGCAGTTCTGTGTGAGAGGGCCTCAAGCACCGCCATCGAAAAGCCTTCCCCCACAGACGGTAAAGAGAAAATGTCAGCGCGAGCAAGGATGTCCGCCTTCTCTTCACCAATAAGCATTCCAAGGAAGAAGACCCGGGCATCAAATCCACCTGCCGCGGCGCGAGTTCGCCATCCAGCTTCCAGGCCCCACTCATCCGGGCCCGCCATCACCAGCACCACGCCAGGATGAGTCTGTTGGACTCTTGAAAATGCATCCAGCAGCGTGTCGGCACCTTTTATCGGGTGCAAACGCCCCATAAACAAGACCACGGGCGCGTCCGTCGGAATTCCCCAACGTTTCAAACAACGCTCCGCGGACCCCGGCCGGCTAAGAGGAATGTCAATGCCGTTGGGAACGATCTCAATCGGAGTGGAGAGGCCAAGCGCCCTGAAAGACTGTTGCTCCGCCTCGGTAAGCGCGATCAGCGCGGTCGCCCGTCTCATGATCGGCTGTTCTATGAATGCTATGTAGAACTGTTTCTTTCTTTGGCGGAACTTGAGCCGGTTCGGATCGAAGTTGCCGCGCTGATGGTAGAACACCGGTATGTCATGCCTAAAAGCGGCGTGGGCGGCTGCGTAGCTCGGATACACGAAGGGCATTTGAGTATCGACGGCGTCCACACCAGGGAGGATTTTTCCGAGAGCCGCCTTCATCTCTGGGCAGTAGAGAAATCCCATTGAGCGGGAGAAATAGGGCAAGAAGGGCAGCCATTTTTTGAGTGGCTCTTCTCGTTGAAAATACCAAACTTCGACGCCTTCCACATTCGTCGGTCGATTCACCTCTACATCAAGATCTTCGTCCAGATTGGAGTTGCTTGTAACCACCGTAACGCGATGCCCTTTGCGTACCAGCCTCTCGGCGGCCGATGACACGGAGAGGATCGGTCCACCGACGCGATACGCTGGCTTGTAAGCATGAACCGCGTAAAGAATGTGCATCCGAGGCTGGTTAGAGGCTCGCTTTGTATTCCCGTCGCCAGAGTTCGAACATTGTCAAAGCGAATAGGCGGTGGGAATTGAAGCGCCCTTTACGCTGTCCGGCGACAATTGAGTCTATTGTTGGGCGATCGAATATATGTTGATCAGCCTGGGTCAAAACATCGCACATATAGCTGCCCCAGTTACCTCGAAACCAAGCATCTAACGGAAGCGCGAATCCCTGCTTCCTCGTGACGTCCAGGTCCAACGGAAGAACCCGCTTCGCCAGCCTACGAAGGATGACCTTCCGCTCGCCCTTCCAGTTCCGTAAATTATCCGGGACACGGCCATAGGCGAACTCGATGATCGGCGGATCGAGCAGGGGCGCTCGCACCTCGAGGGAAGCGAGCATGCTTGCGCGGTCGACCTTGACCAGAATGTCGTCGACAAGGTACGAACGAAAGTCCATCGCCATGGAACGCCCGGTGGCGTCCGATCCATGAGCCAGTGTGGCTTTCATCTTTTCTGGCAATTGATCCGGGCGAACGCCCGACGGTGCAAGTAGTCGCCGACGCCAATCGACGTCGAAGTACTGATTGGCAGATGTCATACTCCAATCAATATTGCCGGACACACCACGTAGGTAGTTGCGCCCGCGTACACCCACCGGTATGAACTTCGCGGCGGCGCTGATCGTCCTACGCAACGGCGCCGGAGCAATGCGACGGACGAGTTCCTGACGTCGTACCCAGTCGTAATGAACATAGCCCCCGAACAATTCGTCACCACCGTCGCCTCCGAGCGCCACCGTTGCGTGTTGGCGGATTAGCCGGGACACGATGTAGGTGGGCACCATGGAGGAGTCGCCAAGAGGCTCGTCAAATTGTCGGGCGAGAACCGGCAGCAGATCGACGGTGGCCGCTTCAGCAGCGAACTCAGTGTGATCTGTGGAGAAGTGCTTGGCCACCAAGCGGGCGAAGGGCGCTTCGTCGAGCTTAGTGTGCCCGGGGAAGGATATATTGAACGTCTTCACCGGCTTCGATGAGACCGCTGCGGCCATCGCCGTGATCAGACTCGAATCGAGCCCACCGCTCAGCATCACGCCTACGGGTACGTCAGCAATCATTTGACGTCGGACCGAATCGAGAAGCATTTGGTGCAGCTCCTCGACAAGTTCATCGTCCGTGGCCGTCACTGCCTGCTGTCGCTCGGGTAGTTGCCAGTAGGCCCACTCCTTCAATACATTCGATTCGATATCGAATGTAGCGGCATGCCCTTGTCGCAGTTTTGACACACCTTCGAAAATGCTTTGCGAGCCGGCAACATAACCAAACGCGAGATAGCAGTTGAGGGCGTTGGTGTCGATCTTCCTGGGAAAACCCGGGACCGCCATCATTGCTTTTAATTCGGAAGCGAATGCAAGACCCCCATCGCGATGAGAATAGAAGAGCGGTTTCTCGCCTGCTCGATCTCGAGCAAGAAAAACCCGGCGTTGCGTCTTGTCATGAATTGCAAAGGCGAACATTCCCCGCAGGTGGCGCACGCAATCCGTACCCCATCGCCGATAGGCCTCTAGAATTACTTCAGTATCTGTCGCTGTTTTAAATCGGTGGCCAGCGGCTTCGAGCTGTGTGCGGAGTTCGGTGAAGTTATAGATTTCGCCGTTGAACGTTACGGTCAAAGTTCCGGTCGCGTCAATCATGGGCTGACGCCCGGCCGACGAGAGATCGATGATCGAAAGCCGGCGGTGACCAAACCCAACGCGGCGATCGGTCGAGATCCATTCGCCTCGATCGTCAGGACCTCGATGGCGCATTGTCGTGGCCATCGCCTCTATTGTTTCGGGCCTGACCATCTCGCCAACCTTTGAGGTCATTCCGCAAATCCCGCACATCAGTTCAGTTCGGCGCGCGTCGCGGGTTTTCGGGCTTGAAGAAACACCGATGAGATTCGAAGGTCGTCGTCAGTCAGGCGACTGAATCGTGGCGAAAGCAGCGAGCGAGGGACAGGGGCTTGTAGGGTCGGCGTGCTCGTGATGATTTCAAAGCCTGCACCCTCTATCTCGGCCAAATGACTGGACTGCGGCTCACGGTTGATCAGGTATACTCGACGACCCTTCACGAAGAACCACTGCAAATCGGAGAGGGTCCAATGGCCGTACCAGCTGCGAGTAAGTCCGTGGCTCTTGAAATCGATGGCATGGGACATTACGGCGCCAGGTTTCAGCCAACGGTAGAGTGCTCGATACACCGTTCCGATGTCCTCAACATGCTCGAGCACGGCCTGCGAGAATGCCAGATCGACAACTTCCGGTTCGAGGATTGAGGCGTTGTCCCAGGGAGCGAGGTACCTCACGCTCACTCGGCCTCCGTTTTCCCCTTGGAGTGTCCGGCGTATGGCGTCGAGCCGATCGGGCTGGAGTGTCGCGCCCAGGATCTCTGGCGTTAGGATGTGCCTTGGAAACTCCAGACTGGTCGGAAGCGGTTGAAGATTAGGAAATTCGTCATGCCCTGGAATCGCGGCTTCAGCGGAAAAGAGCTGGACGAGCTCTTCGAAGGTGGCGATATTTGAACCGGAGCTTGCGTGCGGCTTTGCGTCAAGAGCAAGGTAATGATCTGCGCCGGTGAGCATACTCGCAAGGCCTGTGCCGAGTGAGTCGCCAGGACCGAGTTCCGCTACTGTCTTAAACCGAATCGGTAGTCCGCCCTCGGCCGCTTTGACTAAATGGCACAGCCATACTGCATAGCAGTACCTCGCTGAGTTAGTGCCCCCCGAGCTGCGCAGCGCTAGACCAGCAACGCCGGGTACGAACGTCGCCATACCCTTTCCGAGGGCTAACAGGTTGATTTCAGTTTTTGCCACTTACTGTATTCAAACGGCGCGCCCGACCGATGTTCTGTCTCCAACGAAATACGCGCACATCCTCTAAGCCGGTCTCGAGCAACCAAGTGGACATCATTTTCGTTGTTTGAGGCTTGTCGTAGGCGGGGCTAAACATATCGAACGTGTCCAAGACTGCCCATTGACGAATTTGCTCCGCTGAAAGCTGCGGGAAGTTTGGTTCGTGGTTCACAACGGGCACGAACCAACGTAACTTACCGCCAACCAGCGGAATGCGGGAAACCAATCTGCTGAGACTTAGAAGGCCTGGAGTTAGGCACTTGACGATGGTCAGGAGACGTTGTGGATCCAAACGCTTAGCGAGCGGCCGCAGCCAATACTTCGGCCACAGAAGGTTGAGCCAAAGGGACGGGTAAACGTCGACCGTGATCTGGCCGGCGACCTTGAGTTGCTTCGAAAGGGCATGAACCGCGGCCCTCGGATCCGGAGTGTGCTGCAGCACGCCAAGACAGTACACAAAGTCAAAGAGTTCTGGCTTGAAAGGCAGCGCATAAACATCTGCTTGGATTACAGACAGGTTGACGTTGTGTCCGAGGTTAGTGAAGCAGGCATCCACTGCGGATGAGTAATCCAGCGCTACGACATGTGCTCCCGCGGAGAGTGCAATCTCGGCGAATCTCCCCGCGCCACAACCCACGTCGAGGACCCACTTTCCGCTCATTTCTTCTGGTGTCCACCCGGTCGACCGGAAAAACCGTTCGCGGCTAATTGGAGCCCCGGTGTTGCTGTCCAGTTGTGTCTTGCTGAACGTGTTCCACTGAAAGCCGAAATTTGTAGCGTAATTTGCGGAGGGCACGAATCTAGGAATGGAGTTCACGACCTGATACGACCGCGCACAAGCCTGGCACGAAAGTGTGGCTGTCTCGATATGCCCAGCGATCTCGTGCGAATCGGAGACCGTCAAATCCGAGTGGCAATGGGGACACGCTAGTATTGTCAAGTCGCTGCGTTTCATTCTGAATCAGCCTTGGCTGCCAATCCGTTGGTACACACTTTCATACTCCTCGACGATTCGGTTCGTCGAACGGCGTCCGAGCCTTAATCGAGCGCGCTGTGCGCGCTCAACGGCGACTGCACGATCGGATAGGGCGGCCACGATCTTCGCCGCAATCTTGCTCGCTGAAAATGGGTCGGCAAACAAGGCCGATGAGTCGTCCGCGATTGCGCGATGCGCCGTAATCTCGGAGACGACAAGCGGCGTGCCCATTGCCATTGCCTCGAGCACCACGTTCGGGCTTCCCTCGACGAGACTAGTAGAGACAAGGACTGCGGCGCGGCGCATCCACGGCCAAGGGTTCGTGACTTCTCCAAGGAAAGTGGTGAATTGTGTAATCGCCATGTCCTTGGCCTCTTGCTCGAGCTGTGGCCGCTGGATGCCGTCGCCACAAATCACGGCGACCAGCCTCACTTCCTTTGAAGCGATCGCAATGGCTTGCAAAAGGGTGGACACGTTCTTCTCGGGGGAGAGCCTCCCTACAAATAGCACTATTGGAACGCCGGGCGGCAGAAAGCACGCCTCGTCCGACGACTGAGCTTGAGCAATAAGCTCGAGCGGCACTATATTTTCAATGATGTGAACGGCACCATTGGCTCCGG
>Ga0193741_1000430_pt1 | contig 12426 bp, 13 predicted proteins | sample L2s2metaG_FD_143059 | JGI IMG/M metagenome (GOLD analysis project Ga0193741, IMG submission 143059) | Soil microbial communities from a riparian zone of the East river system, Colorado, United States - L2s2 | ecosystem: Environmental > Terrestrial > Soil > Riparian zone | place: USA: East River...
TTTGAATTTCCAAGTAATATATTTATGCTGAAAGTTAAATAACGACGGAATATTCTGAAAGAATTGTAAATGAGCGCTAAAGAAAATAAAATTTTTTCAAAGGTTTCATTATTGAGTACCAACTCAGGTAAGAAAATAATAAAACAAGTATTATTACGGGAACAAGGGTATAAACAATATAGTAAATACAAGGTCCAGTCTGAAAAGGAATTTACGGAATTTACAAAAAGATTTCTACTATCTTTGCACCAAAAACTGATTTCAGATCCAAATCCAAAAGCAACAATGAAAAAATTTGTAGACGAGATAAAAGCAAATGATTTATCCTTAGATGACTCAAAGATTAGTTCAGTACGGAAAAGGCTTTCAAATCCAGACGTCTTGGCCGATAGGGTACAGAGGATACTGAATTCTAACTTTGTAAAAATGACGTTTCCTGTCCTCACCGCTCTTATTGACAGTGCTTCAGATTTCTATAAAGAGCCTATTTCTAAAGAAGTAAGGAACGGTATTGTTGATGGGCACGTAATTGCCATTGACCTTAGTGAACCAATGGACAGGATAATGGACGCTGATGAAGATATCGAATTTCTAGATGATTACAAGCTGATGAACCCCTATATCCTTGAGATAGCGCGACAAAAGATCTCGATTGGAGGCGACGCAGTACTGAAGGCTTTTGAAGATGGATTTAAGGATGCAAGAGTTGGACAGTATATTGATGCCAGGCTAAAATTAAAGCCTGAATCTATAAGTGATGAGAATATGATTGGGTGTTACAAAAAATATCGAGCGGTCATGGGAACAGCGGGTAGAAACATGGCATTAAATCTCCCTCCTCTCAACGATATCTTTCATTTGGGTATGGCAAAGGCAGCTGAATGTGTTGGATGTGGCAATGAAATGGAAGATGCAATAGTAAACGGTGGAATAAAGATTCCATCATGGCCATTATACTATTCCTTAGTTACAAAAAATGTTGAAAAGGCATTTGAACTTACATTGGAAAAAAGCGAAATCTATCTGGATGAAGCAAAGATAGCATTGAAGATGTTACCAGATGAGTTGACAATAAAGCCTTTCTTGAAATTCCTATTCCTGACAGTGAGTCATTATAATCAATACTGGTTTAATGAAATGAAACGTAGAGACTTGTTCCCGTATTTCCAAAAGAATCTCTCAATAAGTATCAAAAATTCCAAATGACATTAATAATATTATTAAAATGTAGGTGTTAATTTGTGATCCATCCCAAAATATCAGAATTTGTTGGAAATGAAAATTCTCGTAAAAAAGTAGTGGAATGGTTAGTTAAGTGGTCAGATGGATCAAAGCCTCTATTACTTGTAGGACAGCCAGGTGTTGGTAAAACATCATTTGTTCATGCATTATGCCGCGAATTTGATATTGATCTGATTGAATTAAATGCAAGCGATACTCGTAATAAGAACTTGCTTGCTCAGGTTATTTTCCCTATCTTTTCAAATGCGAGTCTTACTGGAAAAAACTTTCTCCTTTTTCTAGACGAGATAGATGGAATTTCAAATAGGGAAGATTCAGGAGGACTGGATTTTTTGCTAGATCTATTCAAAGAACCCTCAATAAGGGTAGTTATGGCCGCAAACAAGTCAAATGAGGCAATAAAGAAAATTTCAAAAGTATCAAAAACAATCACATTCTCTCCAATCCCTCCAAGGCTATCAATGCTTTATTTGGATAGGATTCTTAGACTTCAAAACTCTTCAATGAAACTAGAAGACAGGATTGCAGTAGTACGTAATTGCTTTGGTGATATTAGGTCGCTTTTGAATGCAGCACAGGTCATGAAGGCGGGATATACAACCACGAAAAATCCAGTACTTGATATTGATATTGAAAACATGATAAACCACTTCTTTTCTTCCACGACTTTTGCAGAAGCACTGGATGTCGTTCAGAGGGCCGATATATCCTATTCGGACCCTAGATTTGGACAGTCTTCTGAAGATAGGCGCAAAGACATACTCGCTGCTTTTTTCTCAAGCATTGTCATGTCAAAGATTGATATCCCCACCATCACTTTACTTTTAGACCGACTGTCAGAGCTCGATGTGATCTTGAGTAGATCTCTTGTTATGAGAAACTGGAAGATATTGAGATATTTCCCACTGATACTAACTAAATCATTATTTTACGATTCCCGGAATAAGTATATTCGATACAACAGATATAGTATCGGCTTTGAGCACATGGGCATTTTTTCAAGGGCCCAGGGATTGAAAAAAACCCTACGAATCTTGGCACAATATTTCCATACTTCAAGAAGTACTTTTGGTTCTTTTTACTTTGAACCTCTGAGACAGATCCTGACCCGCACAACTGAGTATGAGAACTTGATTAGAAGTACCATTACATCAGAAAAAGAAGCTGATGTCATGGTCAGGGAAATATCACGAACAGAAGAGATAGGTCACAGATAGAATTTAACGACAAAATAGAATATGGTTCTGATGCCAAAAGACAAGTTCTGGAAAAATATTAGAAATAATCTACTTACCAATAATGGTAGTTCCCGTTCTTTTCCAATGAAATAGAAAAACATTAAACCCACAAAATTTCTCTATTTCTTATGTCTAGCGAGTACGAACAGAACGTTGGAAAGCTCCTCGCTGAAAAGATTGAAAAGTATGAATTAATGAAAAATGATCCCAGCGTTTCAAAGACCCAACTTGAAAGCCTTTTGTCTGAAATAGAATCGTTAGAGTCATTGTATGATAATTATAATTTAGGCATGAACTACTTCCGACGAGCGAGAGGCGGAAGGGCAGGTTTGAGGGAATAAAATCCTCATCTCTATCATCAATCAACGAATTATTGGAAAAAGTACATCCTATCTAGTTAAGAAGTTCTAGATTTAGCTATAATGAATTTATATGCGAATATATGCTGTTTAAAACTGTTATGCATGATGATGAGTTAAACCGCCTACATGAAATGAAAAAAAAAGCAGAGATAGGAGGAGGCCAAGAGAGAATTGATGCTCAACACACAAAGGGGAAATTAACCGCAAGAGAAAGACTGGATTTACTTTTGGACAGTAATTCTTTCATCGAAATAGACAAGTATGTTGTCCACAGATCTACTGATACTGATTCGACAAAATACTATGGTGATGGTGTCATTACGGGTTTTGGTACTATCAATGGAAGACAGGTCTTTGTTTATGCCTATGATTTTACAATTTTGGGTGGTTCCCTTGGTGAAATGGCAGGCAAGAAAATCGTAAAATTGATGGACCATGCGATTAAGGTTGGTGCACCGCTCATTGGGATTTTAGATTCTGGAGGAGCAAGAATTCAGGAAGGTGTAATGAGTCTTGATGGATATGGTGATATATTTTTTAGGAATACTATGGCTTCGGGTGTAATCCCCCAAATAACAGCAAGTATTGGTCCGTGTGCCGGTGGAGCAGTTTATTCACCTGCGATGACAGACTTTGTTATAATGGTTGAAAATATTGGTCAGATGTTTGTTACAGGCCCCGAAGTAGTAAGGGAAGTTCTCAGCCAAGAAGTGTCTTTTGAAGACCTGGGTGGAGCAAGAACCCATTCAACAAAGTCAGGGGTTGCCCATTTTGTTGCAGAAAACGAATACGAATGCATGGACAAAATAAAAAAATTGATTTCATTTATACCTCAGAACAATCTTGAAGCATCACCTGCTGGTGAGCCACAGGATGATCCAAATAGACTCGAGCCAGAATTCTCAAAAATATTGCCGGAAAATCCTTATGAACAGTACGACATGAAGCAAATTATTAAATTACTAGTTGATAAAGGCGATTTCCTTGAAGTACATGAACATTTTGCGGAAAATATTCTAGTTGGTTTTGCAAGAATTGATGGAAAAGCAATTGGATTTATTGCCAATCAACCCATGTATCTTGCTGGTGCACTTGATATCAATTCATCAACCAAAGCAGCTCGCTTCATTCGATTTTGCGATTGTTTCAACATCCCAATTGTTACTCTCGTTGATACTCCTGGCTACTTGCCGGGGACAGATCAGGAACATAATGGTATAATACGACATGGTAGCAAGTTATTATATGCTTACTGTGAAGCAACGGTTCCAAAGGTAACATGTATTATTGGAAAGGCTTATGGTGGTGCATACATTGCAATGGGTAGTAAGAATCTTAGGGCGGACATAAACTATGCATGGCCAACCGCAGAAATTGCTGTTTTGGGTCCAGAGGCTGCTATAACAATCGTTCACAGAAAGGATCTCAAGAATTCCAAGAACCCAATTGAGATTAAAAAGAAATTAGCAAAAGAATTTCGCGAAAAGTTTGCAAATCCATACATTGCGGCAGAAAAGGGAATAATTGATCTTGTTATTGACCCGATTGAAACTAGGATAATGATTGTAAAGGCTCTAAATGTATTGCAGAATAAGAGGGAATCAAGACCGGTTAGGAAACATGGTAACATTAATCTTTAGGGGAGATCTGAAATGGGAAAATTAATCTCAAGTATATTAATTGCAAATAGAGGCGAGATAGCACTAAGAGTGATTAGAGCCTGCAAGGAAATGAAGATAAAATCTATTGCACTTTATTCCGATGAGGATTTACGATCAAAACATGTAAAGAGTGCCGATAAAGCATACTATCTCGGTCCCCCAGCACCGACCAAAAGTTATCTTAACATTGACAAGATAATTGAAATTGCTGAAAGTGCGGGGGCTGAAGCAATTCATCCCGGGTATGGATTTCTTTCCGAAAATGAGACCTTCGCAGCAAAATGTGAAGAAAAGGGAATTATCTTTATTGGTCCGACAAGCGAGGCTATGGCGCTTACTGGTGATAAAATGAAATGTAAAGAAATAATGAAAAAAGCTGAAGTTCCAACAATACCAGGTAGCGATGATATCTTAGAAGAAGTTGATAAGGCAGTTGAGATTGCTCAAGAAGCTGGATATCCTGTTCTACTTAAATCTGCATACGGTGGCGGTGGCAGAGGTATTCGGTTTGCAGACGACGAAAAGAAGCTTAGAGAAGAATTTGAAATTGCAGCTGCTGAATCAAGAGCGGCATTTGGTAAATCTGGATTGTATGTTGAAAAATTCCTGCAAGGAATAAGACACATAGAGTTCCAACTCGCTAGGGATTCCAGTGGGAACGGCAGACATCTGTTTGAACGAGAATGCTCCATACAAAGACGTCATCAAAAATTAATAGAATTTTCTCCATCTTCAGTAGTAGATAAGAAGACCAGAGCAAAGATAGGCGAAATAGCGGTTAAGGCCGCAGAATCAGTAGACTATCTTAATGCAGGAACTGCTGAATTTTTAAGGGATGAAAAGGGTAACTTTTATTTCATTGAGGTTAACTCTCGTCTTCAGGTCGAGCATCCTGTTACAGAATTAGTCACAGGCATCGACCTTGTTAAATTGCAGATTAGAATTGCATGTGGTGAGGAGATTCCATTTAAACAATCCGATCTCAATCTGAACGGTTCAGCAATAGAATGCAGAATAAACGCTGAAGATCCATTTCATGACTTTGTGCCATCAGTTGGACTTGTACCAGATTGCAATCTTCCTTATGGACCTGGTGTTAGGGTGGATACATATTTGTATCCTGGGTGCAACGTGTCAGGCTATTATGACTCTTTGGTCGCAAAATTGATAACATGGGGACAAGACTTTAATGAAGCAAGAGTAAGAATGTCCAATGCATTGGATGAATTTGTGATAGAAGGAATAAACACTACTATTCCTCTATATAGAACAATAATGGATGAGAAGAACTTTATTAATGGAAACATTTCCACGGATTACTTAGAAAAGCACAATATGTTAAATGTAATGCAAGGTGACCTCAAAGAAAAGCACCTAAAGGAATCTGATACTGCAATCGCCGCCGCTCTGCTTTTTTCAGAATATCAGAAGGGACAATACCGCGCAGGAAATTCATCAAAAGAGCTTTCTTTGTCTAACTGGGTAAGAACAGGAAGTATTAGAAATGGAATTTAAAATAGATAACTCAAATAACATACTATCAGGATCAATTAATGAATCTAGTGGAAATGGCAAAATTGTTGCTACTATAAATGGTAAAGAACATTCTATAAAAATAGTCGGTCTCAAAAATAGTGTATTGGAATTTATTTTAGACAATTCATATAGAACTGCTAAGATACTAGAATTCGGCAGCGCTCATATCAAATTGTTGATGAATGGCGAACAAATTATTCTCAAGAAACATTCAAAATTAACTGAAATTTTGGAAAAATCCATCGCATTAGGGGCATCTTCGTCTGGAGAAAACAAGCTCTTGAGTCAAATTCCAGGTAGAGTTGTATCCATTATGGTAAAGGCAGGTGACCAAATAAAAAAAGGAGATTCTGTAATCGTACTTGAATCTATGAAGATGCAAGTTGCTGTAAAGGCTCATAAAGACGGTCAAATTAGAGATACAAAGGTAAAAATAGGCGATACTGTATCAAGAAACGATGTTGTGGCAGTAATAGTATAAAAGAACAATCCTGTATTGGATATTACTCAAACACGTTTTGTAATCTGCATTTCAGTTATTGATTTCTTTTAGTTTACTTCTAATTTCATCATAATTTGGCTCAATCAGTGGGTTGTCTGAAATCCAAATATACTTAATTACTCCCTCCTTGTCTAGTAGGAAGACAGATCTTTTTGCCGCATTGTAATCCTTCAATGGTCCAAGATCCTTCATTACTATACCATAGTCACTAATTGTTTCTTTCTTGTAATCGCTCAAAAGAGGGAAATTCAGGTGTCTGTTTACTTTGAATATTTTATTTGCGAATGGACCATCTACTGAAATGCCTAATACTGCGGTATTATTATTTTCAAATTCGCTCAGAGAGTCTCTGAAAACGCACATTTCATTAGTACACACTGGAGATTCTGCGGCCGGAAAGAATGCCAGTAACGTATTCTTGCCTCTAAACTCTCCAAGTTTATGCATGTTCATGTCAATATCGGGTAATTCAAAATCAGGAGCTACATCTCCTTCTTTTAGTTTTGCCATGTTTTTTTTTGTAATCTGCTCAATGTTAATCTTTCTATCAAAATCAATCATTCAAATGGAATTGGAAGTTGTGCCAACTGGTTCTAGATCTAAGTTGTTTTGTTGCTCGAAGGAGTATTGATATTCTCTCTACTTTTGTAGCCTGATAGATCTAGCGCTATATGTTTGAATCCCAGGTCTTTTAATTTTGAATCTATTTCTGAGAGCTTACCTGTGTCAAACATATCTTTTATTTCTTCCCTGCCAACTTCGATTCTTGCGATGTCTTGATGATCTCTGACTCTTACCTGTTTGACTTTGAAAATGGACTTGACCAATGATTCTGCTGTTTCTATTCTTTTTAGTTTTTCAAATGTTACGGGCATTCCATGGGGTATTCTTGAAGCCAAACATGAATTTGAGGATTTGTCATATACTGATAAATTATTTGATTTAGCAATATTCCTTACATTTTGCTTGTTTATGCCTAGTTCTACAAGAGGACTTTGGATACCATTTTCTCTCAAGGCTTTGATTCCTGGACGATAATCAGTCAAATCGTCTGTATTTGTACCATCTACAATCAAATGTACATTCATTTGTCTTGCTTCCTTCAACAAATATGTTGACAATTCAGTCCTACAATGATAACATCGTAATGAATCATTCTTGACAAATTCTATATTATCTAACTCATTATATTTTATTATTTTATGTGCAATGTTTATCTCCTTTGCAATTTTTTTTGCAGACTTTAATTCGTCAGCAGAAAGTGTATTATAATCTGCAGTAACAGCAAGTGCGTTTTTGTCCAATGCTTTCTTTGCCGCCATAGCAACAACGGCACTATCCACTCCCCCGGACAATGCAACTATGGCCTTTTGATTCTTATCATGAAACCATGATACCAATTGTTGAAAAAATTTATCCTCCAAATTCATTATCACTTGTATTTTTCTATTAACTCGTGATATACTGTATCAAAGACTTTCTTGTAAGGAACTTTGAGTACTGTTGAAATACTTTTGATGTCGTCATATTCTGGCTTTACGGACTTAATTGATCCATTTCCATTCTTTGAAATCTTAACCTTGACTTCAAATTTGCGATTCTCAATGGCTATTGGAATAGTTATGAAAGATCTAGATGTTGTTATTCTATTTACTTCACTCACTCTGCATCCAAGGGAACCTGTTTCACTTAAAAGAATTTGAATAAGAGCATCCCTGGATGCTTTGTCTGCCAATACTTTGACTACAAATGAGGGTCTGTTTTTTTTAGATATACCATGTAGCACGGTAACATCCTTTGCATTATTTGCGTAGAGGACATCTATCATGTTTCCGATTATTTCACCTGTAACATCATCAACATTAGTTTCAAGCTCATAAACACTTTCAGAAGTATAGTCCAACTTTAAGTTTGAATTTCCGATAACTAATCTAAGTATGTTCGCAACATTTTTACCCTCTTTTTGACCACCACCATTTCCTATTTTTTCAGGTGTGATTGGAGGATACTGAGAGATATGCTCAGGAGCTAGGTTGACCAGCATAGCCGCACCGGTAGGAGTAGTAAGCTCTCCATCAAGTTTACCAGGTACCAGTAATATTTGTCTATCACTTAAAATCTCCAAAATTGCATTCCCTGGATTTGGAACTACGCCGTGAGAAAATTCTAATAATCCGTTACCAACAGCCACATCAGTAGTATAGAATTTTTTTGAAAGAAGGTCCAGATTATCCAAGGCAACAGCCGTACCTATTAGGTCTGCCGCAGTATCAATAGTCGAGACTTCATGCAATCGGACGCTGGTATAACTACTTCCATGAATTTTTGATTCTGCTTGAATTATCTTTTTTAGTGAATTGAGAACAAATGATTTTGCAACATATGATAAATTCAATGAATCGCTACATCCAGCAATCGCTCTGTATACTTCACTTCCTATTCGTGAATTTGCTGAATCCTTATAATCAAACAAAAACTTGGTACATGAAATTCCATAAGAGCTAGTTTTTACAAAGTCAGCATTGCGTATTTTGGATCCTTTAAAATAATTCTGGCAAGCGTAAATGGAATCAATAACTTTTTTTTTATTTGCTCCAACGTCAATTAGACTGCTTAGGAGCATGTCGCCAGAAATTCCAGCAATTTGTGAATCAATAATTACTATCTTGGCCATATAAATGAAAAATCTCTCTACTATATCCTATTTATATAATTTAAAGATTGTTGTTTATTACCAATTTACATTGACTTTTTCAAAATGTAAGACAGAAAATAATTAAACGATGGAAATAAATTCGCAATAGTATTTCGCGTAATTATTCTTTTTTTGAATTATCAAAAATATTGATACTTTGTTTAGCACTATTAAGGATTGCAATTGTGTATCCCGTTATCATTAATGATAGTCGCACAGGTTCTGTTGCAACTGCTAAATCATTTTTAATAATTGACATATTCTATTAGGTTGCTAATAGAGTTGAAGTTACCCACTTCAGCTAAATTGTGAGCATCACTACCCAAGTGAAAATTTACATTATTATCTTTAAAAATTCTTAACCATTTCATAGGAGGCCTGCGATATTTCGCGTTTATCTCTACAGTCTTATAATTTAGTTTTAATAGTTGTGATAATTCAACTAATTCATCGTCTGTCAAGTCAAATGATTCTTCAGGGGCCAAATGACCAATAACGTTCACATATGGTAAAGCAATTGCGGATTTCAGAGCTGAGAGCCAATTTTCTTTATTGTCATACCTAGTATGAAAACTTGCAATCAGAAAATGACCTTCGTATTCGGTTGGAAAATCAACTGTGCCATCCTTTAGTATTTTGGCTTCAAAACCAGAAATTAGGGTTGTCTTAGTTCCACATGATACAATTTTGTCGATTTCCTCCAAATATCTTGGTATCCAATTAGAAGTCTTTCTAACATGTTCTGTAAAGGCCAATGTATTCAAGTCAATCTTTTCTGCATACCTTGTTACTTTTTCAATTGATAATTCCTGAGGTGAATGATCATTATAGTTGCTATGGACATGATAGTCTTTCTTTAGGTCGAGCAAGTGCATATTAATTATCTAGTTACATATTTAATTTGTTTTGAAATCTTAAATGAATAGGCAAATCGAAAATCTTTCAAAATTTTTATATGATACCAAACAAAATTTTAATTCGGATAAGGAATACTGCTTGAAAGGAGTCTCAAATTCCACTATTTTAGTTCCGGGTGCTTCTGCACCAGCTGCAATTAATACCATAAAATCTCTGAAAATGGTAAAATATCCAGTAAGGATCGTCAGCTCCGATACAAACCCTGTTTCAGCAGGATTTTATATGTCTGACGCTCATGAACTGTTACCAGAAATAGAAAGCAAATTATATTTAACTCGGCTATTTGAAATAATTGCAAAACATAAGATTAGTGTTCTTATGCCATCTTCCGGGTATGATATCTACCATTATAGTAAGAACAAGGAAAAATTATTGAAGTTGGGGGCATTACCGGTGGTAAGTGATGAAAAGACTATGGAGACATGTAGAGATAAGATGCAGACTTTTGATTATCTTTCGAAAAAATTTGATTTGCCTTTCACTACATTAGACTCAAGGAAAATAGAGGGATTTCCACTAATTGCAAAACCAAGATATGGAAAAGGAAGCAAAGGTATTGTAAAAATAGATAATGAAAATGATTTGAAATATATTCAATCAAAACAAGATGACTTGATTTTTCAACAATATTTACCCGGTACCGAATATACAATAGATGTACTCTCAAACTTGGAAGGTGAACCGATAATTGCCGTTCCTAGAATCAGACTTCAGACAAGGGCAGGAATCTCGACCATGGGTAAAATTGTCAAGGATGAAAATATTTCTGAAACAAGCAAATCGGTTGCAAAATATCTGAAGATAAGAGGACCGTGTTGCATTCAGATGAAGGAATCAGAAGAAGGTATTCTCAAAATAGTTGAAGTTAATCCACGGTTGGGAGGCGGTACTATATTCACTACACTGGCCGGTGCAAATTTCCCAGCAATGATCCTGGATATGGTAAAAGGCAAGAAACTCAAGATACCGAAGATATCTGAAATCACCATTGTGCGATATTTTGAAGAGATAGTAGTGGAAAATGGAAAGGCAATGAAATATGACTTGAATTTAGTATGACATCCATATTTTGTTGGAAGTTTTTTCCGCAGCTAATGTCCTTTATTTCAAGTGCTTCACCAATCTTACACGGCCAATATCCAGTGAATTTCATCATAATCACTGAAAACCCTACTATCATCATAAAGGTAACAAGTATTGCACTAATATAGGCCATTATCAAGAATCACTTGCAAGAGAAAATGGTGGAGTTGTCCAAGGACAGAATCATGTTTTTATTATCTCCAACTCTTGTTTCTAATAGTTATTGCCGAATATATTAGAAGCCAAGTGTACACGAAAGTAGTAATGAATGTAAAGGGTGGTCTATACAGCCATAACCCGTCATCAGGGTTTCTTAACCTGTACTCTACTGCATAAATCATTCCTGTAAACATTACACCTGTAATCCAGAATAACACTGAAATAAAATCTCCTTTAATTGGCAAAATTGCTATAGTGTAGAAAAGAACGTATGGTCTCATTAGCTTCATAGCAGTTTGAATATAATATAAAAGTGCAATAAATGAAGGTCTTTTCCAATATATTCCACCAGTTGCAGAAAGACTGCGAATAAAGCTCTTCTTCCACCGTATTTGTTGTTTTGCTAGCGATCCAAATGTTTTGGGTACACCCACGTTTACTTTGATACTGTTTGAGTATTCCACATTCCATTTTATGGGACGATTGGAAAATTCAGTATCAGGGTCCAATGATTTTTTCATTGTTTCAATATCGTCGTCGCCTGTCTGCAAGATAGGCATATGTTCACGTTGTTTCTTATTGCCTAAAGTATCAAGTGTTGTACGAGTGCCCAAAATATGAGCTGTCATTCTCCTATCAGTACAGAATTTAAAATCCATACCCAAAAATCTGTCATTGGCCCAGTCGTGAATAAAGTCCTGAATTGCGACTCGCCTGTAAAAGCTGAGCGATCCAGAACAGCATGTTACTGATTTAAACGAACTCTCAGCAGCTTTAATTGATCTACAAGATATATCTATGTACACTTGTTGAAACTTTTCTATTGTATTTCCGCGTAGCGCACTCCTAACTCTCCCATGACAGGTCAATGCACCTAATTTTCTATCATTATGGAATATTTTAGCGGCTTTCTCTACAGCGTCAATTGCCATGTCGCAATCACTGTCCATAAATGCATAAATTTCGCCCCGAGCTATCTCACTTGCTGCCTCAACTGCCTTTTTCTTTCCAACGCTCTTGAAAGATGCAA
>Ga0193741_1000431_pt1 | contig 12408 bp, 11 predicted proteins | sample L2s2metaG_FD_143059 | JGI IMG/M metagenome (GOLD analysis project Ga0193741, IMG submission 143059) | Soil microbial communities from a riparian zone of the East river system, Colorado, United States - L2s2 | ecosystem: Environmental > Terrestrial > Soil > Riparian zone | place: USA: East River...
CCGACCAGACCCTCGTGCAACTACGGACTGCTGTCGAGGAGAGCGACGGGATCACCACCCTCCGGCCTGTCGAACCGGCCGATGCACGGCGGCTCCTCGAGAAGGGCTTCGAAGCCACCGAGATGACCTGGCAGCCCGACGTCGCCGACACCTACGCGGAGTTCCGGGCGCTTGCCCTGGCGCGTATCCGGGCTCTGCCGGACACGGCGCCGCCGCTCGCCGAGCCCGCCGAGGTGACCGCCGACGAGCGGGAGCGGATCATCGAGGACTTCCTCGCATCGGACGAGGTCGCGAAGCTCCCATCCGTGGAGTCCGCACGCTACTGCGCCCGGTTGATCGTCGACTACGGCTGCGACTACGACGAATCGCAACCGATGCGGGTGAGCCCGGCGAAGATGGAGAACTTCCTCCTCGGCTGGCTTCCCCGCAAGGTGATGCTCGACGAGGACGACAAGGCGGCCATGCCCGCGGCCGTCGCCGCTTGGACCCGATGGGCAGCAGGGCGCAGCGACCTGCCGGCGGTGGCCGTGGCCGAGGTCGTCGAGGTCGTGGAAGGCGCCGGCGAGGCATTCGCCGACACCTACGATGACCCCGCCAACGCGTCACCCGGGCGCCTCATGCTCCAAGGTCTCGGTCAGCTGGACGGCATCGAGGACGTCCAGGGCGTGCTGGAGCGGCGGCACTTCACGATGCCGTACTTCGGCACCCGCATCGGCGACGAAGACTTCCCGCGGCTTGACCCGAACGACCCCGACGAGCGGCGCCTGCTGATCGAGGGCGAGCACCCGGAGTACCACGGCGCGCTGAGCGACCCGTCCTTCGACGGAGAGATCGACGGGGTCAACCCGCGCCTGCACATCGCCATGCACGAGATCGTCGCGAACCAGTTGTGGGACGACGACCCGCCGGAGGCGTGGGCCGCTGCCCAACGCCTCGTAGCGCAGGGTCACGACCGGCACGACGTGCTGCACGCCCTCGCCGACGTCGTCGCCAGACAACTGCACGGGGCCCTGTCCACCGGGCTACCCATCGCGGACTCCGCGTACCGCCGGGCGCTCGACGCCCTCGGCGGAGGTCGCCGCCGCGGCACCCGCTCGGCGAAGCCGCGGCCGGCCGCGGCCCGCGACGCCGCCGCGTACCAGGTCAAGATCGGGATCCGGGGTGCGAAGCCGCCGATCTGGCGGCGCCTGCGCCTGCCCGCCGACACGACCCTCGCGGACCTCCACCACGTCATCCAGGCCGCCTTCGGGTGGGAGGACTGCCACCTGCACCACTACTTCGACGACGAAGGGCGCCGGTACACACCGGCCGACTACGAGTCCTGGGATGAGTCCCCTGCCGACGAGGCGGCGACCAGGCTGCGCGACGTCGTCCGTCAGGTCGGACACAAGCTCCTCTACGAGTACGACTTCGGCGACTCGTGGGAGCACGACATCGTCGTCGAGGACGTGCTCGCCGACCGGTCATCCACAGTCGTTTGCGTCGGCGGCCGCCGGGCCGGACCGGTCGAGGACTCCGGCGGAGTGTGGGGGTACGCCGCGCTCTGCGAGGCCATGGCGGACCCGACTCACCCGCAACACGCGGAACGGCGCACATGGGTGCACGACGTCGTGGGCGTGCCGCGCTTCGACCCGGCGGCGTTCGACAAGGACGCCGTCAACAGGGCGCTCGCATCCGTCCCCGTCGGCGTCGGTCGCAGCAGATGACTGTTGTCAGTCGAGATGCTCGAGGACGAACCAGATACCGACCGCGGGCTCGTCGCCGTCGTTCCGGTAGCCGTGCGGAGTCGTCGAATCGAACGAGACGGCGTCGCCCACAGCGAGGCGGTGCTCGTCGAAGCCGAGGGTCAGCACGAGCTCGCCGCTGATGACGAAGCCGTACTCGGTGCCGGAGTGGCGCATGAGCAGACCGGTGCTCGACGACGATCCGCCCGGCTGGTAGGTGATCCGCAGGAAGTCCACGTGGGCATGCGGCACCTGTCCGAGCAGTTCCCAGGTGACGCCCGAGTCGAGGGTCAGGATCTCGCGCTCGTCCGTCCGCACGATCGGTCCGACGCGCCGGCGACGGTCCTGGCCGAGGACGGCGAGGGCAGCGGTCACCCCTGCAGAGGCATCCGTCGGGTATCCGGGCGCCTGCGCCTCGCCGCCGGGTCCGTGGCCGCCTTGCGCGACGGTCGGCGCACGCGCGTCGAAGAGGTCCTCGATCGAGATCCCGAGTGCTGTGGTGATGGCGTACAGCGTGCTGACCGACGGCTTGCTCTTGTCGGTCTCGATCTGGGAGATCAGGCTCGCCGACACGCCGATGTCGCGCGCCAGCCGCCGGGCGCTCACGCCCTTGCGGATGCGCTCCTCACGGATACGCTCACCGATCGGCGGCACGGTCGACGCGCCCACACACCCTCCGGTCGTCCAACGATGTTGAGTAGAGGTTACCGCCCAGGCTCCCCACCTTGACGGACATGACCGCCTTCGCTTAACTGCGGTAAGTAGCACTGAACGCCTCGGTGCTGCCGTCATTCCCGAGGGCTCAGTGATCGCACCTGGCTGTCGACGCAGAAGGGTGTGCAGGGCGATGGCGATCCGCACATACGGCCCGAACGCGGTCGACTGGGAGCAGCGGATCGACCTCGACCGCCTGCGCGATGAGCGGCTGGCCCGCCTGCGTGACACGTTGGAGCGCTCTGACCTCGCCGCCCTGCTCGCCTTCGACTTCTCGAACATCCGGTACATGACGTCCACGCACATCGGCACCTGGGCGATGGACAAGCTGATCCGCTTCGCGCTGCTCCCCCGCGGCGGCCAGCCGATCAGCTGGGACTTCGGCTCGGCCGCCCGTCACCACCAGCTCTACAACCCGTGGCTCGACGGCGAGAAGCGGGCGCGTGCCGGTATCTCGACGCTGCGCGGTGCCTTCCATCCCGACGCCGGCATCGCCGAGGAGGTGGCACGCAAGATCGCGGTCGAGCTCGCCGAACACGGCCTCACCGGTACGCCGGTCGGCGTGGACGTCATCGAGCTGCCGATCCTCGCCGCACTGCGCGACCAGGGCATCGAGGTGGTCGACGGCCAGCAGGCCTTCCTCGAGGCCCGCCGGACCAAGACGCCGGACGAGATCGCGTTGCTCACCCAGGCGTGCTCGATGGTCGACGCCGCGTACGAGCAGTTGTACGAATTCCTGCGGCCCGGGGTGCGGGAGAACGAGTGCGTCGGCCTGGTCAGCAAGGTGCTCTACGACCTCGGCAGTGAGTACGTCGAAGGTGTGAACGCCATCTCCGGGGAACGGTGCTCGCCGCACCCGCACGTCTACAGCGATCGGATCATTCGACCGGGTGACCCGGCCTTCTTCGACATCCTGCACAGCCATCTGGGCTACCGGACGTGCTACTACCGCTGCTTCGCCGTGGGCAGCGCGTCACCGGCACAGCGTGACGCGTACGTCCGGTGCCGCGAATACATGGACCACGCCATCGCACTGGTCAAGCCCGGCGCGACCACAGCCGACATCGTCGCCGTCTGGCCGCGCGCAGAGGAGTTCGGCTTCGCCAGCGAGGAGGCCGCGTTCGCCCTCCAGTACGGCCACGGCGTCGGCCTGTCCATCTGGGAGAAGCCGATATTCAGCCGGCTGGTGTCCCTCGACCATCCGGAGGTCCTGGAGGAGGGCATGGTCTTCGCGCTCGAGACCTACTGGCCGGCGTCGGACGGCTGGTCGGCAGCGCGCATCGAGGAAGAACTCGTGGTGACCGCTGACGGGTGCGAGGTCATCACCAAGTTCCCAGCTGAAGAGCTGCTGGTGGCCGGGCGTCGATACTGGACGGTGGGCGGCGAGCTCAACACGTTGCGGGAGTCCCAGTCGCATCTGAACACGGGCAACGGTGGCCCGCTGTGACCGACCTCGGCATCGAGCATGACGCCGACGTCGGCACGGACGAGCTGCTCGCCCTGTACGAGCAGATGGCCATCATCCGCCGCACCGAGAAGGCGGCCTACGACCTGTTCATGTCCGGCCTGGTCAAGGGCACCACCCACCTGGCCTCCGGGCACGAGGCCGTCGCCGTCGGCGCCAGTGCCGCGCTGCGGCCCGACGACTACGTCTTCGCCACCTACCGCGGGCACCACCACGCGATGGCCCGCGGCGCGACGCCCGAGGAGTGCCTCGCCGAATTGATGAGCAAGTCCACCGGCCTCTGCCAGGCCAAGGGCGGGTCGATGCACCTGACGAAGGCGTCGGTGGGCATGCTCGGCTCGTACGCCATCGTCGGCTCGCACCTGCCGATGGCGGCCGGTGCCGCATGGTCGGCGATACTCCGCGGAACCGACCAGGTCGCCGTGGCGTTCTTCGGCGACGGCGCGACGAACATCGGCGCCTTTCACGAGGCCCTCAACCTCGCCGCGGTGTGGGCGCTGCCCGTGCTGTTCGTCTGTGAGAACAACCTCTACATGGAGTACACGCCGATCTCGGCGGTCACGGCGGCAGAGAACCCCGCCGCCGACAGGGCGGGGGCGCACGGCATCCCGGCCGAGATCGTCGATGGCAACGACGTCGTCGCCGTCCGGCAGGTCGTGGCAGCGGCGGCCGTCCGGGCGCGCCGCGGCGACGGGCCGAGCGTGATCGAGGCGCAGACCTACCGGCACTACGGGCACAGCCGGGCCGACCCGGCGAAGTACCGGCCGGCCGAGGAGGTCGAGCGGTGGATGAAGCACGACCCGCTCGACGTCGCCCGGGCCCGGTTGGAGGCGCTGGACGTGCCGCCGGGCACGGTCGAGGAGGCCGACGCCAGGGCGGCACAGATCGTCGAGGCAGCGGTCGACGCGGCGAAGAACGCTCCCGACGCCGACCCCCGGGAGGCGTTCACCGACGTGTGGGCGGACGGAGGTGCGACGTGGCGGACGTGATCACATACCGCGAGGCGGTGGCGGAGGGCATCGCGCGGGAGATGCGCCGTGATCCCACGGTCGTCTGCCTGGGCGAGGACATCGGAGCGGCCGAAGGCGTTTTCAAGACCACGGTGGGTCTGTTCGACGAGTTCGGGCCGAAACGGATCTGGGACACGCCCATCTCCGAGCAGGCGATCGTCGGCGCGGCGATGGGCGCAGCCATGACCGGCATGCGTCCGGTCGCGGAGATCATGTTCAGCGACTTCCTGGCCTGCTGCTGGGACTACCTTGCCAACGAGATCCCGAAGGTCCGGTACATGACCGGCGGGCAGGTGACGGTTCCGCTCGTCGTCCGCACCGCGAACGGCGGCGGGCTGGGCTTCGGCGCGCAGCATTCGCAGGCGGTGGAGAACTGGGCGCTGACCGTACCCGGGTTGAAGATCGCCGCACCGTCCAACCCGGCCGACGTCGTCGGGCTGATGGCGGCCGCAGTACGCAGCGACGACCCGGTCGTGTTCTTCGAGCACAAGGGCCTGCTCGCCGGCAAGGGCCCACCGGCGCCGCCGGACCACGTGGTCGAGTTGGGGCGCGCCGCGGTGGTCCGGGAGGGCAGCGACGTCACCGTGGTCGCGTTGGCGTCGACCGTTCCCCTCGCGCTCGCAGCCGCTGACGAGCTCGCCGATGACGGCGTGTCCGTCGAGATCGTCGACCTGCGTTGTCTCATCCCGATGGACCTACGCACGGTGCTCGACTCGGTGGGGCGCACGTCGCGGCTCGTCGTCGTGGAGGAGAACCCCTACCAGGGTGGCTGGGGCGCGACGGTGGTCTCGGTCGTGGCGGACGAGGGGTTCGAGTTGCTCGACGCACCGATCCGCCGGGTCGCCGCCGCCAACGTCCCGCTGCCGTTCGCCGACCGGCTCGAAGAGGAGGTCATCCCGACCGTCGACAAGGTGACGGCGGCCATCCGTGAGATCACCGGCTACTGACGAGCACGACCCCGGGGGAATTCCGACGACGACGTCGAACCAGTGGAGGTACCAGTCATGACCAACCGGATGCTGCTGCGCGGCGGGCACGTGCTGTCGATGGACGCCGAGGTGGGTGACCTGGCTCGCGGCGACGTCTTGATCGAGGACGACACGATCGCTGCCGTCGGGCCGGACCTCGACGCCGATGCCGAGGTCGTCGACGTGTCGGGGAAGATCGTCATCCCCGGATTCATCGACTCCCACCGGCACACGTGGGAGGCGGCGATCCGCGGCTGCGCACCCAACGCCACGCTGGACGACTACTTCGTCGAGGTGCTCGACACGTTTGCACCCCTCTACCGGCCAGAGGACGTGTACGCGTCGAACCTGGCCGGATCGCTCGAGTGCCTGAACGCGGGCATCACCACGCTCGTCGACTGGTCGCACATCAACAACACGCCCGACCATCCGGATGCGGCCGTCACCGCGCTGAAGGAGACCGGGATCAGGGCGCAGTACGCCTACGGCAGCGCCAACACGTCGCTGGCGAAGTACTGGTTCAACAGCGCCGAGGCAATTCCGGGCGACGACGTCCGGCGGATCCGCGAAACCTACTTCTCCGGCGACGGCGGGCTGCTGACGATGGCACTGGCCACCAGGGGGCCCGGCTTCTGCCAGGACGACGTGGTGCGCGCCGAGTGGGCGCTGGCGCGCGACCTCGGCATCCCGATCACCATGCACATCGCGATGGGCCGGCTCGCGGGCCGGTTCGCGATGGTCGAGCAGCTCGATCGGATGGGACTGCTCGGCCCGGACACCACGTACATCCACTGCTGCTACTTCAGCGACCACGAGTGGCAGCGCGTCGCCGACACCGGCGGCACGATCTCGATCGCGGCCCAGGTGGAGCTCCAGATGGGCCACGGTTGGCCTCCGGTGAGCAAGTCCTACCAGTTCGGCCTGCGCCCGAGCCTGTCGATCGACGTCGTCACGACCGTCCCCGGCGACATGTTCACCCAGATGCGCGCCGCGTTCGGCGGCGACCGCGCCCGCGTGAACGCGACGTGCTGGGAAGCCAACACGACCGTCCCCGAAACCATGCTGACGGCCCGGCAGATGCTCGAGATGGCGACGATCCACGGCGCCCACGTCGCGGGCGTTGATGACCGCACCGGCTCGCTGACACCGGGGAAGAAGGCCGACGTCGTCGTCATCGACGCGACCGCCCTCAACGTCGCACCGGTCATCGACCCGGTCGCGGCCGTGGTCCTGTGTGCCGACGTCAGCAACGTCGAGACTGTGATCGTCGACGGAGTCGTCCGCAAGCGGGACGGCCGGCTGCTGGCCGACGTCGACAACGCGCGCGGCCTGGTCGAGGCCGCCCGCGACCACCTCGTCGCGGCGGCGGAGCAGGCGGCGGAGCAGAAGGTGAGCGCGTGACCTCACGCCATCTCGTCCGCCGGGCGGCGGAGGCCGACTACGCCCCGCCGTCCGGCTGGGCGGCCGCGGGAACCGGCTACCGGCGATGGTCGGTCGTCGGCGAGGAGGACGGCGCAGTCCATACCGGCTTCGCCCTCTGCGAACTCGCGCCACGTGGCTCCGTGCCCACGCACGTGCACTCGTTCGAGGAGAGCTTCCACGTGCTCGAGGGCGACGGTGCCGTCGACACGTCCGAGGGTGCATTCCGGGTCACCGCGGGTGACTACGGCCTGGTCCCCGTCGGATCCCCCCACGCCTGGCGCAACGAGAGCGACGCGCCCGTCCGGTGGGCCGAGATGCAGGGCCCGCAGCCGCGGCAGGAGTTCGGCGACGACACCTTCCTCGTGCCGCCGGTGTCGTCCCGCGATGCCGTGCCCGTGGACGTCCGGGACCCGCGGACCCGACGGCTGGGCACGATCACACCGGCGCACATGGACCCGGCCAAGCAGGGGCAGGACATGCTCGCCGCGTCGGCGAGCATGCGCACGGCCCTGCTCGTCTACGGCGGCGTCAATGTGAAGATGATGGTCGACAGCGACCTCGGCGCCCAGCTCACGACCATGTTCATGGTCCAGTACGAGCCCGACGGCGCCGCCGGCGCCCACGACCATCCGTTCGAGGAGACCTACCTGATCCTCGAGGGCGCCGTGGACGCAAGGTTCGACGGCCGGCCGTACCGGCTGGAGGCCGGCGACGTCGGCTGGGCCGGAGTCGGTTGCGTGCACTCCTTTTCGAACACCGGCGACGGCCCGGTGCGGTGGCTGGAGACTCAGGCGCCCGCTCCCCCTCCGCGTTACTCGTACCGCTTCGCGCGTGACTGGGACTACCTGCGCGAGGCCCTGGCCCGGGACGGAGAAGGCAATGGCTGACCCACGCACGATCGTGGTGGTCGGTGGAACGACGGGAATCGGTCTCGAGGTCGCCGGCGACGCACGGGCCCGCGATGACGAGGTTGTCGTCACCGGCCGCGACGTCGCACGAGCGAAGGACGTTGCAGCGTCCTTGGGAGACGGCGCACGCGGCCTCGGGTTCGATCTGTCCGAGCCGGAGACGATCGGCGCAGCGCTGGCGGACGTGGAGCGGGTCGACGGGCTGGTGCTCGCCGCGATCGAACGCGATGCGAACACGGTGGCCGACTACGACATCGGGCGCGCTCGGCGGCTGATCACGCTCAAGCTCATCGGGTACACCGAGGTCGTCCATGCGTTGCTCCCCCGGATGAGCCCGGAGGCGTCGATCGTGATCTTCGGCGGTCGGGCCAAAGATCGTCCGTATCCAGGCTCGACGACGGTGTCCACGATCAACGGTGGCGTGGTCGGGCTGGTCAACACGCTCGCGCTGGAGATCGCGCCGATCCGGGTCAACGGCCTGCACCCGGGCATCGTGGGTGACAGCCCGTTCTGGTCGGCCAAGCCGGACGAGGTGCTCGCCGGCTACCGGGCGCGCACGCCATCGGGCTCACTGGCGACGATGGCTGACATCGTCGACGCGGTGAGCTTCCTGCTCAGGAACCGGTCGGTGAACGGCACCAACATCTACGTGGACTGCGGGTGGGGCATCACGTGAGCGACCTCCGCGTCGCCCTGATCGGCACCGGGCACATGGGTGCTGCCATGACGGCCCGGCTGCGCACGTGCGGAGCCGACGTCATCGTCCACAACCGGACCCGTTCGAGGGCCGTGGCGGTGGCGGCCGCCACCGGAGCCGCCGTGGCGGAGACGGCCCGCGACGCGGCGGCCGGGGCGGACGTCGTCCTGGTCTCGCTCGCCGACGACGCCGCCTGCGCCGAGGCGTACGGCGGCGAGGACGGGATCGTGGCCGGACTCTCGTCGGACTCCGTCGTCGCCGACACGAGCACCGTCGGACCGTGGACGGCCCGGCGCCTCGCCGCTCTGGTCGGCGAGCGCGGCGCCGGGATGCTCGACACGCCCGTGTCCGGCAGCGTCTCCCTCGTCGAGCGCGGCGAGCTGACCGTCATGGTCGGCGGTGCGGCGGACGACCTCGACCGCGCGCGTCCGGTCCTCGACCTGCTGGCGGGCCGCATCGTTCACGTCGGAGCGACAGGGGCGGGCGCCACCATGAAACTGGCCGTGAACTCGGTCGTACATGCGCTCAACCAGGCACTCGCCGAAGCCCTCGTACTGGCCGAGCGGTCCGACGTCGACCGCAGCACCGCCTACGGGATCTTCGCGGCGAGCGTCGTGGGTGGCCCGTTCGTGCAGTACAAACGCGCGGCGTTCGAGGACCCAGGCGGGACGCCCGTGGCGTTCCGCCTCGACCTCGTGGCCAAGGACCTCGACCTCGTCCTGGAACTGGCGTCGCAGGTCGGCCTCGCGATGCGGCAGACGGAGGTCAACCGAGCCGAAGTCGCGGCCGCCGTCGCCGCCGGCCTGGGCGAGCGGGACATGAGCGCTCTCGCCGAAATGCTGCGGGGCCAGTCCGAGCAGTAGTCCTGCCCTTCCTGCAGCCCTAAGCCGTGTAGACCGCCCGGCCAGCCTCGACGTCAGCCATGGGACACCTGCGCCCGCATGGAGACCCGAGCTGAGGACGCCGGCCTCGTCCGGCACGTCGATACCGAAAGTCGCGTCAACCGCCGCTCCGAGCCGCCGTTGACGCGACTTCGAGTATCGAGGTCGGCCCGCGAGTACCCGCTCAATGTCATCGCTCGACCACGGACACGGCCATGAGGTGATCACGCAGGTTCGGCTGCTGCCCGCAGGGCCGCTATGTCGATCTTCTTCATCTGGAGCATCGCAGCCATCACGCGCTGCGCCTTTGCAGCATCCGGATCGTTGAGCAGTTCGGTCAGCGCCACTGGGATGACCTGCCACGACAGGCCGTACTTGTCCTTCAGCCAGCCACACGGCCCCTCATCGCCACCCTCAGCGAGGAGATTCCAGTACCGGTCGACCTCTTCCTGCGTCTCACAGTTCACCTGCAACGACACCGCCTCGGTGAACGTGAACTCCGGCCCGCCGTTCAGCGCGATGAACTCCTGTCCGTCGAGTTCGAAGGTGACGGTCATCACCATTCCGGCCGGCCGCGGCCCTGCTTCGCCGTACCGAGAAACGTCCAGGATCGTCGAGTTCTTGAAGACGGAGACATAGAAGTTCGCTGCCTCCTCGCTCTGGGTGTCGAACCACAAGCTGGGGGTGATCTTCTGCATGACGCCGCTCCTTCGTGAGGATTCGTCTACGGTCGCGTTCCCTGCATGTAGAACGTCGTCGGGACCGGAAGTCATCGGTCACCTCTCCCACGACTCGACGCCGGCTGATCGACTCCCTTCCCGAGCCGGTTGCCTTGCCGCCTCGGCGGCTACCCGAGTTGGGCCGTCAGCACGGTGATCATCAGCAGGGCGAGGAGTACCGCGCCGGCCAGCCCGACGATGAGCGCGGTGGGAGCCGAGCGGTGCGTACGGCGCGCCCGGCGACCCGCGTGCCGGTGCGTGGCCATGCGCTTGGGCGGCATCGGGGCGTCGAGTTCCGACCAGACGGCGGCAAGCCCGAGCAGGCTGGTGTCGTCGGGCGACGCCTCCGGAGGCGTGCGCCGGTTCCGGCGGTGCGAACTCATCGTCTCCTGCTCGCTCAGGCCCGCCCTGACCAGCGACGGGGCGGATCGAGGCTAACCTTCCGCGTTGCCAGATCGGTAGTGGTCCCGCCTGCGGGGCAGCGCTCCGAGCCGGTGCACCCGCTGATATGAGCGTCATGTGTAGACGTCGCTGCGCTTGGCGACGCCGCTGGGCCGAGGATCGTCGCCAGTGCGTCACACGAGAACGACGACGCCGGTCAGGGCCAGCTGCACGAGGGCGAGGGGCACCAGCCACTGCCAGGCCAGCCGCTGGAGCTGGTCTTCGCGCAGACGCGGGAAGGCCACGCGCAGCCAGATCACGACCACGGCCAGCACCATCGTCTTGAGCAGCGTCCACAGCCAGCCGAGCGTGTCCTCGAACGGACCGTGCCACCCGCCGAGGAACAACACCGCCGTGAGGGCGCTCAGCAACACGATGCCGGCGTACTCGGCGAGCAAGAAGAACGCGAAGCGAAGCCCCGTGTACTCGGTGTAGGCGCCGAAGATGATCTCGGAGTCGGCGACCGGCATGTCGAAGGGTGGACGCTGCAGTTCGGCCAGGCCGGCGACGAAGAACACCACCGCGCCGATTCCCTGCCAGGCGATCCACCACGGCTGCCAGGCCTCGACAATGCCCGGCAACGAGAGCGTGCCGGCCGCCATCGCCACCGATGCCGCGGTGAGCACGAACGGCAACTCGTACGCGATCAACTGGGCCGCCGTACGCAGGCCACCCAGCAGCGAGTACTTGTTGCCGCTGGCCCACCCACCCATCAGTGAGCCCAGGACTCCGACGCCCATGACGGCGAGGACGACCAGCAGCCCGACCTCGACGTCCACACCGACCCACCCCGGCGCCAGCGGCACGAACGCGAGAGCGACCAGGTAGGGCACCATCGCCACACCGGGGGCGAGCCGGAACACCACCGGATCGGCCCTGGTCGGGACGACGTCCTCCTTCTGGGCGAACTTGACGCCGTCGGCGATCAGTTGCGCCCAGCCGTGGAAGCCGCCCGCGTACATCGGCCCGACCCGCCCCTGCATGTGTGCCATGACCTTGTGCTCGGTCTGGCCGACGAGCAGCGGCAGGAGGAGGAACGCCGCGACGACCGCGACGACGCGCACTACGACCTCGAGGACGTCGATCACGGCGCCTCCACCGGGTCCGATCCGGGTTCGCCGCCGGTCTGGTCGGGCTCGCCGCCGTCGGACGGATCGGTGCCGCCACCCGGCGGCCGCGGACCCCACGACCGGTCGGGGACACCGGGCGGTAGCATCCGGCGTCGCGACGGCGACGCCGCACCCGGGCCACCCTCCCCCGGCTCCTTCGCACCGGGCCAGGGCTTCGCCGCCCTCGCGGCGAGGACGAACTCCTTGCGCAGCGGATGGCCTTCGAAGCCGTCCGGGAGCAGGAGCGGGTCGAGCGCCGGATGGCCCTCGAACCCGATGCCGAACATCTCGTGGGTCTCGCGCTCGTGCCAGGACGCACCCCGGTAAACGCTGGTCGCCGACTTCAGAAC
>Ga0193741_1000433_pt1 | contig 12373 bp, 12 predicted proteins | sample L2s2metaG_FD_143059 | JGI IMG/M metagenome (GOLD analysis project Ga0193741, IMG submission 143059) | Soil microbial communities from a riparian zone of the East river system, Colorado, United States - L2s2 | ecosystem: Environmental > Terrestrial > Soil > Riparian zone | place: USA: East River...
GTGGGGGGCACAGCCGGCTCGCGCGCCGGTTTCGCGCAACTCCTCGAGCTGGCGGAGGTACTCGGCGGCGGACGCCTGCCGAAACCGATCGATGCCTCCTCGCGCGTAGGCGCCCAGAAGGAGGACAATCTCGATCTCCGCGTCGTGGGCAGCCTCGAGAACGGCGTGGGCCTCCGGCAAGCCGAGGTAGTGGAACTCGCCCACGGCCGTGTAGCCGGCGGCGCGAAGCTCGCGGTATGTCTCGGCGTACTCGCGGCGTACCGTCTCCGGCGTATGTCGCTCGGCCTCCGCGATCATCGTCTGCCTCCAGGCCCAGAAGTCCCCGCCCGTCCTGCGCCCGCGAAGCGCACGCTGAAACGCGTGGCAGTGCGCGTTGACGAAGCCCGGAAGGGACAGTGTTCGCGGTTCGACCACGTGGATGCATCGTCACACTTCCGGCAAGGTCTCGTGTCCCACCCGTGCGCCGCAGCTCGATACGCTCGAAGTGGGGAGGAGGCTGGAGGCCCCAGTGGCCCGGCGGGGGAAGTCGCCGAAGGCCAACTATCCTCTCTGGGGATGGCGGAACGAGTCGTCCCGCTGCGCCTCGCGCAGATCCCGAACGCCCTGACGATCGCGCGCTTCGCCGCGATCCCGGTGTTCATCGTCCTGCTGGCGACCGCCGAGGGCGGCCACAGCTGGCCCGCCGCGATCCTCTTCGCTGCCGCGGCCGCTACGGACCAGATCGACGGTTGGCTCGCACGCCGCTGGCACGTCGAATCGCGCTTCGGGACCGTCGCAGACCCGCTGGCAGACCGCCTGATGATCGACACGGCCGTGATCGGCCTGTTCCTGCACGGCCGCCTGCCGTGGCCGGCGCTCGTCCTGATCCTGGCGCGTGACGCCGTGCTGATCGGCGGGTACAAGCTGATCGTGCCGCGCGGATACGAGCTCTCCGTCAGCTTCACCGGCAAGGTGGCAACGTGGATCCTCTATGCGTCGCTGGCACTCATGCTGGCGACCCCGGAAGGCACGGACTTCCCGTACGTGCTGTTCTGGATCGGCCTCGCGCTCTCACTCTTCGCCGGCGCCGCCTACGTCGTCGGCGCGCTCAGGAGCCGCACATGAAAGCCGTCGTCATGGCCGGCGGCGAGGGCACGCGCCTTCGCCCGCTCACGTCCAACCAGCCGAAGCCGATGGTGCCGATCGTCGGCAAGCCCTGCATGGAGCACATCATCGAGCTGCTGAAGGCCCACGGCTTCGAGGACGTCATCGTGACGGTCGCGTTCCTCCCGCAGTCGATCCGGAGCTACTTCGGAAACGGCGACAGCATCGGTGCGAACATCGAGTACTCGGTCGAGGAGTCGCCGGCCGGCACCGCGGGATCGGTGCGACTCGCGAGCGACTATCTCGACGAGACGTTCATCGTCATCTCCGGCGATGCCCTCTGCGACTTCGACCTGACCAGGCTCGTCGAGTTTCACAAGGAGAAGGGCTCTGCCGCGACGCTCGCGCTGAAGTCGGTCGAGAACCCGCTCGAGTTCGGGATCGTCGTCACCGACAGCGACGGACGCGTCGAGCGCTTCCTGGAAAAGCCGTCCTGGAGCCAGGTCTTCTCCGACACGATCAACACCGGCGTATACGTGCTCGAGCCGGAGGTGCTCAGCCACGTCCCGACCGACCGACCGTACGACTTCTCCAAGGAGCTCTTCCCACTGCTCCTCGAGATGGGCCGGCCTATCTACGGCCACGTCGTGGAGGGCTACTGGCAGGACATCGGGAACCTGGAGCAGTACCGCCAGGCGAACTTCGACGCGCTGGACGGTCGTGTCCGTCTCGACATTCCCGGTGTCCGGCTCCGCGGCAACGTCTTCCTCGGAGAGGGCGTGGAGATCGACGACATCGAGCGGATCGAGGGGCCGGCGTACCTCGGCAACTACTGCCGGATCGGTGCCGACGCGACCGTCGGGCCGTACTCGGTGCTCTCCTCGAGCGTGACCCTGCGCGACCGGGCGCGAACGGTCGCGTCCGTGATCGACGCCTCGACGCACATCGGCCGCAGCGCGCTGATCGAGAACGCGGTCATCGGCCGCAGCTGCGACATCCGGTCGCACGTTCGCATCCACGAGGACGTTGCGGTTGGAGACGAGGTCAGGATCGGCGCGGAGAGCGTCGTCATGCCCGGCGTCCGCATCTTCCCCTTCAAGGAGGTGGAGTCGGGCTCGCAGGTTTACGAGAACTTGATCTTCGAGGCGCGCTCGACCCCGCAGCTGTTCGGGCAGGGCGCGGTCATGGGTCTCGTCAACGTGGACCTCACACCGGACAGGGCTCTCAAGATCGCCGCCGCCCTGGGCACGGCACTCAAGCGCGGCGCCCGGGCGGTGGCCAGTCGGGAGTCGGCGCCGGCCTGCCGGATGATCAAGCGGGCGATGATCTCCGGCATCAACTCGACGGGAGTCAACGTCGCCGACCTGCGAGTGCTGCCGGCGTCCGTTGCCCGGCATCTCCTCAAGAGCCACGGTTACGACGCGGGATTCCACGTGGGTCTCAGCAGCGCGGACCCGGAGGTCGTAAGGATCCAGTTCTTCGAGCACCCCGGCATCGAGGCGTCGGCATCGTTCCAGAAGGAGATCGAGAAGCATTTCAGCCGCCAGGAGCTGCGTCTCGTCGCCGCCGCGGATGTCGGTGCGATCAGCTACCCGGCGCGAGCACGCGAGGGCTACGCCGACGACCTGCTCGCGAACCTCGACCAGGACGTTATCCGCCGGCGGGGTTTCCGCATCGTCGTCGACTACGGCTACTCGGCTGCCTCGTTCGTGCTGCCGCTCGTGCTGGGGCCGCTTGGCGTCGAGGCGGTCGCCGCGCACGCGTTCACGCCCGACCTCCCGCCGGGGGAGACGGAGACGCTCCGGGGCCTCGTCGGCCAGACGAAGCGCCTTGTCGGAGCCGTGGGGGCCGACCTCGGCGTCGTCTTCGACCGGGCGGCGGAGCGCCTCTACCTCATCGACGACCAGGCGAGGGAGATACCGGTCGAGCAGGCGCTGCTCCTCTACCTCCGCCTGATCGGGAACGACGGACGCGTGGGCAAGCTCGCATTCCCGGTGACGGTCACGAGCCAGGTGGACCGGCTGGTCGAGGGCAGCAGCCTGGAGGTCATCCGCACCGCTGCGTCGCTCGCCGAGCTGACCAAGGCGGCGGCCCAGGACGGTGTGATCTTCGCCGGCGCGGTCGGCGGCGGCTACGTCTTCCCGGAGTTTCTGCCTGCCTACGACGCGATCGCCAGCCTCTGCAAGCTCCTCGAGCTCCTGGCTGCGGTCGACCGCAAGCTGTCGGAGCTCGTCGCAGAGCTGCCGGTCTCTCACGTCGTGCACAGGCAGGTGCCGTGCCCATGGGCGCAGAAGGGGCTCGTCATGCGCGTCCTCACCGAACGGCTCAAGGATCGTGACGTCGACCTGCAGGACGGGATCAAGATCTACGACGAGCGCGGCTGGGCGCAGGTGCTTCCCGACCCCGACGAGCCGCTCGTCCACGTCTACGCGGAGGGGGAGAGCGAGGAAGTGTCGGCGGAGCTGGAGCAGGAGTTGCGCAGCCTCGTAGAAGATGTGCTTCAGAACGGCAACGAAACCAACACGTGAACGTCAAGTTGAGGTTGACCCTTAGCCGCCCGACTGCTTAACTGACCCCTCGACCGAAAGGCCCTGATGGAACCGTTGCCCGATCTCGCAGCCCTGTCCGACGAGGAGCTCAAGTCGCTCATCGACGATCTCCAGCACGAGGAGCAGGAGGTGTCGTACCGGCGGCGGCTGCTGCACGGGAAGATCGACATCCTTCGCGCGGAGCTCGTCTCGCGGCTGCAGAAGCAGGAGGGAGCCGGGGAGGGCCCGCTCAGCGAAGTCGACGTCGACAAGCTCGCTGCGATCCTGGCGGGCAAGGCCGCGCCGCCCGAGGCCTAGTGCCCCTCCCAGCAATGCACGCCGGCTTCTGGCCCGCGGTCACGCGGCGCCAGAGCCCACCCTCGTCCTCGCCAAGGCTGCCGAGCCTGGGCTCGGACGAGCGCGGCCTCTGGCTTGGTGCTCGCAACCCAGAAGCGGGGCAGCATTACTGGAAGGAGCACTAGTTGTCCCACGTCTACTGCCCCGAGTGCGGGTTCCAGAACCCGGAGGCCGCGAACTTCTGCTCCAAGTGCGGCGCGGCGCTCGTGCGCGAGCCGGCCGGAGCCGACACGACGGTCGCGTTCACGCCGGAGGAGCTCGACGACCAGTCGCCGCTCGAGGACCTGGGGATGGAGGGGCCGGCGCTCGTCGTGCGCTCAGGCGGCGGCCGTGCCGGCGAGCATTTCGTCCCGAACGAGGACCGGACGACCATCGGCCGGTCGCCGGACTGCGACATCTTCCTCGACGACGTCACCGTCTCTCGCAAGCACGCCGTGCTCGTGCGCGGCGACGGCTCGTTCACGATCGAGGATCAGGGAAGCCTCAACGGCACCTTCGTGAACAAGCGCCGCATCGACTCGGCGCCGCTGGCCGACGGTGACGAGGTCCAGATCGGGAAGTACCGGCTGACGTTCCTCGAGCAGTGAGCGCGACCGCCGTCAGCCAGGCCGAGGAGCGGCCGCTCACGATCGGCGCCGTCTGCCGACTCCTGCGGGAAGAGTTTCCCGACATCTCGATCTCGAAGATCCGCTACCTCGAGGATCAAGGGCTGCTGGCTCCGAGGCGGACTCCGGGGCGCTACCGCCTCTTCGAGGAGGACGACGTCGACCGCCTGAGGACGATCCTGCGCCTCCAGCGCGACGAGTTCCTGCCGCTGCGCGTCATCCGCCAAGAGCTGGCGACGACGGCAGCGAAGGGACGGCGGCGGCGATCCGGCGCCTCCGGCGCAGGCGACGAGGAGGTCGAGCTCTCCGAGCTGTGCGAGCGCGCCGGGGTGACACCGGCGCTGGCGCGCCAGCTCGAGGAATACGGCCTGCTCGAGTCTCGCGTCGACGGAGGCGAGCGGCTCTACCGCCAGGGCGAGGTGGACATCGCAGCCGCCTGCGCCAAGCTCGCGCGCTTCGGCATCGATGCGCGGCACCTCCGCTCGTTCCGCTCCGCGTCCGAGCGCGAGGTCGGGCTGCTCGCTGCAGTCGTTGCGCCGGCTCTACGCTCACGGAGCCCGGAGCGCCGGCAGAGCGGGGTGGACGACCTCCAGCTCCTCGCCGAGGTCGCGCAGGAACTGTCGCAGCTCCTGTTCTGGCGCTCACTGCGTAAGGTTGCCGCCTCGTGATCGACCTCAAGACGCGCGTGCGGGAGGTTCCCGACTGGCCCGAGCCCGGAGTCGGGTTCAAGGACGTGAGCCCGCTGCTACGGGATCCGGAGGCGCTCGCGCAGACGGTTTCGTCCCTTGCCGACTGGACCCGTGAAAAGCGCCCTGACGTCGTGCTGGGCGCCGAGGCTCGTGGGTTCATCCTCGGGGCCGCCATCGCCAAGGAGGTGCCATGCGGGTTCGTCCCTGCGCGGCGGCCGGGAAAGCTGCCGCCGGAGACCGTGAGCACGACGTACGCCCTCGAGTACGGCCAGAACGCCCTCGAGCTCAACGCGGACGCGATCGGCGAGGGGGCCCGAGTCGTGATCCATGACGACGTGCTCGCGACGGGGGGGACGGTCGAAGCGATCGGCGGGCTCGTCGAGCAGCTCGGCGGGGAGGTCGTCGGCGTCAACTTCGTCATCGAGCTGACGTTCCTGGGCGGCCGCGAGCGGCTTTCGAAGTACCCGCTGCACTCGCTCATCTCCTACTAGGACGAGAGCTTTCAGCGGTAGTAGGACGAGAGCTTTCAGCGGGTTTCGGCGGCTTCGTGCAGAGCCGTTCCCTCCCGCCAGGGATTGCTCGCCGTCCGAGCGGCGACGATAAACGGAGTGCCGTGAACGTTTCGCCGCCCGATGACGGGAGAGCCGTCAGCCGCCTGCTCGACCACTGCTGCGGTCTCACCAGGCTTCCCCAGGTGAAGCCGCAGGCCCGCGAGCGCCTCGAGGTCGCGCTCGGAGGCGAGCTCGCGCGCCGCCTAGTGGGTGCGCTTTCCGGGGATCACCGGCTGCCCGCTCGCGCCTTCGGCGACTGACGAGCCTTTCGCACGTCATCGCCGCCGTAGAGGCGGACGACCAGGAAGATCACGCAGGCGGCCAGCACGCTCATGATGAACGCCGTCGCACCTTCGACGCCGATCGCCAGCATTCCGAGCCAGAGGTACAGACCGAGCCCGAAGGCCCAGAGGAAGGACGTGACGCCACGGTCGATGCTCGGCTGACGAAGGTGCATGCGCGGCGATTCTAGAGGTGGCGCTCGTCGGCGCGGGACAGACCGTTTAGGTCCACAAAAACGAACTGGCGCCTAGGAACCCGAAGGCACCTCTGCGCCAGTTCATTCGCCGAGCCGATTTCGCTTTCGTCCACCGATCCTGGTGACTTTCGCCTTCCGGCTACAGCCCTCAGGATCTGCTTCGCCCTACTCGCGCTCCGTGCTCGACGCAGGGGGGACAATAGGGCCGCCGGCGGTGGGTTGCAAGGGGCAGCGAGCACAACTTTCCGCAATTTGCAAAGTTTTCTTTTTTCCACATTTCCACAGCCTGTGGGCCATCGTGCTCTATCACCGGCCGGGACCAAAAAAATGATCTGGCGCCTAGGAACCCGAAGGCTCCTCTGCGCCAGATCATTCGCCGAGCCGGTTTCGCTTCCGTCCACCGCTCCTAGTGACTTTCGCCTTCCGGCTACGGCCCTCGGGATCGGCTTCGCCCTACTCGCGCTCCGTGCTCGACGCAGGGGGGACACTAGGGCCGCTGCCCGCTCGTTGCAAGACCTTGAAGAGCGCAATTTCGCGCTCTTTGCACTCTTTTCTTTTTTCCACATTTCCACAGCAATGGGTCCAACCTGTGGATAACTCGACCGTGGGGTTCGGGGAGGCGGGGTGGGTCGGCGGCTCGATCTAGCCCAACTTGACATAACGCCTGTTCTCGTGCATTCAGCCTCCAGCAGGGGTGCGGGATTCGGTATAGACTCGCGCCCGCCCTTCGGGAGAGCTCCCGGACACGTTTTGCGTCGCCACTATCTGGAGAGAGACAACTAGCGGGATGACGACGGCTGAGATCGAGGCTGTCCTCGGCAGCGAGGACTTGCGCAATCTGCTCGAGGTTGCCGAGCAGTCGGGCGCGGTCAGGCACGCCGAGCTGGCGGAGGTACTCGAGCCGCTGGAACTGGACGAAATGGAGCGCGAGGCGCTCCAGCGCGAGCTCGAGCAGCGCGGCATCGACGTCGTCGAGGAGGCCCCACAGCCGGAGAAGCCCGAGAAGACGCCGGAGCCGCCGCCGCAACAGCCCGCCTACGAGACGACGACCGACGCCCTCCAGCTCTTCCTGCGCGAGGCCGGGCGCCACCCGCTCCTGACCGCCGCCCAGGAAGTCGAGCTGTCCAAGCGGATCGAGCGCGGCGACATGCAGGCGAAGCAGCGGATGATCCAGTCCAACCTGCGCCTGGTCGTCTCGATCGCGAAGAACTACCGGAACCAGGGCCTGCCCTTCCTGGACCTGATCCAGGAAGGAACGCTGGGGCTCATCCGCGCCGTCGAGAAGTTCGACTGGCGGCGCGGCTACAAATTCTCGACCTACGCCACCTGGTGGATCCGGCAGGCGGTGGCCAGGGCGCTTGCGGACAAGGCCCGCACGATCCGCATGCCGGTGCACATCGTCGAGCGACTGCAGAAGCTCAACAAGGCCGAGCGCATCCTCTGGACGCAGCTCGGCCGAGAGCCCACGCTGGAGGAGGTCGCCGAGGAGGCGAGCCTCCCCATCGAGCAGGCGCGCGAGGTCAAGGCCGCCGCGCATGCGTCGACGAGCCTCGACCAGCCGGTCGGCGAGACGGAGGACGCCGTCTTCGGCGACTTCGTGGCGTGCAAGGACCCGCAGCCCGACGAGGAGGTCGAGGTCTCCCTCCGCAGCCAGGCCCTCGCCCGTGCTCTCGGGGCGCTCACAGAGCGCGAGCGCGCCGTGCTCGTCCTCCGCTACGGCCTGGACAACTCGGAGCCGAGGACGCTCGAGGAGATCGGGCGGACCCTGGATCTAACGCGCGAGCGAGTGCGCCAGATCGAGGGCCATGCCCTCAAGCGCCTCGCGCGGCTGCAAGAGATCGAAACCGTCGCCTAGCCGGCGACTCAGGCTTCGAGATAGAGCTGCAGGCTGGGCGCGACCGTGCGCAGCTCGCGCAGCGCCCGCGATTCCAGCTGTCTCACGCGCTCCCGCGTGATGCCGAGGTCGGTCCCGACCTCCTCGAGCGTCTTCGGCGTGTGGCCTTCGAGCCCGAAGCGCATGGCGAGCACCCTGCGCATTCGCGGGTTCAGGCGGAGCATCGCCTCGGCCAGCTCGACGGAGCGGAGCTGCTTTGCGGTGGCGTCGTCGGGACGGTCCGAGTGGACGTCCTCGATCAGGTCGCCGTACAGGCTCTCGCCGTCGCCGACCGGTGTCTCCAGGCTGACCGGGTCTTCGACGAGGTCGAACAGCTCCTCGACGCGCTCGACGGTGAAACCGCTCTCCTTGGCAATCTCCTCGACCGTCGGGTCGCGGTTCAGCTTCTGCGTAAGGATGCGACGGGCGCGCAGCACCTTGCGCGCCTGGTCGGCCACGTGGACGGGTAGGCGGATCGTCCTCCCCTGGTCCGCGAGCGCGCGAGAGACGGCCTGGCGGATCCACCAGGTCGCGTACGTCGAGAGCTTGAAGCCGAGCTTCCAGTCGAACTTCTCCACGGCCCGGATCAGGCCCAGGTTGCCCTCCTGGATCAGGTCGAGAAGCGGAACGCCGGCTTTGGTGTAGTTCCTTGTGATCGACATCACGAGCCGGAGGTTGCATTCGATCAGCCGGCGCTTGGCAGCCTCGTCGCCCGCGTCCTTGCGGCGGGCGAGCTCGCGCTCTTCCTCCGCGGTGAGCAGACGACCGTCGCCGATCTGGCGGACGTACAGCTTCAGCGGGTCGGTAAGGGGCGTCCCGTCGTCGGTCTTCCCTGCGGGCTCCTCGCGCTCCTCGACGTCGGGCGCATCGAGCTCCCCCGCTCCGGGAAGCACCTCGAGCCGAGGTGCGGGAGTCTCCGCCTCGACGTCGGGCTCAGGAACGGGCCGCGGCTCCACGTTGCGTGTATCGGCGGCCTGACCCTCGGTCGGGTTCCCCCGTTCGAGGGAGGCACGGTTTAACCAATCGGGGGAGACCTCGTTTAGTCAGCTAACCGAAGGGTATGGGTGACGTCATACGAAACTGGGGTCCGAGTACGGCGCTCGCGTGCCCGAGGACGGAGGCGCTGTCAGAAGGGTTTCGTAGGATAGAGGGAGAAATCAGTAGTTATGTGTGGAATTGCCGGATATAGCCTGAAGGTCGACGCGCGGATCGACCGGACCTTGGCTGCCCAGGCCTTGCTTGCCGGGATCGCCGAGCGCGGCGCCGACGCTGTGGGCTATGCGCACCGGTCGCCTGGGGAAGCGGTTTTGGTGCACAAGCAACGCTCGGGCGCGAGCGCGTTCCTCCCCGAGCTCACCGTTCCGGCTTCGTCCGTGGAGGTTCTCCTCCACGTGCGGGACTACACGAAGGGCCACCCGACGATCGAGGGCAACAATCACCCCGTCCGCCACGGACACATCGTCGGTGTCCACAACGGGATCATCCTGAACGACGAGGAGATCTTCGACCGACACGCCATTCAGCGGTACGAGCCGTCGATGACGGTGGACACGGAGGCGATCTTCGCGCTCGTAGAGGGCTTCGGGCCGTGGGGCAAGACGCTCGAACAGCTCCGAGGCTCCATGGCGACGGCGTGGGTCGACGAGCGCGAGCGTGGCGCGGTCTATCTCGCCCGCGGCGTCGGTCGTCCTCTCTGGACGGGCGAGTCCCACGAGGGAATCTTCTTCGCCTCCACCAAGCACGCGCTGGAGGTCTCCGAGCAGTTCCTCGGGCTCCGGTTGCGCAAGCGCGAGCTGCCGGAGGGCACGATCCTCACGCTCGAAAGCGGGCGCCTCGCCTGCAAGGAGCGCTTTCGCCCCGACCGCGGCTTTACCGAGCGGCCCCTCCCGGCCGTGCGCGCGCCGGGCGAGCGGGAGTCCTGCCTGCGGTTGCTGACCGCGCTCGCCTCGCTCTAGCGCTCTTCTTCTTCGACACGCGCCCGTCCGGCGAGACGTCGTAGCCGTCCTCGAGAAGCCGCTCGCGGATCAGGTACTGGAACGTCGACCAGGCGCCGCGGCGCACGTCGAACATCCGGTAGATCTGCCACTCGGTCAGAAGCGAATCGTCCTCGCGTCTCGCCGTCCCCCACTCCTGGAACTTCGGGAGTCGGCCGAGGCTCAGGGCCACGGCGCAGCCCTGGTCGATCGCACGCTCCAGGCGCTCCTCTCCAACAGGGACGTCGAAGCCGGCCTCGCGAAGCGCGGTCGTGAGTGAGCCGAACGTGTGCCAGTAGAGGGACTTCGAGGGCATCGAGCCGCGGTGCTCGTCGAGGTCGCGGGCCGTCGGCGTCCGCTCGAGCCTCTCCCCCAGCTCGCGGAGCAGCTGGAGCAGTTCCTCTCGGGTGGCAAACCGCCGCGGAACGAGCCCGGCAGCCCGCTTTGCCGCGTTCCAGCTGCCGAAGTGCTCGATCACCGTTTGCGGGTGCACCGTGGTCTCCTCGTCGGCCGCGAACTCGCGCATCGACGGTGACCGGCCCAGCCGCTCGGCCGATGCCTGCAGCTGCTGGATGATGTCCTCGTCGCTGTAGCGCTTGCGAATCCCAGCCTGGAACTGGGCGAGAGCGTCTCGGTCAAGGGACTCGAGCAGCTCGCGGGCGGGCCGTCGAGCCATACGCAAGAAGGATAGAGCAAAATCGCCATTTTGCAATAGCAGGCGAGCGGCACCGAAGCCGCAGGAGTCAAGTAAGAACTTGTTACAAGCTCGCCGGCCCGGCAACGATGCGCCCACGCGGGGCAAGTAACAAGTTGTTACTTGGATTAGGAGGCGGCGAGCAGTTCGCGCCGGGCCGTCTCGTCCTCGATCAGCTCGGGCGGGAGGATGCGCTCGAGGGCTGCGACGCAGCGCGGGCAGAACTGGCTGCCGGCGGAGCGCTTGAGCTCCTCCATCGCCTCCCTGGCGGGACGGGCCGCGCGGTAGATCCTGGTCGTGAGCATCGAGTCGAGCGCATCGGCGACGTGGATGATCCGGGCGCCGAGCGGGATGTCCTCGCCCTTGAGGCCGTCCGGGTAGCCGGTGCCGTCGAAGCGCTCGTGGTGATGCCGAATCGAGGGCACGGCGTCCTGGAGGAATCCGAGGCGGTCGATGATCCTCGCCCCCTCCTCCGCGTGACGCTGCATGAGATCCCACTCGTCATGTGTCAGCGTCGCCGGCTTCAGGAGGATCGCGTCGGGCACGGCGAGCTTGCCGATGTCGTGGAAGAGCGCGGCGTGGCCCAGCAGGTCGAGCTCGGCCTTCGAGAGCCCGAGCTCCCGTCCGATCGCCAGAGCGAGCTCCTGGACCCGGCGGGAGTGGCCGGCCGTGTACGCGTCGCGCGCATCCACCGTGGCGGACAGGGACTCCATCGCCGCCGTGGAGCGCTCTCGCAGGAGGCGGTTGGCCTTCTCCAGAGAGACATTCTGGTCCTGGATCGTCTCGGCCGCCTCGCGGAGCTTCTGGGCGCTCTTGCGCGTGTGCCGGAGGTACGCCTCCTGCGTCTTGCGCATGAGGAGGAGCGGGACGGCGAAGACGGCGAGCGCGTACGGGCCCGCCGCGTGGTAGGCGATCGCCATGACGCCGCCGACGAAGCCGTACACCACCCAGTGCGGCAGGAGCCAGAGGAAGCGCTCGTGCCAGGCCTTCCACCAGCGCTCGTGCCCCTCCATCGAGAGAGCGAGGCTGAGGAGGCCGGTATTCACGGCGAAGTAGGCGGCGCCGGCCGCTAGTCCGGCGCCGACGGTGACGAGCTCACCCACGCTGCCGTCGAAGCCGAGCGCGAAGACTGCGGATGCTGCGAGCGAGGCCAGGGAGAGCGCGCCGATGTTGAAGAGCGTGCGGTGCAGCGGGTAGCGCTTGGCGCTCCAGTCGACCACGCACGTCGTGATCGCGAGCACGAGCGCTGCGCGCGGCCCGAACAAGGCCGCGCCGGCGAGTGCGCCGACTGCGCTGACGGAGATCGATCCGTCGTCCACCTCGAGCGCGACCGCCTGGCCGAGGCCGACGAGAATGACGAGGGCGACGAGCCCGAAGACGTCTGTTGCGGTGCCGAAGAGCGCCCCGAGGACGCCGGCGCCCATGCCCACGAATGCGACGACGCCGACCAGCGCTGCCAGCCGCTTCGAGAGCGAGAAGAACCGCGGACCCTGGACCGCGTGCGGTCTGTGCGGGGCCTGGCGCCGTTCCTGTCCGGGCGTC
>Ga0193741_1000434_pt1 | contig 12353 bp, 10 predicted proteins | sample L2s2metaG_FD_143059 | JGI IMG/M metagenome (GOLD analysis project Ga0193741, IMG submission 143059) | Soil microbial communities from a riparian zone of the East river system, Colorado, United States - L2s2 | ecosystem: Environmental > Terrestrial > Soil > Riparian zone | place: USA: East River...
AGCCGAATCGCGATGGGCAAGACGGTCGCATCGGTTGTCTAGGAAATTGAGGGGCCTGGCAGACGAGTACGTAACGGCGCGACGTGGCTACTTAGTCCCGCCCGCCCAACAACGGCAGGGGAGCCTCCGCGCCATGTTCGTCGCGGAGGGGCTTCTTCACGCCTAGGTAAGCACGGGGCGAGAACGGCCTACCAGCGGGGCTCCCCGCTGGACGCTCATGAAGAGCGCGGGATAGCGATCAGCGCACGTGGCTTTCTCAGCTAGGGCAAACGGCAGACGATCGTGCCGTGGTCGGAGTCTGGAAGTAGCTCCGCGTGAGTGACGACGCATGTACCGACCTTCGTCTCGATCGGCTCGCCCTCGTCTGGAGGTCCCGGAAGCTCCTTTTCGTCCACCTCCGTCCAGCCCGACCCTTCGATGGTGGTGATGAACCGATGCACCGAAGTCCATCATGTCAGGGCGGCTCGCGGACCGCGTACATCCCCACGCACACCGAACGCTAGAAACGCTCCCCGGCTGGGTCGCTCTCATGGGAGTCCGATCCCGGCGGCCCCCGCCGCCTCCGTCTCCAGATCACGACGCCGGCGATCGCGGCTGCGAGCACGAGCCCGAGGGCGAGCGCGATCCATCCCCACGGCGTGTCGTCCTCGGACGACGTCGGCTCCGCCGCCACTGTCTCCGCAGGGCTCGTGTCCGGTGTCGGCGTCGTCGTCGCCGGGGCTTGACTCGTCGTGGTCGGGGTCTCGGAATCCCTCAGCGTTCCCAGCGCAACGCCGAGCGCGAGGACGGCCCAGGCGGAGTCGTCCTCCGACGACTCACCGAGAGCGTCCCTTGGAGCTTCCAGTTCCTCGGCCACGCCAGTCAGGCTAACTCCGCTGCTGACGCCGCTCTCTGAGCAGCCTCTTAGACTAACCCGACCCCCGAGACGACCGAGGAGAGAACTCATGGACTGGTTTTGGTGGTTGGTCGGCGTCGTCGCCGTTGCCGCCTGGGTGATCGCGCTCGTTGACATGGTGCGCCGCCGCGGCGCGCTGAGGCGCGGCCAGCTCGCAGCTTGGGTGCTCATCGTGATCATCCTTCCGGTCCTCGGAACGATCCTGTACTTCGTGATCGGCCGCCGTCCGGAGACCCGGACGAGGTAGCCCCCGACTCGTCCTGACAGAGCCTTCTAGGGCTCGGTGTGGACGATCACGTCCACCACCTCGGGGCGCTCGCGGCGGATGCGCTCCTCGATCTCGCTCGCGCTCGCATGGGCGGCGGCAAGCGCCTGGTCCGGCTCCATCGCCAGCGTCAGGAACGCGACGAGCCCGCGCTCGGTCGAGACGAAGCGCAGCTCGCGCGGGTCGGCGCCGGTGGCCTCGCGGACGATGCGCCGCACGTCCGCGGACTCGGCCTCGAGGTCGCCGTCTGCGGGCGTGCCGACTGCGGCGGGCTCTGCGAGCGGCTCGAGGTGGGTCTGCACCGCGTCGACGTCAGGGAGGTCGGCGAGGATCTCGCGCTCGACCTGCTCGGCGACGTCGTGCGCCTCGGCCAACGTGAGGGAGCCGGGCAGCTTCAGGTGGAGCGAGACCTGCCGGCGCTCGCCGACGTCGAGGACTGCGACGTTATGCACCTCGCGCACGCGCGGCACACGCAGCGCCGCGGCCAGGGCGCGCTCCGTCAGCTCGACGCCCGCCTCGGCGGGCTCGACGTGGACGACGACGTCCGTGCCCGGAACCGCACGCTCGATCGCCTCCTCGACCGCGTCGGCGGCAGCGTGGCCCTGCCCGACCGCGGCTCCCGGCGAGACGCCGATGACCACGTCGGCGAAGTGCCGGCCCGCCGCCCGCCGCATGCGAAGGCGGCGGACGGTGATGCTCGGGTCGAGGGTCTCGATCGCGCGCTGGGCCGCCTCGACCGCGTCCGCGGGCGCCGTGTCCATGAGAACGTCGACGTTTTGCCGGATCAACCTCCCGGCCGCGCCGAGGACGAGCACGGCGACGAAGAGCGCCGCGATCGCGTCCCCCTCCGGATAGCCCGCGCGGGCGGCCAGGAGCCCGAAGAGCACCGCCGTCGAGCCGGCAAGGTCGCTCCCGAAGTGCAACGCGCTCGCTCCGAAGGCAGCGCTGTGGAAACGGCGTGAGGCACGGAGCGAGACGACCGTCCGACCGGCGTCGACGAAGATCACGACGACGATGACGAGGAACGCGTACCAGGTCGCGTCGACCTCCGCCGTGCCGTCGATGAGCCGCCGGATGGCGACGTAGGAGATCGCGAGCGAGGCGGCAACGAGGATCGACGCCTCCGCGAGCGCGGAGAGATGCTCCGCCTTCCCGTGGCCGTACTGATGGCCCGGGTCGGCGGGCCGGATCGCTACCCCGACCGCGAAGAGCGTCAGGAGGGCGGCGACGAGATCGGTGCCCGAGTGGGCCGCCTCGGAGAGAAAGCCGAGGCTCCCGGTCGCAAGCCCGGTGACGAGCTTGACCCCGATCAGCACCAGCGCGGCCGCGACGGACATGAGGGCGATGCGCCGCTGCGGGCTCATGGCCAAAGGCTAACCTGGGTACGCGGTGAATCCGGAGACCGGCGAGAAGTTCGAGGTGAACTGCCCCCACTGCGGGAAACACTTCGATGCCGAGTTGCTCGGAGGGACCGAGCGGAACCTCGGGTTCAAGTGCCCCCATTGCCGGCTCTTCGTCGCCTTCAAGGCCGCAGACGCGCAGGACCTCGTCGAGCCGACCGACTGAGCCGAGCGGCACCGGCGCGAACGTATGGGAACATATGTTCGTGTCAGACAAGGGCTCCGCCTACGCACAGCTCCGCCGCGCGCTCGACTCCGGCAACTCCACCCTGGCGCTCTCCGCCGCGTCGGAGCTCGACTTCGTCAGCCTCCCGGACGCGCTCGAGCTCGTCCTGCTCCTGGTCGAAGACCCCCGCCGCTTCCGACGCGCGGCGCTACGCTGGCACGCCCGCTACTGCGACGAGGTCCGCGACGTCGGGTTCGAGGAAGCCCATGCGGTGCTCGCGTGCCTGGCGGGCCTCGACGGACGGCGGCCGAAGGTCGCGGCAGCGGCGCTCGCGACCCTCGTTCACCGGCGAGGGCTCGAGCGCGCGAGCGAAGCGCTCATGCGCTGGGCCAACGCCTAGACCGCTCCTCCTAATCCTCGCGCGGCGAGCGCCGATAGAGAAAGCGTGTCCGTCGCCGCACGCACCGCAGAACGGGTGCTGGCCCGCCGAGCAGCTTTCGCGCGCGTCCAGCCCCGCACCGCGTCCATCCTGGCAGGTCTCGTCGCCGGCAGCTTCTTGCTGCGCGCGGTCCTCGCCTGGTTGCGCGCGACGCCGACCTTCTTCGCGGACGAGTACATCTACGCCGAGCTGGCGCGATCGATCTCGGAGACCGGCCGGCCGCTGATCCGCGGCGTCTCGGCCAGCTTCCCCGCTCTCCTCCAGCCGATCCTCACCGCGCCTGCCTGGCTCGTCGAGGACGTGGAGACCTCGTTCAGGCTGGTGCAGACGATCGGTGCGCTCGCCATGTCGCTCGCCGTCGTGCCCGTTTTCCTGCTCGCCCGGCGACTCGGGATCGGCACCCCTCTTGCGCTCGTCCTCGCAGCACTCGCCGTCCTCGTCCCGGACATGGTCTACGCCGGCTGGATCGTCGCCGAGCCGTTCGCCTACCCGCTCGTCCTGAGCGCCGTCGCCGTCGGGACGGTCGCCCTCGCCCGGCCGCGCCCGCGACTGCAGCTCGCGTTCCTCGTACTCGCCGGCCTCGCGACCTTCGCCCGTGTGCAGTTCGCCGTGCTGCCCGTCTGCTTCGTCGCCGCCGCCGTCCTCGTCGGCCTGCAGGAGCGCCGGCTGCGCGCCGCCCTCCGGGAGCAGCTGCTCGTGCTCGTCCTCCTGCTCGTCCCCGCCCTTGGCCTCTTCGCCGTCGGCCCCCGCCGCGCGCTCGGCTTCTACGAGGGCGTGCTCGACATCGACGTCCTCTCGCTCGAGTTCACCAAGTGGGTGGGCCTCGACGCGATGTTCCTCGCCTACGCGTCCGGGGTCGTGCTCGCCCCGGGGGCGCTGCTCGGCCTCTGGCTTGCGCTTCGGCGACCGCGCTCGCGCGAGGAGCTCGCCTTCGGCGCGCTCGCGGTCACGCTGATTGCCGTCCTCCTGCTCGAAGCGGCCGCATACGGGCTCGAGGGCAGGCTTCAGGAGCGGTACTTCTTCTACGCGGTGCCGCTCGTCGGGATCGCCTTCGTGCTCTACGCCTCCCGCGGCTGGCCTCACCGCCTCGCCCACGGCGTCCTCGCAGCCGGGCTCGTCCTGCTCGCGGTGCGCGTCCCGCTGTCGGGCTATTCCGCTGCCGACTTCAAGACCGGCTCGCCTCTGCTGTTTGCGACCTCGCGGCTGGAGCAGGCGCTCGGCAACGTCTCGCTCGCCTCGCTCGCGATTGCGTTGGCCGTCACGGTCCTTGCCGCTGCCGTCGTGCTCCTGGCACGGCGCCCGTCGATCGGCACCCCGGCAACGCTCGGCCTCGCGCTCGCGGTCTGCGCGGCGGCCTACGGCGCCGCCGTTTCCTTCAACCTCGGGAGCGCCGACCGGGCGCGCGAGAGCGTGCTCGGCCCGCAGCCGTCGTTCGTCGATGCGTCCGGCGTGACGGACGCGGCCATGCTCCAGACCCGCTCGAGCAACCGCGGGATTGCCTCCGAGTACCTCTTCTGGAACCGCTCCGTCGACGACGTTTACCTCCTCCCCTTCGCCGAGCCTCCCGATGCATTCGCGGTCACGCGGCTGACAATCGCCGAGGACGGGACGCTGCTCGCGGGCGGGAAGCCTGTGACGCGGCCGCTGCTCGCGGACAGCAACAGCGACACCATTCGCTTCCGGGCCTCCGAGGAGGTCGCCACGTCACCGGTCTACTCGCTCCTCCGCTCGCCCGGCCCGCAGCAGCTCGCCCTCTACGCGCCGGGCCGCTTCGAGGACGGGTGGCTCGGCCTCCTTGGTTCGATCAACCTCTGGCCCAAGACAAGCTCTGAGGGGCTCGCCGGCACGCTCACCTTCGAGCTGGCGGCTCCCGAGGGAACCGAAGGCCGGGTCTCGTTCCGGCCGCAGGACGGCTCGTCCGAGGAGATCGTCGTCGCTCCCGGCGGCGCCCGCGAGGTTTCCTTCGCGGTCTGCGCGAACGGCCCGTGGGAGGTCGCCTTCGAGGCCCCCTCGACGGGCTCGGTCGGCGGCCGCTACGTCAGCCTGATGGCGTCCGAGCCGACGTACCGGCCCGACCCGTCAGCCTGCGCAGCCGGCTCGAGCTAGCTAGACGCAGTCCTTGAGGCCCTGGGCCTCGGGTAGGCCCTCGAGCTTCTTCAGCGTGTTGTTCTCGATCTGGCGGATGCGCTCGCGCGTGACGCCGAAGGCGCGCCCGACCTCCTCGAGGGTCCGCGGCTGCTCGCCCTTGAGTCCGAAGCGGAGCTCGATGACCTTGCGCTCCCGGTCCGGTAGCGACTCGAGCGCGCGGTCGATGTCCTCGCGCCTGAGGTTGAGGGACGCGGAGTCGAAGGGCGACTCGGCAGCTTCGTCCTGGACGAAGTCCCCGAGCTCGGACTCCTCCTCCTCGCCGATCGGCTTCTCCAGCGAGACGGGGAGCTGGGCCATGCGGAGGATCTCGCGGACCTCCTCGGTCGTCATCTCGAGCTCCTCCGCGATCTCGTCCGGGAGTGGCTCGCGCCCGAGGCGCTGGACGAGCTGGCGCTCGATGTGGACGACCTTGTTCAGCTTCTCGACCATGTGCACGGGGATGCGGATCGTGCGCGCCTTGTCGGCGATGGCGCGCGTGACCGCCTGGCGAATCCACCAGGTCGCGTACGTCGAGAACTTGAAGCCTTTGCGGTAGTCGAACTTCTCGACCGCCCGGATGAGCCCGAGCGAGCCCTCCTGGATGAGGTCGAGGAACGAGAGGCCGCGACCCAGGTAGCCCTTGGCGATCGAGACGACGAGGCGCAGGTTCGCCTCGATCATCTCGGTCTTCGCGCCCATGTCGCCGCGCTCGATGCGCTTGGCGAGCGTGACCTCCTGGTCGGCCGTGAGGAGCGGAACCTTGCCGATCTCGCGCAGGTAGAGCCGCAGCGAGTCGAGCGAGGGCTCGACGGTCAGGTCGAGCTTCGGGCCCTTCTCCTCCTCGGCGAGAGCGGGCTGGTCGTGAGGCGGCGCCTTGTGCTCGAGCCCTTCGACGAGCTCGATGCCGTGGTCGATCAGGTAGGTGTAGAACTCCTCGACCTGCTCCTTGGTGAGGTCGACTTCCTCGAGTCCCGCGACGATCTCGTCGTAGGTGAGGAACCCCTTGTCCTGGCCCTCCGTGACGAGCTTTTGGAGCTCTTCGATCTCGGGCAGGGAGATGTCGACCTGGAGCATTGACCCGCCTTTCTCGTTACCCATGCAACGTTGTCGACCGGAACGAAAAGAGCCGGCGAGATCTCCTCGTCCCCCGGCTCACAGCCGCACCCGGCCGCGGATTCTACAACGACTGTGGAAAAGTTGGGTATGAATTTTCAGGCGGTCGCCGAGATCGTGCCAACTGTCTCACCCCGGCTGTTGCGGACCGGCCGCTCCCTGAGCTCGGCGATGCCCAGAACGAGGCCCGCCGCGGCGTAGGCGGCGCGGTTCGCGCCGTCGTCGACCTTCAGCGCGATGCCCGCGCCGTCGGCGAGGCCGACGCACAGGACGCCCTCGGCCCCGCGCTTGGCGACCGACCCCGGCAGCGCCCGCATGACGAGCGTGTCGACGGCGCCGGGCCCGCCGATCAGCTGCGGGTGGGCAGTCATCGCCCGCACGACGGCGTCCGCGCCCGCGGGCTCCCCGCGGACGAGTGCGCCGAAGACACGCGCCATCTCGACGAGGGAGAGCGCGAAGGTCGGCACGCCGCAGCCGTCGACGGCCGTGTCGAGGTCCGCGGGGTCCTTGCCGACCGCCGCGGCGACGAGCTTGCGGACATTCTGCTGCACCGGGTGCTCCGGCAGGCGATAGCCCTCCGACGACCAGCCCCGCCGGTGCGCAAGAAACAGAAACCCCGCGTGCTTGCCCGAGCAGTTGTGGCGGAGCTTGGAGCCGTGCTCGGCCCCGCACTCGAGGTCCTCGGTCGCGGCGCCGGCGCGGGCGAGGAGCGCACGGACGGCGACGAGCTGCTCCGGCAGCGCCTCGTGCGAGGCGCACGCGATCGCGAGCTCGTCGTCGGGCAGTTCGAACGGGACGAGCGGAAGCGCCTGGAGCGGCTTCCCCGCGGAGCGGACGAAGCTGACGACGTGCGGGTCGCCCCAGGCCTCGGCGACCTCGCCGTCGCGCACGACGACCGCGTGCACGAGGTGGCGCGACTCCACGAGCCCTCCCCGTGTGACGGCTACATTGATCGCGTCCACGAGGAGGAACTATTCCCGAGTTTCCCGAGGTAGAGGCGGCACGCCGCACGCTGGACGAACCGGTCGCCCGCTCGCCGGTCGCCAAGGCGGGCCCCGCCCACGTGGCCACGCTGAAGACGTTCGACCCGCCGCTCGCGGCGCTCGAGGGCCGGCGCTTTGCAGGCGCGCGGCGGCGCGGCAAGCACCTCCTCTTCCCCACCGACGACGGCGAGCTGGTCCTCCACATCCACCTGATGAGCGCGGGCCGCGTCCGCTTCCTCGAGCCCGGTGCGAAGGGACCGAAGACGCCCGCGTTCCGGCTACGGCTGGAGGACGGCGGCGAGCTGATCCTCACCGAAGGCGGCCCGAAGAAGCGCGCGAAGGTCGGTGTCTTCCGACCGGAGGAGATCGAGGCCGAGCTCGAGCACCTCGGGCCTGAGGCGGAAGGCATCCAGGCGGACGAGCTGGGCGAGATCGCCCGGCGCGAGGGCCGGCGGCTGCATCCCTTCCTCCGCGACCAGCGGGCGCTCGCCGGGATCGGGCGCGCGTGGTCGAACGAGATCCTCAACCGGGCGAAGCTCTCGCCGTACGCGCTGACCACCGACCTCTCCGACGAGGAGATCGAGCGCCTCGCCGCGACGATCCGCGAGCTGATGGCCTACGGCCTCGAGCTCCGCCTCTCGGGCGCCGGTGACACGAAGGCGTACAAGGTGCACAACCGGCTCGGCGAGCCGTGCCCGAACTGCGGCACCCCGATCGCGCGGGTCGACTTCGAGGAGCACACGATCTTCTACTGCCCCGACTGCCAGACCGGCGGGCGGGTCCTCAAGGACCGCCGGTTGTCGCGGCTGCTCAGGTAGACGGGGACGGCCGCCGGCTCAGCGGTACGCGTCCCACATCTGGTCGCCGAAGACGCTGCGGCGCGCGCCTGTGCCCTCGCCGTCGACGGTGTCCCCGTGGTATTGCGGCACGCGGCCCGCGCCCCGGATGCAGCCGCCCTGGGCATTCGGGCCGTAGTTGACACCGTACGTGCCCTGCTTCGTCGCGCAGGCGTCCGGGATCGTGAGCGCGCCGGCGGCGACCACTCGGTCGGCGTAGTCCGTTATGACGGTCTCGTGCTGGTCGGGCCAGTAGGCGGCCGTCTGGGGGATCAGCCGGAGGACGAGGGCCATGTACTTCGTGGGCAGCATCGTCGAGCGCTGGTACGAGCTCCCCGGCCGGGCCCCGCCGTCGACGAGCCCGTACGGGTCGCGCGTGTTGCAGTTCGAGCAGGCGTCGAGATCGTCCCAGTACGAGTCCTCCCACGCCTCGAAGTCGCCGTTGTGCCACATCTGGCCCCAGAGCGCCCTGCCGTTCACGCCCCGGTAGAGGCTGTACGTCTCCCAGAAGTTGCGCTCGGGAGCCGAGGCAATGTCAGCGGCCATCTGCGCGTTTCGCAGGAACGTCGCGGTGAAGACCTCGACGAAGAGCTTGCCGGCGGAGTTGCCGCCGCCGCCGCGCGTGAGGTTGAGGCCGCCCCGCGTCCCCGCCCAGAGGTCGATCCCGTTCTGGACGAAGCCGATCAGCACCGGCAGCTTGGCCGCCTGGTCGCCGGCCGCCGAGCAAGGCGGGTTGCCACACGCGTTGTCGAGCATGAGCCAGAGGGCGACCTCGGAATCGGCCCGGAGCACGTTCGCACCCCAGGCATTGCCCTCGTGGAAGGCGTCCACCGGCTCCAGCTCGCCGCCGGCGGCGACCGAGCTCGGGCTGTTGTCGAGCCGGAAGTGCGCCGTGCGGAGGATCGCCTCGCTCCGGCTGATCTTCGCCGGAACCGCGCTCGAGCTCAGTCGCCTGAGCAGGCTGAGGTCGAGGCCGTTCGTCGAGAGGAGCGGCTTGTACGAGCCCCAGTAGGGCGGGCGGAACGTCGTCTCCGGACTGGCGGGAGCGGAGCCGAGCACGGTAAGGACGGCCGCGAAGCGACCGCAGCGCCGATCCGGGCACTCGCCGCCCGGGTTGTTCGACACGTACTTGACGATCGACTGCCCCGGCTGCGCCGTGTAGGGGAAGGAGACGGAGGGGCTCTGGACGCCCTCGAGGCGGCCGTCCCAGCGCTGGGCGTTCCCCGACGTCACCGCCGGGTTCACGTCGACGCCGTGGCGCAGGCTCGAGCCCGAGCCGACGATGGCCGGCGTGATCTGTCGGATCACGGCGGGGCCGACGACGTACCAGTCGCCGTTGGCAAAGCGGCCGCAGGCATAGGAGCCCGACCCGAGGTCGAAGACGATCTGCGCGCTCGAAGCCGTCGACGTGTACCTGATGTCGGTGCCGGTGCACATCCCTGCGGTGGGTGGCGATGGCGGAGGGGGCGGAGGCGGAGGGGGCGGCGCGGCGCCGACGACCCCGCTGGCCGGCGAGAACGCGTCGGCCGAGCCGTGGGCGTTGGTCGCGGTCACGCGCGCGCGGAGGCGCGAGCCGTCGTCCGCGGCCGAGACGACGTACGTGGAGGACGCCTCGCCGGTAATGGGCGCGCAGGGCGAGCCCGTGGCGTCGCAGCGGAGCCACTCGTACGCGTAGCCCATGGGCGCGGCGCCTCCCCACGTCCCGTCCGACGTGGTGAGGACTGCGCCGACGGCGGCGATCCCGGTCAGGGCCGGAGCGTGGACGGAGACGGGCGGCCCGTCTACGGGCGGGCAGAGGCGCGTCCGGGCGCTGATACTGGCGGACCGGGAGACCCGGCCCGCGCGGTTGATTGCACGGACGCCGAACCGGAACGAGCGCCCACAGCGGAGGTCGCGGAACGTGTAGACCCGGGTGCGAACGACGGCCTGGCGCCGGAAGTTCTTCGAGACGGCGAAGCGGCGCGCGGTCCGTTTCCAGGCAAGGACGACCGTGTCGGTGGACGTGGAGACGACACGGAGGGGCGATGGCTTGGCGGGACGGGGCGCGGCGGCCGACGCGGGGCCGGCGGCCACGAGTGCGGCGGAGATGGCGACAAAGGCGGCGGCGACCGCTGCTCCCCGGCGCGAACGCGGGTAGGGGCGAACGGACAGAGTGCGGCGGCTCATGCACTGGTGAGATCGACCGACGGCGGCGGCGCCTGGGGCCACGAACGAGGGATCAAGCGCCGGTTCACCCAAAAGGAGCCCCGACCTAGGACGCGGCCCTCAGGAGACGGCTACGAGGATCCCGCTAGCCGCGGAGAGCGACCACGGCAAGCGCCGCGACGACGTCCGGGTCGAACTGCGTGCCCGCGCAGACCTCAATCTCGTGGAGGGCCTCTTCGGCCGAGCGGGCCTTGCGGTACGGACGGTCGGTCGTCATCGCGTTGTACGCGTCGCAGGCGCAGACGATGCGCGCGACGAGCGGGGTCTCCTCGCCGGCGAGGCCGTCCGGATAGCCCTTGCCGTCCCAGCGCTCGTGGCATGAGCGGACGAGGTGTCCGACGCGACCGAGGAGCCCGCCGATCTTGGCGAGCATCTGTTCGCCCTCGACGGTGTGCGACTTCATGACCTCCCACTCCTCGTCCGTGAGCTTCCCTGGCTTGTTGATGATCTCGGGCGGGATCCGGATCTTTCCGACGTCGTGGAGGAGCGCAGTCAGCTCGGCGTCCTGCTGAGAGCGCGCGTCCAGGCCCAGCTCGGCGGAGACGCCGACGACGAGCTCGACGACGTCGCGACTGTGGCTGCCGGTGTAGGCGTCGTCGGCCTCGATGACATCGCCGAGCAGGAATGCCGTCCCGCGGTACGCGTGGCTGAGCTCGAGCGCGTGGTCGATCCGGCTGTGCCGCTCGCGCGCAAAGAAGGCGAAGAGGGCAAGCAGTGGGACGACGAGCAGGATCGCGAACGGCTCGTCGTAGGCGACGACTGCGAAGAGGAAGCCCGCCGGCGCGAGCGCGGCGTCCACGAAGTAGACGGGCGCCGTCAGCCGGAGCTGCGCGCGCGGGGAGACGTCGAAGGCCACCTTGGCGCGCACGGCCGAGCTGGCGAAGTCGAAGACGAACTGCGCGACGAGTACGAGCGCGAGCAGCGGCAGCACGTCCCAGGTCGGCGCCGGCTCGCCCGCGAGGGCGAGGACGAAGGCGGGCCCGAGTGCGTGCCACGCGCTGAACACCTCCAACAGCGCGCGCTCGCCGTGGACGCGCTTGCGCGCGAAGTCGGCGGACGAGCAGAGGAGGAATCCGACCGCCACGCAGAGCGGGACGAGGGCGACCGGGAGCAGGAAGAGCATCGGGACGAAGACGATCTGCGTGGGGACCGCGAAGCCCGAACCGACCTCGAACTCCACGCGCGCCGCGAGCGCGTACGCGACCACGAGCAGGAGGAGCACGCCCGGCTCGACGGCCCGGTCAGAAGGCGCGAGGAAAGCGAACGGGACCGCGACGACGATGAACGCGAGGGCGCCGATGAGCGTGGCGCGCGAGTCTCTCGCCGCCAGCCGTTCGGACGCGCGCGCACGCGCGTCCTCTATGAGCCCGCCGGCCTCGGGATCGAGGTCGGCCGCAGTGGGCGTCGCCACGGACATCTCCCTGGAGTGTCGGGGCTGAGCTACACGCGGGATTCCCTCGAAGGGGTGATCAACGCGGTTTCCTCCGACGAGGGATGGCGCGCCGTTCGGCGTTCCCAACACTGAGATGACCAGCGGCCAGGGAGGAATTGCGGTGAAGAGAGGTTTTCTGCGGTGCGGTCTTGTTGCGTTGTGCGCGCTTGCTGTTGCGGCGCCCGCACAGGCCGGTTCGTTCGGAGATTCGGCAGTCGGCTGTGAAGGCCGCACGGCGTCGCAGCCGTTCCTGCGCTGGCTCGACCCGATGCGGTACGTGCTCGCGCCCAACGGCAACCTCGAGGCCGGGGCGACCGGTTGGACGCTGACCGGCGGCGCCAGGGTCGAGGCCGGGAACGAGTCCTTCTTCGTCGGTAGCAAGAGCGACACGCGCTCGCTCTACCTCCCGTCCGGGAGCACCGCGACGACGCGCCCCATGTGCGTCCAGCTTCTGCACCCGACGTTCCGGTACTTCGCCAAGAACCGTGGGTC
>Ga0193741_1000435_pt1 | contig 12353 bp, 13 predicted proteins | sample L2s2metaG_FD_143059 | JGI IMG/M metagenome (GOLD analysis project Ga0193741, IMG submission 143059) | Soil microbial communities from a riparian zone of the East river system, Colorado, United States - L2s2 | ecosystem: Environmental > Terrestrial > Soil > Riparian zone | place: USA: East River...
CAACCCGAAGGTGAACTACACCTGGCTGCAGGGACGCCACTCGCTCAAGACCGGCTACGAGTTCCAGCGCGTGTTGACCGAAGTGCAGGACGTCAATCCGCTCTACGGCCGCGATTCGTATACCGGCCAGTTCTCGAAGGCGGTGTCGACGGCGGCCAACAACAGTCTCTACAACCTGGCCGACTTCATGTTCGGCGCCCGCTCGACCTACGCGCTCAGCAACATCCTGGTCGCCGAGCTGCAACAGAACATGCACTTCATGTATCTGCAGGACGACTGGCGCATCAACGATCGCCTGACGCTCAATGCCGGCCTGCGCTACGAGTACGCGACGCCGTGGACCGAAGCGAACAACGTGTTGTCGAACTTCGATCCGGCGACCAGGACGATGGTGATGGCGAAGGACGGGTCGCTCGAGGATCGCTCGACCCTGAAGCCCGACAAGAATAACTTCGGGCCGCGCCTCGGCATCGCCTACACGGCGGCGGATCGCACCGTGATTCGCGCCGGCTACGGCATCAGCTACGTGCACTTCCACCGCGCCGGCGGCGCCAACGTGCTGCCGATCAACGGCCCGCAGGTGATCAACGCCGTCGTCGTGCAGACGCTCGCCGACAGCACCTTCCGCACGACGCAGCAGGGATATCCGGTGGGCCTGACGGATCCGGCGCGCTTCAATCCACTGCTCGCGAACATCACTTACATGCCGAAGGACTACCGCTCGAGCGACGTGCACAGCTGGTTCGCGTCGGTGCAACGCGAAATCTGGGACGGCGCGCTGCTCGATCTCGCCTACGTCGGCAATCGCGCCAACGGCATGCTCTATTTCGCGAATCTCAACCAGGCGGCGCCGAACAACGCCGCGGGCACGCTGTTGCTGCAGTCGCGGCGCCCGATTCCCGAGTACGCCGACATCACGTATTCGTTTAACGGCGGCAAGTCGCGCTATCACGCGTTCCAGACCAAGTTCGACTGGCGCATCGGCGACAACATGACGCTGTTAAGCTCGTTGACGCTGTCGCAGACCAAGGACAACGGCGCCGGCTCGCTCGAGAATCCCAACGGCAATTTCCCCGCGCCGCAGGACTTCAACAATCTCGATGCCGACTACGGATACTCGGCCTATCACCAGCCGTACAACACCACGACCAGCTTCGTGATCGAGCTGCCCGTCGGCCGGGGCCGCAGGTACATGAACAATGCCAGCGCAGTCACCGACGCGGTGCTCGGCGGCTGGATGATCGCCGGCATCAACACCGTGGTGCCCGGCGAGACCGTGACGCTGACCTACCTACCGTTGGCGTCGCAGGTCGTGTCCGGCATCCAGCAGGATTTCCGCGGCGCCAACAACTATCGGCCCAACGTCAGCGGCGATCCGCTGGTGCCGGAAGCCGAGCGCAACATCAACAACTGGTTGAGCCGCACGACGGTGACGGCGCCGACCGATCCGAGCCAGCCGTTCGGCAACGCCGCGCGCAACGCCGTACGCGGACCGCTGTTCTGGACGGTGGACATGGTGATGTCGAAGAAGTTCAACATGCCATGGCGGAACGGGTCATTCGAGTTCCGCGGCGAGTTCTTCAACCTGCTGAACCGCACGAACTTCCGCGCCCCGAACGGTGTGCGCACCGCGGGCGCCTACGGCACGATCACGGCGACGTACGATCCGCGGATTATTCAATTCGGGTTTAAGGCCAGCTTCTGAGGATTTCGGATTTCGGATCGATCCGCCCGATCCGAGATCCGAGATCGACGTCTTACCAAAACCCTAAAAACTTCCACCAGGCAAATCCGGCGGTCAGCCAGATCGTCACGTTGGCGATCGACACGAAGAAGCCCACGCGCCACCATTCAGCGCGCGTGACGTAACCGGTTCCAAACAAGATGGGACCGGTGGTTGTGCCGTAATGGGTCAGCCCGGCGGTCAGATTCGCGAGGCACAGCAGGCTGTAGACCGCCAGCAGCGGCGGCACGCCAATGCCGATCAACACCGCGACGAACGGCGGGAACATCGCCAGCATGTGCGCGGTGATGCTCGCGAAGAAGTAGTGCGTGTAGAAGAAGATGATCAGGATCGCGACGAGCACCACGAGCCACGGAATGCCGCCAAAGAGGCTGGCGACGTTTTCGGCGAGGACCCGCGTCGAGCCGGTGTTGTTGAGGAGCTCGCCCATGCGCAGCATCCCGCCGTACCACACGAACACATCCCACGCCGACCGTTCGCTGGACGCCGTCTGCCACGACATCGTGCCGGTGACGAGGAGCACGCCCAGGCCGATGAACGCGACCATCGTCACGTCGAGGCCGTGCCACACCGTGGTCAGCCACGTGATGCCGACGCCGGCGAACACGATCAGCGTGATCCATTCGCTGCGGCTGAGCGGCCCCATCTGGCGCAGCTCGTCGCGCGCGAACGACGGCGCCTCGGGTGTGTGCGTGATTTCCGGCCTGAGCGTCCGATAGGTGATCCACGGCACGACGAGGCAGGAGAGGAGGCCCGGCACAATCGCCGCCATGAACCAGCTGGGGGCCGTGACCTGTATCCCGGTCAGCTTCAACGCCAGGTTCGCGCCGAGCAGGTTGCTGGCCTGGCCGGTGATGAACATCGCGCAGGCCACCGCCGACCCTTGATACATGGCCGCGATCAGGAACGCACCCAGCCGGAGTCGCGTGTGATCGGGCTTCGATTGAAAAAACTCCGCGATGCTGCGCGCCACCGGCAGGATCATGCCGGCGCTTCGCGCGGTGATCGAGGGCACGCCCGACGCGAGCGTGACATCGGTCATCTGCAGCGCGTAGGCGATGCCAAGCGGCGTCTTGCCGAACGCGCGCACGAACAGCAGCGCGATGCGGCGGGCCAGGCCGCAGTCGAGCATCGCCTTCGCGATCAGCATCGCGACGATCACGAGCCAGACCGACGAATTCGCGAAGCCGCCGAGCACTTCGGGCATCGGCGTGCCGTTGACCGCCATCGCCGTCAGCCCGATCAGCACCAGCGCCGAGGCCGGCAGCGGATCGGTCACCATGCCCGCAATCACGCAAATGAAGATCGCGGTCTGCCGCCAGCCCTGGGCCGTGACGCCGTCGGGGGGCGGGATGAGATGGCCGATGACGAGATAGAGGACGACGAGCGCGGCGAGGCCGCGAGTGCGGGACATGAGCCGGGCGATTGTATCCTTTAGGAGCTTACCCGCATGCAATTTGCTATCGCCGTCGTCGCCTCTGCGCTGATCGTGCTGGGATCGCCCTTCATGGGGCAGCTGCAATCGTTCCTGCGGCGCTCCCTGTCAACGCGCAACTACGTGCTGCTGTTCGGCGTCGGCGTCATCGCGGCGGTCGGCCTGGCGATCCTGATCGCGTTCGTGCGCATCCGCGAGCGCCGGGCGCAACGCTTCGCGCTGCTGGCGATCGCGCTGGTGTTCGGCGGGAGTTACATGTGGTGGACCGCGACGCCGTATCCAGAGGTCAACGCCGTCGAGCGCGTGCACTTCGTCGAATATGGATTGATCGCGTTCCTGTTCTACCGCGTCTGGCGCTCGGCCGGCGACCCGTCGATCGTGATCCTGCCGACGCTCGCGGCGTTCACGGTCGGCACCTTCGACGAGTGGCTGCAGTGGTTCATCCCGTTCCGCGTCGGCGAAGCGCACGACGTGTTCATCAATCTTGCCGCGATCGTGTGCGGGCTGCTGTTCTCATTGGCGCTGCAGCCGCCGGTGGCGTTTTCGTCGCATCTGCGCGCAGAGTCCTGGCGCCGCATCGGCGTGACGTCGGCGATCGTCTGGATGGTCTTCGCGGCCTTCGTCAGCCAGGTGCATCTCGGCCACAGTGTCGAGATCGCGGAGATCGGCCGCTTCAAGTCCCATTACACCGAACAGGAATTGAACGATCTGCAGGGCGATCGTGGCGTGCGCTGGAAAACGCAGCCGCCGGTGAAAGTGCAACGGCTGTCCCGGGAGGATCAATATCTGGATGAAGGACTGGCACACGTGCGCCGCCGCAATGGCGCCGAGGTGGACGAGGCCTGGCGCGAGAACCTGATTCTCGAGCGCTTCTTCGTGCCGGTCCTCGACCTGCCGACCTACGCGTCGCCGAACGGCAATCGCTGGCCGCCGGAGCAGCGCGCCGATGTCGCGAATCGAGCCGCGACAAACAACTCGTTTCTTAGCGAGGCCGAACCCTATCCGATCCTGACCTGGTCCCACGCGACGTTCTGGATCGGCGCATGGGCGATCGCCTTCGTGCTGTTGGCGGTGCCGCTGGCCCTGTCGCGCCGTCAGCGCGGACGAGAAATGAGCGTGGCGAGCTCTTCGTACTGATCGGTCGCGATCAGATCGACGCCGGCGGCGATGGCCGCCAGCCAACGCGCGCGCACCGCATCGAGCGAGCCGAAGTTATACGAGGCGGTCCATTCGGGATGCGTGCTGGGATCGTGACCGTTCAGTGTGTAGAAGCGAATCCCGAGGCCCTGGCTGTGCGCGCGGTTGACGATCGCGGCCAGGCGCGTGCGATCGGCGGCGCTCCAGTCGCCGGCCTGTCGCGGCCCGCCCTGCTCGACGACCTGCCACGGAAAATTGACCCAGCGGCGATAGTTCGTCGCGGGCGAGGGAATCAGCGCGTCCGGCGCCGCCGCCGCGAGCGCTCGCGCGCGTTGCTCCGCATCTTCGACGCGGAAGACGTCGGCATTCGGCACGCTCCCAAAGATCAGCAACGGCTGGCCGGCCTGTTGCGTGGTGAAGAAGTCGGCTTCCTGATTTTCGCCGCTCTCGGTCAACACCAGCAGCGGACCAGGATTGAGCGGCATCAGCTGATTCGGATCGGCGCCGCGGTTCGCGGTCATCAGCCAGCCACGGTATTTCTGCAGCAGCGCCAGCACCGCGCGATGGTGCGCGGCCTGGTTGGTCTTGAAGTCGAGATGCAGCACGACGAGCGGCCAGCGATCCTGGCGGCGCTCGGCGAGCGCGCGTTCCATCAGTGGCCGCACGCGATCGAAGAAGTGCGACTCGAGCGTCGGCTCACTGCCGGTCAGTTCATCGTCATGGGACACGACGGTGCGCGCCGATGCGCCCTGGCCGGCGAGGGCGACGTCCTGTTCGATGACGATCGGCGTCGCGCCGGTCGCTAGCGCGCGATTGATGCGATCGCCCCATTGGCCTTTTTCGGGATAGGCGTTGTGCGCGTGCATCATCGCGCGGCCGTTGAACAGGGCCGCCGACGCCTGTTCCCCGCGGGCGAACGCCGAGGCGACGAAGAGCAGAACGATCGAAAAGAGCCGGATGGCCGTAGTCAAGATCGACACGTGCGCATGCTATCGCATGCGGCTGTCGCTAGGCGTGAGGCGAATCGCCGCCGCTGAGCCAGTCGCGCATCGCCTTGATGGCGCGGCCTTCGGCCTCCTGGGCGGTCTCACCATATTGCTCGGCAATTACCGGCACCTCGAGATCTTGCCCGGCGCCGCTTGGCCCGTGACGCCGAAGAGCGATGATGTCGGCGACGAAGTTATCCCCGCCAATCACCATCATCCGTTGCACGCTGACGCGGAAGCTGAACATGCCGAACTTGTGAAATCCCATGTGCCGACTGTATCGGTGCGGTATTACAGGCCAGCGACCTTGGCGTAACGCCCTAATCGTCACATCGCGGTCACATCGCCGTGACATGCTTGGCGGATGGCGATTGACATCGACACCATCACGGCGCTCAGCCGGGAAGTCATCCGCCAGCATGGGCGCGCGTTGGATGTGGTGACCGTGGCGACCACCGGCGGCGACAGCCAGCGCGTCGAGATCCTCGTGACGATTACCGGCTGCCACAAGGATCCGTGCCGCTTCATGGTGAACGTCAGCCGCGCCGACAGCGAGGAATTCGATCGCGAGTTCCGCACCAAGCTGAACGACGCGCTGCAGAAGCACGCCGAGGTGCGTTAGGCCAGTCGTTCCGCCGCGATGAATTGACGCACGCGCGAGTCGATGTCGTCCGCAATCGCGCTCACGGTCGCGCCCGATTGACCCTTCGGATCGAGGATCGGCCAATCATCCCGCTTCGCGCCGGGAACGACGGGGCACTCATCTCCACAACCCATCGTGATCAACCAGCCCGCCTTTGACGCGAGCTCCGGCGTCAGCTTCTGCGGCGTTTGCGAGGACAGATCCAATCCGCGCGTGCGCATCGCATCGACGACCTCGGGATGCACGCGCGTACCCGGGCGCGTGCCTGCGGAGATGGCTCGCGCTTTCTCCGGATCGGCGTGGCGATTGAAGAGAGCAGCGGCGATCTGCGATCGCCCGGCGTTGTGCACGCAGGCGAAGAGGACCGTGATCACGATGCTTGTAGCGCGACGTGCAGCCGCTTCTCGTCCTTGACGCTGATCGTCGTGTGGGTGAGGGCGTGCAGGGCGGCTTTGACAACGGCGGCGATCACCGGGTTGTCGATCGGCGCGAGCCGGTAGTGCATCCAGATGCCGTCGCGACGCGCTTCGACCAATCCAGACTTCCGCAGATACGCGAGATGGCGCGACGCCGTGGGTTGCGGGACGTCCAGGCTGGCGTGGATGTGGCACACGCAAATCTCGTCCTCGCTGAGGAGCGAGAGAATCCGCAACCGCGTCGGATCGGCGAGCGCAGCGTAGACCGTCGTCAGGGCGTCCAGCTCCTTGATCGACGGTGCCGGCTTGGTTGCGCAACAGGGACTTGACATATTCGTTAAGGCGAATATACCATACCTTCATATTCGCTTTCGCGAATATGTGTCGGTTCAAAGGGTTCAATGGGTTCAAACAGTTCAACGGTTGTTGCTGTCATTGGCGGGGGGCCAGTCGGTCTCGCAGCGGCTGCGCATCTTCACGCATACCAGCAGCCGTTTGTTGTCCTCGAAGCGGGGAGTGAAGCCGGCGCCGCCGTGCGGGAATGGGGGCACGTGCGCACGTTCTCGCCGTGGCGCTATATGGTCGATGGCGCGGCGAAGACTCTACTCGAGTCAGCCGGCTGGTCGTCGCCGGATGCGGACCATCTGCCGACCGGCCATGAGCTGATCGATCAGTACGTGATGCCGCTGTCGGCGCATCCCGCGATTCGGCCGCACGTCCGCTACAACGCGCGCGTCACGTCGGTCGGGCGCAAGGATTTCGACAAGGTCAGGACCAAGGGTCGCGACGAGCAGCCGTTCGAGATTCGCCTCGAGAGCGGCGAGACGATCGAGGCGCGCGCGGTGATCGATGCCAGCGGCACGTGGCGCAAGCCTAACCCCGCGGGATCCGGTGGCGTCAACGCCGCGGGCGAGAGCGCACATGGCGATCGGATTGCCTACGGCATTCCCGACGTGGCCGGGCACGAACGGGCGCGATACGCCGGCAAGCGCATCCTCGTCGTCGGCAGCGGACACTCCGCGTTCAACGTCATCCTCGATCTCATCGCGCTTGCCGATGAAGCGCCTGGCATGCGCATTCTCTGGGCGATGCGCCGCGACAATCTCGCGTCGGTGTGGGGCGGCGGCGCCTCGGACGCGCTCGAGGCCCGCGGTGAATTGGGACAGCGCGCGAAACGTGCCGCCGAGGCCGGACGCATTCGCGTGCTGACCCCATATCGCATTCGCTCGATTGCGAACAACGGCGATGCGTTGAGCATTGCGGGCGTGATCGGAGATGACGAAGTCAGCGTCGATGCCGATCAGATGATCGTCTGCACCGGCTTCCGTCCCGATCTGGAAATGCTGAGGGAAGTCCGGTTGTCGCTCGATGCATGGCTCGAGTGCCCGACGGCGCTCGGACCGCTGATCGATCCCAACGAACACAGCTGCGGCACGGTGCGTCCGCACGGCGCCCGCGAGCTCGCGCATCCCGAAAAGGATTTCTACGTCGTCGGCATGAAGAGCTACGGCCGCGCACCGACGTTTCTTCTCGCAACGGGATACGAACAGGCGCGTTCAGTGGTCGCGATGCTTGCGGGCGATGTTGCGGCGGCCGAGCGGGTCGAGTTGGTGCTGCCCGAGACGGGCGTATGCAGTACCGACCTCTCAGCTGCCGCTGGCGGCTGCTGCGGCGGTCCTGCATCCGAAGAAGCGAATGCCTGCTGCGTCGACGATGCGGTCGCGAAGGCGGAAGGAAAGAGCGGCTGCGGATGCGGCACGAGCGAGCCCGCGCTGCTTCAGATCGGAGTACGCTCGAAGACGTGATGCCCCCTCGGGCGATCTGGGCGATCGGCTGCGGTCAGCTGGTCAACTGGGGCGTCCTCTTCTTCGCCTACAGCATCCTGCTCGTCCCGCTGCAGGAGGCGTTCGATGCGCCGCGATGGCTGGTCGCCGGCGCCTTCTCGGCGGGACTTCTGGTATCTGCGATCGCGGCGCCCGCGGTCGGGCGGCTCGCCGATCGCGGACAGGGGCCGGCTGTGATGCAGGCCGGTGGCCTGCTCGCAGCAGGGCTCCTGATCCTGTGGGCGCTGCTGCCGTCGATCGCCATGACGTATCTGGTGTGGGCCGCGTTGGGGCTCTGCATGGCGGCGATCCTCTATGAACCGGTCTTCGTCATCGTGGGCCGGGCCTACAAGGATGCCGACGCACGCCTGCGCGCGATCGCGACGGTGACGGTTACCGGCGGCCTGGCCAGCACGGTGTTTTTCCCCGGCACGTCGGCGCTGGTGACCCGCCTCGGATGGCGCGAGACCGCTGCAGTGCTCGGCGTCATCATCGCCATGACCACCCTCATCGTCGGTCACTTCGCGTTTCGCGATCGGGAGTGGTCGGCGCACACCATCCGCGAAGCGATTCTCGATTCCGGCGACAGCTCCACGACCGCGGTCTTGCCTGGCATCGGACGGATCGTGTTCGTCTTCGCGCTGTCGATCATCGTGAACTCGGCGGTGACCTCGAATCTCGTGGCCTCGCTGATCGATCGCGGCGTCGTGCCGACGTTTGCCGCCACCGTGGCCGGCAGCTTCGGCATCATGCAGCTGCCCGGTCGCGTGCTGCTGCTGAATGCGCGCATCGCGCCCAGGCCGGCGCCATTGTTGCTCGGCAGCTTCGCGCTGCAGATTGCCGGGTTGATCGCGTTGATGTTCCACGGCACGGCCGCGATGTGGGCCGGCGTGCTGTTGTTTGCCTCAGGCGCGGGACTGACGACGCTCGGCAGGCCGTATCTCGTGCTGCATCGATACGGGCCGGATCGAGCGGGGCGCGCCAACGGTGTGATCGCGCGCGGGCAGCAGCTGGCGCGCGCGGCCGGTCCCGTCGCCGCCGCGGCCGCCGGCAGCGCTCTTGGATATAACGCGGTCTTCGCCTCGCTTGCCGTTCTCCTCGTTGCCGCGATGTTATTGACGCGCGGCGAGGGCACTCATCACTAAGGGTGTCAGTCCCCCATTTTCTCCCTGCCCGGGGGATGATCAGGGACGGAGCAATCCGCAAGAATTGAACGCAGTTGTTGTTCCTTGCCAGTTGCTCCGTCCCTAATCATCCCCCGGGCAGGGAGAAAATGGGGGACTGACACCGACTCTGATCTAGTCGAGTGAGTCCTCATCGCCGGTGATGCTCGCATCGACTATCGAAGCGATTGTCGGCGTCGCGCGCTCGAGCGCCCACTCGTGCGCACACGCGCTGCAGCGCACGCGGACGATGACTTCCTTCACGGATTTCGATTGAACGCTAAAGGGATGCCCGCCCTCTGCCTCGCAGTGGGGGCACCGAAGCGGCAAGTGCCAGTCGCTTAAGGTCATCGGCGGCATGCACCCCTGGAAGGGCAAGAATGCTGCCGACGTTTTTGCTAACGAAAAAGCGTGAACGTCCTACGGATGAGCAAAAAGTTCCTTATGCGTGATGCCAGATGTCTGAGGCTCCAAGAAACGCACACGCTTCAGCCAGTCGCAGTTAAGTCGTTGCAGAAAAAAGACATACTTGTAAATTCTCCAGCCAACCTCTTGAAGTAACCCACATTTAACATTACTGTTGCATCGTCGTTGCGAGGCTGTGACTTTGCAAATCCTCAAGGCTGGCATCGTGGTTGCGGCACTTGGTGTCGCGGCGGCGACCGCTTCCGCGCAGGAGGCGGCCACCGGTCCGCTGCAGGTGTCTGATCCCATCCTTGCGGCCAGCGTCGAGCGGCTGTCGGCGGAGAGCGCCTCCTGGCGCGATGGATTCGGCGCGGTGATGGCGACGGGCCGTCAGGCGGTGCTCGTGACTCCGGACGCGATCAAGAGCGGCTTCGATTCCGAGAAACTCGCGCAGGCACAGCCCATCGTTGACGACGGCTCGGGGATCGACACTGTCGTTGTCGTGATCAATCTCGAGTTGCTGCAACGCTTATCGGGTCTTCCGGTCAAGGCGATCGAGTTCGAGCGCGATCTCGATCGCATCGTCGCGCACGAAGTGTATGGCCACGCGATCCCGCTGCTGATTGCCGGATCACTCGCGGGCAACTGCGCGGATCCCGCCGCGGGCCAGAGTGCAGGTGAGGCGTGCGCGATCAAGCGCGAGAACGTGATTCGGAAAGAAATGCGGCTGGGCCTGCGATTCGACTACGGCCGCGAGGGTCTGGCCCTCGCGCGCCGCAGCCAGCAATAAATCTCAGCGACTGCCCGACGGATCCCGAATTACGGCGCCACCGTCACGTTGATCACCTGGCACATGCCGGGCAGCGTGCGGTGCAGGTCGTCACCCGCTTGTACCGCCAGCCGGTGCGGGCCGGGCGCCAGCGCCTGCTCGATGACGTTCTTGCCGTCGCCGAAGTGGATCCACGGGTCGGCCTTCGGAATGGCCACGCCCGCGCCAAGACAGTCGGTGTCCACGCCCAGGTGATAGTGAATCATGCCCGCGCGCACCTGCTCGGGTGTCAGTTCTCCCTTTGGCACGGGCGACACCGTCGCGCCGGTGCTGCCGAATTCAATGGTCGACATGGGCTTGATGGTGTCGCCGTTCTTGGGTGACACGAAGAAGACAGTGCCCGCGGCCGCAGCAGGTTTTGCCGCAGGTGTCGACGACCCCGCCGCCGGCGGTGTCTCAGCTCCGCCGCACGCCGCTACGACGAGCGTCCAGGCACCCAGCACGACGGCTCTTACGATTCGGTTCCCCATTGCGACTCCTTTTGGATGACCAGCAAACTCTGCGGGATTATACGTCGGGCCTAGGTCGGCTGCTTGAAGGAGGCCTTCAGCGCCGCCGGCGTCTTGCCGTCGACAGTGACCGGCTGTGACTGCGTGCCCAGCCGTTCGTGCCACAACTCGATCGTGTAGGTGCCCGGCGGCAGGCCCTTGATCTCGAAACCGCCCGCGTCGTTCGTGACCGCGAAGAACGGATGCGCGACCACGTTGACGTACGCGCTCATCCAGCCGTGCACATCGCAGCGGAACGGGAGGCCGATTTCCGGCTTGTCGAACACCCGCGGCACCGCCGGCACGTTGGCGGGCTGTCCGAAGTTGAACTCGCGGTTGTTCTTGGGGAGCGCATGCACGTTGTGCAGCGTGGTGTCGTTGTTGGCGACAGAGATGGTCTGTCTCGCCTGCACGCCGAAGACATGCGGGACATAGCGACAGCCCTTCTGCTCCAGCATCACCGGCGTCGCCGGCACCGCATAAGTGCGAGCGCCCAGTCCGTCCTTGACGTAGACGAATACATTCTTCACGCCCTTGTCGGGACCGACGACGAGCACCTCGGACGCGGAACCCGGCTCCGGGATGCATTTCGGATCCGAGTCCATCGGCAGCGGCCGCGCCGCCGGCGGCGTGCCCTCAAAGGTGATCGTGCCGGCAATCACGCCGGGGCCGTCAGCCGTGTCCGTCGGCGCGGCCGGCGGCGCCGAGCTTGCGGGCTGGTTCGATGCGCCCCCGCCCCCGCCCCCGCACCCGGCCGCAGCGAGCACGACGGTGATCGCTACGACGACACTCCTCACTTGGTGATCGCGCCGCAGACGATGCGGGCGCCGGCGCTACCGTCCGGATCCGTCTTCATGTCGTCGGCGCCGGCATGAATGACCAACGCCGTGCCGCCATTGGCATACATCGAATTCGATTCAGCGCTCATCGTCACGTTCTTGTTGGTGATCGTGGTCCTGGCGTTGCCCTTGGCGTCGACGGTGACGTTCATCATGTCGCCGGCGTGCGGACCGTCAGGGTTCTGCATGCCGTGCTTCTTGTTCGCGGGATTGAAGTGGCCGCCGGCGCTGGTGAACGGCGCCTCGCATTTCGGAACCGCGTGGAAGTGCAACGCATGTTCGCCTGGGGGCAGGTTCTTGACGTCGAGATCGATCGAGACTCCGCCGCCCTTGACCGGCGAGATCATCGCCATGCCGACGGAATTGCCCTTGGCGTCCTTGAGATCGACGTGCTTCATCTGTGCCGACACGCTCACGGTGCCGGCAAGACATACAAATGCGAGAA
>Ga0193741_1000436_pt1 | contig 12331 bp, 9 predicted proteins | sample L2s2metaG_FD_143059 | JGI IMG/M metagenome (GOLD analysis project Ga0193741, IMG submission 143059) | Soil microbial communities from a riparian zone of the East river system, Colorado, United States - L2s2 | ecosystem: Environmental > Terrestrial > Soil > Riparian zone | place: USA: East River...
ACCAGCGAGACCCGCCGCCGGTCGCAGCTCCTCCATCGCGCCCAGGCGCGCCTCGAGCTCCTCGACCTGCTCGGCCGTCGCTCCTTTCTGGGGGCCGAACGTGCGCGCGGCGCCGCGCTCGCCCAGCAGCGGGTTGGCGACGTCGCAGGCAACGGTGGTCGGAAGCGGTAGCTCGACGAGAACCTCGCGGAGCCCCGCGCCGCCGTCGACGGTCGCGCTGCCTCCAAGCGCGACGAGCAGCTCCCGGGCATGCGGGCCGGCGGCGAGGATCAGCTCGCCGAGCCCCCGACTCGACGCTGCGACCGGGTCGAGCTCGCCGGGCGCGATCCGCGCGAGCCCGATCGTCTGGGCAGCCTCGACGACGGCGCGGCCGTCCGGAAGCACGAGGAAGCGAGCGGCGACGCGCCGGCCGAACGGATCCGAGACTTCGGCCTCGCCCCACTCCCCTCCAAGAGCCGCGTAGAGGACCTCGGCTGTGCCGTCGCCGCCGTCCGCGAGCGGCAGCTCGTCGGCTTCGACGCCCGCCTGCGCGAACCCCCGAGCCAGCGCTCCGGCCGCTTCCCTCGCCGAGAGCACGCCCTTGAGCGCGTTCGGGGCCGCGACGGCGCGCGGACGGCTAGGCGATGCGCTCGACCCGCTCGTCCTCGTCGACTTCGACGTCGGTCATCTCGGGCATCCGCTTCAGCATCGCGAACGTGAAGCCCTCGCGCGCGAGGAAGAGGAAGCCGAGCCCGATGCCCACGGAAGCCTCGATCGCCTGGAGCCCGATCCCGAAGACAATCCCGTGCGCATAGCTCACGCCGTACGAGAGCAGCGCGGCGGCAACCGCGGCCTGGAGCAGACCGACGTTCCCGGGCCAGAACGGAAAGATCATGACGAGGTTCATGATCACGAGGACGAGGGCGGCTTCAGGGAGCGTCGCGTCGATCGAGAAGGCGAGAAACGCCGTGTAGACGGCGAAGAGCTGGGCGACCCAGCCGACCGTCTGGAAGAAGAGCGCTTCAATTGCCGGCCGGGGCCGCCTCAGCACGGTCAGACCGGCCCGGGCCATGTGCAGGACCCGGCGAACGGGCCCGAGCTCCTCGGTCAGCGCCTGGTGGTGCCGGCGTGCGAGCGCGAAGCCGGCGAGGAGAAGACCGAGACCGACCCCGATCACGACCGCGAGCACGGGCGCCGCCCAGTCGGGGATCGGCGCGACGTAGAGCGTGAAGAGGACGAGCGCGACCGCAACGACGACGTCGAACAGCCGGTGCGCGAAGACGGTCCCGACGATGATCGCCCAGGTGCTCGGACGGCGGCGGATGTGCCGCGTGACGACGGCGACGCGCGCAAGCTCCCCGACGCGCCCCGGCAGGGCTGCGTTGGCGAGGAGACCTACACAGAACGCGGAGAACACGTTCCGGCGACTAGGCCAGGGAGGCGGAATCGACTGCTTGACGACGATGTACCACGCGTGCGAGCGGACGGCGACCGAGAAGAGGTTGATGAGCACCGCGACGGCGACCCATTCCCATTCGACCGCCCGGAACGCGCGCTCGAGCAGTCCGGAATCGGGCCCGCGCAAGACGGCGAGGGTTACGAAGCCGGCGATCGGGACGAGGACGATGAGAAGACGGACGAGACGAGATTCGGGAACGTGGGGCCTTCTCACGCCGCCGCCCTCACTGCCCCGGACGGCGCCGCGACCCGCTCGTAGATCTCCACGAGGCTGCGGCCGATCCGGTCCCACGAGTACGGCTCGGCAGCCTTGCGCGCGCAGATCCCGTACGCCCGTCGTCGCTCTTCGTCCTGCAGCAGCTCGACCATCGCGGCTGCAAGAGCATCTGCGTCGCCCGGAGTGACGAGGATCCCGGTCTCGTCGTGGTCGGCCACCTGGGCGTAGCCCTCGATGTTGGAGGCGACCACGGGCGTTCCGCAGGCGAACGCGCGCGTGAGCACCATCCCGAAGCTCTCGCCGCCGAGGGACGGCGCGGCGAGCAGGCTCGCGGCCTGGAGCTCGGAGGTGAGCTCCTCCTCGGAGACCCCGCCGAGCAGGTCGACCCCGTCCAAAGAGAAACCCTGCCGCCGGGCGAGCCAGCGCACGGAGAGCGGGTCGGCCCCGACGAGTCGCAGCCGAGCCGTGGTCTGCTCGTGGACACGCGGCCAGGCGCGCAGGAGGACCGGCAGGCCCTTGCGGGGCTCGTTGCGGCCGATGAAGACGACGTTGCCGTTACGGTGACCGGGGTCGACCTCGGGAGGCAGGTCGATCCCGTTCGGGATCACCTCCATCGGCCCGCCGACGTACGGCTCCGCAGCCCGGCGAGCGCTGTCGGAGACGGCGATCCGCTGGTCGATCCGCCTGGCCACCACGCCCCAGAAAACCTTCCCGATCGGATACCAGCCGAGGCGCTCTCCGGCCGAGTGGCACGTCACGACGATCGGGCACGGTGCGGTGGCGAGCGCGAACGCGGAGAGAATGGGCGCGAACGGCTCGTGGACGTGGACGACGTCGAAGCGCTCCTCCTCCCAGATCCTGCGCATGCGCACCATCGACTGCGGGCTGAGGATGATGTTGGGGAGCGAGGCGTTGGCCGGGACGATCACCGAGCGGCCCACCGGAAGCACGTAGTCCGGCGGCCGCGTGTGGCGCCCCTGCTTCGGGTGCAGGAGCCGGGTCAGCCGCCCGGGCGGGTCGTGGCCCATGATGATCCGCGCGTCGACGCCGAGTCTCTGCAGCGCCCGAGCCTGGTGGTCGGCGTGTTCCTGCACCCCTCCCCAGAAGGACCAGGAGTAGGGGACGACGATCCCCACCTTCATGCTGCAACCCTACCCACGGCACCAGATTGGGGTGTTTAGACTCGGACCGTGATCAAGCGGGCGAAGCGGCTCGAGCCGATCCGGGGGTTCGGAATCGATCGGGTCGCGGCAGCTGCAGACCTGCCGGCACGGGCGAACGAGCGCTGGCCGGTCCTCCGCATGGAGAACCTCGACACCGACCTGCCGCTGCCGCCCGAGGCAGTGGGCGTGACGGCGAGAAGCCTCGAGACGCCCGAGGCGAATAGCTGGCTCCCGTTCACGGGGGACATCCACCTGCGCAAGGCGATCGCGGCGTTCCTCGCGAGCCGGACCGGGCATCCGTTCGACCCCGAGCGGGAGATCGTCATCACCTGCGGAGGGATGGAGGGTCTCCTGAACTCCCTCCTCGTCACCGTCGACCCCGGCGACGAGGTGATCGTCACCGATCCGACCTACGCGGGGATCGTCAACCGCATCCACCTGGTCGACGGCGTCCCCAAGCTCGTGCCGTTCCTCTTCGACGAGGGCGCATGGCGGCTCGACCGCGACGCGCTCGCCGCCGCCGTGGGCGACTCCACCGCCGGCATGCTCCTCATGAGCCCGTCCATGCCGTCAGGTGGGACCTTCGACGCGGACGACTGGGAGCTCATCTGCGACCTGTGCCGCGATCGCGACCTGTTCCTGATCTACGACTCGGCGATGGAGCGGCTCCTGTTCGACGACCGGCCGCTGATCCACCCGCTGCACCACGACGGGATGGCCGAGCGGACGATCGTCGTGGGGTCGCTCTCGAAGGAGCACCGGATGATCGGCTGGCGCGTCGGGTGGGTCGCCGGGCCGGCCGAGACGATCGAGGACGCCGGATGGGCCCATGTCTACAACACCACCACTCCCGTGGGCCTCGCGCGTGCCGCCGCCGCGGCCGTCCTGCGCGGCCAGCAGGATCACGTCGCGGCGTGCGTCGCCGAGCTGGAGCGTAGACGCGACACGATGCTCGCCGGCCTGCCGGACTGGCCTTTCGTGAGCCCCGGAGGAGGCTGGTCGATGCTCCTCGACGTCTCCGACCTCGGCTTCGACGCGGCTGCGGCCTCCCGGCTTCTCCTCGAGGAGAACTCGATCGCCGCGACCGCGATGACCGGCTGGGGCGGGCCCGTGGCCGACCGCCACGTCCGCTTCGTTTTCAGCGCCGAGCCGGTCGACCGGCTCGCGACGATCCCCGAGCGGCTCGCCGGCGGCACCCTCGCCGCCGCCGTCGCAGGGCGGAGCTGAGCGTGCCCGAGCACGCCGCGGTCATCGCCGAGCTGAGCCGCGAAGGCCTGGCCGAGCTGCACACGCACCTCGGCGGTTCCGTCGACCCGGCGGTCATGTGGACGCTCGCACACGAGCAGGGGATCGCGCTGCCGATCAAGGACTACTGGGACTTCGTCGAGCTCGTCACGGTCGACCCACACGGCGTCGAGGGGCTGCCCGAGCTCGACGGGATCTACAAGTGGACGGAGCTGATCCAGTCGAGCCCGCTCGCGGTCGAGCGCTCCGTGCACGGCGCCATCGGCGGTGCGTACCGGACGCAGAACATCACGACGCTGGAGCTCCGCTTCAACCCGATGAAGCGCAACCGCGGCGGCGAGCGCGACCTCGACCACATCATCATGGCCGCGTCTCGCGGTCTCGACCGCGCGCGGCTGGAGTACCCCAAGGTGCGTGCAGGCCTGATCCTGATGATGGACCGCACGTTCACACACGAGCAGAACGCGGTCATCGTCGAGAAGGCGATCCGCTACTCCGACCGCGGCGTGGTCGGCGTCGACATCGCCGGGCCCCGCCCCGACGGTGGGCGCTATCCGTACCGCGACCTGGCACCGCTCGTCGAGGAGGCACGCGCAGGCGGCCTCGGCGTCACCATCCACGTCGGCGAGGAGGGCGGCCAGCACGGGATCGACGAGATCGGCGAGGTCATCGAGCACCTGCGGCCCGAGCGCATCGGCCACGGCATCCTGGCCGCGGAGGACGAGGAGACGATGCGGCTCCTACGGGAAACCGAGATCGTGCTTGAGATCTGCCCGAGCTCGAACCTCCTCACCGGGGCGCTGGCCGACGAGGACGCGCTGCGCGACACCGTGCGCACGTTCGCCGACCGCGAGGTGGCGTTCACGATCGCGACGGACGGCCCGGAGATGATGCAGACCCACCTGCGCGACGAGCTCGCACTCCTGCTCCGGATCGGCGCTCTCGGCACGGAAGAAGTCGCGGCGATCAACGACCGAGGCCACTCGGCAGCGTTCGTCCGCGCACGGCCGCGGCTCGTCTCGGCTCACGACTAGCGCTACGCCGTACGGCGTACGCTCGAAGATCGCCCGGCCGGCCGATAGCCGAATCGGCGGTGCGTTGCCAGGATGGCCGCCATGCTCAGCGTCTACAGCGGAATCCGGTTCACCGAGCGGCAGCGGCAGGTCGTCCGGCTGATCGCAGCGGGGTGCTCGAATGTCGAGATTGCAGAGCGTCTCGGCGTCTCGCCCCGGACTGCGAAGGCTCACTCCGACGTCCTCCGTACCAAGCTCGGTGTCAGCCGGCGACGGCAGATTCCGGCCGCCTTTCGCGAGGCGACCGGGGAAGATCCCCTCGAGAGCCTCGAGGCAGCGCTCGGCGTGCGCGACGACTCCCGCACGTTGGACTGACCGGCCTCGAGGGCTGAGGAGCCCGCGCCTGCGACCGTGGTCGTGGGCGCGGGCCGCCCCTCGGGGACGTCTGGAACGGCCGAAGCGGAGGCGGTAGGCTCCTCTCCCCGACACGGAGGCCGCACCGTGACGGATCGCCGGGACACTGCTCTTCCGCCGCTCTTCCGCCGCCACACGCGCCGGCCTCGGCTGACCGCCCTCCTCGACGAGGCGACCGCGCAGGCGATCCTCGTGACGGCGCCCGCCGGGTACGGGAAGACGACGCTTGCGCGCGAGTGGCTCCAGGGGCGCGCCGACGTCGCCTGGTATCACGCGACGGCGTCGTCGGCTGACGTCGGCGCCTTCTCGGCTGGGCTCGCCGACGTCGTCGAGCCGATCGTTCCCGGCTCGGGTGAGCGCGTACGCCAGCGACTCCGCGTCGGCGACGCCACGGAGCGGCTCGCCCGGCCGCTGGCCGAGCTCCTGGCCGAGGACCTCGAGTCGTGGCCCGAGCACGGGATCGTCGTCCTCGACGACTACCACCTGATGGCCGAGTCCTCGCCGGTCGAGGACTTCCTCGACTGGCTGCTCATGCTCGCCCCAATCCGCGTGCTCGTGACGACGAGGCGCCGCCCCAGCTGGGCTACAGCGCGGCGGTTTCTCTACGACGAGGCCGTCGAGCTCGGGCGCGATCAGCTGGCGATGACCGACGACGAGGCCACGCGCGTCCTGAGCGGGCGCTCCACCGAGTCGATCCGGGCGCTCGTCCGCCAGGCCGAAGGTTGGCCGGCGCTGATCGGCCTCGCGGCCCTGTCGGCCGATCTCGAGTTTCCGGTGGAGAAGGTGTCGGAGTCCCTGTTCCGGTACTTCGCGGAGGAGGTGCTCCGGGGCGAGCCGGACGACGTGCAGCACTTCATGCTCGCGGCCTCGGTGCCCAGCACGGTCAGCTCGCGTCTGGCTCGGGAAGCGCTGGGCGTCGACGCGCCCGACCCGGTGATCGAGCGCCTCCGAGACGAGGGCCTGCTCCACGAGGTCGACGTGGACGAGCTCCGTTTCCATCCCCTCCTGCGCGGCTTCCTGCGGCGTCGGCTCCAGGCCCACGCGCCGGGCGAGTACGACATCCTGGCCGCGAGGGTCATCGACGACGCGGTGGCGCGTGGCCGCTGGGGCGAGGCCTTCGAGCTCGCCGTCGAGTCGGACGACAAGACGCATGCCGCCGAAATCGCCGGGCAGGCGGCTCGAACGCTTCTGGCCGCCGGCCAGAGCGAGACGCTGGAGAAGTGGCTGGCAGCATGCGGAGCGTCCGGGGTCACCGTTGCGGGAGCCTCGCTCGCGCGGGCCGAGATCCTCATCCGTAAGGGCGAGATGTCCGCAGCAGCCGCGGTCGCAGGCGACAACGCGGCACGGCTAACTGAAGACCACCCCGACTTCGCGTGGGCGTGCAACCTCGCCGGCCGCGCCCTCCACTTCACGTCAGAGGAGGAGGCGGCGTTCGAACGCTTCGAAGCAGCTCGGCGCATCTCTCGGAGAGACGAGGACACCAAGGAGGCTCTGTGGGGCCTCCTGCTTACCGCGACCGAGATTGCCCCAGACACGATGACCGGCTATCTCGATGCCCTTGAGTGCGACTACTCGGACGACATCGACGTGAGATTTCGCCTGGCGGTCGGGCGGTACGGAACCGCGGAACAGAGCTCGTCGATCTCTGGCGAGTGGCGACGATTTCTCAGCCTCTTGCCCTTGATCGAGCATGCGACTGACCCGCTCGCGGTCAGCAGCTTCCTTGCGACCGCTTCAACAGCAGCAAGACTCCGAGGTGAGTACATTCGGGCGCTCGACCTGGCTGACCAGGCGTACGGGTTCTGTCGCGACCTTAGGCTCGAGTTTGGTGCTGGCGCCTGTTTGGTCAGTCGGACAGCAGCCGAGATCGGGCTGAGGCTGTTCCCTAGAGCGAAGCGGTCGCTTGACGCCTTCTCCCGGACATCGACTAGGAGAGAGGATCCGTACTACCGGCTTGAAGGCATGATTCTCCAGGCTCGGCTGCTCGCATGCGAGGGCGACCTCCGAGGCGCCCTCGCTACTCGAGACGATCTAGCCGGTCTACGCGCGCCACCACGTGCGCTAGGGGTCTTTCTTTCAACGCTGGCAGTGATCGAGGCAGCCGTCGGCGAAGTCGCACAGGCGCGCGCCACGGCAGACCAAGCGCGCAAGAACGGCACGAACATTGAGATGCAGCTTGGCTGTCTGCTTGCGGAAGCGATCGCAGCACATCACGAGAGTCCCGAAGGAGCCAAGCAAGCAATCCGCGCTGCGGTGGCAGCTTGCGGGACCGGTGATTGCCTTGATGGTCTGGTGTTGGCTTATCGCCTCTATCCACCATTGTTGAATGCCGCACGTGAGCATCCGACTGAGGTGGCAATCCTCCGAAGGGCTCTCGCGTCTAGTCGGGATGGAGCACTCGGGAAGCGGATCGGCTTGAGCGTACGGACGGAGGATTTCGAGGACCCGCTCGCTCAGCTCACACGCCGGGAACGCGAGGTCATGGGACTTCTATCCGAGGGTCTGACCAACGCCCAGATCGCGGCGCGCCTATTCATCGCCCCAAGTACGGCAAAGGTGCACGTCCGCCACATCCTGGAAAAACTCGGAGCTCGGAATCGGCTCCAAGCCGTTCTACGTGCGCAGGGAGGGCTAGAGACCGAAGAGGGCTAGGCGACGCTTGCCACGGCCTGAGGCACGAGAGCGGGCTGTCGCTGAGCCTCGATCGTAAAGTCCGGACGCGCACCAGAGAGGTAGGTCTCGCAGGCACCCGCAAGGATCGCCTCAAACGCGGCAACCACGCTCGTGTCGAACTGAGTGCCGGCAGCCTGAGCGAGCCGGAATCGGGCGACACGACTTGGCATGGCATCGCGGTAGGGACGGCCTGACGTCATTGCGTTATACGCATCCGCAACCGCGAGGATGCGAGAGAGGAGCGGAATGGCGGGTCCGGGAAGGCGATCGGGATATCCGTTGCCGTCCATCCGCTCGTGATGGTGACGAACGATGCGCGCAATCTCCGCGTAGTCATCGACCTTGCCGAGAATGCGTTCGCCGATCTCCGAGTGCTCTTCCATGCGACGTCGCTCCTCGAGCGTGAGGGCTCCAGGCTTCTCAAGCAGGCCGGCCGGAAGACCCACCTTGCCGACGTCATGGACGAGTCCGCAAAGGTGAGCCAGGTGTTGCTCCTCCTCCGACAGACCAAGTCGGCGCGCGATGTCGCGGGCGTAGACCGCGACGGCAGCCGAATGACCCGCGGTGTACTGATCCCTGGCGTCTAGCGCCGCCACCAGGGCGGTGGCAAACGAAAGGCTCGCGCGCTCAAGACGCTCGTTGGCGAAACGAAGCTGCTCCGTTGTCTCCTGCTGCTGGCGATAGAGAGTGTGGAGGCGGTGCGCGGCAACTGCGGGCGCGAGAAAGAGCACGAGGCTCCACACAGAGATCTGCTGATAGGCGTAGACGAGAAGCAGGAGCACCGGCACGTAGAGCGGAACGCTTCCGGTCAAGATGGGCCTGAGCAGGCGCAGGAAGCCGAGGTAATCGCCACTGCGCCTAACTGCGACCACCGACGCTGCGAGCACGGCGTCTACGGTCTCAAGGACGACCACTGCGACTAGTACAGCTCCGAAAAGTTGAGCTGAAGGGAGCTGGGTAAAGACCACCTCGGCCGCTAGCCCAGCCAGTCCGGCGGCGAGCGCTCGCGTCGACGTCCAGGTAACCCACCGCACGTACGGAGACTCGAAAGTGGCCAGCAGCCCCAAGGCCCCCACAGCCATCGCCGTAAGCGGGCCGAACGCAACCGCCGCAAAGACGACTGGGAGAACAGAGACCGTGATCTCGAGGTTCGCACTCACGCGGACTGGCTGGCGCTCGGCGAGCATCGAAAAACCGCCGAGCGCGGCTACTGCCCAGAGAGGTCCGAATGAGTCACCCAGCAGGGCCAGGGCGACCGCGAATCCCGCCGTAAGACAAGCCAGTCCTGTGGCGTAGATCGTTATCGGCTGCAGGTGCGAGAGCCGAACGCGCCGGGCCGGACGGGCCGCATTTGGATTCTGAGCAAAACTAGTCAAAGCTCTTGATTCTCCCCCAAAAGGGGGATATGCTTAGCGACGCCGTTATCCCCATTCCCAGAGAGGAGTACTTTCATGGTTCACTGGCATAGCCGGCTTCTGGCACTCCTTGCGTCGCTTGCTTCCTTCGCAGCCTTTGCTGGCACTGTAAGAGGCTGGTAAACCTCCCGAAGTCTTAGTTTTTCCACAGCCTTCGACATCCCTCCGATGAGGGATTTGTCAACAAGGCTGTGGAAGTTGTGGAAGACCGGGCCGCTTCACCGAGGCCGGTCTTCTGCGCTTTAAGGGCCTGAAAGCGGCTCTACGAGATGAGCCCGCGGCGGAAGCCGATGGCTACCGCGTGCGCTCGGCTGCGGGCCTGGAGCTTGGCCAGCAGGTGACGGACGTGCGACTTCACCGTCTCTTCCGAGAGGAAGAGGCGCTGCCCGATCTCACGGTTTACGAGGCCGTCTGAGATGAGCTGGAGGACCTCGATCTCGCGCATGGTCGGCTCCTGCTCCAGCTCGCGGAGAGGCGGGCTGATCGGGATCACCTCGGCGGCCTGACTGCGCCCGTTGCGGCGCGCTGCCACCTCGTCGAAACGACGGGAATGGTCCAGGTAGCGGCTCAAGATGTTCTTGCGCTCTGCGGCGTCCATCGGGCCTGTGATCGGCACCCCTACATGTGGACAACACCCCAAAACGGGGGACGAGCAGGCGTTATGCCCCTTTCGGCGCGGGGCGGGCTAGATGACCGGAGGCTCGTAGACCTCGGGCGCCGGCTGTTGCTCGAAGACCACCTCGAGCTCGCGCGGCTGGATCTTGCCTGCCTTGATGTCCTCGGCCCAGTGGCACGCCGCCCAGTGGTCGCCTCGAGCTTGCGCAGCTTCGGCTCGTCGTCGCGGCAGCGCGTCTCCTGGACGAAGGGGCAACGTGTGTGGAAACGGCACGCGGCGGGCGGATTCGCCGGGCTCGGGAGGTCGCCGGCGAGGAGGATCGTCTCCCGCTCGCGCTCGACGACCGGGTCGGGGATCGGCACGGCCGAGAGCAGCGTGATCGTGTACGGGTGGAGCGGGTTGTCGTAGAGCTCGTCGGAAGGCGAGATCTCCACGATCTTGCCGAGGTACATGACCGCGATCCGGTCCGAGATGTGCCGGACGACGGCCAGATCGTGCGCGATGAAGAGATAGGTGAGGTCGAAGTCGCGCTGGAGCGTCTCCATCAGGTTCACGATCTGAGCCTGGATGGAGACGTCGAGCGCAGAGACGGGCTCGTCGCAGACGATGAAGTCCGGGTTGAGCGCGAGCGCGCGGGCGAGGCCGATGCGCTGGCGCTGGCCGCCGGAGAACTCGTGGGGGTAGCGGGAGGCGGCATCGGGCGCCAGACCGACGACATCGAGCAGATCGCGCACGCGCTTGCCCGACTCGCGCCGCTTGGCGATGCCGTGGACGCGGAGGGGCTCACTCACGATCCGCCCCACGCTGTGACGCGGGTTCAGGGACGCGTACGGGTCCTGGAAGATCATCTGCATACGCCGGCGCAGCGGCCGGAGGGGGCCCTCGCCGAGGTGCGTGATGTCCTGCCCGTCGAAGATCACGTGGCCGTCCGTCGGCTCGTACAGGCGCAGGATCGCCCGGCCGAGCGTGGACTTGCCGCAGCCGGACTCGCCGACGAGCCCGAGCGTCTCGCCACGCTGGATGGCGAGGGAGACGTCGTCGACGGCCTTGACGTCACCGACATGGCGGTCGAGGAGGAGCCCGCTCTTGATCGGGAACCAGACCTTGAGGTTCTGGATATCGACGAGCGGGCCGCCCACCGGCATCGGTGCGAGGGGCGCCTCAGCCAACCGCGGCCGCCTTCGACTTCTCCCACTCCTCCGCGGGCACGGGGTTGAAGCACGCGACGAAGTGGCCGGGCTCGATCTCGCGCAGAGGCGGCACCTCGCGCGTCGACTCGTCCACGGAGAACCGGCACCGCGGCTCAAACGGGCACGCGCTCGGCGGCCTGAGCATGTCGCGTGGAGCGCCCTCGATCGGCGTCAACGCCTCCTTGCGCCTCGCGTCGAGGCGCGGGATCGACTGGAGCAATCCCAGCGTGTACGGATGGCGCGGGCGCGCGAAGAGCTGGTTCGCGGAAGCCGTCTCCACGAACATGCCCGCGTACATGACGTTCACGCGCTCGCAGGATCCGGCCACGACGCCGAGGTCGTGCGTGATGAGCATGAGCGCCGTGTCGCGCTCGGACACGACCTCCTTGAGGAGCTCGAGGATCTGGGCCTGGATCGTCACGTCGAGCGCGGTCGTGGGCTCGTCCGCGATCAGGAGCTTCGGCTCGCAGGCCAGGGCCATGGCGATCATCGCGCGCTGGCGCATCCCGCCCGAGAACTGGTGCGGGTAGTCCTTGAGCCGGATCTCTGGACTGGGGATGCCGACCCGACCGAGGAGACTCGCGGCGCGCTCGTCCGCCTCTTTCTTGTCCAGGTCGAAGTGGGTCACGAGCGCCTCCCGGATCTGCTTCCCGACCGTCTGCACCGGGTTCAAGCTCGTCATCGGATCCTGGAAGATCATCGCGATGTCGCGGCCCCTGATCTTGCGCAGCTGCTTGTCCTTCAGCTGCAGGAGGTCGCGGCCCTCGAACATCGCCGTTCCACCCGTGACGCGGCCGTTGCGGGCGAGGATCCCGAGGAGGGCGAGCGACGTGACGCTCTTGCCGCATCCCGACTCGCCGACAATCCCCAGCGTCTCTCCCGGCGCGACGTCGAATGTGATGCCGTTGACGGCGTAGACCGTGCCCCGGGAGGTCGTGAACTCGACCC
>Ga0193741_1000437_pt1 | contig 12318 bp, 14 predicted proteins | sample L2s2metaG_FD_143059 | JGI IMG/M metagenome (GOLD analysis project Ga0193741, IMG submission 143059) | Soil microbial communities from a riparian zone of the East river system, Colorado, United States - L2s2 | ecosystem: Environmental > Terrestrial > Soil > Riparian zone | place: USA: East River...
TTTCCCTAAGACTTTTGATCATATTATGTAAAGGGATTTTCCTGTTTTCTCCGTAAAACATACCATTTAGATTAGCATGGAAATTTATAAGATCTATACCTATCTTTTTTGCTATTTTAATTTCTCTCATAGCCTCAAGAATCCAGGCATGTCTAATATACTCATAATCTGAGGAAAAATCAATCCAATATGCAGTATGGCCAATTGGCTTTTGTTTAAATTTCTGAAGCAGCTTTAGGATTTCATTCTTTTTCCTCTCAATTATTAGAGGGTTACCTTCTGGTCCTTCTATTCCAATTTCTACATATTCAAAATCTAGTTCATATGCCTTGGTTATCTCATCTAATATTTCGTTTGAAGGATTAGTAAGCAAGCCATAACACAGCATAAGGTTACCTACCTATATGATTCTCTGCTTCTTTATTTATCCTAGCTTTGAATTACAACGTCATTAGGTTAATGAGTATCTAATTTTCATAATTCATCTTTCTTCATTTGATCGATTTTGATACTTACCTCTATTGCATCCTTGATATTTGGAGTAAACTCCAAAATGGTTTCAATAGTCTCACTCTTGTATAGGCCAGAATACCTTACGTACTCTAGATAATCCGGCATTTCATCTTTAGACACTTTAACATTGTCTGCGATAACTACCGCACCTTTTTCAAGACATTTCTTTTCAGCTGACTTGAGATAGCCCAGATATTCATCTTTGGCTGCATCTAAAAACATTAATTGGAATCCCTGGTCAAGCTTCGGAATAATGTCCAAAGCGTTACCAATTATTATCTCTATTTTATCTGATAGGCCAGCATCTTCTATATTTTTGTTTGCGGCTTCTGCAACTGACTTGTTTATTTCGATAGTTACTACTTTTCCATCTGAGCTAGGGAGCATACTAGCCATAAGTATAGCTGAATAGCCATACAAAGTCCCAATCTCAAGAATATTTCGTGGTTTGTATCTTTTGACAATTTTCGCGACAATTTTACCCTTTATGGGACCTATAGATGGGACAAATTCCTTTTCAGCCATCTTTACTAATGATATTAAAACCTTAGAGGTTTTGTCATTTCTGATTATGTTGTTATGCATTTTGATATCAGGAAGAACTTAGTCGAACCTTGGATAGAACAATCGATCGAATTCGAACGAAGAATCCAATAAATTTTTTTTGTTAGACAAATCAAGGATGGCTACCTAATACTGAAATTTAAGGTCTCCGATCTTGGATATTGTAACATACATTCTGGCTATTGAACGGGCCATTCCCCATCCAAGAAAGTGATATGCCTCTGCAGATGATTTAGATTATGTTATGAAGTAATGCAGTTTTCGCTACTGTATATAGTTCACGGGGTGGGTATACGTGCATGACTATTCTCGCATCACTGGTAGCAATTGATGCATTAAAAAGCGTACCAGCAAATAAGCAGATAATATAAGTACACTTAAATTCATATAAGTATATACTACGTATCTGGGTGCAAGAAGCGTTGCTACATGATCTTGTAATGCAGGTATTTGGAGCTGGTGGTTTTGAATGGATAATCATTATTGTTATAATTGTATTATTGTTCTTTGGGGTTAAGAAAATTCCTCAACTTGCAAGGTCATTTGGTAAGGCATCCTCAGAATATGAGAAAGCTAAAATTGAGGCTAAAAGAGAACTGCAACAGATTAAAAATCAGGATACAACTAAGGCAGATAGGGAAAAACTTGAAGCAATAGCTGATACATTGGGAATTGATTACACGAATAAGAATGATGATGATCTAAGAGTAGCTATCGAATCTGAAATTAACAAAGGTAAAAACTAGGTCTGAACCTTTTGTAGATATACATCATCGACTGTTAGTGGGTAAGAATAATATCTCGTCCGCGAATTGTTACTTTTCAGATAGCCGAATTACTTTCACTATTTAGAATATCTTTTACCCGTTGTATCAAGTCTTGATTTGCGATAGGTTTTCTAATGAAGCAGTTTGTATCTAATTCAGGAAAGTTTTCTTTTCTAATTTCCTCATCATACATTTCACCTGCCGTTAAAAAACATACTTTGACTTTATCATCTAATTTCCTGATTTTATGATAAAGCTCAAACCCGTTCATCTTCGGCATGGATACATCAATCATTATTAGATCATATAATCCGGATATGAAATTATTAAGAGCAGCAAAAGGTTCAGTGAAGGAATCTATCTTCAGTCCAGCGTCTGATCCTAATATCATCTCAAATAACATTACTATATCGTCTTCGTCTTCTACAAGCATAACTCTTTTATTTTTAATGGATGTATCGTCAATCTGTTCTAATTGATTCTGTCGTATAGAACGATTTAGAGAGTCAAGATTCCTAAAATAGTTGAGTTTATTCATAATTGTTCTATCATAATTTTTGCACGCTAAGTAATGATGATGCCAAATGAGGTCTTGTTCTTTTTCCTCTATATCGTCGGAATCTTCTGAAAGCAAAACATCGAGTCCCTAAATCATAACCAACAATTTCTTAGATTAACTACAGTTAGGTATCATTGTGTTTAATCATATTCAGTAGTTATTACTCAGCATTCTTGCTGACTAGAATTAATAGGATAAAGCATGGTTATATTGGAGAATGGATACAGAGGAAACACAAACCGAAGAGCCAAATAACAACAGGCAAATCAAATATGAAAATATGGGTAGTCATGGCCAAAGTTGAGGAATTGCAGGCTAGAGTAGTTGAGAGGGTTTTCGACTCGATAGAAAAAGCAAAACAATATTCCGAAGACCAATACAAAAAGGAAATAAGGCATTTTGTAAACATTGGAGGTATTGATCGTTCCATAGAAGAATGGGAAGTTGAATAATATTTCATGAGAAAACTATTTTTGGAATATTTGATAAAACAAGTTAGTGAAAATTGGGAGAGTTCTGATTCTAACAATATAACAAATAAACACTTGGGAAATTATACTCCCCGGCAGAACGAATGGGAGCAGCAACAAGTAGAAAGATCTCCTTTTACCAAACAAATCCTTATAGTAGACGATAATCTAGATATTACTATAACATTCAAAAAGGCACTTGAGGAAGAAAATCGAAATGATAATAACGGGATTTCATTCCAAGTTAATGCATATAATGATCCTCTCCTTGCTCTAATTGAGTTTAGACCAGACTTTTATGATTTAATGCTAGTTGATATTAATATGCCAAAAATGAATGGATTTGAATTCTCGACAAAAGTATTGGAGCTAGATGTCAATCCTAGGATTTGCTATATGTCATCAGGTCTGATAAATCAAGAAGCATTAAGAGAACAATATCCAACGCTAAGTATAGGATGTTTTATCAAAAAGCCTGTCACGATAGAGTATTTGGTTGGAAGAGTAAAGGCCGAATTGGAATAAATATCGTCATTGTTGGATTCACACTATTGCCTAGTGGAATTTTTCGTTGGTTCTGTTACTAAGTTGTAAGTCCAATCTGCATTGTAATTGTAGCTGGTCTCGTATTAAAGACATGATTACTTTTATTCTCACACTCAATGGTTAAAGATAGAGAAACCTAGGGAGACTCAACGAGAGAGGTTGGAGAAGGTTTTTCGCTAGTCTCCCAAGGATACTAGATTTCCTATGACGTTATATCAATGGAAAATATAGTATTTGGAAATAATTTTTTGTAATCATTCTGCGCTTACAGCATTTTGAGAAGACATTTGATACGTTTTTTCTAGTGGCTTTGTAATCCTAAGAAGCCTTCCTTGCACTTATTACTAATGAAACTGAAATGCATTTAAACTGCAATAACTTATTGAAAATTAATTGGTTAGAAGAGAAGCCATTTTCATTGGTACTCTGCTATTATTTGTACTGCCATTGGCTAACGCTCAACAAAAGGAACAACAAGAGGAATATTCCTTTATTGACAAATGGGATTCTGAAGGCAGCGAAAAGGGTCAATTAAAAGGACCACACAGTATTGATGTTGATTCTAATAATGGTCTCGTATACGTAGCTGACTCAAGTAATAATCGGGTACAGAAATTTTCTGCAGATGGTCAATTTATAGCTACATGGGGGACTGAAGGTTCAGGAAATGGTCAATTCAAGAACTTGCACGATGTTACGGCTGATCCGCCAGGAAAGTTCGTATATACCCTTGAGTTAGGCAATAGTCACCGAGTACAAAAATTTACTGCTGATGGGGAGTTTATTTCAAAATGGGCATACGAAGAAACCGGTGGGAAGGAATCCTATAAAGACCCTCATCAAATTGCTATAGACTCTTTGGGGAATGTATACCTTCCTGATAAAGACGGATCCACAGTGCTCAAGTTCGATAGCAATGGCAACTTCATCACACGATGGGGCTCTAATGGCACAGGAGATGGTCAGTTCAATACACCCCATGGCGTGGCTATCGATCCTCAAGACAATGTTTTTGTGACTGATATGGATAATTCTCGTGTTCAAGAATTTAATAGCGATGGCGTGTTTCTGTTAAAGTGGGGTTCCCAGGGTTCAGACAACGGTCAGTTTTCAAAAGTTACGCCTGGTATTGATGTTGATAGTAGCGGATATGTCTACGTAATTGATAAAGAAGGAGCAAATGTTCAGAAGTTCGACAACAACGGCAAGTTCATAACCAAATGGGGTTCTGAAGGAGATGATGATGGTCAGTTTACAAAACCAGAAGATATTGCTGTCGATTCAAAAACAGGAAATGTGTATATAACTGACACAGGAAACTCACGTGTCCAAGTATTTAGTATCAATAACTAACTTCGAGCCGGACTTATCGCATACTTCTATCCTCTATTACTGTCATAACTATATGTCAAGTTAGCCGGGCAGGCTCGAATAACTCAATCGGGTTGCCATCTGGGTCTTCCACTTGGATCTGTCTGCCGCCGGGACCGACTTCCATCTCATTTCTGAAATGCACTCCCTCCTTCGTGAGTTCGGTGATACTATCCTGTTCCATTCACCTGGCTCTTGCTGACGGCCATCGGGCATCGGTCGAGAACCCGAGGCTCCGGGACCGCTGAGAATAAGTTTGAGAGTGCCGATCGAAACCTGACTGAAAGCAGGCAAATTTTGGTGGTCCAGATTGAAACCGAGCATCTTAGTATAGAATGCAATCGAGCGCTGAACTTCTTTTACTTGATATCGAGCGCCCCAAAGTCCTAGGATGAAGTTCTGTACCTTAGTTGATGAGTCCTCCATGTTTTACTTGTCCTCGTTTGAGAATGTTTTTCCTTGTGCTACATAAGAATTTCTGTTGATGAGTTCATTTGGGAACGACCATGGGTGAAGTGAGGACGGCTGAGTGGGAGAGTTACCAGAAGTAGTGTAGCCTATTTATCGTATCTAACAGTAAGATATACGGTAAAGTATAGGATAGCTGCTATACTGTAGAATATATAATCATGCATTCTATTAATGATCCCCAGTATGTATATCGCTAGCGTTATCGTCCTTGGTAAAGTACTTTATTTATATTCTCTTTATGGGCGTATATTCATGTAAGAAATGCGGTGCATTAAATTATCTTACTCCCCATGCTTTTTGGAATTTAACTGAATTTGGTGCTAAGTGTCCTAAATGTGAAACGATTCATTTTCATTATTCTTTTTTAATCCAAGAAAGTGATCAGACCAAGATAGATCAGAATTCATCGTACGGTGACAAATAACTCGCTCCCATATCGTAAAGTATTTGGGATCAGACCGCTAGGATATTCTTGCATCATCGTCTGGGCATCAACTGGGAGCAGTGTAACCCATATGAAATACGTGTTCGGGTTTTATCTTTAGTATTACTCTCTTTTCCCCTGGTGAACGCCAAGGGTGTTCGTCTTTGCCCAGGTACTTTTTCGCTAGTTTATCTACGTGTTTCTCAGCAGTGTCTCCTGTAACTTGTTCGACTACTTTTCCTCTTACAGAAACCATATCATAAGGATTACTTTGGTCAAATACGGCCAACGCAACATTGGGATTCCGTGATACGTTTCTTTGTTTTATTGTACCCATTGCAGTATTAACAAGTATATGCCCGCCATCTTGTTCCTCAATATCTACCCACGTTGGTGTAATTTGGGGAGTACCATCCCTCCTTAAGGTTGATATGGAAACAAAGTTTTTGCCTTTAAAGAGTTTTTTTATGGAAGGATCATTTATTTTATTATTGTTACTTTGAGTCATGTACACCAAGATATCTGGCAAATATGTGAGATAAAGATTGCGTAATGACGGTGACCGTAGTTTAAATGGATCATTTGCTCCTACTCTGACTGTTCATAGTTAATATCCTATCAATAATTTTGAGTCTCTGGGCCGTGACATTCAATTATAGTTTCCTGGTCAAGATACAAGCTTTTCATTGTGACTAACTCTGAGAATACCTTGTCAACTTATAGTACATTTACGTAAAGGATGTGTGAATCTATTAAAACTAGAAAAATATGATAATGTAGAATGTTCGAGACGGTATGGTTATGTAAATAGAATAAGAGGGGGTGAATACTGACCGGTGGCCATTCCGCTTGGCGAAGATTTGATCGCTAATGCAGTGGATGGAGTGAGCAAGAGTACTGTAAATATTGCCACTGTAAGAATGGTACAAGATCAGCTATTTCGAATATTCCCGGTAGAAGGTGTTGGTTCGGGGGTAATAATAGACAAGAATGGATATATTCTTACGAACAACCACGTAATTGATGATGCAAAACGATTAAAGATTACCCTTGCCGATGGAAGAATGCTAAATGGAAAGGTAATAGGGAAGGACGAAATAACGGATTTAGCAGTAGTTAAGGCAGAAGGCATCTCTAGTGATGAGGGTGATGTGCTTCCTTATGCTCACCTTGGAAATTCTGATAATCTGAAAATAGGACAAGTAGTTATTGCAATAGGCAATCCATTTGGCTTAACAGGAGGACCAACAGTAACGGCAGGAATAGTAAGTTCACTGAATAGAAATATACAATTTGAAAATGGCGTACTTGAATTAATTCAAACCGATGCGGCAATAAATCCTGGCAATTCTGGAGGCCCTCTTGTTAATACAAATGGTGAGGTTATAGCTATTAACACTGCCAAAATGCCGTATGCACATGGGATCGGATTTGCGGTACCCATTAACATGGCCAAGTCAATAATGAGTGAGCTCATAGAAAATGGACGTGTTACTAATAGACCCTGGATTGGAATAGCCTCTATAAAAATAACAAGACAGTTAGCACACTATTATCAGTTACCGGTGACAGAGGGTGCCTTGATAGCACAAGTAGAACCATACTGTCCAGCAGATGATGCGGGATTAAGAAAAGGAGACATAATTGAAGAAATTGACGGTAATAGAATCAATGATCCTTCTCAAGTCTCATCGCAAGTTCGCAAAAAACAAGTAAGTGATCAGGTCTTGATGATAATTAATAGATATGGAAGACGCTTTGAAGTTCCGCTCCATCTTCAAGCACGTCCATAATCTTTTTAGCACGTAGAGGACTAAACAAAATGCTAAATACTCCTCCTCCTGCAAAAACAGCTCAATCACAACCACAACAAATAACTACAAAATGTCCTACATGTAAAAATAGCAGCATTGCAATAACCGATATTGAATCTGGCGAGATAATTTGTAGCAAATGTGGCATAGTGATTTCAGAACGAATTGAAGAAACCAGTCGAGAGTGGCATATTTTCTCACCAGAAGAAATAAACAATAAGACAAGGACTGGAGCTCCTAACTCTCTTGCTCGGCATGACAGAGGACTCTATACTGTCATCGGGCAATCAAATAGAGATGCCGCTGGAACTAGAATTGATTCGGTAATGCATTCTAGAATGCAAAGAATAAGAAAATGGGACTATAAAACCCAGTTTGTTACAGCTCAAGAAAGGAGCTTACGGCAAGCATTTGTAGAGCTTGATGTATTGAAGGATAAACTTCAATTATCAAATGCAGCGGTAGAGAAAACTGCTTACCTCTACAGAAAAGCTCAGCAAAAACGATTCATACGTGGCCGAACTATTTCCGGTATGTTATCCGCTGCTGCGTATATTGCTTGCAGAGAGACTGGAGTACCAAGAACACTTAAAGAAATAGCCTCTGTCACAAATAATAAAGTTAAGGAAATATCTCGAGATTACAGATTGCTATATTTTAAACTAGATCTTAAAATTCCAAATGTTGATCCTATGAAATGCATTTCTAAAATAGCAAGCAAGGTAGGGCTAAGTGAAATCACAAAATATCATGCAGCAAAAATGTTGAACAATATCATTGCGGAAGAGAAGTCTGCAGGCAAAGACCCAATGGGACTTGCTGCAACTGTACTGTATTTAGCCGGCATAAAGAATCATGAAAATATAACTCAGGGTTTCATCGCAAAAACTGCTGGTATAACAGAAGTGACACTAAGAAATGTAATGAAGGATTTGAAGAAACATCAATCTTAGTAACAACAGAGACAACAGAAATCTACTGCTAAATCAATAGGCCAGTCCCTGAAAAGATTGGGTAATAGGAGAAACTGATTCTAGATTGAAAGACATGGGGATTCCCAATCAGTGAGGCCAGGTAGATGTAGTTTCCTGCGGTTTGTTTGGCATCGAGTATTGAATCAACAGGGCAGGTCGACAGTATTCTGCGGCTGCCATCATGAATAGCAAGTCATATTTTGCTATGGGCCAAATCATGGCCTAACTGCAAGAGTCCAGGGAGGTTGTAAAAAATATTCTTTTGGCCGTTGGATGTCAATTTCTTGCCATGAAATACCCGTATCAGTCGAGATAAATAAACCTCTGGCTCCTGATTCTGGATTATCAACCTTTTATCGCCTCAACTATTGCAAGTTTGTTTAAAAAACCATAATTTGTCTGCAAGTATCTCTCCTACTCATCTGGAAGTCTTTTCATGTTAGTATCACTTGAGTCTGTCTGAATCGTCGGTAACTTAGAGGACTTTGAATTAAGATGGTCGATTTTCAAAGAACCGTTTCCTCTCCTCAAAATGGTCAATACATAAATTGTGAACGGTAGGGTTGATTCCTCTCAACCACTTTTTTTCAAACCACATCTTACATCCGCAGGGATATTGTATAGTAAACCTCTTTTCATCGGTACCGGTAGTAGCCAAAGATATTCCATTAAGTGATCACTGTAATTATTTAGGCTTTCTGTGCTGGAGACGTGACTGCAGTTATGACTCGGGAGAATAATCTTGATATTAATATTCTACCATACATATGACAAGATGTAATAGAGGAATCAATGTGGGGGAAATCGAGCCCTGGTATGCTTTTGTCTCTGGACTCGTGAGACTTATCACATACTTCTATCCTCTATTAGTTAATTCCTCAATTTTAAATTCCACTAACTCATATTTAGCGACACTGAGAATGAACTATATGATTACCATAACATCATCTTTTCAAGCAATGGCGGGATTGCAGCGATATCCTTGAACTGTTCAAAATGGCAGGACTTCTTATAACCGCAGGAGACTCAACTTGAACACGAGTTGGATCGAGAACCGTTGAGTCTGGCCTGCGTGGGGTCGATAGACTTGTTGTTACACTAGAGACAATCATATTAAAGACATGATTAACTTTGTTAGTCTCACATTATTGGTTGTTATTGGAATTAGAGAAACCGCAGGAGATAATTTCTCCTAATGTCTAAGAGTCCGCCTTTGACAGCGGCATAATACTGATAAGTATCAATGTATCTGAGAGGCATACATAAAATCTTATACCCTCTAAGAAAATGAACAAACTAGAGCCATCCTTTTATTTGAGCAGATTATGTATGATGTTTATGGCATTCAAATGCAAAGAATGCGGTTTAAAGTTTGAAGAGAAAAGACGTCTAGATATTCACAAACAAGTACATGGACGAAAACCAAAAATTAGTGAATATGGTAGTCCAGAATTTAATCAAGATAGATTAAGAGGTTGATGCTTCTCTCCCTGAATCGTAGTAATATCAGTTGTCGAGCCCGATAATTGTTATTAAATAAGAAGACTACTAATTTTGCTTAATAGTGCGTGTTCCTCTGAAGAGGAATAGGAGAGAACAATTAGCATCTTATGTATCAAAAGATTAAATATTTGCAGACATCAGGGTCTACGATGAAAGCACAATACGGTGAGAATAAAGTGCAATACAAAACTGTCAATATAAATGGCCTCGACATCTTTTATCGGCAAGCTGGAAATCGAGGAAATCCAACTATTTTATTACTTCATGGTTTTCCATCTTCATCTCACATGTACCGAAATTTAATCAATGAACTCGCAGACGAATATCATACTATTGCTCCTGACTATCCAGGATTTGGAAATAGTGACCAACCTCCAATGAAAGAGTTCGAATATACATTTGATAACTTAGCCAATGTGATAAATGATTTTGTTGAAGAAATAAAATTAGAGAAATACAGTATCTATGTGCATGACTATGGTGCTCCGGTGGGATTCAGATTGGCATCCAAACATCCTGAACGAATTCAAGCGATAATTACTCAGAATGGAAACGCCTATGAAGAAGGATTACTGTCTTCTTGGGATCCAATGCGTAAATATTGGGAAAACCCCAGCGAAGAAAATAAGGAAAATATAAGAAAACTCTTATCCGCAAACTTTACAAAGTATCAGTACGTCAACGGGACTCGCAATCCTGATATAATTAGTCCAGATTCATGGAATCTGGATCAATATGTATTGGATCGTCCAGGCAATAAAGAAATACAACTTGCGTTATTTTATGACTACCAAAATAATTTGAAACAATATCCTACATGGCATGAATACTTTAGAATCAACCAACCCCCTACATTAGTTGCATGGGGGAAAAACGATATTTTCTTTGGACCACAGGGTGCATTGGCATTCCAGAAGGATCTTAAAGATGTGGAAGTTCACCTATTAAATACTGGACATTTCCCATTGGAAGAAGATTTAGATGTCAGTGCCAGCCTAATAAAACGCTTTTTAAGTGAGCGAATAAAATAATTGTGAGTATTTGAACACAAGTGCTAGGAGCTATCTGATGTTTTCTTCATTTACATTATTTCCATATTTCAGAAGCAGTTTATAGTGCTGACGATTTTAGTAAACCTTAGCTTATGAGTTTTAGTATTCATAAAACTATGTGAATGCGAAGGGCTTTAACATGCCAAAATAACTATTATCCGGATGTTATGTCCTAAGAATGAAGTTCATGGTGCTATGCAATAGTTTCCCCCAAGGATCGAAAAGCAGGGTAAAGAATCCTTCAAAAAGACTGTATGGAAATGTAACTATCCAAACTGTGAGGGAATGACTGAGATCCAAGAAACACAGTAAGTGGCCCACGCAGCTTACAATTGACTAGTAATTATAATAACTGCATTAGATAATTAATATGTTATTTATCAAATATAAGATGCAATCTATCCCAAGCCAAATATAATTACATGTCATCAATTGTTCTGAATTGTGTTATCAAATCTTAAGAAAAAGGGTTTTAATTATAGCGTTAACATTTGTCTTGTCTTCATCTAGTTATTTATTGTTTTCCTCTTTTAAAGCACATGCATCTATCGACGATTCATTCATAGTTTCAGGTGTTGGTGAAGGCACACTGTCTTGTGCGGATGGCACAGAATACAAAGCAACAATTAGTTTTGATAGCAGAGAAAATGAGTTAAACGGAGAGAGATTTGGAAGTATGGATATTAGGTATGTACACCAAAACGATAATCAAGCAGGTTCAATAAGAGGTATATTTAATGAATTTGGAAGTGACGTTGGTGAAGATCAGTACAAGCTTAGAACAGAACATAAAAGCAATATTTGTAACAATTCTGGCTTATTATATTTGGGTGATTTAAGTGGAGAATGTGGAGAGGATATGAAAATTAATTTAAATGGTGGATATTATTTGAGTGGAACTTTTCAAGGTTTTGTGACATGCAATCTCTCAAATAATAATCAAGCACCTTTGTCACAAACTCCGGATTCGGATTAATATCACCACTAGAAATAATATCCAAGATCTATCAACTTTTGAGTAAGATTGTAGGATATATAGTAACCGGAACCGGAACTATGCCTATAGAGGGGTAAAAAATCTTGTCGCAATGAGATACATGGCATTTACACAAACCTATTATTATGATACAAGAAATCCTAAATGGCGTAACTTGACTACAACATTAAAGAAGTACCCGTGACGATTGACCATTACCTTCAATTTACTTGGTCAGAAAAAAATAGTAGTATCATTATAAAATTATTGCTTTATTATTATCATCCTCTCCAATTCTTTTTTTTGTTCTCAAT
>Ga0193741_1000438_pt1 | contig 12290 bp, 13 predicted proteins | sample L2s2metaG_FD_143059 | JGI IMG/M metagenome (GOLD analysis project Ga0193741, IMG submission 143059) | Soil microbial communities from a riparian zone of the East river system, Colorado, United States - L2s2 | ecosystem: Environmental > Terrestrial > Soil > Riparian zone | place: USA: East River...
GGTGGCGCCCGGGGACTCGTGGGAGAAGGACTTCTCGCAGGAACTGCCGTTCGGGTCGGGCGAGATCGAGTACACGGCGTCGAGCACCTACGACCGGAACGAGACCGTGAACGGGCGCGAGGCGGCGGTCATCGTCACCAACTTCACCGTGCCGTTCGACCTCTCGATCGATTTCGCCGACGTGATCGAGGGGGTCGGGAGCGAGCTCTCCGGCCTGACGGGCCCCGGCGCCGCGGAGGAGCTCCGCGAAGCGAGCATCGCGTTGGGGGGCCAAGCGACCACCACGCAGACGAGCTACGTGGACCTGGAGGCCGAGGAGTTGCTACGCACCAACAGCCGGGGTCGGTTCGACATGTCGATGCGGCTCTCGGGCATCCCCGAGCTCGGCGGGAGCGGTCCGGTCGAGTTCGACTTCGGCGGTACGTTCACCCAGGAGCTCGAGCTCCGGTGAACCCCGGGCACTAGGACGACTGGTCGATCGTCCCGGTGAGGACGACCTCACCGGCCCGATCGACGACGTTCACCGTGGTGAACCCGCCGAGACCCTGCGTCTTGAACTCGTGGTACACCTCCGCACCGCCGTTGGCGTCGAGCTCGTCGATCCGACCGCCCCGAAGCTCTCGGCCATCAGCGTTCACCAACCAGACGCGCAGCGGGAGCCGATCGGGGTCGTCGAGCCCGTTCACGATCACCATCACGAAGTCCAGGATCTCCGGGGACACGAGCTGGAGCCCGAAGCCGCCACCGGTGCCGGCGGCCACCGGCGTCAGCTGGCCGAGGAACGTATCGCTCGAGGAGACGCTGTCGCTCGGGATCACCTGAGAAAGGACGGTCTGGAACCGCTCGATCGCGGCGTGCTGTGCCCGTTCGGCCTGCTCGGCCCGCACCTCGAAGCGATCGGCGCGACCGGCCATGACGGCGCCCCACCCGAGGCTCGCGAACGCCACGGTCGCGGCGATGAGCGATGCCCCCGCCGTCCGGACGCGCCGCCGGGTCCCGGGCACCCCCGCAGCCCGCCGCACGCGCGCCACGACCCGCTCATCCAGGCCCTCGGGCACCGGCGCCGGGGCCAGAGCGAACGCGATCGTCGCCGCCGCCTGCCCGAGAGCGCCGGCTTCCTTCCGACACCCGGCGCACCACTCCAGGTGGCGCTGGATGCGCTCGCGCTCGGGCTCGCCGAGCACGCCGATCGCGTGCTCCGGCAGGAGCTCGCGCACCTCGAGGCAGGTCACGGCCGTTCCTTGTCCTGGTTGGCGCGGCGCACTTTGATCAGGGCCGTGCGCAGCCGCGTCTTCACCGTGCCGAGCGGGATCCCGTCGCTCTCGGCGATCTCACGAGCGGTGAGCCCACCGAAGTACGCCCGGGCGAGCAGCCGCTTCTCGGCGTCGGAGAGCGATTCCAGGGCGCGGATCGCGGCGTCCCGTTCGATCAGGGGCTCCTCCTCGTCCACCCACTCGGTCTCGGGCACCTCCTCGACCAGGACGAGGTGGGGGCGGGTCACGCCCGTCTCGCGGCGCAGCCGATCGACCGCGAGGTTGTGGGCGATCGTCATGAGCCACGTGGACAGCCGCCCGCGAGCGGGGTCGAAACGCGCGGCCTTGCGCCACGCGGCGAGGAAGACGTCCTGGGTCAACTCTTCGGCCGCCTCCGCGCTCCCCAACAGCCGCAGACCGAGCGTGAAGATCGGACGTGCGAACCGCGCGTAGAGCGCGCGCACCGCGTCTTCGTTCCCGGCAAGGAGCCCCTCCACGAGTTGTTGCTCCTCGCGGGCGAGGAGCGGACCGTCGGGCCGAGTGCTCACCCGATCTCCTTCCAGGTATACGCCCGCCGCACCGCCACGAGCTTTGCGGTGGGTCTTCGTCATCATGCCATGCGAGCAGGCATTCGACGCACTCGTGCCCTTGGCTCACTTCGCGAGGAGGCCCCGCCCGATTCGACCCGATCAGTGGCCGTTCGCCGAGAAGTGCTGGTAGTCCTTCACAGGTGACCAGTCCCCACCCCAGCCCCACCCGATCCGCCTGAAGGCCCGCAGCACGACCTCCCCTCGCACGATCATCCCCGGCCGAACGTCCGACCGGTCGAGGTACCGGCGACCTCGTCGCGGCGAGACGTGCGAGCCGTCGACGTACGGGTTCTCCACCGGGTTGATGTCGATCGCTCGCCCGAAGGCGTGCTGCGACCAGGTCGTGGTCCCGGCCACGTACCGGCAGTTGAACGCCGACGTGTTGTCGTGACGCATCGACTCGCGGTCGTCGGCATCGAAGCGATCCACGAGCCGCACACGACGGATCGGGAACCCCTCCCGGTAGAGGCGGCGGAAGACCACGAGGATCTCGTCGGCCCACCGTCGATGCACGGCGAGCCGGCCGTGCCGCGGCCGATCGTCGAACCCACGGTAGGTGACGCGCACGAGTCGCAGATCCCGCAGCGGCGTCGGGCACCCGGCATGCCAGGACGACCCGACCATCAGGCGCCGCGTCGCACGGTCGATCCGGGAGACCGACCCCGTGAACGGCAGCTCGCTCTCACCGCTCCACGCCGGCGAGGCCGACCACGCGAGCACCCAGACGCACGCCAGCGTCACGGCGACCCTCACGCGAGCAGGGTACGCGCCATCCGAAGGCGCCGGTGCGATGATGGAGCCGGTGACGTGATGGTCCTTCGACGCGCAGCGGTGCTCGCCTTCCTGGCGACGGCGTGCGCGGCGTTCGGGGCCCACGGGGCCGCGGCGCAGTCCGGGTCCCCGGCCGTCGTCGAGCTGAGGATCGACGGGGTCGTCGACCCCTTCGTGGCGGACCACGTGGAGGGCGGCATCGCCGATGCCGCCGACGCGGGCGCCGCCGCCGTGCTCCTGACGCTCGACACGCCGGGTGGGCTCGACTCGTCGATGCGGCAGATCACGCAGGCGATCCTGAACGCCGAGGTCCCGGTGATCGGCTACGTCTCGCCGCAGGGCGCGAGAGCGGCCTCCGCCGGCACGTTCATCCTGCTGTCCACGAACATCGCGGCGATGGCGCCCGCCACCAACGTCGGCGCGGCCCAACCCGTGGGTCTGTCGGGCGCCGTCGCGTCGGAGAAGGCGGTGAACGACGCGGCGGAGTACATCGTGAGCATCGCCGAGGCTCGCGACCGCGACGCGGAGTGGGCCGAGTCGGCGGTTCGAGACGCCGAGAGCGTCTCGGCCGAGGAGGCTCTCCAACTCGGCGTGATCGACCTGATCGCTCCCGACGTTCCCACCCTCCTCGCGGACGTGAGCGGCACGACGGTCGAGGTGTCGGGCGAGCCGGTCACGCTCGAGCTGGCGGGCGCCACGGTGAGCGAGGACTCGATGGGGTTCTTGGCCGGCTTCCTCCACTCGCTCCTGGACCCGAACCTCGCGTTCGTCTTCTTCTGGCTGGGGCTCGCGTTCATCGTCGCCGAGTTCTTCATCCCCGGCGGCGTCGTCGGGACGCTCGGCGCGCTGATGTTCGTGGCCTCGCTCGTAGCGCTCGGGATGCTCCCCGTCCAGCTGATCGGGGTCGTCCTGCTCGTGGCCTCGCTCGTGTTCTTCGTCCTCGAGCTGCTGCACCCGGGCGTCGGCCTGCCGGCGATCGCCGGCGTCGTGTGCCTGGTGCTCGGCGGCCTGTTCCTGTTCGATACCTCGGTCCCGGGCGTCTCGGTTTCCCCGCTCGTGATCGTCCCGGTGGCGGCCTTCGCCGCGTTCTTCTTCCTGATCGTCGTCCGGGCCGCGATGCGGCTGCGGCACCGCACGTCGACCACCCGGGACGAGCAGCTGATCGGGCTGGAGGGCATCGTCCTGCAGGACCTCCATCCCACCGGGGTCGTCCAGGTCGCGTCAGAACACTGGACGGCGGAGGCCATCCGCGGCACCCCCCGCAAGGGCGACCACGTCCGGGTCGTCCGGATGGAAGGATTGAAGCTCAAGGTCGAACCCACGGAGGCGCCGGCCGCGGCGGCCGCCGAAGGGCAACGAGGAGGGAGTCAAACGTGATCCCGTTGGCGATCGGCGTCGGCGTCGTCGTGCTGCTGCTCATCCTGCTCATCACCCTCGCGATCAAGATCGTGCGCGAGTACCAACGGCTGATGGTGTTCCGATTGGGCCGCGCGATCGGCGCCAAGGGACCGGGGCTCGTTCTGCTCATCCCGTTCGTGGACAAGGGCGTCTGGGTCGACCTGCGCGAGCTGTACCTGGAGATCCCGCACCAGGCCGCGATCACCGAGGACAACGCGACGATCTCGATCGACTTCATCGTCTTCTACCGCGTCGTTGATGCCCGGATGTCGGTGATCGAGGTGGGCAACTTCGCCGGCGCGGCCCAGAACATAGCCGCGACCACACTCAGGTCGGTGGTCGGCGACATGTCGCTGGACGACGTGCTGGCCAAGCGCGAGGCGATGAACGAGATCCTGCGGGTCAAGCTCGACGAGGTCACCGAGCGGTGGGGCGTCAAGGTCACCAACGTCGAGATCCGCGAGATCATCCCGCCGCCGCAGGTGCAGGACGCCATGACGCGGCAGATGTCGGCCGAGCGGACGCGTCGCGCGGTCGTGACCGAGGCCGACGGGGCGAAGCAGGCCGCCATCACCGTCGCCGAGGGCAACAAACAGTCCGCGATCTTGAACGCCGAAGGCGACCGCCAGGCGGCGATCCTGCGGGCGGAGGGGTTCGCGCTCGCCCTCACCAAGATCTTCGAGTCGGCCCAGGGCGTCGACGCCAAGACGATGAGCCTGCAGTACCTGGAGGCGCTCAAGCAGATCGGTCAGTCGCCCTCGACGAAGTTCGTGATCCCGATGGAGTTCACGAACCTGCTCTCGGGGATCACCGACTTCGCCGAGCAGACGTTCGGCAACGGGAAGGCCGGCGCGTAGCGGCTCGTCGGGCGGAACCGGCGGTGCCCGCCAGGTGTAGAGCGGGATGACCGACCGAGTGGAGGGCCGTCCACTGGAGGACGTCGAGCTCGCACGGCTCGCGCGGGACGGCGACGTTGCGGCGTACGGCGAGCTCGTGGAGCGATACCGGGAGGTGGCGTTCCGCACCGCATGGCTGATCACGCGAAGCTCCGCCGAGGCCGAGGATGCCGCACAGGAGGCCTTCGTCAAGGCCTTCTACGCGCTCGACCGGTTCCGAGCCGGCGAGGCGTTCCGGCCGTGGGTGCTTCGGATCGTTTCGAACGAGGCGAAGAACCGGCGGCGGTCGGTGGACCGGCGCGAGCGTCTCACGATGCGGCTCGCGCAGGACCGCGGCTCGGGGGGCGCGGCCCCGTCCCCCGAGACCGCGGCCCTGGGCGGCGAGGAGCGGGAGAGGCTGCTCGAGGCGCTCGAGCGACTCCGGGAACCCGAGCGGTTGGTCGTCGCCTACCGGTACCTCCTCGAGCTCTCCGAGGCCGAAACCGCCCGAGCCCTCGGGATCCGGCCGGGGACCGTGAAATCGAGGCTCTCGCGCGCCCTCGGGCGTCTTCGGCGGGAGATGGAGAGGTCGCAGGATGCCTGACCGACCGATGACCGACGAACGCCTGGAGGCGGCCCTCGCCACGCTGGGCGGCGACCTGGATTTCCCGGCCACCCCGGCGTTCGGGGAGGCCGTCACCGCGAGGTTGACGTCGGAGCGTGCGGCGGGGGCACGTCCTCGGCTCCCGAGCCGCGCCCTGTGGAGCCGGCGACGGGTGCTGGTGCTCGCGACGATCGGCCTGCTGGCCGCGCTGGCGCTGGCCGCGGCGGCCCGGCTCGCGATCGGGACGATCGAGTTCCGCGTCCAGCCGGGCGTCACGCCGTCCCCGTCTCTTGCTCCGGTCGAGCCCGACGTGCTGGGCGACCCCCTGCCGGCCCGGGAGGCCGTCGCGCTCGCGGGCTTCGAGCCGGCCCTGCCCTCGGGGCCGCCGCCCGACGAGGTCTACGTGGTCGACAGTCCCTTCGGCGACCCGGGGCTGATCTACGCGTGGCGCCCGAGCGCCTCCTACCCCACCCTGCCCGGAACCGAGTGGGGGCTCGTGCTGATCGCGTTCCAGGGGGACGACGAGACGGTGGTCAAGACCGTGCAGCGGTTCGAGGACGTCCACGACGCCTCGGTGAACGGTGAACGGGCCTCGTGGATCCCTGTGCCGCACGTGCTCGAGATCGAGACCGACGCCGGCTTCGAGACGTTCTCCGTCCAGGGCAACGTCTTGATCTGGGAGGTCGCCGACGTCACGTACCGGCTCGAAACCTCGCTCGACCGGGCCTCGGCGATCGCCCTGGCCGAGTCGGCGACGTGATGGAACCGAGCCCCGCTCCGCGGTGTACAGGTTCCAGACCGAGCTGAAAGGAGACGCCATGGCTCGCCGCACGGTGACCTGGATGGCGGCCGCGGTCCTCGCGGTCCTGATCGTGCCCGTGGCCCCCGCGGCCGCTGGTGGCGGCTGTCACCAGGGCGTGACGCAAGGCAACGGCGATACCGTCGAGATGGTCGACGCCTGCTTCACCCCCACGATCCTCACGGTCGACCCCGGCGAGACCGTCACGTTCGTCAACACCGATCCGATGGCGCACAACGTGACGTCGAACGTGTGGGGATACTTCGAGGAGATGAACGAGGGCGACGCGTTCACCGCGACGTTCGACCAGCCGGGCATCTACCCGTACGCGTGCGCCTACCACCCGGGGATGACCGGAGCGATCGTCGTCGGGAGCGGCACCGGGGCCGGGAACGGGGAGACGGTGTCCATCGAATCGGTCGACCTGCCACAGGCCTCACCCGTGGTGAAGGTCAGGACGGTGACGCAGGAGTCGAGCAGCGCTCCGATCGCGATCGGGTGGATCGTGGGTGGAGTGTTCGGCCTCGCACTCGGGTTGGGCATCGGGTTCGTGCTCAACAAGCGCGCGCGGGCCTGAGCCACCTCAGCTCGGCGGCGGGATCGGGCCCATGAGACGTCCCTGAGCTCCCGGAGGCATCAGGCGCGCGGCTCGCTCACCTCGAGCCGGCAGGTGGCCCGCTCGGTCAGCGGCGTGAACTCGTCGAGCGACAGGGGCGGCTCGAGCGCCGCCAGCATCCCTTCGACCAGGCCCTGGTGGATCGAGCAGACGAGCAGGCGGTGGTCGTCGAGCAGCTCGCGGAACGGGCAGTCGCGCAGGGTCACCTCCACGACACCGTCGCCCGCCCGCCGGAAGCGCGGATCGAACCCCGCTGAGGCCATCGCCTCCTGCAGGACCGCCAGGTTGTGCCGGGCACCGGCGCGGGTCCCGGGTTTGGGGACGCCGCGCGCCGCGAGATACCTCCCCCACTCGCGGGCAAGCTCCGAGGCACGGTCGCGAGCCCGGGCCCCGGACGCGAGGCCGGCCAGGATCTCGGCGAGGAGGCGGAAGTCGCGGTTCTCACGCTCGACCTGCTCGATCGCGATGTACATCGTCTGCGGCCGGCCCACCGTTGAGCCCTTACGGACCTCGCGACGCACCAGGCCGGCCTCCTCCAGCCGGCGCAGGTGCGGCCGGAGCGTGTTCGGATGCAGCGACAGGCGCGTCGAGAGCTCGCGGACCGAGACGGGCCGTCCCGACAGGCCGAGGTAGCGGTAGAGCCGGAACCGGGTGTCGTCGGCCAGCGCCTTGTGGATCTCGAGCGGTGTCGGTTCACGCACCGGCAACGAAGGCTCCTCGGTTTCGGCGGTCGGGCGGGCGTCGACGCCCGCGAGTACCGGACGTACCATGGAGAAAGCACGGTTCGCACCGTGGGAATCAGGATAATCCGAGCCCCCCAAGAGTCGAGCAAGAGTCGGGCAGGAGTCGGGGCAGGAGTCCGAGCCAAGGATCCGAGGAGGTCACCGTTGGTCACCCAGGACCAGGTCCGAGAGGCGCTGCGGTCGGTCAACGACCCCGAGATCGGCCGGCCGATCGAGGACATCGGCATGCTCCGCGACATCGAGGTCCTGGACGGCGGCCTGGTCCGCGTCCACGTGCTCATCACGATCGAGGGATGTCCGCTCAAGGACCGGATCACGAGCGACGTGACGAAGGCCCTCGCGCCGCTCGAGGGCGTCGAGCGTGTGGACGTGGCCCTGTCCCCGATGAGCGAGGAGCAGCGAGCCTCGCTGGTCGCGACCCTTCGGGGCGGCGCGGCTCCCCAGCAGCAGCCGACGTTCTTCACGGGCTCGGACACGACCGTGATCGCGGTCGCCTCGGGCAAGGGCGGGGTGGGCAAGTCCAGCGTCACGGTGAACCTGGCGTGTGCCCTCGCGGCCGAGGGTCACCGCGTCGGCGTGCTCGACGCCGACGTCTGGGGGTTCAGCGTCCCGCGCATGATGGGCGTGACCGGCAAGCCGGTCGGGTTCAACGACATGATCCTGCCGCTCGAGTCCCACGGCGTGAAGGTCATCTCGATGGGCTTCTTCGTGCCGGAGGAGACCCCCGTGATCTGGCGTGGCCCCATGTTGCACAAGGCGATCGAGCAGTTCCTCGGCGACGTGTACTGGGGCGATCTCGACTTCCTGCTCTGCGACTTGCCGCCGGGGACCGGCGACGTCTCCATCAGCCTCGCCTCGTTCCTGCCGGGCGCGTCGATGCTCGTGGTCACCACGCCGCAGGAGGCCGCCAGGAAGGTGGCGGAGCGCGCCGGCAAGATGGCCGAGCGCACGAACCTCCGACCGGTCGGCGTGATCGAGAACATGTCGTGGTTCGTCTGCCCCCATTGCGGCGAGCACACGCCGATCTTCGGTCAGGGCGGCGGCGGCGAGGCCGCCGAGACCCTGGGCGTTCCGCTGTTCGCGCAGGTGCCGCTCGAGCCCGCGCTCCGTGAGGGAGGGGACGACGGGGCGCCGATCGTCGTGACCGACCCCGACTCGCCCGCCGGTGAGGCCCTGCGCCGCGCGGCGCGCGAGCTGGCCCAGTCGACACGGTCGAAGGTCGGCAAGCCCCTCCCGCTGATGGCTCGGCCCGGCGCCCCGGTGGCGGCCGGCGGCCACCACGGCCACGGGCACTAGGGCTCGAGGAGCTTCCCGGTCGGTGGGCCGGTCTCCTCGACCGAGGAGGTCACCGATCCGGATGGGGTCGCACCGGTTCCGCGTCCCGATCGCCGCTTCCCGATCGCCCACACGATCAGCGTCGTGATGCAGAAGATCGAGACGGCCGTGCCCGTCCACTGGCTGCCGGTCATCCCGAAGATCTGCTTGTCCACCCGAAGGTTGTCCTCGAGCACCCGCGTCGCCCCGTACACGGCGCCGAACACGAGTGTGGGGACGCCGAGGCGCCGGGGAGCCCTCGAGAGCGCGTACAGGATCAGGAACAGGCAGGTCGCGAAGAACATGTCGTAAAGCGCGGTCTGGTGCACGCCGACACCCGTGCCCAGGACCTCTCCGGTCCGCGACGTGAGCGTGGCCGCTTGATGCGTGATCGTGAGGACCTGGCCGCCTTCCAACGTCGCGCGGCATGTGTCCGCCGCACAGGTGAAGCCGGAGAGCTGGCCGCCCTCGTACTGGAACGCCAGCAGCCAGCTGGTCGGCTTGCCGAGGTGGTCGCCGATGATGAGGTCGCCGATCCGACCGAACGCGATGCCGAACGCCAGCCCGATCACCGCGCCGTCCATCACCTGGAAGAACGAGTAGTGGTACTTCCGGAACAACGGGATGTTGATCAGGACCGCGCCGGCGATCCCTCCCAGGAGCGTGAGCCCCCCGTTCCACAGGGCCAGCATGTCGCCCACGCCGTCGAACTCGGAGAAGTGACCGATCACGAAGAACAACCGCGCCCCGATGATCGTCCCGATCAGCGCCCAGAACACCATCGTGTTGATGTGCTCGACGCTCACGCCGCGCTTGGGACCCTCGTGCTGCAGGATCCACGCGCCGAACAGGAACCCCAGCGCGATGCCGATGCCGTGGGGGCTGATGGCGAAGTCGCCGAACAGGTGGATCCGATCGAGGACCGGCCAGCCGATCGAGGCGAGCACGAGCGGAGTCTATCGGCGGTCGCCGTCGAACGCGGCGGCCACGCTCTTGCCGAGCAGGATCCCCCCGGCGACGTCGCTCGGGAAATGCACACCGACGTAGACGCGCGACGCGCCGATCAAGGCCGCGAGTCCGTCCATCACCGTTCGAGCAACCGCCCCGGCTCCGAGGTCCTTCGACGTCACGGTGAGGAATGAGAGCAGGACGGCCGGATGGCTGCTCGGCCAGGAGGTACCGTTCGGGCGCTCGATGCGCAGGGTCACCCCGTCGAGGTTGGCGTCGTACGGACGCGGCCGGCCGAACACGCGCTTGAGCGCTTGTCCCGCGATCCACGTGAGGGAGGCCGCGGCGAGGCCTCGGGCGGCGGCCCTGCGGTGGCCGGTCGCCGCCACCACGGCCGCGGCGCCCACCGACGCCCAGATCGAGCCGAGCTCGGTTACACCCCCGAAGAACCGATCGGCGGCCGGGCCCCGGTCGCGGTTCCCCTCCCGGAACGCCTCGAGGTCGAGCCGCCGGCCGGGGCCGGCCGACGTCCAGGTACCTACCGCCAGCGCCGTGCCGCCGAGGGCCACCGCTCGAAGCAGCGAACGTGCTCTCACCTGGTCGATGATGCGAGAATCCGGCATCAGCGTCACGGAGGCGTCCGATGAGACGAGAAGGCGACGACTACGGCCCATCCGGCGACCCGGGCGGGGGACGTGGCGACCCCGGAGGAGGCCGCGGCGAACCCGTCCGACCCAAGCGGTCGGGGGTCTCGTTCCGACAGGTCGTCATCGCCGTCGTCGCGATCATCCTGATCGCGTTCGGGGTCGCGAACTTCGATCGGGTCGAGGTCAACTTCCTGTTGTTCGATTCGCAGGCTCGCCTGGTCACCGTGATCGTGGTGGCCGCGGGTCTCGGCTTCGTGATCGGCTACTTCGTCGGCCGGCCGGGCCGGCTCCAGCGCAGGTATCTCAAGGATCGCGAGCGCGACATCGACAAGGATTAGGTCGCGTCGGGATCGTTCGCCCCGCCCGAGAAGCTGTCCTCGATGTCGCGCTTCTGCGCGAGCGTGCCGTGGCGGAGCGCCAGGTGCGCGCCCCCGACCCTCGCGAGACTCCGAGCCGCGATCTCGCCGAACGGGCCACCGCGGAAGCGGTAATCGATCACGTGCTCGAGCAGGCTCCGGCCGCCCGAGAGCGGCTCGATCGTCGAGGTCACGGTCGCGTCCAGCAGGCCGACGAGCCGGATCTTGGCACGATGCGGCGGATCCCACTCGAGCACCTCGCCGTCGATCGTGCTGCGCAAGAGCATGAGGCGCATCTCGGTCGTGTAGCGCATGCCTTCCCGCAGGCCCTCGGCCGGGACCCCTTCGACGCGGACGATATGACGGTCCCAGTACGGCAACCGCCGTGGATCCGAGATCACATCCCAAACCGCCTCGGGTGGAGCGTCCACGACGACGTCGAACTCGACCGTCGTCACGCGAGGCTCACGGTCCCCGACGACCACCCACTCCACCACACCACGCTTCGAGCGCGGATCCGCACCAGCGTCGCGTCCGAGGGGTCGATGCCCGCCAGCCGTGCGATCCGGGTCGCCGAGCCGCCACCGGACGCAAGCCGGGGAACGACCGCGACTGACCATCGCCCCCATCATCGCCCTGGCCCGCCACCACGAGGGCCGGTCGACCTGCAGGGCGACCGCCGGTTCACGACTCGCCTCGGCGAGCTCGAACGTCTCCGAGGGTGCGACCGCATACATGCCGCCGCCGTCGAGGGTCCAACGCACCGGGAGCACGACCGGTCCGTGGCGCGTCTCGAGCGCGAGCGCGCCGCCACCGCTCGTGCCGAGCCGGTCGCGGATCGGCTCGGGGAGAACGGACAGGGGGGACTCGCCCGATCGAACGGCGCGGAATCGCTCGGTGCCCTCGACCGTGTCCCCCCACGCACCCCAGGCGCTCGTGTCCCTGTCGCGCTCCACGATCGCCGAGCGCTCGACGCGGATCTCGGCGAACACGCGCCCCGGCGGCGTCCACGCCAACGGCACCTGGTGGGCGTCCATCGCGTAGCCGGCGAAGAAGCGGGCGTTCTTCTGCGTGAAGCGCAGGCCGGCGACCGCGAGCAACGGGCTGTTGGCGAGCGAACGACCCCAGCTCTCGGCGTCGAGCAAGTCGAAGGTCGTCACGGTTCCGGTGAACGCCGCCGAACGGTCCTCGAGCCGGACCAGCCCCGCGACCCGGCGGTCCCGTCTCCACGCTCGCGCCTTCACCGAGTCCCGCGAGGTAGTCACCCACACCCGCCCGCCGGCCGTCGCGAACACCATCGGCGTCACGTGCGGACCGGTCGGCGTCAGCGTCGCCACGTGGCAGAAGGGGCCGTCCTCGAGGCTCCCACGGACGCG
>Ga0193741_1000439_pt1 | contig 12290 bp, 12 predicted proteins | sample L2s2metaG_FD_143059 | JGI IMG/M metagenome (GOLD analysis project Ga0193741, IMG submission 143059) | Soil microbial communities from a riparian zone of the East river system, Colorado, United States - L2s2 | ecosystem: Environmental > Terrestrial > Soil > Riparian zone | place: USA: East River...
CGCCCCGAACGCGTCGATCCATGGGTACCGCTCGGGATGACGCTCCTGGCACACGAGCAGCACGTCGTGACCGGCCGCTCGCAGGTGTTCGGCCACGCGCGCGGTGGCCACGTTCGAGCCCGAGCCTTCGAGAAGCCACCCGTGCCACAGGAGGATGCGCATCGCGCGCGATGTTAGACGAGAGCGATCGAGCGCTCGCCCAGCGCTACCCTTGCGATGCAGCTCGGAGCGTGTCGCTCAGTTGGGCAGGGTCTTGATCTCCGACGCCTTCAGCCTGCGTGTCTCGGGTGACAGCCGCAGGCCGATCATGCCGAGCGGGGCCGCCGTCCAGGCTCCGTCCTTCAAGATCTCGACGCTCAGCATCCCGTCGTCGGACTCCCCGATCCGGAGCGTTTTCCCCTCTTCCGTGCGGTAGAAGTCCACGGCTCTAGGATACCTGGTCGGCGACGCCCGGTCGCGCGCGGCGGCCCCGGCCTCCTATCGTGGTCCCCATGGCAGCTCGCAAGGAGATCCTCGAGGTCGCCGGGCGTGAGGTGACGGTCTCGAACCCCGACAAGGTCTTCTTCCCGACGACCGGCCACACCAAGCTCGACCTCGTCAGCTACTACCTCGCGGTCGCCGACGGAGCGCTGCGCGGCGTCTCCGGACGACCGATGGCGTTGAAGCGGTTCGTCCACGGCGCCGAGGGAGACTTCTTCTTCCAGAAGCGGGCGCCGTCCTCGCGTCCCGACTGGATCGAGACCGTCGAGCTCAGCTTCCCATCCGGCCGAACCGCGGAGGAGATCGTGGTCCGCGACGCGGCCCAGCTCGCGTGGATCGTGAACCTCGGGTGCATCGACCTGAACCCGCACCCGGTGCGCGCGGACGATCTCGATCATCCCGACGAGCTGCGGGTGGACCTCGACCCGGTGCCGGGGATCGAGTGGCCGCAGATCCGCGACGTCGCCATGGTGACGAAGGAGGTGCTCGAGACGTTCGGCCTCGTCGGATGGCCCAAGACCTCGGGCTCGCGGGGGATCCACGTCTACGCGCGGCTCGAACGCCGTTGGACGTTCCCCGAGGTCCGACGGGCGGCGCTCGCGCTCGCGCGAGAGGTCGAACGGCGCGCCCCGGACCTCGCCACCAGTCGGTGGTGGAAGGAGGAGCGCCACGGTGTCTTCCTCGACTACAACCAGAACGCGAAGGATCGAACCGTCGCCTCCGCGTACTCGATCCGCCCGACCCCCGACGCGCGCGTGTCGGCGCCACTCGGGTGGGACGAGGTTCCCGGGGCGGAGCCGGACGCGTTCACGATCGACACCGTGCCGGGGCGGTACGCCGAGATCGGCGATCCCTCCGAGGGCATCGACGAGGCGGCGGGGTCGCTCGGGCCGCTCCTCGAGCTCGCCGAACAGCACGAGTCAGCCGGGTTCGGCGACGCGCCCTGGCCACCGCAGTACGCCAAGCAGGAGGGGGAACCGGCCCGCGTGCAGCCGTCGAAGCGCCGGCGCGGCACCCCGCAGAAGGAAGGCATCGTGCCTCCACCGGCACCGGGGAAGAAGACCGGCCCCACGGGCCGTCGACGGACCAAGGCCCCGCTGATCGAGATCGCCCGCGCGGCGAGCGAAGCCGAGGCGATGCAGGGGTTGGAGCGGTGGAAGGCGCGCCATCCCGACGTCGCCTCCTCGCTGCAACCCGCCGACGTGATGGTCGATCCGATGCGAGGTCGTTCGACGACGTGGACGCGGATCCGGGTGAACCTGCGCAACGTCCCCGAGGCCGAACGGCCGCCGCAGGAGGCACTCGAGGTCGACTACGACCCGTGGGAGGGCATGGACGTCGAGGCGTGGCGCCGGAGTGAGCAGGAGCGCCGGAAACAGCGGTAGCCCCGGACGCGAAGGGGCGCCGGCCGCGGCCGGCGGCCCTTCGCGTGTTACGTCGATGACGCCCTTCTACAGACGGGCGCCGTAGATGTTCTGGTCCAGGCCCCCTTCGTCGAGGCATGGGTCGTCGATCGTCGGCGTGATGTACGCCGGCGCGTTGATGTCGTTCGGGTCGTAGACGCAGTTGTCCTGGAAGACGCTGAAACCGTTGTCGGCGGCCCCGTCCCTAGGATCGACGCCGGGAACCAGATCCCGCGAGTCCGTCCACACGACGTTGACGGCGCCCGGGACGGCCGAGACGTAGAGGTAGTCACCCCAGAACCCGACCCGCCGGGACCCGTGGGTCATCCACCCGAAGTTGCTGCCTGCCGAACTGACCAGCGTCGGCGTCCAGGCAAGGCCTTCGGGAGACTGCGCGACGAACGCGTTGACGACGTCCCCGGAGTTCACGCCGCCGGCGTCGTTGCCCGGCGGCACGTCCGGCGCATACCCAGGGTCACCCACCGAGTCGTAGTAGATCACCGTCAGCGTCTCGCCATCCGAGGCGATGTCGGGGAACCACTGGTGGCCGTCTCCCGGGTTGTCCGCGATCACCGTCGGTTCGTCGTCCCCGTTCTCGCCGGTCGCATCGGCGTTCCAGGCAAAGACCTGGGACTGCCCGTCCTCGTTCTCCGAGGCCCACACGACGTGGACACCGTCGTCATCGCCGGCGACCGCCGAGTTGCTGAAGAACCTCGAGAACGTGAACCCGCTCTCGCAGGCGAACGGGCCGTCACCACAGTCCACCGTTCCGGTGGCACCGGAGAACTGGTTCGAATCGAACAGCTCGATCGATGAGACGTGGATCGGCGCGCCGAACGAGACACCCCCATCGGTCGAGACCAGCAACCAGACATCGGCCGTCGGGCGAGAGCTCGACGGGTAGGTCAGGTAGGTCAGATACACGGTCCCGTCGGGACCGACCGCCAGGTCGGCGAAGGACGCCGTCCCGTGCTCATTCGGCGTGACCTTGAACGGCCTCGAGTACGACAGCCCGTGATCGGTCGAGCGCGCGAAGAGCACGGCGTTGTTCCCCGACTGGAGGCCGTGGTATTGCGACCAGGCCGTGTAGACGTTGCCGGCGAACTCGCCGTCGGTCTGGTCCGCGGTCAGGTTGATCTTGTCCTGGAACAGCCCAGCCCCGAACAGGCCCGAGGGGCTCCCCCGCTTCACGAGGACGGTCCGATCGTACGTCGCCCCATGATCCGTGTACTTCGCCACGTACACCCCACCGTTGATCGGCTTCGCTCGGTTGAAGCAGATGAACGCGTAGAACAGGTTCCCCTCGCCATCGAACGACTGCGTCGGGTCGCCGGACGCGCCGCACGTTCCGTGCACGGGCGAGGACTCGCCGGCGTCCGAGGTGTCGTCCGGATACCCGGGCACCAAACTGAGCGACCACGTCGCCCCGCCGTCGGTGGAGCGGTAGTAGCCCGCCCAGACCTCGTTGTTCACGATCGCGGCGCAGTAGTCGTTCGAACCGGCGACGACGACGTCGGTATCGGTCGGGTCGACGGCGACGGTCGGCTCGTTCTGCTGGCGACGCCCCTCGCTGCACCGCGCCATCGTTTCGTCGCTTCCGTCCGTCGTGTTGGCGAGCACGTAGCTGCCGGCGGTGTCGTCACCCGTCACCTTGGACTCCGTCGGCACCGCCTGCGCCGGCGGCGCGAGACCCACCACCAGCGCGAGGGCGACGAGCGAGAAGAGCGCTCTCCGTCTCATCTCGTGCCTCCTTCCCCCGGCTCCCCGGGAACGCGACTTGCCGGCTACCCAGAAGCGCCCCGGCTAAACGTCCACCTGGCCAGGGTGCCTCGTGGCCTAGGCTGTTGCTCGTGACGTACGCCGTGCTGCTCGACGTCTCGAGCCTGATGTACCGGGCCTTCTTCGCCTGGGGCCAGGAGCTGCGTTCGCCGGGCGGCCGGCCGGTGGGTGCCGTGCACGGCTACCTGGACATGGTCACCCGCCTGGTCGTCACGCGCCGACCCGAGGAGATCGTGCACGTGTACGACCACGAATGGCGTCCCGTCGCCCGGACCGACATGTACGCCGGCTACAAAGCGAACCGCCAGGAGGATCCGGAGGCTCTGCCCGAGCAGTTCCCGATGCTGCGCCAGGTCCTCGATCTCACCGGCATGTCGCAGGCGATGACGCGTGGATGGGAGGCCGAGGATGCGATCGGCGCGATCTGCGCGAACGCCGACCCGGCCGATCGCATCGAGATCGTGAGCGGCGACCGCGACCTGATCCAGCTCGTCCACGACCCGGAGGTGAAGCTGCTCTTCACGCTTCGCGGCGTCTCGGAGCTGCTCGAGCTCGACGAGGCGGGCGTGCTCGAGAAGTACGACGTGCCGGCCGCGCGCTACATGGAGTTCGCGATCCTGCGCGGCGACGCGAGCGACGGCCTGCCGGGCGTGCGCGGCGTCGGAGAGAAGACAGCCCGCGCACTCGTGCAGACCTACGGATCGCTCGACGAGCTCCTGGAGGACGCTCGCTCGTCGGAGCCGAGACCGGGACCGCTCAAGGGCAAGCCGGCACTCCGAGCGCGACTCGTCGAGAGCGCCGACTACATCGCCACGATGCTGCGGCTCGTGCCGGTGAACGCGATCGCACCGGTCGACCGATGGCGGGGTGAGCGTGACGACGACGGCCTCGCGGCCCTGGCCGACGAGCTGGCGCTCAAGGGACCGGTGCAGCGGCTGAAGGCAGCCCTCGACTCGGTCGCGGAGAAGGCCTGAGCTCACCCCCCGTCGGAGCGAGGGACCGAGCGTACACTCCGGCGATGGCTCGGCCGCTCTCCGTCGGCGTGCAGCTTCCCGAGGTGGAACGCGACGTGCGCTGGCCCGAGCTCGCAGCGATGGCACGTGCCGCCGAGGAGGTCGGCCTCGACTCGATCTGGCTCGGCGACCACCTGCTCTATCGCGACGACGGCCGCCCCGAGCGCGGACCGTGGGACGCGTGGACGACGCTCGCGGCCCTCGCCGCGTCGACCGAGCGCGTGCGCCTCGGCTCACTCGTCGCGTGTTCGGCGTTCCATCCGCCCGGGCTGCTCGCTCGAATGGCCGCCACGATCGACGAGGTGAGCGGCGGCCGGTTCGTGCTCGGGATCGGCGCAGGCTGGAACCAGACCGAGTTCGACGCGTTCGGGATCGCCTTCGGGGACCGCGCGTCGCGTTTCGAGGAGGCGTTCGAGATCGTCCGCCGGTTGCTCGGCGGCGAGCGCGTCACCTTCGAGGGACGTTTCTCGCGCGTCGAAGACGCCGTCCTGCTTCCCGAACCGCGGCGGCGGGTCCCAATGATGATCGGCTCGAACGGCGATCGGGTCCTACGCGCCACGCTCCCTCACGTCGATTCTTGGAACACGTGGTACGCCGACTACAGCAACACGCCCGACCGATTCGCGGCGTTGAACCAGCGCATCAGCGACCTCGCGGAGGAGGTGGGTCGTGCGTCGAGCGAAGTGACCCGGAGCGCTTGCGCCCTGGTCGTGCTCGATCGCGACGCCGGCGAACGTCCGATCGACGGAGACGTGATCCCGCTGGAAGGTTCCGCCGGGCGCGTGGCCGACGGGATCCGCGCGCTCGCCGAGGCCGGCGCCGACGAGGCGATCCTCGTCCTGTCGCCGATCACCGAGCGCTCGATCCGATCGATGGGCGAGGTCCTGGCGCTCCTGGAGGGTCGGCCATGACGGGACCCGGACCGCTCGCGCTGGTGGGCGGCGAGGAGCTCAAGCCCGGCAACGAACCGCAGGACCGCATCCTGGTCGAGGCCGCCGGGAGCGGACCGGCGTTCGTGCTCGCCACGGCGGCCGGTCGCCAGCACCCGGAGCAGGCCGTCGCGAACGCCCTCGGTTGGTTCGGAAGCCTAGGGCTCGAGCTCCGGGAGCTCCCGGCCACGCGTCGCTCCGACGCGAAGGCCGCGGTGAACGTCGAGCGGGCTCGCGAAGGGATGTTCTTCTACCTCGTGGGCGGCGACCCCGGGCTGGTGCCCAAGACGCTGGCGGGCACGCCGCTGTGGGCGGCGATCGTGGAAGCGTGGATCGACGGCGCCGCCCTCGCGGGCTCCTCGGCGGGCGCCATGGCGCTCGGCGAGTGGACGCTCGTCCGTGAGCGGATGCCCGGCGACGACCGGCGCCGCTACCAGCCGGCGCTCGGGCTCCTCCCCGGGGTCGCGGTGCTGCCGCACTTCGAGACCTTCGGACATCGGTGGGTGGCGAGCGCGGTCGGCGCGGCTCCCCGCGAGAACGTCGTCTTGTTGGGTGTCGACGAACGCACGGCGGCGATCCATCTCGGCGGAGGCTGGCGCGCGATGGGCGGCGGCGGCGTCACGGTGATCGCGGATGGCCGGCGGCGAACGTTCGGGTCCGGCGACGGGATCCAGGGGCTTCCGGCGCCCGACCCAGGAGCGGGAGCTTCGCCGGGGAACTGACGTTTCCGTCCTCGGCCACCAGGGAAGCGACAAGGTAGAGAGCCATCGCGAGGAGGTGAACCGCATGGCGACGAAGAAGCAGACCCAAGCCGCGAAACGCAACATCCGCAAGGCGCAGGGCGCCGCTCGCTCCAAACGAACGATCGCGAACATGCCGAAGAGCACCCGAAAGGCGCTCGGACAGCAGGCCGCCCGCGGCCGCTCGCGCGGCGGGCGAGCCGGTGCCGCGCTCGAGGATCGCAACCGGACCCAACTCTACGAACGCGCGAAGAAGCTCAACATCCCTGGCCGCTCCACGATGGGCAAGTGGGAGCTGATCGAAGCCATCCGTCGCGCGAGCTGACCGCGGATCGCCGTTCGAGGTTGCGTGGTTCGGAGGTTCGAAGACGGTTACCCCTTGACGATGCAGGTCAGCGTTCGGTTGAGCCCGGGGATCAGCTGGATGTCGCTCAGCATCTGACCCAGGGCGTCCATATCCTCCACTTCCGCACGGACGATGAGGTCGTAGGGCCCCGTCACCGACTGCGCGACCCGGACACCGGGGATCGAACCGATCTCGCCGCGCACCTTCGTGCCGCCGCCCGCCTCCGTCTGGATCAGCACGTACGCCCTCAGCACTCCGACCTCCTCGCCGCGTTGGGACATGGTGCCCTCAGAGCCGCCCGGCGCGCAACCGCGCCGCTCCCCGGACGCCCTCGTCGGTCAGCTGGGGACCAACACAGGCGTTTCGGCCGAGCCCGCTCGAGCGGCCTCGATCGCCGCGTCGGCACGCTCCAACGGGAATGTTCGGGTCGACGTGACGAGCGGGATCCGCGCCGCGAGGGCGAGCAGCTCCTCGCCGTCGCGGCGCGTGAGGTTCGCGACCGATCGCACGATCCGCTCACCCCACAGGAGCTCGTAGGCGAACGAGGGGATGTCCGACATGTGGATCTCGGCGCACACGACCGAGCCTCCGGGCGCGACCGCGGCGAGCGCGAGCGGCACGAGCTCGCCGACGGCCGCGAAGAGGATGGCGGCGTCGAGCGGCTCGGGCGGCCGCTCCGTCGAGTCCCCGGCCCACGCGCATCCGCGTTCGACCGCGAGCCGCTGAGTCTCGGTGTCGCCGGGACGGGTGAACGCGAAAACGCGGCGGCCTTCGTGCAGGGCGATCTGCGTCACGAGCCGCGCGGCGTTCCCGAACCCGTACAGACCGATCAGCCCGCCGTCCCCCGCGAGCCGCAACGCCCGGTACCCGATCGCTCCCGCGCAAAGCAGCGGGGTCGCCGCTACGGGCTCGAACCCCCGAGGAACCGAAAGGCAGAATCGCGCGTCCATCACCAACCGTTCCGCGTACCCGCCGTCGAGGTCGTAGCCGGTGAACCTCGCATCGGGACAGAGGTTCTCGCGACCGCTCGTGCAGTACCTACAGGTCCCGTCCGCCCACCCGAGCCACGGGACCCCGACGAGATCACCCATACGCCGGTCGGCCACACGGTCGCCCATGGCGCCGATCGTCCCGACCACCTGGTGCCCGGGGATCAACGGTAGCGTCGGCCGGACGAGCTCACCGTCGAGAACGTGCAGGTCGGTCCGGCAGATCGCGCACGCGATGACCTCGACGAGGACCTGCCCCGGGGCCGGCTCGGGAGACGGAACCTCGCGCAGCTCGAGCGGGCGCCCGGGAGCCGCGAGCAACAAGGCCCGCATCGTCATCCCCCTCCCGCCCATCGCGCGACGAGCGACCGCTGGTCGTCGTCGAACCACGGGGGATCGCCGATGGCGACGTTGGCCGCGGCGTGCTCGACCCGAGCCGTGGCGGGGATCACGACGCTCACGCGCGCATCCGAGAGCGTCCACTTCAGCAGGGCCTGGGCCCAGCTCTCGACGCCGAGCGACCGCAGGACGCCCGGATCAGCCGGCTCCCGGTCGAGCAAGGACCCCTCGGTGAACGGCCGCATCGCGATCACGCCGAGTCCGAGCTCGTTCGCGAGCGGTAGCACCTCGCGTTCACATCTCCGCTCGAGTGGGTTGTACGGGACTTGAACGCAATGGATCCGACCGGTACGCATCACTTCGACGAGATCGTCGAACGCCGCTTCACGGTAGTGCGTCGCGCCGAGCAGATCCACGCGCCCGGCGCCCCGCTCCGCCTCCAACCACCCGAGATGCTCGCGCCACGTAACGAGGTTGTGCACCTGCTCGATGTCCACGCGGCCGCCGAAGAACCGGAGCTGCGCCTCGAACTGTGATCGACCCTCTTCGACCGAGCGCGCCCAGATCTTGGTCGCGACCAGTGCGTCCTCTCGCAGATCGGCGGCATCGAGCGCTCGACCGAGCACCCCTTCGGCCCGACCGTACATGGGGGAGGAGTCCACCAGGCGGGCGCCGCCGTCGAAGGCGGCCCGTACCACCTCAGAAGCCGTGGACTCGTTCCGCGGTGGCAGATCGAACACGTTCCACGTTCCGAGGCCGACCACCGGCACCCGACGTCCCGTCTCGCCGAACGGCCGGAGCTCCACCCGACCCCCGGAGCGGCTCAGTCCTCGGTCGAGCCGTTGTGCTCGCGCAGGAACCGCTCGAGCTCCGCGGCGATGTCGTCGCCGGTCGCGTGCTGCAGGGACGGCTCGTCGTCGTCGGCGCCCATCGTCTCCGACGCTTCCTCCAGCCGGCGCACGTAGGCGGCGAGGTTCCCGTCCTCCTCGATCGCCTCGGACACCTCTCGCTCGAACACACGGGCGGCGAGCTCGATCTCGCCCGTGTCGATCTCCAGACCCGTGAGGTCGCGGAGCGCCTCGAGGAGCGCGAGCGCGACCTTCGGGTTCCGCGATTGCGGCAGGTAGTGCGGGGCGGCCGCCCACAGCGACAGGGCCGGCACCCCCGCGCGCGAGGCGGCGGCGTTGACGATACCCACGATCCCTGTGGGTCCCTCGTACCGAGCGGCCACGACCCCCGGTTTGGCGAGCCAGGCCTCGTCCTCGCTCGCAGCGTTCACCGGCGCCGGCCGCGTGTGCGGCACGTCCGCCAGGAAGGCGCCCAACGTGACGAGCAACGAGACGTCCATGTCCGAGCACACCTGGAGGATCGTGCCGGCGTAGGTGCGCCATCGCAGGTTCGGCTCGACGCCGACGAACACGATCGCGTCGCGGTCGTTGATCCGTGCCGAGAAGAAGCGGCTGGCGGGCCAGTCGACGCGACGGGTGGAACCTTCCACCAGACGCACCGTCGGACGGTTGACCTGGAAATCGAAGAACTCCTCCGGGTCGATCTCCGCGAAACGGCGTGCTCCCCACTGCGACCGCAGGGTGCGGACGGCCGTGGTCGCCGCCTCACCGCCGTCGTTCCAGCCCCCGAACGCACAGATCATCACGGGTTTCGAGAGCTCGGGGCGGGTTCGGTAGTCGAGGTGGGTCACCCGCATAGTCTGTACAGAAGCCGGGTGCCTGTCATCCCGCGCCCTGAAGGCCTGGGTGCTTGTCCATCCGCGCAAGGGGTGGCACGATGCCGTGCTCGCTCAGCAGGGGGGAACCACCATCAGAGCCCGCACGGCCTTCCGAAGGCGCCTCCGCACGCTCGCGCTCGTCGAGCTCGCGCTGCTGACGTTGCTCCTGGTCCCCGCTGCCCTCGCCGAGACCGCGACGGCCACCCTCTCGGTCTCGGCGCCGATCGTGGATTTCGGCGAGCGGGTCGCCGTGTCCGGCTCGGTCACGACCGTCCCGGGCTGCACCGCTGATCGCGCCGTCACCTTGCAGTGGCGACCTGCCGACTCCTCGGAGTTCGCGAACGTGGCCACCGGCGCGACGGCTCAAGACGGGTCCTTCACCTTCGATCAGGTGCAACCCCACACGGGCGGGTATCGGGCGACGCTGGCGGAGAACGGAGCCTGTCTCGCCTCCACCACCAACGAAGCGGTCGTCCGCGTTCGAGCGTTGGTCGACGCCGCGCTCGTCGCCGGGTCGACGGAGTCCGGCGACTGCGTCGAGGTTGCGACGTCGGTCCTCCCGGCGCGACCGGGTCAGGTCGTCGAGCTACAGCGTTGGTCGGACGGGTGGAAGGTGCTGGAGGAGCTCGTGCTCGACCCGGCGTCGCAGGCGCTGGCGGCGCCGTGCTTCGTCGACGACGTAGGCGTGGTCCGGCTGCGCGTGCGTTGGGCGGCACAAGACACCCTGAACGAGACCAGCTCGTCGCCGGTCCTGGGCTTCGAGGTCACGCGCGCGCCGTGGATGGCCGCGATCGACGACGCGATCGGGTCGCGACGGATCTCGGTCACCGTCGGCGACGACGGGGCGATCCTGTACCACGAGGCGGCGTCGACGCCGCGGATCCCGGCCTCCAACGAGAAGCTCCTGCTCTCGATGACGATGTACGACACCTTCGGCCCCGCGTTCCGGATCCGCACCAGCGTCGCCGCATCGGGTGTCGAGGCGTCGGGAGCCGTCCAGAACCTGTGGATCCTCGGGCGCGGCGATCCCACCGTGGACTCGTCGACGATCGCCGCTCTCGCCAGGAAGATCGTCGACGCCGGGATCACCCGGGTCCGGGGCCGGGTGCTCGGCAGCAAGGGGTACTTCCGCAGGGACTGGGACGCGCCGGGATGGAACAACGTAGCGCGCGACTACGTGAACCGCCCGACGGCCCTCGCGTTCGAACGCAACGACCGCGCCGACCCCGAACGCCTCGCCGCGGCGACGCTCACGGCCAGGCTCCGAACGCTCGGGGTGCGGGTCGACGGGAAGCCCGGCGCCGGCGCACCGCCGAACGCGCTCGAGACGATCGCCTTCGTCGAGTCCCCGCCGCTGCAGCGTCTGCTCACGAAGATGCTCCGACCCTCGGACAACTACATCGCCGAGACGCTCGGCAAGCGTCTCGGCGCCGAGACCCGCGGACCGCCCGGAACGATCGCGAAGGGTGCGGCGTCGATCCAAGCTTGGACCGACGACCATGGCACGGACTTCACGCTTCACGACAACTCGGGACTCTCGTACGCGAACCGCGTGACGACCCAGGGCATCGTGGGGCTTCTTTGGTTCGCCGAAGACCAGACGTGGGGACCCGATCTCCGACGGGCGCTCCCGACGGGCGGTCAGGGGACCCTCCGGCATCGCCTGCGCGGCGTCGACGTGCGAGCGAAGACCGGGACGTTGGATGACGTGTCGGCGCTCTCGGGGTGGGTCAAGGCGGACGCCGGCACGTGGGTCGAGTTCTCGGTCCTGTCGGTCGGCATGTCGAAGTCCGCCGCCTCGGCGATCGAGGATCGGATCGTCGTAGTCCTTCAGAACCAGCTCGACTGAACGGGCCCGCGGTCCCCCACGATCCGTGAGAGAAGCGGTTCCACCTGTCAACCCCCGGGCGGTTCCCTCCGATGCTGAAACGTGATGGATCAGACGGGTGCCGCGGCCGGCGCGGCCGAGCTGCTCGAACGCGTGCTCGCGCGCGAACCGCCTGAGGGCGGAGTCAGCTACGCGGCGCTCGTCGAGCACCAAGCCGAGACCGAGGCGAAGTACCGGAACCTCGTCGAACAGCTCCCCTGCGTCGTGTACCTGGCCGAGTACGGGCCGGACGGCGAGTGGCTGTACGTCTCCCCGCAGATCGAGCACGTCCTGGGGTACACACCGAAGGAGTGGCTCGAACACCCCCACCCGCAGGGGTCGTTCACCCACCCGGACGACCTTCCACGCCTTGCCGTCGAGGAGGAGCGCTCGCTCGCGAGCGGCGAGCCGCTCGAGATCGAGTACCGGATCCGGCGAGCCGACGGCGAATGGGTGTGGCTCCGCGACGAGGCCACGGCCGTGCTCGACACGGACGGCCATCCGATCTGCCTGCAGGGCCTGTTGTTCGACATCACCAAGCGCCGGGCCGAGCAGGAGCGACTGATCGCGCTCGACCGGCTCAAGAACACGCTGCTCCACACGCTCTCGCACGACCTCAAGGCGCCGCTCACGGCCATCCTGGTCGCCGCCAGCACGCTCGAACGGTTGGGGGACGAGC
>Ga0193741_1000440_pt1 | contig 12286 bp, 10 predicted proteins | sample L2s2metaG_FD_143059 | JGI IMG/M metagenome (GOLD analysis project Ga0193741, IMG submission 143059) | Soil microbial communities from a riparian zone of the East river system, Colorado, United States - L2s2 | ecosystem: Environmental > Terrestrial > Soil > Riparian zone | place: USA: East River...
AGAACAACCAGACCGCGCTCTCGACGCCGGTGCGCGACAATTCCGCGGCGCGCGTGTTCGCCGACAAGGCCGCGGGCTACGGCATTCCCGGCCTGACCATCGACGGCACCGACCCGGATGAAGTCGCCGCTGCCTTCACCTGGGCGGCCGAGCGCGCGCGAGCGGGCGAGGGACCGACGCTGATCGAGGTCGTCGCGATGCGCATGTGCGGCCACGCCCATCACGACGACATGCTGTATCTCGGCAAGGATCAGCCGCCGTCGTGGGACTACCACCAGCTCCACGAAAGCGGGTATGCGAATCGCGAGCTCTATGAGTACTGGGCCAAGCGCGATCCCATTCCGATGTACGCCCGGCGCCTCGAAGACGACGGCGTGATCGACGCCGCGCATCTCGACGAGCTGAAGAAGTGGGCCGACGATCTCGTCGATCGCGCCGCGCAGCTCGTGATCAACGAGCCGTGGCCCAAACCCGAGCAGGCCGGCGCCGGCGTGTTCAAGGACGAAGCGCCGCGCGTCCGCGTCGAAGTGCTGGAACCCGCGCGTCGTCTCGCGCAACCCTCGTCGACAGATCTGCCGCCGCTCGAGTCGGGATTGCCGTTCGACAAGAAAGGCAACACCTTCCTCGAAGCGGTGATGCTTGGCGTGGGTGATGCCTTGAAAGCGGATCCGCGCGTCTTCGTCTACGGTGAAGACGTCGGCGGCCAGTACGGCAATGCGTTCCTGTTGTTGAAACCGCTGCTCAAGGATTACGGCCAGCGCATTCGCAATTCGCCGCTCGCCGAAGGCGCCGTCCTCGGCGTGTGCGTCGGCGCCGCGCTCGCAGGACTCCGGCCGATCGGCGAGATGCAGTTCAACGATTTCGTCGCGACGGGATTCAATCAGCTCGTCAACAACGCCGCGAAGATTCGTTATCGCTGGGGCGGCGACGTCCCGATGGTCGTGCGCATGCCGTGGGGCGGCCTGCGTCATGCCGGCCCGTATCACAGCCAGAACACCGAGCCGTGGTTCTATCGCACGCCGGGCCTGAAGATCGTCGTGCCGTCGACGCCGGAGGATGCGCGCGCGTTGATGGCCGCCGCCGTCGCCGATCCCGATCCGGTTCTCTACTACGAGCACATCGCGCTCTATCGCGATCCGCGCATCAAGCAGGTGTTGCCGGTCGACCCTCCTTCGCGCTGCGAAATAGGACGCGCGGCGCTTCGGAGGGCAGGTGCGCATATCGCCATGATTAGTTACGGCGCCTACGTCCATCACTGCATGCGCGCCGCCGAAAAGCTGTCGGCGGAAGGCATCGAGGCATGCGTGCTCGATCTGCGCAGCCTCGCGCCGCTCGACAAGGAGGCGATCCTCGCCGTGACGCGTCACTGCAATCGCGTCCTGATCGTGCACGAGGACTCGAGGACCGGCGGCATCGGCGAGAGCCTCGCCGCGATCATCCAGGAAGAGGCGTTCGAGTCGCTCGACGCGCCCATCCGCATTCTCGGCGCGCTCGACGCGCCGGTGCCATATTCGCCGCCGTTAGAGGAGTTTTTCCTTGTCAGTGAGGAAGAGATTCTCAAATCTGCGCGATTGCTCACCCAGTACTAATCGCGCGGCCGTTATAGGATTTCATCAACCGGAGGTTTTCGAATGCGTCGTCTGTCTATCAGTCTGTGTGTTCTCTGTCTTGTTGCGTTGACGTCGTCGTTGTCCGCCGACGTGCGGTCCGACCAGCGCGTGAAGTTCCAGCTTGGCGGCGCGCTCGGCAAGATGGTCAACATGTTCAGCAAGGGCGCGCGTGAGGGCGTCACCACGGTCGTCGCCGTCAAAGGCAACCGCAAGTCGACGATGAACGGCGACTCGACGGGACAGATCATCGACCTCGCCGAAGAGAAGATCTACGACCTCGACATCAAGAAGAAGACCTACAAGGTCACGACGTTTGCCGAGATCCGCAAGCAGATGGAAGAGGCGAAGCGGCAGGCCGAGCAGGCCGCCAAAGACGAGCGCGCCTCCCAGCCAAGTGCGCCGTCGAAGCCGGCGGAGAAGGATCCCAACGAGAAGGAAATGGAAGTCGACTTCGACATCAAGACCACGTCAGAGACGCGCACCATTAACGGCTTCAACACGACCAAGAGCGTGATGACGGTCACGGTGCGTGAAAAGGGCAAGACCCTGAACGAGAGCGGCGGCCTGGTCATGACCACCGACATGTGGATGACGCCGAATGCGCCGTCGACCAAGGATCTCGCCGACTTCGACATGCGCTACGCGCAGAAGCTCTATGGCCCGGCGGTCACCGGCGCGTCGGCGCAGGACATGGCGATGGCCATGGCGATGTATCCGCAGATGAAGCCGGCGCTCGACAAGGCGCGCGCCGAGGGCGGCAAGATGCCCGCGGGCACGGCGATCCTCACCGACATGAAGATGGAATCGGTGCCGCCCGGCACCGCCAACAGCGCGTCGGCGACGCCGGCCGCGGCCGAGCCCGCGCCGAAGAAGGGTCTTGGCGGCATGCTCGGCGGATTGAAGAAGATGGCGGAGCAGTCAGAGAAGAATCAGCAGCAGGGCGGCGGCAAAGCCGAGCGCGCCATCATCATGACGACGTCGGTCGAGATGCTGAAGCTGACGACGGATGTCGATGCGGCATCCGTCGCGTTGCCGGCCGGCTTTACTGAAAAGAAATAGCTACTTCTTCTTGGCGGTGAAATCCGCCATGCCCATCCCGAAGTCGATGACGCCTTTCATCGAGGCGCCGTCGACTTCGCCGGTCACCTTGATCTCGAGCGGACCCTGCGCGGTCTGGAGCGTGAAGCCCATGTTCAGGGCCTTGCCCTTGTACGTGCCTTTCATCTCCGCCACGCCCTGGGGCGTCTCGATCGAGCCGGTCACGTTGTCACCGTCCTGCTTCAACGTTGCGGTCGAGGTGATCGGACCTTCGGGTCCAATGATCGTCAGCTCCCACGCGCCGGCGATGCTGGTCTGCGCGTACGCGCTTGCCGACAGGGTGAGGGCGAGCGCGAGAATCGCCGAAAACACTCGTAACATCCGATGCCTCCTGGGGGGAACCCGACAATAGCACGGGTAGAATCCTGCTAATAAGTGCAAATTTGCTGAGTTTTTCCGCGGATCTAACCCGTTTGGTGATTGACCTGTACAGGGTCGGCCGGTAGAGTTGGCGCTCGGTCTTTTTGGCCGAAAACAAACCCCCAGACGTTTTATGTACCTAGCGCTTGCGCTGGCCCTAGTTCAGGGCACCTCTGCCTCTTCCTCAATCTCCGGACGTGTCATCGATGCCAGCGGAGGCGCCCTGACCGGCGCCACGATCACGATCACGTGCGGCGACCGCCGCGAGACCGTCATCACCGACGCATCCGGCCGTTATGACGTCCCCGCGCTTCCCGCGACGCGTTGCCGCGTCACGGCGGCGCTCGATGGCTTCTCCACCGGCGAAGCCGGCGCCGACCTGGCGTCACCGGCGTCGGGAGAGATCGATTTCCGTCTCGCGGTGCGGCCGTTCGCGCAACAGATCGTCGTGACGCCGACGCGCGGCACGGGCGAAGACACGGCGCGCGTTCCACAAGCGGCGACAGTCGTCGATCGATCGGCGCTCGAATCGCGGCCCTACACCATCGTCACGCAGGCCCTGAAAGAAGAGGCCGGTGTCATGGCGCAGCAAACGACGGCGTCGCAGGGATCGCCGGTGCTGCGCGGCTTCACGGGCCAGCGCAATCTGTACTTGATTGATGGCGTGCGCTTCAACACCGCGGCGTGGCGCGATGGCCCGAGCCAGTACCTTGCGTGGCTGCCGGGCGCCGATGTCGGCCAGATCGAGCTTGTCCGCGGGCCCGCGTCCGCGCAGTACGGCAGCGACTCACTTGGCGGAACGATCGGCGTGTTTGCGCCGGCCCTGACCTGGCGCGGTCCATCGAGCGTGCGAGGCACGCTCGGCGCCACGGCCGGCGCCGCGAATCAGCTCTACAACACCGACGCGGCCGCGGGTTACACGCGCAACGGCCTGGCGTTGCGCGGCTCGGCCAGTTATTCCTCCGTCGATGATCTGCGGACCGGCGACACCGTCGACTCGCATTCCGCGGTCACGCGCTTTCTCGGCATCCCGTCGAGCGAAGTTGGCGACAAGCTGGAGAAGACCGGTTACTCGGCCACAGGATACTCAGCGGCGGCCCAACTGCCGCTTGGCGCCACACGTCAGTTGGCGTTCTCGTATCGGCGCAGCGATCAGGAAGATGCGCATCGCTACGATCAGGAGATCGGCGGCAACGGCCGTTATCGCAGCGAGTTCGGGCCGCAGCGCCTCGACTTCGGCTTCGCGTGTCCGCGACGGTGTCGGTGAATCGTCAGGCTGACGGACGCCTCGAACAAGCGCGTCCCGGCCAGCGCATCGACGAGCAGGTCAACACGACCACGGCGCTCGGCTACTCGCTGCAGGCGACACGCGACTGGTCGGCGCGCTTCCGCACGCTGGTCGGCGGCGAGATTTTCGATGAAGACATCTCCGGCTCGCGCACGTTCCACGAGCCGGACGGATCGACGGTGCGCGCGCGCCCTGACATCCCGGACGGCACGCAGTACCGGACGTCAGGATTATTCATCCAGCAGAGCGCCGATGTGATTCCGGACAAGCTGACGCTGCGCGGCGGCCTGCGCTTCGGGCACTACGTGTTCAAGAGCACGAGGGACGCGACGCTCGGCGTGCCCGAGCAGGACATTCCCGTGTCCGACACCACCTTCAACGCCAGCGGTGTGTATGCGGCCACGCCGGATCTGACCGTCACGATGTCGGCGAGCCGCGGCTTCCGCGCCGCCAACGCCTTCGACTTCGGCGCGATCGGATTGAGCGGCGGCGCCGGGTTCGAGATTTCTCCGCTGCGCGCGGTCGAGCTCTCCGGCGTGCGCGGCAGCACCGACGGCGCCACGGCGATTTCGACCGGCCAGCCCGCCGGCGATCTGGATCCGGAACGGCTGATGGCGTACGAGGCCGGCATCCGGTGGCGCACCGGCCGCGTGAGCACGTCGGTCACGGCGTTCGATCTGGAGTTCCACGACGCGATCGAGCGCCGCACGCTGATTTTCCCGTCGAGCATTGTCGGTCTCGATCTCTCGGGCTACACCGTGATTCGGCAGGACGAGATCGGCCGCGCCTACGTCGCCGGCGAGGCGCGCCCGATCGTGACGCGCGTGAACGTGTCGCGCTCGCGGATCCTCGGCTACGAGGCGGAGACCAACGTCCAGATTACGGCGCCGCTGCGCGCGCGAGCGTGGGCGTCGATGGCGCGCGGCACCGAGCTTGAAACCAATTTGCCGCGCCGGCGCATGCCGCCCGGCATGGGCGGCGCGACGTTGACGTGGCAGCCTTCGGGCGCCCGCTGGTGGGTTGAGGCGACGATGCTCGCGGCAACGAAGCAGGATCGCCTGAGCGATGCCGATATCGGCGACGCGCGCATCGGCGCGTCACGGACGCCGGCGTCGATCGCGTCGTTCTTCAACGGCACCGCGGCCGATCGCGGGCTGGTGCGTAACGGTATCCTGATCGCCACCGGCGAGACGCTGGCCCAGGTCCAGTCACGCGTCCTCAACGGCTCGGCGCTGCTGGCGATGTACACCGAGACGCCCGGCTTCGTGGCGTTCGGCGCCCGCGGCGGCGTTCGCCTGGGCTCGCGCATCGACGTGACGTTGATCGGCGAGAACCTTGGCGACAAGAATTATCGTATCCACGGATCGGGCGTGGACGAGCCGGGCATCAACCTGATGGCTCGGCTGCGCGCGAGGTTCTAGGCCACAGATTAAACACAGATTAAACACAGATTAGATACAGATTTTGAGCCGATGAATTACAGGTTTTCCGTGCCGTTCGAATTCCCCCTTCACTTCACGAAGGGTGTGTTCGATCGGCGCAATCCGCTGCTCGCGACGATCGTGTCGCGGCTCGAGCCGGCGCGCCGGCATCGCCTGCTCGTCGTCATCGACGATCGCGTGGCGGCCACCAATCCCACTCTGCAGGACGCGGTGCTTGGCTATGCGTCGGAGCACGCCGCGTCGATCGAGCTGGCCGGCCCGCCGGTGATCGTGCCGGGCGGGGAAGCGGTCAAGAACGACATCGCACACGCGCTGTCGCTGATGAAGGTGATCAACGACGCCGGCCTCGATCGCCAGTCGTTCGTGGTGATCGTCGGCGGCGGAGCCGTGCTCGACATGGCGTCGTTCGCGGCGGCGGTCGCGCACCGCGGCATCCGCGCGATCCGCATCCCGACCACGGTCCTGGCGCAGGCCGATTCCGGTGTCGGCGTGAAGAACAGCATCAACCTGTTCGGCAAGAAGAACTTTGCGGGCACGTTCGTGCCGCCGTTCGCGGTCATCAACGATCTGGATTTTCTCGAGACGCTCGAGCGCCGCGACCGCATCGCCGGCATCGTCGAAGCGGTGAAGGTGGCGCTGCTCAAGGATGCGCCGTTCTTCGAAGACATCGCGGCGAACGCGTCGCGCATCGTCAGCGACAGCGAGATCCTGCGCCGCGTGATCGAGCGCTCCGCGGAGCTGCACCTGCGGCACATCTGCGGCAACGGCGACCCCTTCGAGCTCGGCAGCGCGCGGCCGCTCGACTTCGGCCACTGGGCGGCGCACAAGCTGGAATCGATGACGCATCACCGGCTGCGCCACGGCGAAGCGGTGGCGATCGGCATCGCCCTCGACGTCGCCTACTCGGTTCGCAAGGGCTTCCTCGATCGCGCGGTCGCCGATCGCATCGTCAAGGTGCTCGATACCATCGGCTTCCAGCTCTGGGACGAGTCGCTCGAGCAGCGGGAGCGCGACGGCGGGCACACGCTGATCGCCGGCTTGCGCGAGTTCCGCGAGCACCTCGGCGGGGAGCTGCACATCACCCTGCTTCGCGGCATCGGCAACAGCTTCGAAGTGACGGAGATGGATGAGCAGCTCATCCTCGGATCGATCAACGATCTCACCAAGCTGCGCCCGGCCAACGTTGGCCGATGAAAGTTCGCGGCCGCTTCGACCTCACCTACTGTTCGAACATCCACGCGGGCGAATCATGGGCCGAAGTGCGTCACGCGATCGGCGCGGCGCTGCCGGAGGTCCGCCGGCATCTCGCGCACGCCGGCCCGCTCGCGATCGGATTGCGGTTGTCGGCCCGTGCCGCCGAAGAGCTCGACCAGCCGCCGGCGCTTGCTGAATTCCGCGCGTTCCTGCGCGACGGCGACTATTACGTTCCCACCATCAACGGTTTTCCCTTCGGGGCCTTTCACCGCGAGCGCGTGAAGGAAAACGTCTACCTGCCGGACTGGCGCGATCGCCGGCGCGTCGAATACACCAATCGGCTGGCGAACCTGTTAGCGACGTTGCTGAGTGATGGAGGGACCACCGAAGCAAGCGTCAGTACCGTGCCGGGCGCATTCAAGGGCCATATGCATGCGCCAGGCGATGCGGCGGCGATCGCGGCCGGCATTCTCGAACACGCCGCGCATCTTGTTGCGCTCCGCAAGTCCACCGGCGTGACGATCGTCCTGGCCATCGAGCCGGAGCCGGCGTGCTTCATCGAAACAGCCGCAGAGGCCGTCGACTTCTTCGCCCGCTTTCTGTTCGATGATGCGTTCGTGCGTTCGCAATCACGGCTGACGATCGACGAAGTGCGCCGGCATGTCGGTGTGTGCTTTGATGCGTGTCACATGGCGGTGGAGTTCGAAGATCATGCCGCGGCGCTGGCGTCACTCGATCGCGCCGGCATTCGCGTGCCGAAATTCCAGATCAGCTCGGCGCTGCGCGTGAGCGATCCGTCGCCCGGATCCGCTGGACGCCGCGCGCTCGAACGATTTGCCGAGGATACGTATCTTCACCAGGTCGTCGAGCAATCGGCCGCAGGTCTACGGCGCTTTGTCGATTTACCCGAGGCGCTGGGCGCGAGCGCCTTAACCGCCGCAGGCGCGCAAGCGCCTGCCTGGCCAGGCAAGAACGAGTGGAGGATTCATTTTCACGTGCCGGTGTTTCTGCGGACGATGGGAGATCTCGAGACGACGCAGCCCGATCTCGAAACCGTTCTCGATCTGGTGAAGACCCGCGCCGATTCGCCCTGCCTCGAAGTCGAGACCTACACCTGGGACGTGTTGCCTCCCGAGTACCGCACCGCCGAAATGAGCGCGGCGATCGCCCGCGAGCTGGCGTGGACGCGTCAACGACTGGAAGCGTGATGGCCAAACGCTCGCGTCCGCGTGCGTATCTGCTCCTCGCCAGAATCTCCAACCTGCCGACGATCTGGACCAACGTGCTCGCGGCGTACGTCGTGGCCGGCGCGTCGCGCGAGTCGCTGCCGATCGCGTCGATCGCCGCGTCGCTGTTCTACACCGCGGGGATGTTTCTCAACGACGCCTTCGATGCGCCGTTCGACGCGAAGGCGCGCGCCGATCGGCCGATTCCCAACGGCGATGTGTCACGGAACGAAGTGTTCGCGATCGGCATCGCGCTGCTGCTGGCGGGCGAATTGCTGCTGGCGTTCCTGCCGCATCGCACGCCGGCGTTGCTGGGGGGCGTCGCGCTGGCGATCGCCATCGTCTTCTACGATTACCGGCACAAGGGCAAGGCCTTCGGCCCGATCGTCATGGGCGCGTGTCGCGCGCTGGTGTATTGCGTCGCCGCGGCCGGCGCGCTCGGCGTGGTGCCGGCGCCGGTGGCGATCGCCGCGGTGGTGATGTGGCTCTACATCATCGGGTTGACGTGGGTCGCCAAGACCGCCGGACTCGGCCACCACGTGCCGCTGCTGCTTGCCGGCATCTGTTTCGTTGATGCGGCGATGATCGCCTATGCGGGCGCGCCGCAGCTGGCGCTCATCGCTGCGACAGGATTCGTGCTGACGCTCGCATTCCAGCGCGTCGTTCCAGGGACTTAGTTTTCTGTGCTGTCTGTGCTTTCTGTGGCCTCAGCTAAACAAGTGATCGAGGATCACGTCTCGCACGTCGGTTGATTCGAGCGCGTCTCTCTTCACTCCGTCGCGCTGCGACGAGATCAGCAGCGGGCCGTCATCCAGCGACTCCGTGATTCGGCCGTGCGATCCCTTCACCATCGAGGCATCGAGGGGAATCACGTTCATCAGGTAGCGGAAGCCGAGCGCCTTTTTCGCCAGCGTTGCGGCCACGGTGAGCTTCGGTGCCGACAGCGCCGGATCGACGAAGAGCTCGGCGGGGTCGTAGCCAGGCTTGCGGTGAATATCCACCGTCCGCGCGTAATCAGGCGCCGAGCGATCGTCGAGCCAGAAGTAATAGGTGAACCAGCGATCGCGCGCGCTGATCGCCACGAGCTCGCCCGAGCGATCGTGATCGAGCCCAAGCCCGCGTTGGTCCTTCCGATCGAGAACCAGATCGATGCCCTTCACCGATCGCAGCAGCGCCGCGACCTCGGCGATCCGCGACGGATTCTTCACGTAGACGTGGGCGATCTGGTGATCGGCGACCGCGAACGCCTCGCTGGCGCCGGCGTCGAGCGTGTCGGTGCCGAGCTCATCGCGAATCGCCAGCAGCCCGGCCTCGCGCAGCACGCGATTGATGTGCACCGGCCCCGATACCGCCACGAGACCGTACTCCGACAGCGCGATGACGCGCCGGCCGCGCTCCCGGCAATGCGCGATCAGCGTGCCGCACACCGCATCGATCGCGCGCACGTCTTCGCGGATGCGCGGATCGTCGGGACCGAGGCGCTGCAGGTTGTAATCGAGGTGCGGCAGATAGATCAGCAGCAGCGTCGGCGAATACCACGTGTCGACCGACATCGACGCGTCCGCGATCCACTGGCTCGAGGTGATGTTGGCGTGCGGGCCCCAGAAGTTGAAGAACGGGAAGGCGCCATGCTCGGCGACGATGCGATCGCGAATCTCCGCAGGCTGGCTGTAGATGTCGACGACCTTCAGGCCGTCGGCGCGATAGATCGGGCGCGGCGTCACCGACCATTCCGCGCTGCTGTACATGTTGAACCACCAGAACATTGTCGCGGTGGTGCACGACGGATCGCGGCGCCGCGCCGTCTCCCAGACCTTCTCGCCGGCGACGAGCTGGTTCGCCTGCTTCCAGAACATCACCTGCGCGACGTCGCGGAAGTACCAGCCGTTGCCGACAATGCCGTGATCGCGCGGCATCAGCCCGGTGAGGAAAGTGGCCTGGGCAGAACACGTGACCGCCGGCGTGATCGCGCGCACCGGCGCCGACGAACCATCGGCGGCGAGCGCGTTGAGATGCGGCGTGTCGGGTCCGAGCAGTTTCTTCGTCAGCCCGACGACGTTGATGACGGCTGTTGGCGTCACTCTGTGTTTAATCTGTGTCTAATCTGTGGCGCGCTGATCACCGCGGAGAACCGAATTCGTCTCGAACTTCTGCGTGCGGTCGATCGCCGGCCGCTTTTCGAGATCGGAAACATCGAGGCGCCCGCTCTGCGCGAAGAAGGCGACCGGGTTGTCCCACACGATCGTCTGGATCGCATCGTCCGGGATGCCCTGCTCCTGCATCACCGCGATCGTCTTCGGCACCTTCAGCGGATCGCTGATGCCCCAGTCGGCGGCGCTGTTGACGATGATGCGATCGGTGCCGTACTTCTTCACGAGCGCGGCCATCCGCTGCTCGTCCATCTTGGTGTTCGGATAGATTGTGTGGCCGGCCCAGCACTTCGTGTCGAGGACGATCGGCAGCGTCTCCTCGTTGTTGTGATCGATCAGCACGCGCTCTTCGGGAAAGCCGGCGCGCCGCACCACGTCGATGGTGCGGATCGTGCCGCGCTTCTTGTCGCGATGCGGCGTGTGAATCAGGATCGGCAGCGTGAACTCGGCGGCCAGCTCGATCTGCCGCAGCAGGCAGGCCTCCTCTTCATCGGTCTGATCGTCGAAGCCGATCTCACCGACGGCGACGACGCCGTCCTTGGCGAGAAACCGCGGCAGCATCGCCAGCACTTCGTTCGACAGCTTCGGGTTGTTCGCTTCCTTCGGATTCAGGCCGATGGTGCAGAAGTGGCGGATGCCGAATTGCGAGGCGCGAAAGCGTTCCCACCCAATCAGGCTGTTGAAATAGTCGACGAAGCTGCCGACGTGCGTGCGCGGCTGGCCCAGCCAGAACGCCGGCTCGACGATCGCCAGGATGCCGGCGCGCGCCATCGCCTCGTAGTCGTCGGTCGAGCGCGACGTCATGTGGATATGCGGGTCGAAAATCTTCATCGCTCTGCGCCTGCTGTGGCCATCACTATTCCTTAATCGCGAGGTCGATGTCTGACGGCACCGTGCGGCCCGCTGCCGTGCGCTCGGCGGCGTAGTCGCGGGCCATGCGCGACAGCTCCGCGTTCCGCCGGGCCGGCAAGCCAAGAATACGCGCCAGCGCGATCGAATTGAACATCGCCTTCAGCACCATCTGGTTGAAATTGCGATCAGGGAAATGTTCCGACGGATACGGGTTCTCGCAGGCCAGCGCTTCAAAGACCGGAATGATGTTGGTGCGGCACGCATCGATCGCCGTCGGCAGAAACGCCTTCGCCTCCGGCCACAGCGCGATGGCGCGCAGCCAGCTCTGTTGCTCGCGCGCGTCGCCCTGCTCGAAACACTCGAGCGCATCGGACACGAACGCGTCGCCGGTGCGCCCCCGCTTGCGAATCGCGATCAACAACAACGCCCGCGCCGCATCGTCACGCGTCCAGCGCTCGAAGCCGATGCCCGGCGCCGCGGATCGCAGCGCATCGAGATCCGCTGGACTCAGGAACAGCGCATCGCGTCCGACATGCTGCGGGGCGGTCGCGTACGCGACGAGGAGAGGTGAATGGGAACCGTCCCACCGCTCCGGTCCGAGTGAGTCGGCAAGCACGCGTTCAACGGCGGTCAACATGGCGGCGACGCTGCTTAAGGATACACTTCTCGCTCATGGAATCTTCGCCGAACGCGCCGAATCCCGGCCTCATCATGCAGCTCGCCCTCGCATATCGCGCGTCGGCGGTTTTTTTTGCCGCTTCCGACCTTGACGTGTTTTCCCATATTGGCAGCGATGCGCTGACCGCCGCCGACGTGGCGTCACGCTGCGGCGCCGCCGCCGAACCGTTGCGAATGGTCCTTGAAACCTGCGCCGACGCCGGCCTGCTGAAGCGCGATGGCGATCGCTTCCGCAATACGCCGACCACCGACACGTTCCTGACGAAAGGCCGCCCCGCCTACCTCGGCGACTCGTTGAAATACGCGCGCGATCTGTATCCCGCGTGGGGCGCGATGACCCAGCTCGTGAAGACCGGCCGTCCGACGATGCCGCCCGAACCGATTCTCG
>Ga0193741_1000441_pt1 | contig 12257 bp, 14 predicted proteins | sample L2s2metaG_FD_143059 | JGI IMG/M metagenome (GOLD analysis project Ga0193741, IMG submission 143059) | Soil microbial communities from a riparian zone of the East river system, Colorado, United States - L2s2 | ecosystem: Environmental > Terrestrial > Soil > Riparian zone | place: USA: East River...
GATCAGGAGGTGAACACAATACTGGTAACGAATTATCCTTACAAAGACAATCTTTCCCAAGTGTCAACCTGGCACCACGACTCGGGTCAGTAATATGCACATCAGAGGATTCAAGCATTCAATCAATAATATCCAGAGAGATTTTGAGGCTTACAAAAGGTGAAGGACTAAAATTTTCCTGGATTGGTAGCGAGGATGAGAACAGCCTTGTTTCGGGATCTGGAAGACCATTCTTCGTCCAAATTCGGAACCCTAAAACTATATATCTTGATGAGAGAAGACTCAACTTTCCTAGGTATGGGCTGTCTGTAAATATTGAGCAGTTTTTTGGGAAACTACCTGAGCAGCCAATTCAATTTATCACAAAGACAAGAATTGTTATAAGGGCTTCAAGACAAATGGGAGAAGAAGAATTCCTAAGAATAAAATCAATGGCTAATTCCAGAGTAGTCTTCAGAAATCAAAAGAAAAAATTAAAGTCATCAGAAAAGAGAATCTATTCTTTAGACATTGTAAATAAAAGTAAGGAAATATTTGAGCTTGATGTAGTCGCTGACGGTGGGCTAGCCATCAAGCAATTCGTCGAAGGACGAGAATGTATAAGTCCGAATATCTCTACAGCTGCTAATTTGCAATGTGAATGCTTACTATTTGATATTCTGGATGTGTGTATCAAAGGATACTAGTAACATTTTTCTTATACCGCACACAATCTTTCATGAGTAGGTATGCCTTTTGATCCTTTGATAAAAGTACGCCATGCAAAAGAACAAGGGATAATTCCATCTGAGATTTACAAAGTCATAGTAGATCGGTTTCAAATTGTAGAAATGGGAATTCAAAGGATAGAGAGGGCGTCAGGACTAAGGTACCCTTACTACTATATCGATCCAACTCTCATCATCGCTGCCCCATCCTCTTCCGCTGATATTCAATATGCCCAATTTGGTTTTCTATATGCACAGACCATTCCGGTGGTAAAAAAAAATAATGAAATTGACATAGTTATTCAAGTTACAGCACCATTAGTTGTATACGGCTTGCTTGGGACTATTCATGCCATTCTGGCCCATGAGTTCATGCATTATTTAGAACTACTGAGTAGGATAATTAAGATGGAGGTAGTTTCCGATGAGATTAGCGCAAGCTTATTTGAAAACAGGTACCTTGATTCGGGTCGCTTGATAGAGGCAAGATTTGTGTTCAGATCTGATAGCGTGTTACGGGATCATATTACTAGAAAATTTCCTGAGGGTTTCAAAGATACAAGACTGGAAGAGAAGACAATAAAATATTGGATGAATAAGGGACTCCCCTCAATCTCAGTGTCTCTAGATTCCAACGTAACCAAGATACCAGTTGAAGCTATGGCGAAGCTAAATGTAGATCAGGACGTAAGGGACAAGATCTTTGAATTCGAAAGTGCAGCTATCCATGAGCTTAAAAATAAGAAATAGCATCATGAATGAGAATTAGTTATACCATCCTATCAAAGGAAGAAACAAATGCCGTAGACAACTACCTTGATAAACTGGCTAAACATCGCAAAGTAATCGGGGCTTGTCTGTACGGATCTAAAATTGCAGGATATGGAAATGCAGATAGCGATATAGACTTAATTGTTGTTGTAAAAGATTACTCATATACGGTAAAGTATTCTTATTCCAGGACAAAAGAGGCCAAAATATCCGCACTCATAGTTGATTATAATGCCCTGCAAAAGGATGTAAAGAGAGGGTTATTAGGAGAATTTGTAGCAGGCAGATTCTTGCATAAATACAAGGCCCTAATTAATCAAGATCTATTTAAGTCAATGGAAATTTTGTATAAGAAACGTGTCATACTAGAGGAACTATCTGAGGTCATAAGAACCACGAATATTCTGTGCACGGAAATAAAATTTCCTCTGGAGTTCATTATCTTTTCAAAAATTAAGCGGAGGAGTATGGTATATCCAGCTGCATTATATAGCTATTACAAAATGTATACAGGCAGTCGCGCCGAAGAGAATTTAGCTTTTGCACAGGAAGGTTTCAAAAAAGCTCTTGAAGAAATAATTACCAATGATAAGGACTTATTAGTCCTGAACCAGACATCGTCAAAAACAGACGATTTCGTATTACAAATAGGTAAAAAGTGTTTGATTCAGAACAAACAAGGGGGAAGAAATACCACAAGTCTAAAGTTCTCAAAATTACATATGATCAGTTCATATTTTGTACACGCGTACGCTGGCAGAAAGGTTTTTCATTATACAATGAGAGAGGCAGAATCAAAAATAAAAAGGCACAAAAGTCAACCAATTACTCTGCCAGATTTTATGGCATCTCCTAGAGAAAAATATTGGAAACTAGATGAAGGTCGAGTTATCGCAGGGAGGAATAAGAAATGGTTGGACCAAATAGCAGAATCAGCTGGCATAACTCGGTATACAACAAGGAAAATTCGCCTGGGAGACATAAATAGTAGAACTATATGTTACACACTTCAAGATACCTCTATTTATGACCGTAGTATATCAATTGTCGCGAAAAGATTTGCAACATTAAAGGGAGTAAAATGGGCTGCGTTAAATTTCTGGTCTATGTCTACAGGTTTGCTTAAGAAGCGTTCCTATAAAGTAGATTCTTTAGAAAGACTTGGCACCGAGTATAAGGCACTCAGATACCTACGGAACGAACTGGGTCTGGACACACCTACTATATTGGGCGTTGACTTTGAGCGAAGAATACTAGTAACAAATTTTGTTAAAGGGCAAAGTCTGAACAAGATCATTCAGGATTCATTGAAAAAGAAATCAACAGCTGGAAAGGAAAATATTTTATGGATAAGGACAGCTGGAAGAAATATAGCCATGATTCATTCAGTCCACTGCTCTCTCGGAAATATAAAGCCGAACAACATTATTATTGACAATAGTGATGGCATCAATAGTAGGATATTTTTTACAGATTTGGAACAATTCAATTTTAGCAATGGTGAAGGCGATAGTGATCCGATTTGGGACATTATTCAATTTCTTTGTTGGAGCTTAAGAAGAACTAAGAATATTTCTGTTGCCAAGGAAATCATAAGAGAATTCTTTGCAGGATATTTTTCTTCCGACTGTCTGTCGACACGATTTATGAAAACTATGACGATGAAAGATTATCTCAGACAACAAATGTCTAGGAAATCTCTTCTTTACCTTGAACAACTCTATCCATTAATTTCAATAACTATTACGCAATCGATTCATAATGAAATTAACAGGTACGCAAAACGGGAATAGACAAGTAATGAGATAGTTACCTGCAGGTTTTCACATAATCAAGGTCACATTACGCAGAGCCCACAATATTAGTGACAAAATTACAGTAAGCTGCTACGTACTATTCTTGCCTTCGGATTTATTTCCGGATTTTGCTCCCGTCCTATGAAATTCAGTAAATCCGCATTTCCCACAGCTAAAACGGTCCTTATGTTCTGCCATGAAAACACCTCTCCCACATCTAGGACAGTCTCGTTTGGTACGAATAATCTTGTTCTCCTTTTCTACCTTGTAAAATTTGTATACTTGGACCTCACTTCTTTTAGAAGCACTTGTTTTTTTATCTGCCATTATTTCTTGCTCCTTCCACCCTTCGCTTCGGCAGCTGCTGTTTGCTTGGCCTTCAATTTTGTTGCCTTTTCTTCGTCAATAATTTTTTTTCTATCTTCTTTTGACATATTTCGTAACATCATGTATCTTGGCAGTTGTTGCCGCGCGTCTTCTAAAGAAGGGTATACATAAAAAGACGCATGTATATCGGTCCTTCCTGTTTCATATTTCATCAATATGGGTATTATTTGTTGTTGCGTGTTCAAATGAAAATGGCCCGCAACTAGTGAAGCAGCACTGGCCTTATTCAACTGGCCTTGAGTGTTTTTTATAATTACTTTAAGTTCTCTTCTGTTCAACAGGACGTTATTGCGATCCTGTACCGTCACAACTTCTTGTAAACTCAACTGCTAATGCATCCAGTTTTAGCTCTTATAAATTTTTACAGGAACCAAATTATCTTTGTTTCTATAGTACTTTGAGTCGTAATCATGATTATAAAATGATTAAATTGTTGGCGGGTCCGGTGGGCTTCGATCCCACGACAACTGGCTTCGGAGGCTTATGCTTTCTTATTCCTTGGTTGGATAAATCAGCACCCTGTCCTAGCTGGGCAACGGACCCCCTGCAAACATAATTACATGAGTTGAGCGTCATATATAATAGTAGACTTTATACATGTCATTTACAGACTCTTTGCCGAGTTTGGACTTGGCTATCATGATAAAGCGGTTGCTTGACAAATTCTTCCCGTTGTTAATATACACTTTATCCACGAAATTTGAGGGAATACGGACTTGGATATTGTCAGAGCCTTTGCCATAGACATTGATGGGACGCTAACGGAGAATGGAGGGGGAATGGTACACCTAAACGCGTTAGCTAGTTTAAGGTACTTAGAAAATATTGGCTGCAAAGTTATTTTTGTTACGGGCAGATCGTCAATTGAGGCGTATATATTATCTGTCTTTAGTGGAACGACAAATATTGCAGTTGGGGAAAATGGCGGTGCGGTAACTGTGGGACCACAACAACACTTAACTTTTGCAAGTAAGGAAAAATGCATGGAAGGTTATCAAATATTAAAAAAGAATATAGACGGTGTAAAGTTGAAAAATGCCTTCAATAGGATAACGGAAGTTGTTCTATGTAGGACATTCGATATTGAAAAAGGACAAAGGATTTTGGATGATAATAAACTCGATTTATGTCTCACAGACAGCAAGTACGCTTTTCATATTAACGAAAAAGGAATAGATAAGTCGGTAGGATTAAAGAAGGCATTAAGTATACTAGATATAGACCCTGCCAATGTAGTTGCGATAGGAGATAGCGAGACTGACATTCCAATGTTTAATATGTGCGGTTATAGTATCGCTTTAAACCATGCAGGAAAAAATGTTAAGGCTAGCGCAAAATATGTGGTCAATGGACATCAAGGAGAAGGTGCTGTAGAAGCGATTGAATTTATTGTATTTACCTTTCTGTCAGGTTCCGTGAACAGAATTGACGTTTAGACACCTGCTGAAGGTTGTACGGGAGCTAATTCTTTTCTCAGGCAAAAATCTTGGATACATTTCTGAAGAGAGAGAAGAGGATGAAGAAAACTTTGACATTTCAGATTCTCCGAGAAAGGAATTTGGTGACATTACATGCAATATTGCATTTAAACTTAGTAAGAGCGTTAAGAAACGTCCATATGAGATAGCCAGAGATATGGTTGAAAAAGAACTAAACCCACACATTAAAAATTATCAAAAGAACCGATCACAGATTTCAATGTTACCAGCATTAGACGTACTTGTTTCAGCCGAAGCCCATCCCGCAGGTTACATAAATTTCCGAGTAAATTATGCGGTTCTGGGTCGTATCATACTGAAAGAAATAGTTACAAATCCGAATTACGGTTCTTTTGATATAGGAAACGGCCAACATGTCATAGTTGAACATACAAGTGTTAATCCAAATAAAGCGTTACATGTGGGTCATCTGAGAAATGTGATACTTGGTGACACGATATATAGAATGCTGAAAGCAACCAATCATAAAACGACTGTCCTAAACTATGTCGATGACTCCGGTTCTCAAATAGCTGACATTGTTGTAGGCTTTATGTTTGCTGGATTTCCCCTAGAACCAAAAATAGACAGCAATACGGCAATCATGAAATTTGATCAGTACTGTGGTGACGAAGTCTACACAAAAATAAATAGAATGTACGATACCCATCCATTTCTTTCAGAGAAAAGAAAATATGTGCTCAAAGAAATAGAAGATCCAAAATCGGCTATTGCAAAATTTGCCGCAGATATTACCCTCAGGGTACTAGAGAATCAATTAAAAACCTGTTGGAGGGTGAAAGCACGTTATGACCTTTTGAACTTTGAATCTCATATAGTATCTTCTGGTTTATGGTCAAGCACGTTGGGAATGTTGAAGGATCGGGGACTTATGGTTCTAGAGAATAATGGAAAAAACAAGGGCTGCTGGATAGTTAGAACCAGAAATGGCGGGGATGTGGAGGAAGCTGATAAGGTGATACTTAGAAGTGATGGAACTTCGACCTACATAGCCAAAGATATCCCATACGCTGTATGGAAAACAGGTTTGGTTTCTGATCCATTCTCTTATCGCAAATTTGCGGAACAATGGGATGGCTCAATACTCTGGTCAAGTACTGCAAATGATTCAGATCAAAAGGGAAATACTTTTCCTGACTTTCAATCTCGGAACATGACCATAACCATTATTGATTCAAGACAATCTAGGCTTCAGAATATAGTATCATATATTCTGTCTTCGTTGAAACCAGAAGTCACCAATGATAAGACAACCGTTGAAAAGCGCAACAGCAATGATTACATTCACATGGGATATGAAGCCGTAACAATAACCGCACAGACAGCTCATATGCTTGGCTTGGATATTGGAGAGAGAGAGTTTATGCACATGTCAGGAAGAAGGGGAATTTACATAAATGCTGACTATATTCTTGATAGGCTTCACGAGAAGGCGTACGATGAAGCAAAGAAGCGAAATCCAACACTAAGCGAAAACATGCTAAATGAAATTGCAGAAAAAATTGCGATTGCATCAGTAAGATATTACATGGTTAAACACGACTTGAACAAGATAATCTCGTTCGATATAGTTGAATCTCTAAGCCTCGACGGTGATACTGGTCCGTATCTGCAATATTCTTACGCACGAGCCCAAAGAATACTTGAGAAGTCTGGGCAACAATATGACTCTAATGTAGAGGTCGATTTTGAGTTATTGAATGAAAACTCAGAGAAGGACCTGATCAAATTACTTTCAAAACTAGATCTTGTTTTGGAGGATTCTGTGGTGACACTTAATCCAAAAACCCTGGCTAGATATGCTCACGAACTCGCTACAACATTCAATTTTTATTACGAGAAAATCCCTATTTTGAAGGAGAAAAATAAGGGAACGATGCAGGCAAGACTTGTACTTGTTGATGCTTTTGGAATTGTGCTCAAAAATGTGTTCGATCTGCTCGGGATCGAATCATTACGTAGAATGTAACGCATGGGTAAACTCTGGCAGACCGAATGTAAACGCAAATCTAATGTTTAGTACTAGATTTCTAATCCAGACCGAGAGAAAGAGTTACTTAATGCTTAAATTAAGCGGAAGGAAGCCTGTTACAATACGGTGGGGTGGCAGAGCGGCCATGCGTTCGCCTGCAGAATGAAAAATACCATGCAACGAGCGAATTTATAGGGGTTCGAATCCCCTCCCCACCTTTGAACCCTCAGATCGAAAGAGAAAAAACGCAAGACAAAGGACGACGTCAACGAATAAACCAAAACAATTAGTACAAATACTCAACCAATTCACTAATGATAGATCCTACAAAATGAGGGACATCTACACCAGAGAAAAGAAACTAAAGACATGGACAGAGAGAATAAAAACTGAACTTGAAGAAAATGACAAGTTAGATGTTCTCCTTTTTGTAGAATATATGCTTGAGAGAGAAGAGAGTATTCTATGGATACTAAAATGCATAACCGTTTTAATTCAGATAAGAATATCTTCGAAGCAGATACTCCAATCTTAAATCAATCCATTGATAAACGAAAACTATATCGATTGTATTGATAGTGAAATAGATAAACGGGCCTACATCTACTTTCCAGTACTTGAGACAAGAAATAGTAAATCATTCCTTTCACCTGAAAGGAATAATGGCTCACAAGAAAGCAAAATCGTTATTACAGATTCTGCATCATATCCAAACAAACAATGCATAATCTCTAAAATTGAGGAGATTCTGTATTATTCCTCAGACAAGGACCTTTCGGTGGAAATAGTAAACCAGGAAGAAGTATTAACAATGGAGGATCTCTTGGATCAATACTATGGAAATCCGGAAGATTATTTTATTTTGAGCTGAACGATAGATCTTTACCTGTGCAATCGCGAATCTACTGGCAACTCCTTTTCAGAAGATAACTAAGACATCTGGAAAAATATATGTACAATGCACAATTTGGTAATAACTATCAAGAATGTAAATGCAACGATAGAGAAAATATAGGCCCTCTTTGTATTGAATTCAAGAATTATTCCTTTTACCGCAAAAGGAATAATTTATTAAAGTTGAAGTTAGCGGAGGCTGTTTAGACATCAAGGATGTTTGTAGCCTAACAGAGTGCATAAATGATCAATAGGATATTCAATTCCTTTCAGCTTAATTACAGAATTTAGTCAAAGGATTCAGGTCAGACCTTCTGATGTTACAACTACTTAAAAACAAAGACACTTTATCCTTAGCGTCAATTTGGTATACTGGAATCTCCAAGAGTATGTTGAAAGAAGGACTTATCGTAGCCTAAAAAGAGCATGGATTGGATTCAAAATAGCAAAAAAAGATGGTGATCATGACAAAATGAAGTACTATGCAGAAGGCATACAGAAGTTTGAGAGACAGCTACGTCTACCTGTTTCTACTTTCTCGGATATTATTAAGGAGAACAACCTAGACAGCACAATACAGAATAGAGAGGGTAGTGCCGCAACCAATGAGCTATAATTGGGGCCGTCGTCGTAACCGGCTACGAAAAGGGAAGAGGGGAATCACATCATCCCATGGCTACAGTCCAAGAGCAACATACCGTCCTATCTATAACAAACACAGAAGGAGAACTCCCGAGTGGGGAGCATTACATCGAGCGTGGGTAGGATATACGATCGCAAAAAGTCAAGATGACTATGAAAAAATGAGAAAATATGCTTTAGTTATTCGGAAATTCGAAAGAAGGCTAAATATAGCTATAAATGATTTTCCAGAAATTGGAATTTATGGGTTTGAGGAGGATTTTGAGAACAAAGAGGAAGATGATGACTCTAAGCTTGAAGTCTATGACACACGGATCCGCGAAAGGTTAGGGGAAACAAAGGAAAACGAGAATGAAGATGAGGATGAAGATGAGGACAAAGAAGACGAAGACGATGATACCTACCACCTAAGTCTATACAGAAGATAGCAGATAGGAGCAGGAAGCATCATTCCATTATAAGTGTCAAGAGGGAGCTGCAGAATAGAGGGTAGCAGAGAAAATTGATACAGAACAGATCTCTACTTCTGCTATGGTCCTATAGATAAGCCTAATAATTGAATTGACCTAGGCGACAGTTTAGCGTGTAGATATAGTACGCAAAATTTGCTTGTTCTCGGTTTTCCTGAAAAAGTGTTAAAAAGGGGTAGGCCATATGTGGTATTAGAAAGGAACGCTCTAGACAAGTTAGCAAGGAAACGTAGGAAACAAGGAAACATCCGACATTGGATAGTGGGGGCATATTTTGCTTTTAAAGAATGAATCTGTAAAATTAATAGGAAACAGTATGGTAATCAGTAAAGAGGAAAAAAGAAGAATAATAGACCTGCATTTCAATCAGGGCAAGACCATTAGAGAAGTATGTAGGATAATGGGTAAGTCTAGTCATGATATCACACCTGTTACAAAGGAGCATAGGATAGAACTAGCCCAAAATTATGCTTTAGCTAATGGACATCAGGATGACATCGTACAGCGTGAGCAAGACAGAATCATTCCGAACGTTAAGGCATACGAGCTGTTTGATGAAGGAAAAAGTCCTTTAGAAGTAACTGCCGAATTGAACCTTCCAGGACCGCAAGTACAGCAGTTCTATAGCGAGTATCTGAATATGAGGCGAATGCACAAGCTTGTCACAATATATCAGGAAACACAGAATAGTATGGGATATTTTCTCAAGTTGTTCAGGCTTGGAAAGGAAAAAGGTATTACCCCTGAGCAGGTGATGAACCTTATCCAAATGGCTGATAGCGTCTACAAGCTTCAAGGTAAGCTTCAACAGCTGCAAAGCGAAATACTAGATATCTCAAAAAAGAAATCTGCAGGCGAAGACCAGCTAGAGGATTTATACGATGAAATAGATGCTACACAAGAGAAATTAGATGTGGTAAATGAGACTTTCAACGTTAAATATGAAGAACTAAAGAAGGCATGTTCCCAAGCACAAAAGCTACAAGATTATGTCGAACAATTCAAAAATTGTCAAGACTATCAAGAACTTGAATCCACAGTCAGAGGAGTGGTTGAAAAGGCTATATTAGATAATAGTAAGCTGTTGCAAAATGCACTCTTCTCAGTACTGCTAACTTTGAGAAATGACCCAGATAAATACATTATTGTTGACAAGGTGGAATTAGCTCCTTTCACCACTAACACGATAATAAACTACAATTCGTTTTTAAGATCAAAACGAGGAGGACCATCACAGTTTGTCACCGAAAGGCTGTTAGAAAGGGCTGAGATACTACTTGTTAATCTTCAAAAAAATATGGTCGATAGTACTATAGCTACAGCTGCAGGACTAGAAGATGGAAGGTCACATGCCACAGCCTATCGAGCCCTACCGTATTAAAAGTCTCTGTCACAACTATCGGCTGAACAGGCCTAAAATAAAAGGCAATTGTGCGTCATGGCCGAGTCCTTTATCTCCTCACCTAGAGATATCTCAATCAAGAATTCTTCTTTTCTGTTTTTACTTCATCACTATCCACCAGGAGAAGGTCAATGAGAAGACCAGATATTTTGGGGATAATTTCTTAGAGATAAAATAAGGATAGGTAATTCCCCCTGGTAACCTAGCCTCATCAAGATAGGTTGTACACGCCAACATTTATCGGATACAACAAATATCAGTAGTGATCAGGTTCGAAGTACCATTGGCAGGGTTATCATCATATTCATAGGCTATCCTTTACAAGTTACAGATTCTGCACGTTGAACAAATGAGTCTCAAATAGTGTTTAACTTACTTATTTCATACTTCGCAAATGTATCTATTATTCTATTAACCTGAGCAGAATCATTTTTTGATAGCCTAGCTATTCTGACACATTCTCTAATATTCGTACTTTTCAAACTGTTATATACTCCATCAGCTATAAGAAGAGCAATATTTCTATCAACACCTTCTTCTCTATCCAGTACATTTACCGCAATTTCGACAAATTCCTCTTCCGTATATGGGTTGAAATGAATATCTCTAAATCTTGTAAGTAGCTGAGTTGACCGTTGCTGATTATGTTTAAGTTCTGATAATATACCTGACTCCATCAAATTAAGAAGACTTGTCTGGTCTATTTTATTCATTTTTTCAAGTTCGTCAATGATAAAGTAACGTGGTCTATGTTCAAATAAATAATCAAATATTCCTGATTTCGTAGAACTACTCCCGACAGCATAGTAAGATCTTTCAAGCTTTGTAAGCGAACGCATAAACAAGGATTTGGCGGACGCAGGAGGGCCACAGAGTAACAGATGAACTGGTCTCTCAGCATGTATAGCCATTTCGAAAAGATCCTTCACGTCTTTAAAACCATAAATATCATCAAAAAGTCCCTGCTCAATCCCAATATGAATTGGTTTGTTATTAGGAGGACGAATCTCAGACCCAGTTTTCTTCCATCTGCCGAACAATTTCATCATTTCTTATCCTCTTTTACACATGAGTACTACATTAGAGGAATTTTGAATTGTTCTACTACTTCTTGTAAGAAAAGAGTATTCCAATTCTATTTCCCCTCGCTTAGCAAGTTCTATTTTTAAAAAATAGCTGATTAGAAAGGCTACAAAGAAGCTTCTGTCTGTTGTGTCGACAGTCGATAATATGCTATCTATTTTCATGGCCATCTCCGTTGCTGTATATCCATATATATACATGGATATACTATCAATTATATATTCTTATCTATCTATAGGAATATATTGGTATAAAGAATGGCTATGAAGAAAATAATGTTAGCATTACCAGAAGAGATGCTCAAAGTCCTAGAGAGGGAGCGCAAGGAGCGATATTTGCAAACGATACCCGAGACCATTCGGGTGATATTGGGCGAGCATTTTAGAAAAAGCTAAGAAAGAAAATTTGGAAGGAAAAGATACCTTAGCATTTACAATATGCAAAGATGACACATTTAAATGGTTCCAAGACTACATTTTAAGAGGCGAGCAGCTTCAGAATATGCGTGTATACTTTGCTAGAAGCAGATCGGCAGCGGAATTTGACGAATTGAAAGGAAAACCAGTTAGTGATGACAAATCTGGAATTACAATAACCTAATGGGGAATGATGCAAAATTCATAAAATTCACTCA
>Ga0193741_1000443_pt1 | contig 12224 bp, 19 predicted proteins | sample L2s2metaG_FD_143059 | JGI IMG/M metagenome (GOLD analysis project Ga0193741, IMG submission 143059) | Soil microbial communities from a riparian zone of the East river system, Colorado, United States - L2s2 | ecosystem: Environmental > Terrestrial > Soil > Riparian zone | place: USA: East River...
ATTCAAACTCAGGGAAGCGCCGGACCATGGCGGGATTGGTCTGGTGCTTCGATCATTTTGCCCTGAAGGCGATTGACAGCGCGCCTAGCAATACTCCTCAGCATGTGATCGATAAAGCACAGGAGATTTACAAGCTAGGTCGAGCGATGATTACCGCCTACGCTAACCATTACCAAGGGGATAAGGACTGGAAAATAATAGGGGCAGAGATCCCCCTAGAAATCGAAATCACGGATCAACACGGTCGATCTGCCGGTATGTACCGCATGAAGTTGGATCTACTCGTAGAATCGCGTTCAACCGGCAAGGTGTGGATTGTCGAGCACAAGACAGCCAAGGCAATTCGCATAGAGCATTTAACCATTGACGGGCAGGCACGGCCGTACGGTGCCCTAGCTGAGCTTGCCATGACCCGTATGGGGATTCTGAAGCGTGGTCAGAAGGTCGAAGGAATCCTGTACAACTTCCTGAGGAAGGCCATGCCGGATGTACGGGAGACAAACGCAGAAGGCTTGGCACTGAACAAAAACGGCACTGTCTCAGCTCGACAGCCAACGCCGGTATTCAAACGCCACCCTGTGAAGCTCACCAGCAAAGCCAAACGTGTTGCGCTAGAACGTATCCGCCTTGACGTGGTCGAGATTATGACGACCCGCTTCATGCTTCACAAGGCGAAGAACAAAGAGCTTATAGCTGCCAGGCTGGCCAAAACCTCACACTGGTCATGCCCCAAGTTCTGTGAGTACTTCGCCATGTGCGAATTGGAAGAGCAGGGCGGAGATATTCGTCAACTGCGCCGAGGCATGTTCACGCGACGTGATCCGTACAATTACGAGACAACCGATGAGGTATTCGGTTTCGAGATGGGGTAAGCGATGAGCCGTATGGAATTTTACAAGGGATTGATTGGCTGGCTTGAAACCCTGAAGGCAGAGCGGCAGACCAAGGAAGATCCGTACATCAATGAGATTGAGCGCCAAGCGGGGATCACCTCGATAGACGAAATCTTGAACACCCTGAGGAACACCACGGCGACAGAGAACAGATTCCCTTGGGAGACTGGACGATGAATTTCGTCTGTGTCGAGTGTAGAGATCAGCAACACGAAAGCTGTCCAGGCGGTACACACTGCGATTGCCAGCATAGGACGACGAAATGAGCACAGCGGGAAAACGATCCTCACGCGTACAGACCGAGCGTACAGAGATGAGTCTTGGTGACTTCCAGGCTGAGATTTTCCGGCTGGATTCCACCTCTGAGTCAATCAATATGCTGCTGTTCGGTCGGAGCAACGCCGGTAAAACCGTCCTAGCGGGCACCACACCAGGCAAGAACTTTTGGTTGGTGGGTGAGCCTGGTTACAAGACTGCACCCCGTGTAGCTCGCGCTGAGGGGCATGGTAGGCGCATCGGTAGCACGTCCTCAGCACTGACCGCACTTGACTGGCTGAAGACCAAAAAGCGTTACGAGAAATATGATTTCGTCATCGTGGATGGTCTCACCTCCATGATTGACCGTTGGCGATTGGGTTATGCCGCTGAGGCTTTCGACATTGACCCCACCAAACGCCAGCACAGGAATTTGCCAGACCGACCGGATTACTTCAACGCTCAGAACTTCACCAAGCAATGGGTGGCTGAGCTTGTTGATATCCCCGTGAACGTTCTGGTTACCGCGCATGCTTGGCAGACTGACGCCATGGAGGTTGACAAGTTCATCTTCCCTGGCATCCAAGGAAAAGAGACAGAGGTAGCGCAAACAATCGTTGGCCTGATGGATGCTTGCGGCTATCTGGAAGCCAAAACCATTAAGAATAAACGAACTGGGAAGGTCAAGCACGTTCGTAGACTCCACTTCGGACAGCCGGACGATCCCGACGTACGTTACTTGGTGGGAGACAAATTCAACTGTCTCGGAAGGTATATCGACAACCCCACAATGCCCGATATCCTCTCTCGGATAGCGGAACCCATAGAATCAAACGAATAGGGAAAGGATCACACTGTGCCTACGGTGGATTGGGGACTCTCCAAAGGAGTCATTGACAACTACGATAGGGACTCAGGTTACAAGCCCTACACAGGCAAGCTCCCTGACAATGCTGTGTATCAATGGCAAATCACAAAGGTGGTGTATGTCGCTGGTGTTGAATCTAAGAACAAGAAACACAAGCCTTCAAAGAACCCTCAACTGCGCGTAAGCCTAGTGCTTGTCCCACGTGACAAGGCGGAGAAGAAATTCAAGGGTTACCGGCAGACAAAGTTCATGGTGATTGCCGACACCACACCATTCCAATACGTTCCCTTCCTTGACGCCATCGGCGTTACAGAGGCGGACTTCAAGCGCCGGACCAAGACGGATGAGGAAGGCAACGTCAAATCCATTGGCCCATGGCGGAACGATGGCAAGACCTTGATACTCGGTCAGCTCCAAGACAATCGAGGCGAGAATGCCGACAAGTACCCCAAGGAAGTTGGATGGGTTGGCGCTCTCGATGAAGAGCCTGAGACTGACGAAGATGAGGATGAAGACGAGTACGAAGAGGACGACGAAGATGAAGAGAACGATGAGGAAGAAGAGGACGAATACTGATGCCTAAATCCAAGTTTCACAAAGAGGGTGATTTGCCGGAAGAATTTCCGGAGGAAAAATCAGACACTGACTCACCTGACAATCAAGTGACCATCTACGATCGTGAGACAGGGGCATTAGAGACAGTGCCTGACAACCTTGAGGCCACTCAACCGATCGAGATCAACGCGATAAATGAGTTTGGCCTTGGGTTGCAAATGAACACCATTCGGCCAATCGCATTCCCCCAATTCACCACCAAGCAGCAGGCTTACCGGTTCGCGGCGTGGCTCGTATTCATGGCAGAAATGTTGCCGGATGAACCAATGGATCACACGTTCCTTGAAATTGCTGACGCAATAAAGAACACCTAGGCACAACGGGAAGCGTGCTGGCGATCACTTGGGGTGTCGCTTGGAGTGGGGCACGCACGTGAGGGGAAGTGGGTTACCCCCTCAGTAATCCGAAACCGAAGAGAGGCAAGGAAAATGGGAATTGCACTTTGGATAGCCGCATGGGTGGCCTTGTGGTTCTTTTACAAATTTTGTCTGAGCACGCTTCACCCCTATGAGGGTCGGCACCACTTGAACAATGTCAAGGAAGTTCCTCAGACGTACCACCCGAGCGATAACGCATGGACTCCAGTTCCGGTTAAAAACCGTGCCTGGTGGAATGCACGCATGACTAGGCTCCATAAAGCCAGCTATTTATTCGTGGCACTGCCGGAGCTTTGGAACTACTTGGAGGCCAAGGGACAGAACGAATACCAGCAATGGCTAGATTGGGTGGGCACCAACTATCGTTGGGAGAGCCTGCCTTTGAGTCTCTGGCCGGACTCATGGAAGATCCCCGAATCGATCAACCTGAGCAAGTGTGTAGCTGGAAGTGATTTACCACCAAGGGCTTTGAAGGTTGTCGAATCCTTGAAGCCATTCAAACAAACTATCGCAGCGAGGTTAGCGGCATGAAATTTGAGCAGGGTGAATGGGTACGTCTCCCTAGAGAGATGGGACACGCAGAGGGCACGATCGTAGGTCCAGTGACAACCAATGGCGTTCCCGTGCAACTGGGCAGCGAACAAGCCTGGTCTGTCTGGATTCCTCAGAAGGATAATGCCGTGGTGTGTGCTGAGTCATGGCTGATTCTCATTGAGCCACCTAAGGACTATCCCGACGCTCCTAAGTGGAATCCCTCCACTGAAGGGCATGAGATGGTGTCACGCCATAAGGAAGAAGTGGATTTGGTGCTCGCCTACATTCGAAAGATCGAATTTGGCCTTACTGAGCACGTTTGTTGGTGCCCCTGGAAACCGATGGAGGTTGAAGGCAGGAAGGGGAAGCTACGTACAGGGGAGCACCCTCAATGCCCCGTGCACACCAAGGAAGGGTTTGTGTTCGGATTTATCGACCACGTACGCCGGACGTTCAAAGGCACTCAGACCGGAGAATTCCTTGGTATAAACGCAAATCCTGATAAGTCTACAGTAGAGACACTGGATACCTGGCAAGCGGGAGCAAGGTTCCTGTGATGAATGTTCACGACGTGTACGACGAAATCAGGAAGGATAAACGATTTAATCATTTGCGTCCCGCTAAACTGGTACCGGGGGAGGGTTCTGAGCAAGTATCAACCGCGTTCATCATAGGTGGTGCCCCAAGCGCCGGAGACGTTGTCAACGGCAGACCGTTCACGGGAGACGATGGAAGCATTCTCCGCCAACTGATGGAGCTTGCAGACCTTCACAGCTATTTCAGTGATGGCAAGCAATACACTCCTAATTGCTGGCTTACGTGTGTCAGCAAATACCGTACTACCAAGCTGGATTGGGGAGGCATACAGACTTGGAGACCGTACCTAAGGCGTGAGTGGTTGTGGGTGAACACACCTAAAATCATCATTCCCGTTGGCGGTACGGCGTTCTCAGCCGTGATGGGTGAGCGTCGCCAGATCGAGCGCTCAGCAGGTTTTCCGTTCAAACGGCTGTCCCTGTACGGGTGGCTGTGGGTATGGCCGATGTTTCATCCTCAAGACGGAATGCGATTCCCGAAACTACGTCCTGTCATGGAAATGCATTGGTCTAAGCTAGGTGAGTGGCTTGATAACAATTAAGGATCACCTAGCCGGAGATAAAATCTTCTTCCATTTCGTTGAGACGAAAGAAGATGCTCAGCGCGCGTTGCGTTGGGCTAACCGGTTCATTGGTTCCCCCCTTGGGTTTGACACTGAATCCACTGGGCTCGACTGCTACCACCCATCTTGGAAGCTGCGAACATTCCAATTTGGCAATGACATCCGGAGCTTTGTCATCCCCGCGAAACGGCGTAGAACCATTACCGCCATATGGGATTTGGATATCGCATGGGTCGGCTACAACGGTCCGCACGATGTCCGGAGCGTTGATGAGTACCTAGGCTATGAGTCTAAAGTGGTTGTGAGGAATGAGGCTTACATCACGGCACACCACAACGAACCTAGGAAATCCACAGAAGGCGGAATAGACCTAGGACTGAAAGAACAGTGTATAGCTCATGTCGATCCCTCATCGGGGAAGTGGGAGCGTGCGCTTAAGCTGTCCTTCAAACAAATCGTTGTCCCCGTACCCGGTAGGTTCTACAAATCCGGACCACGCAAGGGACAGCCCTTTACGCGCAGGGCTTTGATGTCCGAAGGTTGGGCACTGCAAGACATCCGGCATCCCGCCTATATTGCTTACGCGGGGGCTGACCCCATCCTGACTTACCGCCTGTGGCAGCACAACCAGAACACCTACAGTAGAGCAAACGGTTTGTATGAAAGGGATCTACAGATTGATTTGATCTGTGACCGCCTGCAACGCCGAGGCATGCCGGTAGATAAACGCTATCTCACACGCTACCGTGCAGCGTTGAATAAGCGAGCAACCGAACTGAGGGATTATCTTGCAGCGCATATGAATTGCGCCAACATAAACTCTGGACCCCAAATAGCAAATACGTTGATCGAACTTGGCGCCAAGCTGACACACAAAACCCCAAAAGGCAAATGGCAGGTGGATAATACCGTGCTCGAAAGCCTGCTTGAGTCTGACAACCGCGACGTTAGGCGACTGGTGCGGTACATCCTCACGGCTAGAAGGCTCACCAAACGCGCTGAGGTCTATGCAGCGGGCATGCTGAGGGCAATGGATGCTGAGGGCAGGGTCCACCCTTCTATCAATTCTCTGGCCGCTAGAACGGGTCGGATGAGCGCGGGCATATTCCAGCAGCTACCCACAAAGGAGCAAGAGTGAAAATCGAAGACATGCACGATGCGATTCGCAATATCGTTATCAGCACTCTCTCTAGCGAGGATGAGAGAGGCGGACCCATGCAACGGCAATACCCGATGCCTGTTATCGAGTCCATGGCAGACAGTATTGCCGCACAGGTCATGGACACAGTAGAAGGGTCACTGAACTAATGGTTCTAGCCAGCAAAGAGAAGCGGCAAGCTCGAATCCTTATGGCCCATCTAAATATTGTCTACACTCACGCCTTGCGCTTGTTGAGGGAAGGCAAGTACACGGTTAGCGATAATGGAGAAATCACAGAGGTGAAGCAATGACACCAATGTTCAATCCGGCACTTGAGGCCATACTTTCGGCGCAACATATTCTGTACCAACGATTTCCGGGACGTGTCTACATATACATGAAGCGGATTACATGGCTCACGATGAAGAACAAGATGACAGCGCGCCAAGCATTCAGGCAGTTTGAAAACCTCATCAGCCAATTCTTTGGAATTGACGTGATGGTGGACGATGACTTGCCAGAGGGTGTGTGGGAGATCCGTTACAAGGGAACGGTTCTGGCAAGCGGGACGATCGAGATAGAGGTAGACAATGAACCATCACTATCACAGGAACCGGATGAGGGACGAACAGAGGCTGATAACCCTTAGAGCAATCACTAAAGCCGCTGTAGGAGAAACCTCAATTGGTCATCTTAATATGATGCACCCTAGGCAGCGTGCGATCAATGTACTTGGTTCCCTTACATGGTCACAACAAATTGAATACTACCTATACCACAGTTATAAACGTCATTACCTGAATTGAGGTTGTCGTGTGGTACATCGCAAGGGCTTTTTACGTAGCGGGGGTGTGGATAGCCGGATTCATATTAACGATTTTCGTCGGTTCCCTGATACTGCAATGGATTTGGGGGTAGGGCGTGCAGCTAGTTCTATGTGGCGTAACAGATTGGGATAACATCCGTGAGCAAGACGAAACTACATTCCTCGATTACTGCAACAAGATCTGGCACGACGGCAAGGTAATACACATTTGTTCAGACTACGGAAATCATGCAGGCGCAATGCACGCGTGTGAATGTGGTGAGATAGGGTGAAGCTTCTCTCCAGTGCAGCGGTTAGGCGTGCGGTTGTTGCTGCCGTTGGCTTTGTCATCATCACGGCTGACTATGACCAAATTGAATTGCGGGTAGCCGCTGCACTGGCTAACGAAACCACCCTAATCGAGGCTGCAAAGAAAGGGGAATCGCTACACAAGATTGCTGCTGTCAAGCTGTTTGGAGACAACTACACACCCGATCAATACCGCTACACCAAGAATGTCAACTTCGGTTGGCTGTACGGTGGTGGTCCGTTCACACTATCCGAGCAAGCTGGAATCCCTTATGAGACAGCAAAAGAAATCATCGATCAATACAGAGTTGAGTTCCCCGCACTCACCAAGTACAAGCGGGATCAACAGAACAAGCTCATCCGAAGTGCGCTAACCCCAAGTGAATTGAGGCTTTACAACTCGCTGCGTTCGCAAATGTTCGAATACCGGCAAGACACCTACTCAGGAAAAGCGGCTGTAGCTAAGATCCGTGGGCGCATAAATGATCTGCTTGCCTGGAAAACAGGCTATGTCACAACGGATTATGGTCGCAAGCTGCCGGTTGAGCTGAACAAGGCTTACCGCATCGTAAATTACGAAGTTCAGTCCACAGCAAGGGACATCATGGGAGACGGATTGATTGCGGTTATGGCTGACCCCGAGCTAGAGCCAACCGTGCTTCTTCCCATCCACGATGAAATCCTAGGCATGGCAGAGAAATCCAAGGCTGAGTACACGGCTCGCCGTTACGGTGAGGTCATGAGCACGACATTCCGGGGAGTGCCCATCACAGCTAGTGGCAAGGTGTACGGAAAGTCTTGGGGGCATGGATACATGAAGGCGGACAAATGAAATGGCGACATGTCTACGATGAGAAGGGGCAATATCATTATTGTTTAGATTGCGAGGAACCATGTAAGTCTGAGTGGCCTTGCAAATGCTGCTATATAGAATACTACCCCGATGAGAGTGAAGAGGAAAGGAAGGAAAGTGATTGAAGGAATATTGGCTGAGTGGTTTGCCAGCCAGACTGAGGAAGCACGCACGGCGTATTTCACCAATGGGGTAGCTCACGCCTCCATGGAGACTATGCGCGCACAGATGACCCATCTCTATGAAGCTCTCAAGGCGGAAGGGCTTCATGAGTACCACTGCCGGAGAGTCATTAACCGCATGCTTTACGGCACAGCGGAACCTCCTGGAATCAAAACGTTCGCCCAACGGCTGATAATGCTGCAACCCACGGCATTCACGATGTCCGGCCAACTGGTGAGCAATGGCGCTGCACAGGCTTTGATCGACGAACTGTCTAAAATAGAAGGTTACGATGAAAAACCCGTACAAGTTCAACAAGACTGAGCTTCATGTAATTTGGTTCGATCCCGGGGGCATCACCGGATGGGCTTATTCAGTCGTCAGCTCCAAAGCATTCAGCCATCCCCGAGAGAAGGTGCTCAAGAACCTCCTAGAATGGCGCACAGGCGAGTTTGAGGGTACGGAGCATGAGCAGGTGACCCAAGCCCTGGATTTAATCCGTAAAGGACTTTACAGCGGCAAGAACAACACCCTCACCGGTTTGTTTGAAGTAGGGACGGAGGATTTTGAGCTGACACAACTTATCGGCGGTAAGGAATTGCTCATCCCCGTCCGGTTGAATGCAGTACTTGATTACCAGATACACAACCTATTTGGACTGAAACTGTTCTACCAGAACAGATCCATGCGTACCGGGGTCACTCGCCCACGCATGAAGCTGTGGGGTCTTCCTCCTACCTCAGGCAAGGATGCTTTTGCAGCAGCACAACATAACCTCACCTACCTCAAGCGAGTAAAAATCAGGGCGGACGAAATTACGTGGAAGCAATATCAGCTCAAGGGGTTGAAATGAGTACCCCCATCTATGACGCACTGGTGGCTGAGCTTGGTGACCCTGTGGTTATCGGCTATGGATTCCTGAGATTGCTTGGGACACAACCGGAATCGAAAAAACGGCGAGGCAGGCACAAGAGATCTGAGCATATGGATGATGTGACGTAGGTCACATTTCTTGACATAAAATTTCGCTGCCTGGAAGTCTCGACCCTTGTAAACCTAAAAGCCCTTCCTTGAAAGGATAAACGATGCCTGAGGCGAAGACAGCTACACGTCCATCCCGTAAACGCGCTGAGGTTGGCGCCAAAGTGGCTGACAAGCCCAAGGCGACCAAGGCAAAGGCTACTGAGACGGTTGAGGAAACCGCCAACGAGCCTGAGCAGGCTGAGAATGTGCAGCGAATCCGCGTGGTGATGGAGCATGTTGGCGACACCAAGACTTACTCCAAGTGGCAGCCTCCAGCGTCGTCCGGCTGTGTCGGTACCTATTACGCTCCCCTCGGTACCACGTCCGTGAGGGTGCTTCTTGAAGGATCTGCTTCCTAAGCTTTACTGAGTGAGGGTGGAGAAAGGGGGTAGCCGTGCGAGTCCAACGGACGTGGCGTGCGGTCCGGCATGGCTACCCCCGATAACTAAATAGACTTCCTGAGGGTTGCGTTCTGTGGCGGAACAACCTGAAGGGAGACAAAGGGACTCCCTACGGATATCGGCGTTAGTCGTTGTGGGGAGTCCCCCTTTTGTACGGTTGTCGGCAAATAACAGCTAGGGCTATCATCGATCATCGTGCTAGATGGGGAAGTGAGGGATTTAAAAATGCCGATGCTTGAGGGGAAAGCCATAGGCGGGCCAAGGGATGGGGTAAAGCTTCAGTGCCCCGAGTCTTGGTCAGGAAGAATAATGAAGGATCAATATACGTCCTACCCCGGATGTTATAAATATGAATATCAATACACTGCTGAAGGTGTCAGTTGTGCTTGGGTGTGGATTCCCGATCCTCCAAAGGAAACTAAATCCCCGAAACGGGATCGACAAGCCTTTGCAGGGTACAAGTACAACTAGAAAAGCGAGACACCCCCCGGTGCCTACGCCGGAGGGTGCTCTAGGTACTCCACTGATTCGGAAAGGATGTCCACACTGTGTCGCGCCACGATAGCACGGGGGGCAAGTCTGAGCAAATGTCCCCCTTCCACATTGCAGCACAAGACTACTTATCCGCTGGGTACATGCCGTTTCCCTTGCCCTACGGTCAAAAATCCCCACCCCCTGAAGGGGTGACGGGTGGTATCGAACATGATTTCGAAAAACATGAAACCCTTGTAGCAGAATGGTTAACAGATCCTGAACCGCGCAACATCGGAATCGTGATCCCTGAGCGAATGATCATTCTCGATGTCGATGGGGCTGAAGCTGAAAAGCGTTTGCAGGACTACCTAGGCAAGGTCCCAACAACTTGGAGTACGTCAAGTGGAGAAGCTAATCGTTATCACCTGTGGTATCAGACACCAAATGATCGAACATGGCCGGGGAAAATTGTTGCAGGGGTTGACGTACTTCAGCCTCACCACCGTTATCTTGTCGCTCCACCTAGCTTGCATCCTTCGGGACGGCTGTACCGCTTTCTTAGCCCGCGTAAAAACCTTGCTTGGCACATCCCTACCCCCGATGAGCTAAACATCGTCAGTCCGTCTCTCCTACGGGTTACCAGGCGGGGCAAATTCGTTCCCTACGAACGGGCAGAGGTGGATACCCGGTTATGGTTGGCTGAGCATGGCCAGGGAACAATGTGCCCTGAACTGAGGCGGGTAGTTGTTCGGCACCAACGGTTGTTGAGAAAACATGCTGCCCTAGGGGGAATGCATGATGCCATGACCAACGGTGTGTGGGCAATTCTCGCTGAGATCTCCCACGGTCACGAGGGAGGGCACGAAGCGCTAAAGCGTTTGAAGGAAACCTTTTTCGACCAAGCTGACCAGACGGGAAGGCGCTCCGGTTATGAGACCAAGGCGGAATGGGGACGCGCTTGTGTTGGTGCTATTGAAAAAACTGCCATTGAACGCGTTAGACAGGGTGATCCCTGCACAGTGGAGGAAGCTGAACGCCACAAAGACCCTGACCGATTTTTCGACGGTAAGCATGGGATTAAAGCCATGTCCCTGCAAAGGTCCGTTGGACGTACTGGCAGGCTTGAGGTTGGTCCGGGGAAAATCATTTACAGACACACTGATGGGGTATGGGTACCTGACGGAGAATCCGAGATATATAGGCGAATCCAAAAGCTCTTGAAGGAACGCGCTCGGCCGGGGCATGCCTACATGGTGAAGACTTTCATAGAGCACAGAGAGCCTTTCTTGGAGGATGACAAGGAAGACTTACGGTACCTCAACCTTCCCAATGGGCTATTGGATTGGCGCACAGGGAGAATGGAGCCACATAATGCCAACATTGTCTCTACAGTCCGCATTCCAATTCCTTATGAACCAAACGCCGAGTGTCCCACCATCTTGGGCTGGCTTGAAGAGGTATTCCCAAGGGATGCAATTGAGTTCGCTATCGAAGTTTTGGGGTATATGCTCTACAACGATAATCCCTTGCACAAAGCCATACTGCTCTATGGAACTGGCCGAAATGGAAAATCCACCTTCCTCAAGCTCGCTACAATGCTTGCCGGACATAACAATGTCTCTGCTGTTACACCCCAAGCCATCGACGATAATAGATTTGCCGCTGCCCAGATACATGGAAAACTGGCAAACCTCGCTGGGGATGTTGACCCCCGAATCTTCAAGTCCACAGAGCGATTCAAGCAGCTTACAGGCGGAGATTGGATGCTGGTGGAGCATAAGAATCGAGACCCTTTTCTCTTCAAATGTCGAGCCCTGATGATTGCTGCATTCAACGCCATGCCCCGTACGGCTGACACTACTGATGCTTTCTTCGCTCGCTGGCTTGTGCTGCCGTTCCCCAATTCCTTCCGTAGTAACCCTGACATCCACCTCATAAACAGGCTTGTCCCCGAGCTACCAGGGTTGCTGAGGATGTGCGCTGAGCGCCTTAAAATAGTGCTAGAGCGTGGTTCCTTCCTCCTGCCCAAGTCAGTAGAGGAAGCCACAGCTAAATTCAGGGCAGAGGCGGACCCGTTGCGAGCCTTCATAGCTGAGAGAATTGAATGGACTGGTAGCGCAGAATTCATATCCCGCAACGATATTTACGCTGAGTATGCAATGTGGGCAGCCACCAATGGATTCTCTGCGATGTCATCAATTCGATTCTATGAGCAGTTGGCACATACACTTCCCCAATGCATCCCCCGTCCTATATCCGCGACCACCCGACACGGATACCAAGGGTGGAGGTCTGTAAGGATTCGTAAATGATTCTGCCTCGCCAAGGATGGCGCTCGGTTCGAATTAGAAAGCCG
>Ga0193741_1000444_pt1 | contig 12183 bp, 15 predicted proteins | sample L2s2metaG_FD_143059 | JGI IMG/M metagenome (GOLD analysis project Ga0193741, IMG submission 143059) | Soil microbial communities from a riparian zone of the East river system, Colorado, United States - L2s2 | ecosystem: Environmental > Terrestrial > Soil > Riparian zone | place: USA: East River...
CCGATCAGGCAACGGCCGGAGAGATCCTCACGAGCCACGAGACCGTCGAGCGCGTGAATGGCGGTGAGGTGTCGTTCGAGCAGGTGCGCTCCGTTGAGCTGCAGGGCGTCGAGAGGCCCATGACCCCTCTACCGAGTGGTGGGGCGGGCATGATCATCGGATGCGCCGGCTGTATTCGCAGCCACCGCGGGCCGCCCACGGGCCAGGAACCAGACGGGAAGGAAGAGACACAACCCGTTCCTGGCGAGCAGTGACCAGAATGTGACCAGAATGTGACCAAAGCCCAGATCATCAGCCTCGTCGAGATCGCCGAGCTCCTCGGCGTGACCAAGTAACGAGCCCACCAGCTCGCCGACGAGCGGGGGTTCCCAGCGCGCCGGTCGAACGAGACGGCCGAGGCCGGCTTTGGGATCGGCGCGAGGTCAAGGCTGGGGCGAAGACCTGGCGCTCTGAGAAGCCCTGGCGCTAGCCGAGGAACTTGAGCCGCACCCGACCGACATCAAGCGCGTCCAGCTGCTGGTCGATACTCGGATGGTGGACAACCAAGACGATGTTGACGAGTTCGAGTTCGAGTTCGAGGACGAGTTCGAGGACGAGGACTACCTGAGCCTCAAAGATCGCGTACGTCGTGGCCCGCTACTCGGAGCCCTCCTCGTGACTACGCTCGTCGCGGGTGCCATCTGGGTTGTTCTCAACGCCATCGTCGACGTTCGCTTCGCGAAGGGCTTCACCGACTTCGTCGCGTCGGAGATGGAGAGTGAGTTGTGGATATGGGCTCAGGCTGTGAGGGAGATCGCGTACTCCGTCTTTCTCGTTGCCCTCGGTTCCTACGTCGTGCTATGGCTCGCCCTCCGCGAGGACTCCAGCTGAGGATCGACAGCTGGGCGTCTTCTCTCCAGAGAACGTCGAGGAGTCGGAGGGTCGGGCTGTAACACTCTGTGGTGCGCCAGTGTTCGTGGAATGTATATGGAGGTCCGGTTGGTTCCGGCTACGAGCGTTCGGTGAGCGCTAGCGCTGCCAGGGACAAGACAGCATCGCCCGAGATCCACGCGACCAGGAAGGGAGGCTCCATCGGGATTGGGCCGAGCGCCGCGAGGACGAACATCAGCAAGTTGAAAGCCACCAGCGCAGCGGCGGCGACTACCCCTCGACCGTTTCGCAGGACGACCAATCTACTCGTCGCCATCATCGCATGAATCGCTGGCCGCGGTGAGGTCGCGTCTTCGGCTCGTGGACCCTCATTTCCAACCTGGCACGCGCCCCGCTTGCTCGACCCACTTGTGCATCTCCGGTCCCTGCGCCTCCTCCAGGGTCTTCACCTTGATGTAGCGGCTCCGGTCGGTGGTCCCAAGCGGCGGCGATGGGTCGAAGTCCGCGCCGCCGAAGAAGACGACATTCGCGGAGACGTCGTAGGCGACCATCTCGATGATCCACCCGAGTTCTGGCAACCCGTAGTACGCCTTCTTCCACTTGACGGCATATTGAAGCCCAGGGATCGTCTCGCAGATCAATTCGTCCAGCCGTTTGACGACGGGATGCAGATCCGGCATCACGCGCCGGATCCAATCCTCGATCTCGGCGTGGCTGTCCGTCGGCACGGGCGGCTCTTTGGTCGTGATTGGCTTGCGTGCCTTCTTCCCCATCGCGCCTTCTCCCTCCGCTGAACTCCTCTTGCCATCACGTCCTCTCGACTGTGACCGGAGTGTGACCCACTGCCGAGGAGCATCGAGCCCACCTCGACGAAGCGCAGCTCTCGGGGGGCGGGTCATTTGCGCTCCTCCTGATCGCGTCTCGAGGGGCTTCGCTCGGCAGCCTGGACCGCCGCGTCTCCGCTCATTGTTCCGTCTGCCACCGAACCGCCGACAGGGGGTGCATGCCTGAAAGGCCCTTGAGCTCGACGTCGGTGGGATCGGTGAACGAGAACAGCCCGGAGCGTTCCGTGAGCTCTCGGACGAGTCGCGAGACCAGGATCTCGCCTCCCCGTGCCTCCGCCGCGATCCGCGCGGCGAGGACCACGTCTTTCCCGAAGAAGTCGTCCTCCTCGCGGATGGGCTCGCCCGTGTGGAGCCCGATCCGCACGCGGAGCCGATGCCCATCTGAGAGAGGTTGAACGAGCGCCCGCTGGATCTCGATCGCGCAGCCCAGGGCGTCCTCGGCGGACGCGAACGCCAGCATGAACCCGTCACCCTGGGACTTCACCTCGATGCCCGAATGGGCGACGACCTGATCTCTGACGATCGCGTTGTGGGCGCGGAGCACCGGGATCCACTCGGCGTCGCCGAGCGCCTCGGTGAGCTGCGTCGATCCCTCGATGTCGGTGAACAGGACGGTCACGGTGCCGTCGGCGGAGACCGCTCGGGACAGGTCGGGCCGGGACCGCCCAACGTCGGCGGCGATCCGGCCGACCAAGTCGAGCTCCCGGAACCCCTGGACGGCCGGGCCCTGCTCGAATTCGTCGAGATCGAACAGCTGGCGAACCTCGATCTCTCCGTCCTCGTCCTCGAGCGCGGTCTTCGCGTAGCGGAGCGACCACTCCATCGCCTCCTCGCGCGACACCACGTTGATCAGCGTGTAGCCGGCGATCAGGTGATCGTCGCGGAACGGTCCCTCGATCACCTCGCGGGATCCGTCGGTCCGCTGCAGCACCCGCCACGCCTTCGATGTGGGATGGAACCCCATGGCGTCGATCAGGACGCCGGCCTCGTCGATCGCCTGATGGAACGCGAGCTGCTCGGCGATCTGCTGCTCCATCGGCATCGCGCCGGCCTCGGACGCCGGCGAGGCCCGGACGAGGATCATGAACCGCATCGGTGGCTACGTGGCCCGCAGGGTCCGGTATTGCGCTCGATCAGCCAAGCTTCCTCCTGAAGGGAAGGCGTGTACGACCCTACGACAGTTCGCTCGGTCAGGGCCGTGTCGGTGTGCGCCTGAACATCCCTTGCCAGGCTCGATCGATGCTGCGACCGAAGGCGCTGCGGACGGGTGACCTCGTCGCGGTCGTGGCGGAGCCTCGAACATGGGTGCCGGCGCAACGGCGTCCGATCACAGATCGGCTCTTCGAGATCGAGTTCCTCGACCCCGGCGCGGCTGTGTACGCCTTTACGTTCGGCTGATGAGCTAGCGATGGACGAAAGATCCTGGGACGAGAACGACGGCGAAGAACTCGAATGAGGCCCTCCGCTCCGCTCTTGGCGTTGTGGCACAGGCTTCTTAGCGCGACGGAGCAGATCACGAACGCTGCGATTATGCGCGTGAGGGTCCCGATGGCACGATTACGGTGTGTGGCATCGTGAGTGACGTCGTCCAGGTTGATGGACATCGCAACGAAGACCAGTCCCGTGAGGACGGCGGCCGCGCCCCCACTAGTACCAGGTGCAAGCGTGGGCGAAGCGCTCGTGGCGCGAGAAGCCCTGGCGCTAGCCCAGGAACTCCACGAGGTCGGCGTGGCCGGCGTTCATCAGCGACTGCATGATCGCCGTGTCCTCCGCCGACGGTTCGGCGTCGATCTCGTACAGCGACCCGAGAGCCACTAGTTCGTCCGGTTGGTGCCAGCCACGCTCCGATCGGCGTTGCTCGTGCGAGCCGATGAAGTCGAGTTCCTCACGGGACAGCGGCGTCCCGGCCGCGAAACGGTCCTTCAGTTCGGCGTAGCACCAGCGGAACCCGAACGCCGGGAGCAGGTACTTGGCGCTGTCATGAGTCACGCCGGCGATTGTATGACGGCGTCAACAGCCTCCGAACGACCGCCGAAGCCTAGCCGCCGGGCTCGTAGGCCGAGCTTGACGCAGGTCCACTGGACGGCGGCGTCCTTCGCGGCTCTCGAACCCCAGCGCCTCCTCCGTTCGGAGGATCGCCGCGCATCTTCTTGATGGTGTACATGGGGTAGGCGCGTTCCGGGGCGGGCCTGACGCGGGACCGACTGAGTCCCCGACCCCCTTCGTATTAGTCTCCTCGCGTGGAGCGGGTAGGCGGGCAGCGCAACCTCGTCCTGATATTGGCGAGGAGCTTCGCCGCGCAACTCGCGACGGCCGTGTTCCTGGTCGACACGGAGGGCACCGTCATCTACTTCAATGAGGCGGCCGAGCGCCTGCTCGGGCAACGATTCATCGAGGGGGCCGGGATGGCGGCCGAGGAGTGGTCGACGAGGTACCGGCCCCGGGACTCCGAGGGCCACACCGTCCCACTCGAGTCTCTGCCCTTAGGTGTCACGATGCTGAAGCGCGAGTCGGCCCACGGGATCCTCACGATCTTGGGGGCCGACGGGGTGGACCGGCGGATCGAGGTTGCGGCCTTCCCGCTGCTCGCCCGCACGGAGGACTTCGTGGGCGCCATCGCGCTGTTCTGGGAGCGGCCGGAGGACCGGTAGGTGTGGGGGAGGATCTGGGGCAACCCGCGGGTCCAATCCCGTCCATGTGCGGTGCTAAGCGTCCGATCCCGTGGACCTGCAGCTACTCGAGCGCCGGCCACGTCAGCGTCTCGATGCGCTTGGCCCCGCCCCCGCGCCGAACTGCTCCACGTCCTGATGCTCCCCGACGCGCTTCATAGGGAGTCATTGCCGGCGCTGATCGCGAAGGCAATGAACCCGACGATTGGGCCGAGGACCGAGACGAGGATGAAGCCGATTCCGAGCACCAACCCTATGCTGGCCGGTACCCGTCCCGGCGCTCCCATTTTCGCGAGCCTCCGCCCCTCGACGCCCAACCGACATGCGCAGATGGCCGCGACCAGGGAGATGAGGTACAGCATCACGGCCCACGCAGCCAGCTCCACGTCGTTGAGGGACGCCCAGAGTCCGATCGCGAACGCCGGGGGCAGGAGGAACGAAGTTATCCCGAGGACGAGTGCGTCCCTCGCCGGGCGGTTCGACAGGTCTGTACCCATCGCCGCAGAAGGCGGGCCTTGTGGCCCAGCAGACTCATCGGAGACCTCGTCCATGGCTCGCATTATGAACACGATGCCCGTCCGGTCCAGGTCCGCACACGTTCACATCAGCAACGAACGAGAGCTTCACCGACTGTCGAGCCGCAGGCTCGGCTCCTCGCTTCGACGCCCTCGGTCCCGCTCCCCGCGCCGAGCTGAGGCCTTCAGCTGGGGGGATGATCGGTCGAAGACAGTGACTGGGAAAGGATAGATCAGTGCCCAGGAGAGACGCTCGGCTAGCAGTTGCGGCAGTGTTCGCCGTCTTGCTCGCTGCGTGCGGCCGGGACCCCGTCGGGAAGTTCGACAACCAGGTCGAGGCTTGCGAGAGCGCGGCGCCGGGCACGTTGGCTGTGGGGTCGTTGACGGCGCCGGAAGCAGGCGTGATCTATTGCGCTGCGCACGACGACATGGACCGCATCACCTCAGGCGAGGTGCCGGTCGAAGACGTCGCGCAGGCCGTCGTCAAGCTCGGCGCGAACGGCAAGTGGTACGTGGCCAGCAGTTAAGCGCGCGGCGGCCAACGCCGATCTCGATTCGTCGGACCCGACCACCTTCAGAGGCCGGACTGGCCAGTCCGGATCCTTGCCGTAGCAGCTGGTCGAATGGTCCGAAAGCCGGACGCCGGTCGTCGATGGAACCAGCTACCGAGGGTTCCTCAGGCACAAGTCTCAACCGTGGAATGAGTGTGGAGTACCGGTCGGAGTCCGCGTTCAGCCGAGCATTCAAGGAGCGATGCGGCGAAGCGCCGACGGCGCTCCGGCGTCGCTGTTCTCCGCGGACGGACGGAGCCGTCGGAACTGCCCAGCGGTGAGCCCCACCCGACGCCTGAAGATTCGGCGGAAATATCGGACATCGCCGAACCCGACCACCGCCGCGACGCGGTCAGACGCCAGCTCGGTCGACCGGAACAGCGCGAGTGCCCGGTCGATGCGCAGTCGATGGATGTGCTCCGTGAGCGTCTCGCCGAACGACGCTCGGAAGACGCGTCCCAGGTAGTCGGGACTGCAGGCCAGCGCGTCGGCGATGCGGGCCGTGCTCAGGTCTGAGTCGCTCAGATGTTCGGCGACGAAGGTCGAAGCCCGCCCGGCGAGCGTCGGTGCGGCCTCGTCGCGCGCATCGGCCATCGACGGGAGCCGCATCTCCGCCAAGAGGAGCTGTACGTAGCTCCGAGCGATCGCCGGCGACAGGATCCCGCGCTGCTGGTCCTCAAGGAGATGTTCGAAGTGGGCGCGCACCCGGCCGGGTCGGGCCACGGTGCCGGTCCGGCGCTCCGATGCGATCGCGGCGTCGTCGTCGGCGCCTGCGTCCGTGGGGGCGTCGCCGAAGCAGACCCAGTAGAACCAGGTCTCGCGGTTCAGGTCGTCCGAGCCAAAGTGCCGCCGGCCCGCCCGGAGGAAAACCCACTCGTCCCGGCAGACCTCGAATCGCTGGTCGTCCTCCGCAATGGGCAACATCCCCGCCTGCACCACGATGAGCTCGTGCACGGGGAGGACGCGGGCGGCGTGTCGCCGCATCAGTCCCGGCCGGTGCACGCCGACCTCCACCACCGCCGGTGAGAGGCCGCGACGCGCTGCGGTCATGAGGACGGAATCGTACCCCTCGAGGTCGGAGCCGGCCCTCGCTACAGGTCGCGAGGCCACCTAGCCTCGAGACCAGGTCGGAATCGGATGAGGGGAGTGAGGGATGCTGACCGACGAGCAGATCGATCGGTTCCATCGCGACGGCCTGCTGGTGATCCGCAGCGTGTTCGACCGGGACGAGGTTCGGGCGCTGCAGCGGGCTGCCGACGAGGTGACGGCGGAGGCGGTCGCCGGCCGGGGGACGGGCCACGGCTACCGGGAAGTCGATGGCCGCCGCCAGTACTACCGCACCGACGGGGTCCTGTGGGACCGGGACGCCGCGTTCCGTATGGCGACGGTGAACCCACGGCTCCTCTCGGCGGTGGGCCAGTGCCTGGGTCACCCGTTCATGCCGATCAACGACTCGCTCGTCGTGAAGCTGGCCCGCTCTGGCGTGGCGATCCGCTGGCACCAGGATCCGCCCTACGAGGGATCGGACGGGCTGCCGAACACGTTCGGGATTCCCAACTTCGACTGCGACATCTACCTCGACGAGGCGACGGTCGAGAACGGTTGCCTGTACGGGCTCACGGGCTACCACCTGGCGGGTCACGTTGAGGTGGAGCGGTTCGAGGAGGAGGAGCTGTTCGGCCGCCCCGACGCGGTCGCGCTGTCCATGCACGCGGGCGACGTGCTGCTGCATTCGATCAGCGCGCCCCACGGGTCGAGGGCGAACGATTCGGGGACGCTTCGCCGGATCTTCTACGTGCACTTCATGGCGCGCGAAACGCTCGAGGCGCTGCATCCGGACTGGATAGGGACCAAGCCCGGCTTCGGCGAACAGGACGTCGGCCGAGTCCGATCCATGATCCAGGAGCGCGCCCGCGCCGGCCTCGCCGAGCCTGGGACCGAGAAGGTGGAACTCACCCTGGAGGGCTTCGTGTTCACCGGCGACCCGGCCACGCAGCCCCGACGCTGGGAGAGCCTCATCGCGAGCATGACGTCGGAGCAGCGGCGGCGAGCGAAGACGCTGACCTGACAGGGGACAGCGCGGTTACGGGTGTTACGCTCGACTTCCCAGGGATCAAAGGAGAGGCGAATGGAGCCGGAGAGGATCCCACTCGAACCCTGCTGCCCCGACTGTCCACTCGATTAGCGGCGCAGCAGGCCAAAAACGATCTGATCGGAACTCTTGATTTGACCCGCTCAATCGACGGGAGTCCTTCGGGCCTCGGGGCGGGTCTCGAAGGTGGGCGGCTGGACGTCACCGAGGCGGGGGAAGGATCGGCGGAGGCGCCGGCACTGCTCATCCTCCGATCGTGCGTTGAGTCGGCGTACATGGGAGGGCAACCACGATCGATCGCCTTGGGGCGCAGTTCGTAGTGCCAGGACTCGTTGCCGTAGATCTGGCACAGCCCGTACCCGGCGCCGTGTTCGGACAGCCACGCCGTGGCATCGAAGGGCCCGATGTCGACTGCGTCCCCGGACACGTGAGCGGACGTGTCCACGGTGGCGACCCATCGTGCAGCGTCCTCTTCAGACCCGTATTCAGAGACCGCCTCGCGAAAGAGCCGATCCTGGTAGTCCGGGGAGCGCCATCCGCTGTTGACGTAGAACTGGACGCCGTCGTCGGCGGCGTCCGTCGCCGCTTCGCGCAGGGCCTGGAGCAGATCGGGGTCGAGGTTGGCGACGCCGGGATACCGGTCATCGAACACGGTCACGCCGTCGGGGAGGGTACCGTCGTCCTCGGTAACGACTCCGTCAGTCTGGGTCGTCGTACCCCCGTGGTCGACGCGCTGGACTTCGCTGACCAAGGGCGCGGATGCCGACCCCGACTGAAAGGCGAGGGTGCCGATGACCGCAGCGGTGACGACGCCCAGGCCGACGGCGGTGGTCCTGCGGATCCTGCGGGTCTTCGTTCGTGCTGCTGTGGTTCGTCTCATGCTGCCAGTCAAGGCAGTGGGGTGTTGTCAGCACGTATGTGGTTTTCGATATGGCGACGATATGCTCCAACTCGTAGCATCAAGACGCATGCGTGTGTTGGTCGTCGAGGACGAGCCCTACATGGCAGAGGCCATCCGCGACGGGCTCCGGCTGGAAGCGATCGCGGCTGACATCGCCGGTGACGGTGACACCGCTCTGGAGCTGTTGAGCACCAACACCTACGAGATCGCCGTCCTCGACCGCGACATCCCCGGGCCCTCCGGTGACGAGATCGCCGAGAGCATCGTCGCCTCCGGCAGCGGCATGCCGATCCTGATGCTCACCGCTGCCGACCGGCTCGACGACAAGGCCTCCGGGTTCGGGCTCGGCGCCGACGACTATCTGACCAAGCCGTTCGAACTGCGAGAGCTCGTGCTCAGGCTCAGAGCACTTGACCGCAGGCGCGCTCACACCAGGCCACCCGTGCGAGAGATCGGAGGTCTGCGGCTGGATCCGTTCCGCCGCGAGGTCTACCGGGACGGCCGATACGTCGCGCTGACCCGGAAGCAGTTCGCCGTCCTCGAAGTCCTCGTCGCTGCCGAGGGCGGAGTCGTCAGCGCCGAAGAGCTGCTGGAACGGGCGTGGGATGGGAACGCAGACCCGTTCACCAACGCCGTGCGCATCACGGTCTCGGCACTGCGCAAACGGCTCGGCGAACCCTGGCTGATAGCCACCGTGGCCGGCGTCGGGTACCGCATCGACTCTCCACCAGACACCGGGGCGTGAGGAAGGCGAGCGTGGCTAGGGCCCGTGGCTTGAGCGTTCGCCTCAAGCTCACCCTCAGCTACGCCGGATTCCTCATGCTCGCAGGTGCCTTGCTGCTCGCCCTTTGGGTGGTCCTCCTGCATTACTTCCCCGACGCTCCGATCATCAGAGACACGAGATCTGGCATCGGCGGCGCGTTCCTGCCAGGCCGCTCTGGCACCCAGCGAGCCTTCGGCCAGACGGCAGTCGCAGTGCTGGCGTTCCTGCTGGTGTTCGGTCTGCTGGGAGGATGGATCCTCGCCGGCCGAATGCTCGCCCCCCTGGCCCGAATCACGCGCGCCACACGCTTGGCCGCGACCGGATCGCTCTCCCACCGGATCGAGTTGGAAGGCCGTAACGACGAGTTCCGAGAGCTCGCCGACGTCTTCGACACGATGCTCGCCCGGCTCGACGCACAGCTCGTCGAACAACAACGGTTCGCCGCCAACGCGTCCCACGAACTGCGCACCCCCCTCGCTATCACCCAGACCCTTCTCGACGTCGTGCGCAACGATCCGGCCCGAGGGACGGACGTGGTGATCGAACGTCTCCATGCGGTCAATGCCCGAGCGATCCGCCTCACCGAATCGTTGCTCCTGCTCAGTCGCACCGAGCAACGATCCCTCATCCGAGAACCCGTCGATTTGTCACTGATCGCGGAGGAAGCCACCGAAACGCTCCTCCCCCTCGCAGAGAAGCACGGCGTCGCCATCGAGACCTCTGGGGACAGCACCCCAACCATCGGCTCACACGCTCTCTTGCTGCAGATGACCATGAACCTCCTGCACAACGCAATCGTCCACAACCTCCCCGAACACGGCACCGCGCAGGTCAACACCGCCATCCGTCCCGAGTCCGTCATGCTCACCGTCGAGAACACCGGCGACAAGCTCTCGCCACAGCTGGTCTCGACACTCACCGAACCGTTCCGGCGCGGCACCGAACGCGTACGCAGTGACCAGGCGGGTGTCGGCCTCGGCCTGGCAATCGTCAAGAGCATCACGCAGGCACACGACGGGACACTTACCATCGTTCCCCGCTCCGACGGCGGGATCTGCGTCACGGTGCGGCTACCTGCCGGGGTCCGTAACCCAAACGGCGTTTCCGGCGTTGTTGGCAGCTCTGCTCGTTCATAGACGGGAGACGCCGGCTTGCTGATCTTCAGATGCCGTCACTGAGTGTGGCGGGCCGCCGGTGGGCGGGCGCGTCCTGCGGTCTTGGGCTGACGGCCAGGTTGTTGCGGAGCGACAGTGGCAGAGGCCACGGTGTCAGGCAGCATGGGGATCTTTGGTCTTGACCCGGTTCGGTGGACACCCTGGTCTACCGGGGCTGCGACCTGCTGGAGTTCGTCGGCGACCGGATCCGGTTGAAGGATGAGCACCGCAAGTGTTGGGGATCACGAAGAGCGCAGAGAGCTGATCACGAACGGTGCAGAGCCCACTGGGGCCACCTAATCCTCGCGTCATTCGGATGGTCGGTGTGTCTCCACCCCGGGCAGGTGACACGGCTCTTGAACGCCTATGAAAGGCCTCGGACGAGGGGTAATGCGAACTGACGCGCACGGTCCGGCATCGCCCGAGCCAAGGCGCTGACGCAGAGTCGGGTCTGCCGCGGGATATTCACGGGATCAGTCGGGGTGGAGACACCCGGTTCCTGGCGAACGTCGTCTCGAACTTGGCCCGTGACCTGCAGGTTTGCGTGGGTAGTCCCAACGGGGTTCGAACCCGTGTCTCCACCTTGAGAGGTTGAGCCGGGCCGATTCCGTGACCTGCGGCGAACGTTGGAAAGCGCCGCTGACCGTTGGATTCCGTTCCTGGTCGATTCTCGTCGCTACCCCTCGATTTTCGATGTCGTGCGGGATAGATGCGGGATCAAAGGGGTGGCCGAGGCTACAACCACCCCACGCGAAGGCGGCGACGGCAAGGAAGGCCAGCGTCGTCAAGGCTGGAGGGGCGATCTCGACGTGGACAGCACCCGGTTCACCCGGCGGGGCAGCAGTCCAGAGCCGACACGCGGGGCAGAATCCGCGCCGCCTGGTTGGTCTGATCAGCCTGACGGCCGAGAGCGCCTGGCTGAGTGACATCAGTCCGGGTACTCATCCCGGCGGCGGAGCCAGCCGTCCAGACCGGCATCGCCCTCGTCTCGGCCCTTCGGAACCAGGTCCATTGTAGTGGTAGGCGACATTGAGCATGTCCAGGCCTCGCTCGTATGTCGAGTACGTGTGGTAGACGTTGCTCACCGTCCTTGAGGAAGACGCTGATCCCTGGCGCCTCCGACCCCGACCACGGGGTCGACCGGCAGTTGTACTCGACCTCACCCGCATTCAGTTCATCGGGCGTGAACGAGACCCCATGGTCGAAGTTGAAATCGCTGCCCGCCGAGGAGTACCAGGGGAACGTCCAACCCATCCGCTTCTTGTACGCCACCAGCTTCGCGTACGGTGCGCGCGACACGGCGGCCATCGTGATGTCGCGATGATTCAGGTGGACCGTGATGCCGTTGAAGTTGTCCATCCAGAACGAGCAGGCATAGCACGCCGCATCGGTCGTCCACGTCGTGTGCTCTCCCGCAGTCACCGGATCGAACATCGCGTGATAGACGACCAGCTGGTTCCGTCCTTGGAAGACCTCGCTCAGCGTCTGCCGACCTTGGTCGCCTTCGAAGACGTACTCGTTCTCGACGAGCTCCCAGGGGAGGTCGCGACGCTCCCTGGTGAGCTGATCGCGAAGCCTGGTGAACTCCTTCTCCTTGGCGAGGTGCTTCTTCCGAGCCGTGAGCCATTCGTCGTGTGTCACGACCTTGTGAGTTGCCATCCGCTCCTCCTACGTGCGCCCTATCCAGCCGCGGCAAGCGCAGCCTCTGCACTCATCGTGCCTCCTCGCGAACCCCGTCCCGTGGGCGAGAGCATCTGGCCCCCGTTACCTCGTCGAGGCTAGCGCGCTCAGAAGGTTCAGTGCGAGGGCGTCGCACGTGCGCC
>Ga0193741_1000446_pt1 | contig 12170 bp, 13 predicted proteins | sample L2s2metaG_FD_143059 | JGI IMG/M metagenome (GOLD analysis project Ga0193741, IMG submission 143059) | Soil microbial communities from a riparian zone of the East river system, Colorado, United States - L2s2 | ecosystem: Environmental > Terrestrial > Soil > Riparian zone | place: USA: East River...
GGATTTTAGGAGAACTTCTGCTCCGACAGGAGTTGGGGCTATATGCCTAACGTCCACAAGAGTACCTACGGAGTCCAAATTAGGTTCAGAAACAAATTGTTCCTTGAGAAGGAGTCGACACGTTTCCTCCATCTCGGCTATCAGAGAAGGAGTTGAGAGAACATTCTCGCCCTCCCACAAGAAACTGGTTGTCTGATCCGAACTGATTTTTATCTTTCTTTCCTTAGCAAGTCCGATTTTGACAATAAAACTCATAAATTCTCACATCCCAACCCAAATATTAAGTAGCATTTCAGCCAGCTAGTTTAAATGCAGTCTGGAATTTAACGTTTAGACTAGATAAACAGTAAATACCCCATTACCTAGCGTTACGTGCAAAAGAATTGATGCAGGAGGCTAGGATTGACCGCTGGGCAGATTGCTACAAAGAAAATATTAGGACTTATGTGACTTATCTATGACGCCTCGCTGCTGAGGCTATGACGAAAGCAACCCCCACTACCAAACCAAATGCCAAGGGTATCCATACACCGAAGCTGTCGATTGTTGCAGGCACAATTTGTTGTATTAAACTATCTAATCCAAATACCATTATCCTACCATATGAAGAGCTTGGTATATTAGATTTTCTCAGTTTTTGGAGGGGGAACCTGTTTTAAATAGTCAATAATATTCCTTCCCATACACTGATAGTATAAATATATATATATATTGAGACAAAAAAGTACATATTAAAATCAATTATACCCGCACTCATATCGTGAAGTATACTTTTCGATGTCCTTAAATTACCCCTTGATAAATTTTGCCTATTATGAAAATGGTAAAAGAGCTGCGCAAGTTTTGCTCTAGATGCAAAACTCATACAATGCAGGTAGTGGCAATCTATAAGAAAGGTAAGGACAGAAAGGTTGCAGAAGGCGCACGCAGACACGCAGAAGACAAAAAAGGGTATGGTGGTCAAAAATTTCCAGAGCTTAAGCGAACTGCCAAGACTACCAAGAAGATAACATTGCGATATACATGTAAAAATTGTCAGAGAAAAACAATGAAGGAAGGTATAAGAATGCGTAAGTTAGAAATTCAATCTTGATTTGGTGAGAAAATTTGCACAAAAAGAATGTATTAATTCCAAAACCAAGCAGCAACTTCATTTTAGTCCAATGTACAGAATGCGACGAAAAGAGGGTGATTTTTAATTATACTAATAGAGACATCAACTGTAACGCTTGTCATAAACCTTTAGCAGAGAAGACAGGGGCTAAAGCTAAAATTCTTGGTAAAATACTAAATACGTTGGACTAAAATTTTAGGTCGTCTCTAGAATCTAGATGTTATTATATTGAATCATTTGGTTGTCATTTTAATGACTCGATTCTATTCTTCTTGCAATTAGGAGTAATTCGTTCGATTGGCTTGAAGAAAGAGACTATTATGCTAAAGTAATCTCTTGTAATTAGTGTCCTTATATATTTCCTGGACACGTAATTTGGTGAATCAAATTTATCCTCACCTTCCACAGTCCAGGTAACTTCAAAATCCTCACCCCTAGAAAGAAAAATGGAAGAGATTACAGCCAGCCTAAAACCATCGTAGCTTCAAAATCTGCGTTCTATAAACACAAATAATGCGTCAACTATTGTCAATATTATTATTGCCATGAGAAATGAGGTCAACCTGTCATACCATCACAGGAGGGATACAATTGAAATCTTGTGCAAATTATCGAAGTGCTATGGATCTGAGAATATTTTGGAGCATCTTTCTTAAATCACAACCATTTTTCCATTTTTTATGGTAAATATAACAAAATAAATCCATTGAGGGGATTCAACCTTCGTCCATAAATCGTCCGTTTCTGACCTTTTCATGGCCTTATCCTTTCTTATTTCTAGATCTTTAGTTGCTGCTCGAATATTTTTCATATGCAAAGTTTTTAGCTACAAAACGACACAGTTTAACAAGAATGGAATATGGTCAATGATGACGACTCGAAGGACGAGGCTCTTTTTAGGGAAAGGTATGCTACGGAGTTACGAAAGAAAAAACAGCAAGACAGCAACACTTTCCGCGGAGACGATGAGTTAAATGATGAAAAAAGGAGAGTAAATCAGCAAGAAATGAAAACGCCAGGTAGAAGAGGAGAGAAAATAAAGCAGGAAGAACTTGACCGAGAATTTTCTAGACGCAGTATGATAAAAAAAGAAAAATGAATTAAACCAAAATCCAAAACTCTAGGATCCATGTTTCCTTCGTATAATATAAAAATGATGATGAGCCCATATCTCAATTTGACAATTATAATAAGGAATTTGGAATCTTGATTTATAATAATAGAGGAATAAAATACGACATGATGTCGTTAGGAAGCCCTTATCTTGGTATGCTTTTGTCTCCCTTTGGAAACTTATCACATATGTCTATTCTCTATTACTATAACATATTGCGCATCATGGATATTTGTAATTACTGAAACAAATAGCCAGAATAACTAATATTATGCAGTCATACTATGGCCTGGAAATTTGGAGATGCCTCGGGAGACCCAGCCGTGTACCCATGAGGTTGTGTTTCCAATGCTTTTATCTGAATCCTTTTTTGACTATCCATACCTTATAGTATATACCATAAATATATCAAAACTAATCAAGTGTTATCCCGACAGTTTACAATCCAATATTCGCTAATCTAATAAGTGTCCTTAGTCAGTGCTGTTATGCTAAAGTAATCTCTCAGCAGTTTTCAGTTCCACAACCGTATTCACATTAACCGCAACCTCTTTTTCGTTCATTAATAGATAGTTTTCTTCTAATTTGGTATTAGTTCTATGTTTAGAAGAATTAACAATCACTATACCTGAGTAACAGTATTTCTTTGCTCCTATAGTGAGGATTGAGCTTGGTAAAATATCGAAACTTTTAACGAAGCATGTTTCCAATACGATAGAAGTGCAGGGAAAAGAAGGCAGATAGCGAGTGATGATCCTTTGAATTATTACTGGATTTAGTAATGGAAGATCGGCAGATACTACAAAAACAACGGCAGGTCTTATTTTCCCCAGGACATACGATAGGTCTAGAGAATAATTTTCACCTCTACCTTCAAATATCTCGATTATCCCTGAAGTATAATATTTATGGGCATAAAGAAAAGTGCATGTTGCCGGTGTGTTGGCACTTGGCACTACAACTATATTTTCGAAACCCCGGTAATCGATCAGTGCGTCAAGGACATACTCAATTAAGGTTTTATCTCTTAATTTTAACAATGACTTTTCGATGGGTAGAGCCATTCGACTTCCCTTTCCACCGCACATAACTAAAGCTAACATATTAGTCTCCTAAATTCATAAATTAAATGAAAATATGACAATGAGTGATGAAAGTCGGGAGATTTCATTTGAAGCACCCAACACATCTCCAGAAATACCGTCGAAGCTTTTGTTTGCAGAATAATGTATAACCATGGCGATTATCACTGACGCGCATAGCGATACCATCCCAATTAGTCCTGTTGCAAGGAAGATTAGAGGAAGCGCAATTCCTGTAGCTACCGCAAACTTACGTTTATCCTTCATAGCTTTGGTAAAAGGTGAACTAAAGCCTTCCCAAGCTGATCTTCCACCATATGCTTGTAATACCATCACATATTTTGCGATTATCTCTGCTGAAATTATACCAGCATACAGCTTTGTACTCGTTGTAGAACTAGAAAGAATTATTATCATTCCTGATAAGTAAAGAACTAACGCTACAACTCCTGCAGAACCAACTGCGGGATCATTCATTGCTCGATGTTTAATTTCTTTCCCTCCGTTTGCCATTAAACCATCAGCAAAATCTGCGAGAGCGTCAGTATGGTTAACCCCGGTGATTACTATCAGTACCAGTACAATAACGAATCCTAAAACAAGTGAAGTCAGGTAAAAGGAAATTATGTAAGCCAATGCTCCAACAGCGATTCCTATTATAGCACCAACAAGTGGGAAAAGATACATAACACTGGCAATGAAATTTATATCAGGTCCTGAGGATGATCTGGACACGGGGACTATAGTAAGGAACGAAATAACTGCCTGAAGCTCTTTAAATACCAAATAATATTTCCCACCAACCCATAAGCTGCAATACTAGTATGCAGGGAATAGACACTATAACACAAAAGAAAATAGTTGTTAATTTCATCATTGATATAGCGGCTCTGCATTTTCCAATCGATACACGCTCAGATTCGTCACCCAATGAGTATTGCCCAATCTTTTCAAGCTTTATTCTTAGTGCCCCAGCCATAGTTGCCATCGGATATCCAGCATTATAACTTAAAGTCTTATTGTGGTCACGTTCTAAAATACGAAGTGAATTCTTCCAATCTGCACCAATTATTTTGGCGGAGAGCACTATCAAAATTGGGGTAATTCTTGCAGGCACACTATTTGCATACGTATCTAGTTTTGCAGACATCCATCCAATGTTTTTGTAATAGTCATCCTTGTAGCCTACCATAGAATCAAGGGTATTAATTATTCTATATGCAAGTGCTCCTGCCGGACCGAGAAATGTATAGTAGAATAATGGTGAAACAATGCCGTCAACAATACTCTCCCCAATACATTCGATCATCGCGGAAAGGATGTGTTGTTCGTCTAGCCGATCTGTGTCTCTTTTTACGATCATTGAAAGCTTGCGCTGAGCATTCTCCCAATTATTTGCTTGTAACTCATCAACAATGGAGTCGATATGTTTTTCCATACCTTTTATTGCAATGGCAATTTTCAAAACCAGAATAGACCATATAATCAGTACTAAGAATCCAAACAAATGAAGGGTCGCAGATATTGAAACATGAATAATGACCCCAAATGTAACTACTAAACTGGTTGCGAAAATAATTCCATTTATCTTTTCCCTAATTGTAGATTTCTTTTTATCCTTTAACTTAGGTATAAAGTATTCAATAAGTCTACCCAACCACGACACTGGATGACAACGGTTAGGGGGATCGTTCACCAGAATATCTATAGTAATTCCCACAACTAGTCCCGTAATTAGATATTCTGGTATCATCTCTCTTTCTTTCTCTTGATTCTTATTTAATTACCTGACGTGTTAATTTCTCAATATTGATATTTTCTTTTATTGCTTTTGCGATAATATCTATTTGTGCGTGACATGACTCTATTGACATTTTGCGGGCATTAGGATCAACACTATCTAGGGAATCTTCCGCCGGTAAACAAAAATTAACTTTTGGTATAACCCCTAGTATCTTTTTCTTAGTTATTTTCTCAACGGATCTTATAGCCGGTGTCAAAAATGATCTATCTCCCCTAAAATTATTAATTAGAAATCCTTGAACTAAATCTTGATGAATCTTTTTTAATAGTCGCATGGTGCCAACAATATTCGCAAAACAACCCCCTCTTTCGATATCTGAAGTTATTAGGACCGGGGCCTCGATTGCTTCTGCAAGTAGCATATTAGATATATCATATTTTGAAATATTTATCTCAGCGGGTGATCCTGCTCCCTCTATGATCACAAGATCGTTCTCTTTTCTCAGGCTAGTTAGTGACTTTAACACATTTGAGAAACCTGTCTGAAAGACAAAACTATCATAGTAATCCTGTGCATACATATCCAAATAAAAACTACCGTTCATGATAACCTTACTTCTGTAATCTCCAAGTGGCTTAAGCAAGATAGGATTCATTCTTACATCTGGTTCCCTTCTTGAAGCTATCGCTTGTACTGCTTGAGCTTGCGAAATCTCATATGATGTACCGGCTATAGTAAATGTGTTCGAAGACATGTTTTGGGCCTTAAATGGGGATACTCGGTATCCCTTGTCAGAAAAAATTCTACAAAATGCAGTTACAAGAGTGCTCTTTCCTGATCCGGATGAGGTTCCTTGAACCATTAACAGTTTTGATAACTTTGACTTCAATTATCAACTGACTCTAAGGCATCAATTAGACACAAATTTTCGAGATGAGTTTTAACTGCAACGCGAATGTATTTTACTCCCATGCCCATAAATGTACTGCAATCTCTAACTAGCACTCCCTTTTCTGCTAATATCAAATCCCTAAGCTCTGTTGAGCTTTTATTTTCGAGATAAATTAAGAAGTAATTTACATCTGACGTGTGAGGAATGAATGTATTCGTTCTCTTCTTTATCGTCTCCTGCATAAATCTTCGTTCTTTCTTTATCAGAACTCTTGATTGCTCGAGGTGGTTCAGATTTTGTAGGGAGGCTATTCCTGCTGCTTGTGCAAACCCGTTCACATTCCATGAGATCTGGTTACTGGATAGACGTTTAATGAGGTTTGGATTGCAAATTATGTAGCCAATCCTTAGTCCAGCCAACCCAAATGACTTTGTCATAGATCGTAAAACTATCAAATTATCGAATTCTTTTATCCTACTTGTCATGGTATGCATACGAGGGCTATAATCAGAGAGCTCTATATAGGACTCATCCACTAGAATTTTTGTAGAATTATCAACAGATTCAACTATCTTCTCTATTAGTTTTGTGTTACACATTAAGCCTGTAGGATTATTTGGATTGCATAAGAATATTGCATCAGAATTCTTTGCTTTCTCAATAATTGTATCAGGATCTAATTCCAAATCACTCAGTGGAATAAAGACAATGCTGGCACCAGTTCTTTCTGATGCAAGTTCGTATTCACAAAAAGTGGGAAATGGTATTAGGGCCTTATTTCTTATGAAAGTTTGAGCGAACCTATGAATTAATTCTGTCGCTCCATTTCCCACACAAATCCACTCATCATCTATTTCATCTTTCAAATAATCTGATAGACTCTTCCTCAAAGCTTTGCATTCTGTATCAGGATATATGGTGGAGAGTGAAAAAGCATTTTTTTGTATTGTTTCTAGAGCGAGCGTAGAAATTCCAAGTGGATTCACATTTGAACTAAAATCAACTTTAACCAAACTTGGTTCTACCGAATATGTGCCGCCATGTGAACAAATATTTCTGATATTGCTTTCTCACCTTCACTACTACCACCTATTGTACAAACCCCCTGACTTACCATAACTTCAAATGCACACGAGGTTCTATTTAGAGAATGTTTTATTAGAATATCCCCATATTTGCACCTTTTTATCGATACTCTGAAACGATTATTAGTTACGTGAAAACTAAGCACAGTATGTTAAAAGCTGCACTTATAGGCGCCACGGGTGCTGTTGGTCAAGAATTTGCAATAGCCCTTAATAAACACCCTTGGTTTGAATTGGCCCAGATAGCTTCATCTCAGAGGTCAGCCGGCAAAAAATATATCGATGCTCTTCGAGACAAAGACTCGGGAGTTCTAAAATGGCACAATAAGGAACAGGTGCCTGATTATATTCGAGACATGATAGTTAGTCGAGTAGAAGATGTGGATCCACGGGAATTTGATCTAATTTTTACTGCGCTTGAGTCAGATGATGCTAGGACAATTGAACCGACCTTTGCAAGGTCAGTTCCTGTTATCAGTACTGCCGCTGCTTTTCGATATGAAAAGGATGTACCAATATTGATTCCCGGAATTAATGATAACCATGTAGAGCTACTAAATATTCAAAGAAAGACTAGAGGATGGAAAGGGTTTATTGCCCCGCTTCCAAACTGTACTACGACTGGTTTAACCATCACATTAAAACCAATCATGAAGGATTATGAAATAGAAGATATCTTTATGACATCTATGCAGGCATTGTCCGGTGCGGGAAGATCCCCTGGTGTTATTGCACTAGATATAATGGATAATGTAATTCCATATATCCCAAAGGAAGAGGAAAAAGTTCAAGTTGAGACAAAAAAGATTCTAGGCAATTTAGATTCTGAATCAATTGTTCCGGCTCCAATAAAAGTCAGCTGCACATGTACCAGAGTTCCTGTTTTAGACGGTCATACGGAAGTAGTTTTTGTAGGAACTAAAAAACCAGTTGAGCCAGAGCAAGTCAAGGACGCAATGATGAGATTCTCAAGAGACATATCCGTCCAAAAATTACCTTCTTCTCCCAAGGACTACATAATTGTGCATGATGATCCTTCAAGACCGCAACCGCGTGTAGACAGGGAGATTAATGAAGGAATGACAACTGTCGTCGGTAGGTTGAGAAAAGACACTGTATTCGAAAACGGTATAAAGTATGTTTTGTTGTCTCATAATGAAAGAATGGGTTCTGCAAGAGGTGCAGTATTGCTCGCTGAACTACTGCACGATAAAGGGATGATTTAGTACTTTTCATAAAAATATCTGTAAATTTGAAATTAATACATTTATTAAACCTTTAAACTAAATATAAATTAGGACATTTAAATGGACAGAATTGACGATTTAGATCTAAAAATTCTGAGTGAACTTTCCAATGATGCAAGTATTTCTGTACCCAAGCTATCAAAGAAAGTGAATATCAATGCCTCCGTGGTTTATAGCAGGATTAAGCGGCTTATTAAGAGAGGTCTTATCAAAAAATTTACAGTAATAATTAATGACGAAGCTCTGGGATTGAATGTCAAAGCTCTAACAGGTATTAACATGGACTCTAAACTGCGAGACAATGTTCTCAACGAGTTGTTCAAAATTCCGGAAGTCCGTGAGGTCTCGGAAGTAACAGGTAGATTTGATGTCTTAGTAACAATGAATGCTCGCTCTCTCGATGAAATGCATCAATTGATTTCTGAAAAAGTGGGCCGAATAGAAGGAGTTCAAAAGACGGAAACTTTTATCGAGATGAGAAAGACTGCACGTGAATTAGTTTATCCAACCTCGTTGTCGAAGTAATCAATTTTTGTTCCATTATGATGACAAGAATTAAGAAATTGTAAACCTAATGATAGACTCAAAAAGAGGTTTGATAATACTTTGATCCATCAAATGATGATGGTAGGCAATCAGGTCAGAAATTACTATGAACTTACAAAACCAAAGATCTGGTATCTGTTAGTCTTCACAGCGTTTGCTGCTGCACTCACTGCATCTTTATTGTTTGATGTGTATGTTTCTCCATTGACTTGGGTGTTAATTATTGGTGGAGTAGCTGCAGGCTCTGCTGCTGCTGATACACTCACTAGCGTTAACGACCGAGATATAGACGCAATTATGGATAGAACTAAAGGAAGACCTATTCCTTCGGGAAGAATCTCGGCTAAAAATGCATTAATGTTTGGGTTGATATTGACAATAATCTCATTAGTCCTCGCTTGGCTAATAAATATCTGGGCCTTTGCTTTAATGGTCTTTGGATTATTTGACAATATTGTGGTATACAGCAAATGGTTAAAAAGAAAAAGTCAAACAAACATTATCCTTGGAGGTTTTTCAGGTGGCGCACCCGCTCTAATAGGGTATGTTGCGGTGACTACACAAAACCTCGAGATCGGTTTGGTGATGGCCAGTCTTGTTTTTCTTTGGATACCCACTCACATCTGGAGTCTTGCATTGCATGCCAAAAAGGACTATGCAAAGGCCGGTATCCCTATGCTACCCGTAATTTCCGGTGAAAGGAAGTCGGTCCGCATAATTGCCGGGACAACTTTGTTGATGGTCATATTTAGCATTCTTCCATTTTTTTTTGGTCAATTTGGACTAATATATTTGATTACAGCTAGCATCTTTGGTGTTGTAATGGTCTTACTATCAATATGGTTGTTGGTAAGACCAAGCGAAAAAATGTCTTGGACTGTCTTCAAATTCTCTAGTCCATATTTAGCAGCATTATTTATTGCTTTTATCGTAGATGCTCTATTCCACTAATTTAGCTATTCATGAAATAATGAAAGAAGTTGTTTCGAGACATGGTTTTGTTAGCGACGCAGGGTATATAGATCGCTAGATAATAGCACCATTTAGACCCAATCTTATGTTATTTGTAGGATATCCCTCTAGTCCTGTTAACCTTTTAATGTTGGCTTATATCGCCTATATTAACTAGTAACAATAAAGCGACAGTCGTCCAGTTTCGTCCAGGACGTCAGATTTCCAATCTGGAAACCCAGGTGCAAATCCTGGCTGTCGCACTGAATTAGTCATTCAATTGTGTCCCATCTTTGTATTCGATATCCCAAGACCATTCACTGTTACCTCAGGGGAGGTCAGAATTATCTGGGCGTAGCTGTATAAAAATTCTGACTTCAAATTACAAAAATCCTAATGTGGTCTATTTCTTCAGATATGTTCATTCATTAGATTACTTGGATACTTTGCAAAACGCCCTAACTTCTAACCTTTCTTTGCTCTTCACATTATCGCAATTATCTTTCCTTAGACACGCGTATAACGAGTAAACAAGCTACAACATGCCGCTAATTGTTATCGAATTTCTCTTCTTGTTGTAATGTCTATTCATACGTACCACTTGAACCATCATCAGCGCATAACATGATTTTTTCACACTCATAGAGTATCCTTGCAATAACCACGTGAGATTCTAATGCAAAACGTTCAATAGAATATGAGCGACAGAATAACTTGCTTGTGCATTCAGAAAAATGACCTTTTGGGAATCCACCAATTACAAATGTACATCTGGCATTATCGTTTTTGTTACAGTTTCTGAAAACTACTTGATCAGCGGTACTTCGAGCTCCTATACTTGTAAGTCCCACCACGTTATTAGATCCTATCATGTTGTTTATTAGATATTCAAAAGTGGTGTTATCATGCAATTCTAGAAGGGTCTTACTGCATTTTGTATTTCTTATAGTTTTTTCCTTAAACAGTTTCATAATAACTCCCTCGAATCGAAAATATGATTTTGGGACTCTCAGGTCTGGGCCAACTTTTATCACCTTATTGTCTATTGTATGAATATATACGTCTAACAAACCTTCAAGGTATAGAGGTGTTGAAAGTGCTTCAAGAAGCGCAAAATGAGCTATGTCGGGTCTACCACGTTTCCAAGCCAGTTTGATCTTGCCAGATATCATGGCAGAATGATGGAAACTTCTGTCCAAAAGAATCTCACTTGACTTTTTCTCAAGTCTCAGCGCATGATTCCTGACCGACGTATGTCTGCTTAGCTCCTTTGGTACAAGCTCCAATGCCGTTTCAGCCAGTACTAAAGATACCCGACTTTCTGACATACAAATATGTCTTCTGGTCCACTAATGCATATAGATATTCTCATTAAATCCTGGCAAAACTAGCTAATCCCAGATCATTGAGAGTATTTGGATTTCCCGTGAATCAACATTTGCAGCTCTTTGACGCAGGAATTAAGCTCTTGTAGTGCCTCATTTTTCCCTTCTTTATTTACCATAATTTCTCCTGGACCAAAGGTTGCTGTGTTGATAATGACCGGTATTTTTGTATGAAGTACTTCAGCAATAAATTCTAGGAGATTGGGATAAGTTGAATTATCTTCATAGATGTACGTTGTTACGCCGTTGCTAACAACAGATTGAGGATGTATAGGGAAAGCAAATTCTGGCGATGATATTTGGTCGATAATTCTCATGGCAATTTTTTTTAATTCTGACCTGCTTTTCTCATTTCGTTTTAACTCAGAAAATCTTTTAGCATCATTTTCCAATTCAATAAAATTGATCGTCATTGTCCCATATTTTTATATTTGAATACCGAGGAATATAAGAATATAACTTTTGTTAAGGAGTTGGAGATTCACGTATCAAAGTCCCGACTTCTTAGGAGTTATCTGCATCGAGGTATTTATGCGAATTTAGAACATTAGTTTTATTTTTTTTGAGTACCCGATACTCCCAATTCACAATAAGCTTACAATCAGTTGATTTTCTTATCCTGAAAGAATAGATCGGGGGAAAAGCGTTAAAAAAATATCACACAAGTTCTTCTTGTATTAGTATATTGCATTAGTATATTGATGATGCCTGTGTTTTTCCCTGGCTCGATTTTATTTCACTATCAGTTGGCAATTGCAGATCGGGGAATTTACCCCTAGTACTTTCTTCGACGATTGCAGTCGCTTCTTGCAGAATGTCAACCGCTTCTTCATCTAGTGATATTGAAGAAACCTCTGCTCCTAGCACTTCAGAAGAAGATGCCATTTGACTAGACCCTGACATAATGCCGCCAAGTAGTTCAGAGATCTGTCCAAATGATTGATCTGCTTCAGGCAACATAGTTTTGAGTCCACTTTGAATTCCCTTTATGACAGACATAGCAGGGCTTA
>Ga0193741_1000447_pt1 | contig 12169 bp, 10 predicted proteins | sample L2s2metaG_FD_143059 | JGI IMG/M metagenome (GOLD analysis project Ga0193741, IMG submission 143059) | Soil microbial communities from a riparian zone of the East river system, Colorado, United States - L2s2 | ecosystem: Environmental > Terrestrial > Soil > Riparian zone | place: USA: East River...
GCTAGTTGGGAAATATTCAGCCAAGGCAGTAATAGGGCACGTGAGGTACTCCACCTTTGGAAAAAGTACAATACAAAACGCTCAACCGTTGAAAGTGAAAGATCTATGCGTTGCACATAATGGGACCATTGCCAATGTGGAGGAATTAGCAGGGATGGTGGGAGGTTGTAGCTTTACTCCACAAACCATGAGCGACACCCTGATCGCAGCTCAACGACTCGTAAGTTTAATGGAGGTGGACAAAGACCTCACTCGAGGCCTTGCAGTTCTAAAAGACGAAATGGTTGGTTCTTTTTGTTTTACATTTCTGACTGATGATGGTTCTGTTTATGCGGCAAGGGATGTAAGAGGCTTTCGCCCACTTGTTCTGGGTTATCATAAAGAGTTCAATGCATTTCTAATAGCATCAGAATCCTGTGCTTTCTCGGTAATAGGAGCAGAGCTGCTTCGTGACGTTGAGCCTGGAGAATTATTAAAGTTCAGTGAAAGAGGCTTAGAAGCAACTCAATTTTGTAAGGAAAAACCACACTCCCATTGTGCTTTTGAATATACTTATTTTGCTCATCCTAGCAGCATGATGGAAGGTGTTAGCGTTTATGAAGCAAGAAAGAGGATTGGTCGCCTACTGGCAGAGAAGTTTCCTATACCTGAGGCTGATGTGGTTATCCCGGTGCCGGACTCGGCAAGACCAGCAGCCCTAGGTTATGCCCAGAAATTGGGATTACCCTTTGAAGAAGGGCTTCTTAAAGACAGATATAGCAAGAGAGGCTCTATGAGGAGCTTTATTGAGCCCTATCAGGCGAGTCGACTAGCAATAAGCGGAAGCATTACTCCGATACGGAATATCATTGAAGGCAAAAGTGTTGTTATTATTGATGACAGCATCGTTAGAGGCACGAGTTCAACATCAATTATTGAGACGATACGGTCTGCAGGGGCGACGAAAATTAGTATGCTAATTACGTATCCCCCGATTCGATTTCCCTGCTACGCAGGGATAGACTTTCCATCTCAAGAGGAACTTTTGGCCTATAGGGAAGCCATGAACGATAAATCTGAAGCCAAGATCGCGTCCAAGATATCTCAGAGCATAGGCGCGGATTACGTGGGCTATAACGATACTTCGAATCTTGCTAAAGCCATTGGTTTGCCAGAGACAGAACTATGTTTTACCTGTTCCACTGGAGATTATTCTTCGCTTGGAATCAAGCCTATTTTCAAATCAAGGGAAGAAATGAAGGGAGATAATTAATCACAACGTAAGGGAAAGAGGCAACCAGAGATAGCGCTCATTTACAGGGTTAAGGCATGTCCCTTCCACTTTTTTTGCTAATATCGACATCTAATATGATAGTTTTACCCATCGATTTCATGAATGAGGTACTGAATATTTCTTTGGATGGGGCTTCCAATGCTCCTCTAAGATCACAAACCAAGTCTTCGGAATAAAAGATATAGCGTAGATTACTTACTTTTGCTCCATGCGTTTAGTTGTTATTATGGCAGCCGGACTAGGAACAGTTTCTGCCATAATGGTTGGATTATTATTATTGTCCACTATTCCGACTGAAAATTATTCTCTAGATGTCGATCCAATGAAGGATGAACAGTCGTTATTTGTTAATTCCCGTGTTGTCCTCACCAACACTGGAAAAATGCCACTGACGAATTTGCGTGTAGACTACGGATCTACCACGGAATCCGTTTTAAAACTCGATCCGGGTCAAAAAGTGTCCCTGTCCCCACCTTCTGGTAGCAATCTGAACACGGTAGTTGTCTCCACTAGTGAGGGCATAAATGTGACGAAGGATTATCGAAAGCCCATCAAGTTACCAGGTATGATTGGTTCCTGAAAATGGAAGTTTAAGGCGTATATTTTTCTGTTCCCAACTTCCTGAGCTTGGCATCTTTTAAGTTGATCTCTCTATTTAGCTTTTTCTTATAGTCATTCACTTTATCGCCTATCTCTTTATATCTTGTTCCCACGATCTGGCACGCAAGTATCCCGGCGTTCTTAGCACCGTTAATAGCTACGGTTGCAACGGGCACCCCCGGGGGCATTTGAACAATAGAAAGAAGGGAATCTAGTCCACTCAGAGAGGAGCTTTTAATAGGAACTCCTATTACAGGAATCGATGTTATTGCTGCGATCATTCCGGGTAAGTGAGCTGCTCCTCCTGCTCCGGCGATTATCGATAAGATTCCCCGCTTTCTAGCAGCCTGTGCATATTCAAACATTGCATCGGCGGTCCTATGGGCAGAGAGAATTCGTACTTCATGCGTGACATCGAAATATCGTAGTACATCAGCTGCCTCCTTCATGACAGCCAAATCTGAATCACTACCCATCACAATTGCAACGAGAATTTGGTACAACTAAATCCTCCTCTGGAAATGATCACACCTGCTCCAGTGTTAGAACTTTTCTTGCTTGTTTTGCTTTTCGGAGTGCATTCATGGTATTACTAGCCATTATAATTATGTGACCTAGCTTTCGATTAAATTTAGATGTCCTTTTTCCATACAGATGAAGTTTTGCACCCTGTATTGAATAAAATCTTTTCAGTCCTCTTAATCGGTAGGGACCTCTACAATCTGATGAACCTAGGATGTTGACCATTACTGCAGATGAAAGCAATTTGGGCTTCGACAATGGCAGATTCATTATTGCACGAAGATGCTGTTCAAACTGAGAGACTGAACATGCCTCAATAGTATAATGACCTGAATTATGAGGTCTAGGGGAGACTTCATTTACCAATAATTCGTTATTTGAAGTCAGAAACATCTCGATTCCAAATATCCCTGAACCACCAAGAGCCGTGGCCGTACGTTCTGCAATCTCTGTGGCCTTTTGTCGAATTGATTTTGAAACTCTGGCAGGGATAATGCTTGTTTCTAGGATAGCATTATTATTATGGATGTTTTCCACAACAGGAAAAGATTCAATCTGGCCATCCCTTCCTCTCGCAACCATTACGGATAATTCCTTTCTAAATTTAACGTGGCGTTCGACCATGTATTTTTTTCTATTACCTTGGTGGTACCACTTAAGTAAGTCATCTCTAGAACGCATAAGGGTGTTACCCCTACCGTCATACGAGTCCTCACATGCTTTCACGAGGAGAGGAAATCCAAATTTGGTAACTAAGTTCTTCAACTCTGTATTTCCATCTATAATGTCAAATTCGGGTACTGGGATTTTCTTTTGTTTAAGATAAGTTTTTTGTCTATGTTTATTCTGGATTATATGTAGAATTCTGGATGAGGGATGTATTTCATGCTTCCCCATCTCCAATTCTTTGAGTGCGGATGAATTGGCCAATTCAATCTCATACGTTAATATATCGCACTTAGAAGCAAGATTCCTTATAGCTATCTGATCCTTAAAATCGGCTACAATCTGCTCATCGACCACCGCAGCCGCGGGACATCCCTTCAGAGGATCCAGAATTATGACCTTAAATGACATTCGCTTTGCTTCCTGCGCTATCATCTTTCCGAGTTGTCCACCACCTATAATTCCAATCGTTGTCGGGTTCTGAACTTCGAAAGTATCGGGATCCCTATATGGCATAAAATTATAATGTTAGTCGTAACACCGAGGTTAAAAGGATTGTTTAGAAATGACATAGGGCCTAAAGAAGATCTTTTTATATTAATAGGCGATTAGCTTGTAGAAAACAATGAACACAAGTAAAAGAGTGTCCATCGTAACAGGAGCTGGAGGTGGAGTGGGAAGAGCAATTTCTAAGAGGCTATTTTCTGAAGGAACAAAATTAGTAGTAGTAGGAAGGGACCTTTCGAGGCTAACATCCTTGGTACGAGAATTGGGCGACGAAAGCAGGGTACTTCCAATCAAAGCGGACGTTACTAAGGAAAGCGATGTGATTAATATGATAGAACAAACTATTTCCGTGTTTGATAGGGTTGATATATTGATCAATAGTGCTGGAATCATAAATGAGCCCAAACCTTTCCACCTCATGAGTGAAGATGAATGGACCCCATTGATTGAGACTAATTTGATTGGCACCTTTCGAACTACGAAATCTGTTTTGCCAATTATGATGGAAAAAAAGGCTGGTAACATAGTGAATATTTCTTCTTTGCTTGGAATGCGAGCCATACCTGGTGTTCCCCTATCGGTTTATGGCGTAACCAAGGCGGCTGTGATAATGTTTACAAAGAGTATAGCGGTCGAATACGGCCAATACGGAATACGTTGCAATTGCATAGCACCGTCTACGATCCGTACCCAAAGCATTGAGCCTTACTTGGAAGATGAAGAGGCTAGGATTACGCTTGAATCGTCCTTCCCGCTGCGGAGAATAGGTGACGCAGAGGACATTGCTGGTGGTGTAGCATATCTTTGCTCAAACGATGCGAACTGGATTACAGGAATAGTGATTACTGTGGATGGGGGCATTTCTGCCAAACAATAGAAATCACAACAATACATGACTTAATTATTTTTGTAGCGATTCTTTATTGAGAGTCTCTCTATAATTGTTCACTAGTGGGATCACGTGCTTCATTATAATATTGTGAAAATCAGTGGTCCCAACATCGAACGACATTAGCAATACATAGGCGAGCCTGTTATTCTCGTCCGTTATGGGAATTGTAGCTCTTATGAGCTTTGCATAAAGAGATGAGGCATAATTGATCTTTCCTAAGTGAGATTCCCATCTAAGCCTTGTGTACTGTCTTGTGGCGGCTGTAATTGCATATTGAGTCCTCTCTTCTGGCGTAAGTAATGGTGTAAGCTCCTTTCTCTCTGAAAACGCCAAAAGCTCACCATCTTCGTCGGCAATACCCGCGAACCTAATGGCGGAGTTGATGGAGATGACTTTGTTGCAGATTTCCTGAAATAATTTTCTGTCCAAACTTACGACATCTAATGTACAAAGCTATTTTGATTCTTTCGCTTTCACAAAACCATCTCAGAGTATATTAAATTTCAGATAGGGTTCAAATAATTGCGCTGGATGGAAACGTATCAAAATGCTTTATTTGTCCGAAGCACTGATAGATTTGATTGGACAATAAGAGGTACATTCTAGACACAAGCATATTGATTGGCACACATATTAGATCAAAGATTGAGAACGATGAAATAAAGAAAGGAAGTGAAATTATAATCCCCATTGCTGTCCTGGATGAACTACAGTCACAGGCTTCAGACAATAAGGACCATGGGATCGTAGGCCTCGAAGAAATCAGGAAAATAAGGGAACTTTGTGGGAACAAAGGTATAGTATTTCAGTTCACAGGGCAGAGACCTACTCTAGATGAGATTAGGCTTGCCAAGAAGGGGCGTATTGATTCAATCATAAAGGATGTTGCCAAAGAAAATGACGCAATACTTCTAACAGCCGACTATGTTCAACACCTTGTAGCGTTAGCCCAAGGGGTAAGTTCTGAACTCCTCAAACCCTCGAAAGCTAGTACCTTTCTCACTTTTGAAAGATTCTTTGACGGGAATACCATGAGCGTCCATCTGAAGGAAGGTGTCGCGCCGATGGCCAAGCGGGGAAAACCTGGAAATTTTCAACTTTCGCAGTTATCAGAAGAAATAATGTCACAAGGTACACTAAATGAGATTGCAAATCAGATTGTAAATAGTGCGAAGATGCTAGATCGAGGTTCAATTGAAATTAGCAGGAAGGGTGCAACAGTTGTTCAATTAGGAGCATTTAGAGTCGCTATCACACGACCACCGTTTTCTGAATCTATTGAAATTACAATCGTTAGCCCTATTGTGAAACTTTCATTGAGCGATTATAACATAAGCGATAAGCTCATGCAAAGATTATCATTAAACGCTGAAGGAATTATAATTGCTGGTTCCCCGGGTTCCGGGAAGAGTACCTTTGCAAGTAGTATCGCTGAATTTTATTCACAGAAGGGAAAGATAGTGAAAACCTTTGAATCTCCTCGAGACCTGCAAGTATCTCGTGCCATAACTCAGTACGGACCCCTGGAGGGTAGCTTTGAGAAAGCTGTTGATATACTTCTTTTGGTGAGGCCAGACTATACTGTTTTTGATGAAGTTAGAAGGACCAATGATTTTATTGTTTTCTCCGATATGAGATTGGCAGGAGTGGGAATGGTTGGAGTTGTCCATGCGAGCAGTCCTCTTGATGCCGTTCAGAGGTTTATTGGAAAGATCGAGCTAGGGATGATACCCCACATCTTAGACACGATAATCTTTGTGAAGAACGGTTCTGTAAACAAGATATACGAAGTATCTATGACCATTAGAGTTCCAACAGGCATGACCGAAAGTGATTTAGCTCGACCAGTGATAGAAGTACGCGATTTCGAGACAGGACAAATAGAATACGAAATCTATACTTATGGCGAGGAGAACATTGTTGTCCCCACATCAGGCATGGCGGAGTCAACTCGGTCCGACGATGCTATTAGAAAATTGGCAGAATCTAAAGTTAGGGATATAATAAGAAGATTTGACCCTAAAGCAGAAATAAGAATTATTTCAAAAGACAAGGTCCGGATCAAGGTCAATAAGGATATTGCCCCTACTATCATAGGGAAGGGTGGATCGACTGTAAATGAGCTTGAGAAGATGCTAGGTATTCACATTGATGTTGAGGTAAAAACACCTACAATAGGAAAAGAGATTTCCTTTAATGTAAGCGAAGCAGGATCTTCGATTAGTCTACTAGTCGACCCCGCTTCCGTAGGGAAAAAGGTTGACGTTTATGTGCAGGAAGAATTCCTTTTTAATAGTCAGATCGGCAAGAAGGGCAGAATAAAGGTTGACAAACATTCCGATAATGGTCGTAAGCTGGTCAATGCCGTATTGGGCCACCAAGAAATTAGACTATACCAAAGCATAGGATAGTACAAGTCCTATATCTGACAGGTTTAACTTTCGAAAAGAACAATAGCAAATTATCTTAAAAGTAGAAGTGGTCATTTCAGAAAATGTAAGTCAGTACTCTAGAAAAGGATCACCTTGACTTGCTAAATATGTTTAAGAGGCGATATGATGACCTTAGAGTTGATATAAAGATGAGAAAAAATTCATGTCGATCGAGACATGTGGCACTGACAATCGCGGGGAGCGACTCATCGTCTGCTGCCGGAATACAAGGAGACCTAAGGATGTTCTCTGCCTTAGGTGTTTACGCTTGCACAGTCATAACAGCAATAACGGCGCAGAATACGAGAGAAGTTAGAAATGTAGCTCCGATCGAAGCCGATTTGGTATCTCGTCAAATTTCATGCATAATATCCGATATCCCTCCTTCTGCGGTCAAGATTGGCATGATCCACAACGTTTCAGCAATAAAAGCTGCCGCGAATGCTCTTAGCTCAATAAAGTGTCCAATTGTTTTGGATCCGGTAATGTATGCCACAAATAGGGCTGCATTAATTGAAAATGATGCACATCATTATTTGCTCTCTACTTTCGCACCCAATTTACACGTTATTACTCCCAATATAGCAGAGGCCGAAAACCTATCAGGCGAAAGAATCACTAGACAGAAGGATTTTTTGAAAGCCGCGAAAAGGATCCAAAAATCAGGAGCGAGAAATGTTATCATTACAGGCGGGCATGGATCTAGCAAGATTTCGTCAGATTATCTTTTGCAGGAAGACGGGAATGAAGTACTGATATCAAGAAGCAGAGTTCCTATCAAGGAATTACACGGGTCTGGATGTAACTTTTCAGCAGCTCTCACAGCTTTCATTGCTAGAGGATTCTCATTGAGGGACGCTTTTGAATTGGCTAACGAAAGTATACATAAGATTATACAAGATGCTTACCACATTGGGAGGGGGTTACCGGTTACCGACCCTGTCTTTCATGTTTATAATGATGCGTCCCGATTCAAAGTTTTACAGAGAATCCAAGAAGCATTAGACTACATAGAGTCCATAGAAAACTTGGGTCATTTGATACCCGAAACTCAATCAAACATTGTTTATGCTTTGGAAGGGGCGAAAAGAATCGACGATGTTGCAGGCGTTAAGGGGAGAATAGTGAGAATCGGGAATAAGGCTAAACCTTCTATGCATGCCCAATTTGGATCATCATACCATACTGCCAATGCTATTTTAGCCTATCATGCATCTAATCCCAAGGTAAGATCTGCAATGAACATTAAGTTTGATCGCCGGATTAAATCTATATGCAGTTCGAGATTTAACACTTCTTCTTATCAAAGAAACAAAGAGCCCAAGCAAATTAAATCACAAGATGGTCGAAGTATATTTTGGGGAGTCACAGAGGCATTGAGAAAGAAACCTGGCGCTGAAATTATATACCACACCGGAGACATTGGAAAAGAAGCGATGACAATGATATTTGGCTACGAACCATTTGATGTAATCAAAAAATTGAAATTAATACTTGGGGAATATCCATGAGATTCAGTAGGGCTGTGTCGATGTTACAAGTTTTTCCATTCTCGAAAAAAGGTGAAAATGAATGAAGGCAATAATCCTTGCCGGTGGGCTTGGAACCAGATTACAGCCATACACTTTCTTTATCCCCAAGCCAATGTTACCATTAGGCAATAAGCCTCTTTTGGAACACATTGTGGACTGGCTGAAAAATACCACAAGTAAGGGACCAATAGATGGAAGAATAGACCACATTATTCTTTGTGTAAGTTATCTCCACAGAAGTATAGAAGACTATTTTGAAGACGGAGGAAGATTTGGAATCAAGATTGAATACGCCAGGGCAGATAGACCACTTGCAACAGCAGGACAGTTAAAAACAGCCGAAAATATGTTGGATGAAACCTTTGTCTGCGTATATGGTGATTCAGTCTATGAATTCGCTCTGAACAATATGATATTAGAACATAAACAATCAAATGCCTTCCTTACGATGGCCTTAGTGCCGTACAAGACCAATCTTAAATATGGTTTTATTGAAATGAATGGAGATAATGAAACCGTTTCAAAGTGGACAGAAAAACCGGAAGTTTCAGGATTAATAAATATCGGATGTTATGTAATGGAGCCTGCGTTTTTGAAGTTAATACCTAGATCTGCTGCATACGGGATGGATGATGCAGTTAGGAAGGCTCTAGAACAAGAAAAAATGGTAAGAGGCTTCAAAACAGATTCTGGATTCATAGATATTGGGGATAAGAAAACTTATCTCGATGCATACAAGAAATATGTTAAGAAATTAGGAAAGATATGAACTTGATAATTTGCTTTTGAATAAATATATCTGAGATGATCTGGCAACTGGTGAAGTGCAGACAACTCCATGTGAAAAAGGTTGTCTAATCGTACTGGGAGCCCATATTTCTTGGCCTTGCTTTCTTTTTGATAGTCGTAAGACCACAACCGATAACTCCTATCCCCGCTATCACAAAAATAAAGGGTACATAATCAATTCCAAAAATATAGTATTGCTGATTTATACTAGGAAGGGTGGTACTAACAAGCATCAGCATTCCTATCATCATGACTGCTCCAGTAATAATGAGAACAAGACCAGCATTCTTGCTGACGGCCCCCCGTGATATACCTAGTACTGTGCCTGCCAAAATCACTGAAGGGGCGCCCGAGATCGATATTGTTTGAATAAGCAGAGCGCCAGGGTCAGCAGCGACATCAGGACCTCTGCCTTCCGGACCTACAAGAAAGATGTAAAAGGAAAACATCAATGCAACAAACATTCCAGACATAGCTAAAGAGCCAAGAGCAACCCACGTCTCCAGAGTTACCATTCTGCTCTACCACAGATTTAACCAGGTCTGGCATGTCGTAGATTTCAAATTATGCCTACAAGACCTGCCAGCTCTTTTCTAGATGCTGATCCAAGTACTTCCGCTGACGTTTCCGGAGAGACGGTATTAACGAATATTCCAAATCCCCTCTGAAGTCCTGACCATTTGCTTGTTTGGGGATATACTTCAATATGCCAGTGGATTTGGCGGCTATTTTTCTTTTCTGGTGATAGATGAAAGACTAAATTATACGGCGGCGCTTCAAGGCCTTTGGACATTCCTCCAATAGTTGCTCTCAGCATCAAAGCAAGGTCGCTGATCTCCTTCTGCGGGATCTTTGAGAAGGTTGTAGTGTGCCTTTTAGGATAAATCCAAAACTCATACGGATAAGTCGGTGCCCAAGGAGAAAATGCTAGAAAGCTATCCGTTGCGAGTATCTGGCGGGGACCGCTGAGTTCGACGGAAATTATGTTGCATGCAGGACAATTGCCGTTCTCGTTAACATACCTATGTGAACCCTCTGCCTCGAGCTCAATCATAGGAGGGATGGTAGAAAAAGTAACAATATTTAGATGTGCATGGTCGACGGCAGTCCCAGCTTCTTTACCACTATCGACATATATCGATACATACGTGACACTTTTCTGAGTGTACAGCCATCTGACTCGTTCTTGAATTACCAAAAGGACGTTTTCCCACTGTTCCACGGACATTTTTGACAAATCCTGTCTGTGTTCAGGAGAAGCAACCACTACTTGATGATAGCCGTACGCAGGTTCGCTGTATAAAGGCTTATCAGTATACTTGTTCTGTGAGATTGTAGTTACTGCAGGTGAATGACTCTGAAACACCCTGACGCACCAACCTTCTACTATATTTCCTTCGCTATCGGACAACCTTTGAAGCATCCCATCTTTGGAAACGAGAGAAATTAGAGAGGGTCCAGTCATAGATTCATTTCCCGGACAGTACGGACATTTTTCATCTGAAGGATCATAATTAGCTTGACGTTCTGGAGAGTCAGGTAATATCACAAATTTTTCTAAGACATAATCCTTTCTAAGATCGCCCAAAGTTCCTTCTGCCTATGACATCCTACTTTCCCTTTAAATAAAGGTTCTGTAGTTGTCACATCATATCTCCCTTTGATCCAGTAGGTATGCAAGACCTCTCACAATTCAATGCTTACTTCCGACAGAATTAAAGTCTGTAAGCATAAAAGGGATCGAATAATCAAACTTCGAAGATATGAAACACGAAACGACAATAGCATATTCACATCTATTGTTCGATAAAGAATACTATTTTTAATTCAGATCATTTAGAGGATTACTGTGCGCGAAATAGATGCTTAGTGATGATATCATAATTAACAATCAAGCGTATCTACAACCATCATAGATAACTTCAAACCCTTGATCAATGGAGGACGGGGTACGTCAACCTACATCCTGAATTAATCTTTGTCGCGATTTCAAGTTCTTATAACGACTGTTTCACATTGAATGCGGGATTATTGTATCGCAATTCATTCATTCGTCTCATCATTAGTTCACAATAATTAAGTCATAATTGAGATTTCTTCTCGATGATAAAGACGATGGTGAATTCTAAATAGGCTTGTTCCTTTGACTTCACCAATTTCAAGAAAATTCATATATATTTATTCCATTGAATTCTCCTATGAATATATTGAACTGCATGATATAGTTTGAATATGAAGATAGTTCAATTGTCAGACTTACATGTGGGTGGACTTTTTAAAGAGGAGGCATTTGAAATCATAGTAAAAGAGGTTAACGGATTATCACCTGATGTCATAATCATTTCCGGAGACCTGACAGATGATGGCCTCATTTTCCAATTCCAACAGGCACGTTCCCTGATTAACAGACTAAACTGCCCCAATTTAATTGCCCTTCCAGGAAACCACGACTATCGTCACACAGGGTATTTACTTTTCAAAAAATTCTTTCCTTATTCTAAGCCGGTTTATGAGTTTGAAAATCTCGTTATACTAACATTAGGTACAGCTAGACCGGATAGGGATGAAGGCGAGGTTGGACACAGACAAAACGTTTGGATGGAGGACATTCTTAACAAACATGAAAAGAAAACTAAGATCGTTGTGATGCATCATCATCTAATAGCAATTCCGGACACAGGGTATGCTAACGTGGTTGGTATCCTTGACGCGGGTGATACGTTGAGAACATGCCTTGAATCAAAGGTAGATCTGGTTTTGTGTGGTCACAAGCATCGGCCATGGTTATGGAACTTGGGGACATTGAGGATAGCTTACGCCGGTACTGCCACTTCGTGGAGATACAGAGGAGTATTTGACGACACATACAATATAATCAACATACTAGATGGAAAAATACAGATTGACATAAAAGTGGTCGGTGGAAGAAGAATGGCGCTGTCAGACATTGTAATGA
>Ga0193741_1000448_pt1 | contig 12134 bp, 12 predicted proteins | sample L2s2metaG_FD_143059 | JGI IMG/M metagenome (GOLD analysis project Ga0193741, IMG submission 143059) | Soil microbial communities from a riparian zone of the East river system, Colorado, United States - L2s2 | ecosystem: Environmental > Terrestrial > Soil > Riparian zone | place: USA: East River...
TTGAAATAGTAACGTCTCCATCAGAAGGGCGTTTAGAAAACTTTGATCCCAATTCCGGTACTGTAACCTACGTTCCAAATGAAAATGGTGAAATAGACATACATTGGCACAATTACATAAATGGGAATGACAGAGTTATGACTAAAATTATAGATGCTGGCGAAGGTGAAAATACGGCATCAGTACAGAATAGCGATCCTTTTAAAACCCGACAATAATTATGAATTATTTCAGAAATGAATTTTGTATCATTAATCATTAGATAATTTAGAGAATACATTTCACACTTCAATTATTGTTTTCGAATCTAAATAATTATTATAAAGTACAATTTCCTAATGCATAATGAATTTATTTGTCGCAGATCAGATTCGGAATTGTCATTCCACAAGGCTGGAGGAATGATTTACCCCAAACTTCAGCTAGATATCAATTCAAATATTCTAAAGATATCATCGTTGCCGCAGAAAGAAATGGTTTTGATTCAGTCTATGCCTACGATCATTTTATACCTCACTATAGATATCCCAGTGCAGGAAGCTTTTTTGAATGCTTCACTCTGTTATCCGCTATCTCTTTGTATACAAAAAAGTTAAAAATTGGTCAGATAGTGACTTGTAATTCTTACAGAAATCCAGCACTCCTCGCAAAGATGGTAGCCACATTAGATGTCATTACCAATGGACGCACAGAAATCGGGATTGGAGCCGGTTGGTATCAAGAAGAATATAAGGCCTACGGTTACACCTATTTCTCAGACATAATTCGCATTTTACAACTGGAAGAATCAATTCAAATCATAAAAAAATTGTGGACACAAAAAATTGCAAATTTCCGAGGAAAATATTATTCTGTTAACAGGGCTATTTGCTTTCCGAAACCCATTCAGAAACCTCATCCCACAATTATGGTAGGGGTGCTGGTGAAAAATATTTGTTAAAAGTAGTTGCCAAATATGCCGATAGATATAATCTTTATTTTGGAACACCTCAAAAGATGGAAAGGAAAATAAATATTCTAAAAGACTACAATACCAAAAATAGGGAAATAGAATATTCAATTGTACTTCCCTGTTTAATTGTTGATAATGATGAGGAAATAGAAAAGATCGTAAAGAAAATGAAGAAAGGAAATATGACTATAGACCAGTTTAAGAAATCAGCGGCTGGGGGATTGACTGTTGGAACCATTGATGATATCATAAATGGAATATCGCAGTACGTGAACATAGGAGTTACCCATTTCATATTTCATTTTTTGCATCTTGATCAAAGAGTCCTCAAGAAATTTTCACGGATAGTCAAAATAGCAAAAACAATATGATAGCAAGTATTTGATGAATTAGTTTTAGTAAACAGAATATTTAATTTCATGTTTATTTGAATTTTATCTTAGTTTGACAATAATTGAATCAAGAGTTGAATCAGAAATTGACACACTTACCTCACAGCTGCAGCAACTAATTCGGGTTCCTAGTGTATCTGCAAAAAAACAGTTGACGATTACAAAATGTGCAGAACTAGTTTCTGAAATAATGTCTAAGGCTGGAATAAAATCTGAGTTACTGAAATTAAATTACAATTCAGAAGAAATTGCCCCAGTTGTATATGGAGAGGTTAAATCCAAAAATAACCCGGATGGAAAAACTATCCTATTTTATAATCATTATGATGTACAGCCTCCAGAACCAATTGAATTGTGGGACGATGATCCATTCAGTGGAAAAATTGATGGCAATTTAATTTTTGGCAGAGGTGCATCTGATGACAAAGGTGAATTAATTACGAGAATAAAGGCAGTACAATATTTTCTCGATGAGACCGGGGACGTTCCCTGCAACGTCAAGTTTATTATAGAAGGTGAGGAAGAGGTCGGTAGTTCTCATCTCGAAAAATATTTGATAAAATATAGGCAAAAATTCTCCTGCGATGCAACAATTTGGGAATTTGGGTACATCGATGAGAACGAAACACCAATAATCAGTCTAGGAATGAAAGGATTGCTTTGTGTAGAATTACATGCAATTTGCGCCAATGCCGATCTTCATTCTAGTTTGGCAGTCCTAGTTGAAAATCCTGCCTGGCGTCTTGTTCATGCACTAAAAACCATACGAGATGAGAATGGAACAATAACTATCAAAAACTGGCATGAGGATATTCGGGATTTTTCAGCTGAGGAATTGGAATGCATTAAACAAGAGGATTTTGATATTTCAGACTTTAAAAAAAATTATGGACTAAGCAACATATTCAACGAAAATGATACTGAAAAAATGAAAAAAGCGTCCGTAGGAGGGGTAACATCTAATATTAGCGGTTTGTTTTCGGGTTATATTGGTGAGGGGTCGAAAACTGTACTGCCAAGTAAAGCTATGGCAAAACTTGACTTCAGACTCGTCCCCGAAATGAAGCCCGAAAAACAATTTGAGTTGCTAAGAGACCATTTTGATAGCAATGGGTTCAAGGACATACAACTGAAATTTTTGAGCGGTGAACCTGCTTGTAGAATCCCAGTAAATAATGAATTTGTTAAACTAGTTGAGGCAAGTGCATTAGAAGAATTTGGTAAGGTAATCAAGAGCATATCTTCAGCAGGCACAGGGCCAATGTGGTACTTCAATAATATATTGAAATGCCCATGCGTAGGTATTGGCTGTACCTACAAATACAGCAGAATTCACTCTCCAAACGAATTTGTTCGGATAGACTTGATCAAAAAGACAACAAAATGCATTGGAAATATTATAGAAAGATTTGGCAAGTCCTAGATAAATTATCAACTAGCAAATACAAAAAAGCTTAGAGTCAATGTCTAAATACAGTGAACTGAAATTTTAAAAAAAAATTTAATCCACCATTTATTTTTTACGTGAATTTTGTAATGACAAAATTTCTTACGAAACCGTCTCCTCAGGTAATAAATCCTCCTTTATTCAATAGTCTGACTAAATTCTAAATCATAATAAGAGAAATTTCCTTTTCTCAAGTCTGTTGAAACAACCAGAAACTTGACTCGGGAAGGCATAAATTATTTGAAATGATTATTAATGACATCAATCAAATCAGTACAATGACTATGAATTGTCCATCATGCGGCACACTGATGATATGGTTGAATGGCTCAATAATGCATGATCAACAAATCAACTTTTATGAGTGTAGAAATTGTAAGATAAAACTGAATACTCTATCTGATGGTTCATATGAAATTACTCAACAGGACAATGAACAGCGGTTAGAATAGATAAATAAATCTGAAAGCCTAGACTGAATAATGAGTTTGGACAAAACGAAATTACTTAAAGAAAAAATAAACCAAAGAAATGAGATTATTGTTCTTCCCGGTGTTTTCGATGCATTAAGTGCAAAGGTCGCCGAAAATGCAGGGTTTGAGGCTATGTTTCAGACCGGTTATGGATCGGCAGCATCATTATTAGGAATGCCGGATTTTGGTTTTCTAAACGCAGGTGAGAATATTGAAAACGCAAGAAGAATTATCAGATCTGTTAGTCTTCCAGTAATAATTGATGTAGACACCGGATATGGTAATCCTCTAACTGTTTGGAAAATAGTAAATGATCTAGTGGCATACGGAGCTGCTGGAATATTTCTTGAGGATCAAATATGGCCAAAAAGATGTGGCCATATGCGTGGAAAAGACGTGATAGGAGTGGATGAATATATCCAAAAGCTGAGGGCGGCAGTTACAGCAAGCGAAAATAAGAACTTCGTGATTGTTGCAAGAACCGATGCGCGAGCTCCATTAGGTTTTGATGAGGCGATAGAAAGAGGAAGATTGTATCGTAAGGAGGGAGCGGATGTTGTGTTTGTAGAAGCACCTCAATCAGAGGATGAACTTCGAGAGATTCCTAAGAAAATTGATGCTCCGTTATTGGCTAATATGATAGAGAATGGGGTAACACCTACTTTTTCTGCGGATGAATTGAAAAGTATGGGATATAGCATGGTAGTCTTTCCCCTTTCAGGTTTGTATGGAGCAGCTTATGCAATGAAGAAGATCTTTTCTCAACTCAAAAGAACAGGATCAACCAAGGGTTCTAAGCACATGATGCTTGATTTTAATGAATTCAATGATCTAGTAGAGCTACCAAGATTCATGCAAATGGAAAAGAAGTATCAGAGCTAAAAATCATTCAAGACAACAATAACGGCTCAATCCAAACTTCAATTGATCAAATAAGCCTATTCTACTTCGACGCGTTTTAGATGATAGAGGGAAAAATCACTATTGTTGAATGACAAATTTGATGAAAAATTTTGCAATTGAAATGACTCTGAATTTCGACTTAACAAGTAAAATTCATTATATTTATTTGATTTTAACAAGTCTGTGATGTCATCAGAATATAGAAAAGTTCTATTATCGAGCTCTAACTCCATCCATCCTCTTACATGTTTACTACCTATTAGTACTATCTGTGAAGACACATTGTCATTCATCCACTCAATCAATGATAGTAATGATTCTGATTCCGGCAAAGAAATGGAGTTATATTGCATTGTCAATGGACCATAGTGACCAATATACGCGTGGAATGCCCCGTACATGTTCAAATACGAATTATTAGGACTAGTAGCAAATACAGATCCTAGAAATATAAATGGAATGAGAACCACCAAGTAATTCCTTAGTTTTTTATTGGATATCATAATTTGTTTATTTTCAATTAACGTTACAAATCCATATCCTGAGAATATTGATAAGAATATACTAAAAATAATTATCCACCTATCAGGCAAAAATGCAGATGTATTAGGAAAAACTACCCACGAGAATGAACCTAGTAGCGAAATAATAAGAGGAATTTTCAGGATAATGTTTCTAGATTTCATAACACCAATTACCCCTGTAGGTACCAAAATACCACTCATTAGTAAGAACAAAATTACCAAGTTCAATGCAGTATATGGTTGTTGAATTGTTTCATTTTCCACATTTCCTATTATTATATTATTTCTGATAATTTCGAAGTTAGCGATCAGGGCTGCAACAAAAATGATACTTGTTGCTATGGCTATTATTGCTATCTGTCTTTCTCTTGTTATTAAAGAGTATATTATAAGTACTGATGACAGCAGAAAACCTATCATTCTATCCGAAAGTACAGAAATAATTGATAATGGCAAAATTGCAAACATTATTCTCTTTGAGATATTTGGAAATCTAGATGCACATGATAGACAAAAAAGTGTAATGGTAAGTCCGAGCATGTCCTTGTGAAGATCCCATGAAGTCCTAAGTAATGATACTTGAAAAATAACAAATATGGATACAAAAATACTTTGAAAGCTATTGAGATGAAAAATATTTCTTGCAATTGAATAAATAACTAGTGAAAATAGTCCGAATATCAGTACTACCGAAGCAGAAATCACTATTCTTGGATGAATTTGTAATACTGAAGTTATGGTATGTAGTAACAGTAAATATAATGGAAATTGATTTGACGCGGATGTCCAATGGTTATCAAAGTTTACTAGACTGGGCAAATAGTAGTTAATTACATCATAGCCGATGGGATATGGCAATGCCAAAATTTCTGTTATTGATCTTAATGAAATCGCAATTGAAAAGACAATGAGTGGGTATTTGACAGCTGTGATAGTACTTTTATAAGATTTCAATATCGAAACTTTGTGCATTAATTTATTTTGTTCATTTATTTATTTTTTGTCAAGATTTAATATCGCTCTCATCGAATGTTTTCGCAGTTCAGCAAAATAGAAAATGAGCGGCTGAAATGTTATTACAACATTAATAGGTATTATTCAATTTACAAGCAAAAGTAATATTTACTATTTCAGCCTGATACAGATTAAAAAGCAAATTTGAGAAGAAAAACAAGATAAAAACCCAAATAATTTATTGTGGGATAAATGAACATATTTCTAATTGATAGACATACGCAATATCCTCACCCTAAGATATGATCCTACGACTGAAATTAAATCACCTATTCCACAAATAAACATTAACCAGATTGAGAGTAGAAAGGGTGCATTCCCCTCACCTGAGGATATAGAAGTGGAATTAAGGAGTAATATAAGGAAGAACATAACCGGTCTAAATCCGAAAAAAATTTCACTTGCGTTGAGCACCGGTATTGATTCTAATCTGATGCTTTCATTGATAAGAGATGAATATCCTAAACTAGATATCAAATGTATCTCTGTGAGTTTTGATGAAACAAGTGAGGCGAATTATACAAAAAAAATAGCTGAATCAATGGGCACAGATTTTTATAATGTTACTGTTGATAACCCTCTTAAGGATTTACCATTATTAATAAGTATTATACAAGAACCTAGATGGAATTTATATCAGTATTATTTTATAGAGAAATCTAGACAGTTCTCAAATGTTCTCTTTACTGGAGATGGTGGCGACGAACTATTTGGTGGCTATACTTTTAGATATAATAAATTTCTGAGTTTGTTGAATCATAATTACGATTGGAAACAACGCGTCCGTTCTTATCTAGATTGTCATGAACGGGATTGGATACCAGATCAGGAAAAACTTTTTGGAGAAACCGTCAGGTTCGATTGGTATTCTGTTTACTCGTTATTGAGAAAGTATTTCGATAATAAACTAAACCCACTAGATCAGGTCTTTTTGGCAGATTACCACGGTAAGTTGATTTATGATTTCATTCCAACTAATGACAAGTTTTTCAACCATTTTGGACTAACGGGATTATCTCCCCTATTAGATAGTAAAATTATTGATATGGCTTTTAAGATTCCAGCTAGTGCAAAATTTAATGACAAAACAAATGTCGGAAAAATTCCTCTACGGAAGATTCTCTCTACTTTAAAAGGTAGTAACGTTTCTGATACAAAGATCGGATTTGGAATGGATCTGAAAAATCTATGGTCAACTAACGCGAAGGAAATTGTTATTGCTACTCTTTCTAATGCAAGTATATTTCGTGATAAAATAATCAGCGGCGATTTTTACAATCATATGATAAAGATTATTGAGGATACGCAAAATGTAAGATACATTAGTAAAATGTTGCAGTTGCTAAGTCTTGAAATTTGGTATAAAATGTTCATTACATTTGAATGGAGCTCAAGACATTCATTATGAAAGGTCAACGTCAATAATGCTCTTTTTGAGATCAACATAAGCATACCAACACTCATTTGTGAATTTGGTAAAGTTCAAACTGATTTATAGGCGTCGATAATGTTTTTTTCATATTTTTCCCAAGTTAGATAATTTCTAGCATAGTTGAAAATATCAACTCTTTTCTTGTATAATTCCTCCATGTTTGTTTTGAAATACTGTAATTTTAGTGCTAAATCTTCATAGTTTTCAAATGTTAAACAATTACCTTCCAAAGTGTGAGTCACGGATGTTAAGTCTGATGTTAACATTACAAACAATCCAGCGTGAGCATACTCATATGCCTTATTTGGGTTCAAAAAAGAATGAGACCAGTGTTTCTTCCAAGGTATCATTCCTATTGAATTTTGTCTCATTTCGAAGAACATCTTATCTCTTGGAATAAATCCCGTTGCCTTGAAATTTTGAGATGACTCTGGTTCCCATCCTATAATTGTCAAATTTCCAATATCTCGAATCATGAAAAGATTTGTCAGACCCGAGATGTCTCTATTGATAACTTGTTTACGCTTGCTGTCACCTCCTGCATAAACGCATGACAATTTCTCATGAAATTCAGGTTTATTAAATTCGCTTGTTTCAGCTTCTGATGGAAAGTTAGGTACCACAAATATGTGCCCTCCGAGGCTCAATTTCCTTAAATCTTGTGCAATCTGTTCCGAGACTGTTATTGTAGGCACAGAAGAAACCAACTCTCTCTCCCATTTTGTCCAATTGGAAATGCTCCGTCTCGAGATAAAACTCAATTTCATGTCACTAATTAATCTGCCAATCCCAGAACGACGCCGAGTATGGCCTTGGAGCTTTAAATTTTCGGCATTGACTAATGAAAGCATTCGAAAATATTCATGATCGTCAAAAACTACAGGTAACCCAAGATCAAAGGATATCTTTGCCGATCCAATATTGTGTGAATGTACTATATCTGGCCTAACCTGATTTACCAATCGAGTTATTTGTTTCTTAACGCGATCGTAAAAGTATGGGACCCCTATCATAGCTCCGGCAGTCCACTCTATAGGATAGGTTCTTGAAAATGCAGCAGAATGACCGTTGGTGTTAAATCTGCCACCAAAAAATATCTCAAACCCGTTTTTCTTTCCAGTGAGTGCAGCTTTTTCAACCCTCCAATCAGGAAGTCCATCGTCTGATAGGTGAAGTACTTTCATTCTAGCATCCCGTAATCAGCAATCAATGTCATTAGCAAAATTTAGACACATTTTGAAGTAGCATTTCAGTTATTAGAATTTTCTGAAAAATTAATGAATTATGAAGATGAGTTAGGATTTGACCGTTTTTGACAATATTACACTTTTAAAAGAGACAGTTATTACTGCAAATTAAATGAGTAATTTCACCTTCGAATTAGGAGGATTAGTAGTTTTATGAAAATTCTCATAACTGGTGCCGCAGGTTTCCTGGGAAGTCACTTGTCTGAAAAGTATGTTCTCGATAAACATCTGGTATACGGAGTGGATAACTTGATGAATGGAAACCTCAACAATGTCCGTACTCTTTTGCACAAAAAGAATTTTAAATTTATTCGTGGAGACATCGCCCTAAACGAAGTATATTCTAAACTACCAAATGATTTTGATGCCATTTTTCATTTAGCAGCTCAAATCCATGTTGATAGGTCAATCGTCAATCCCGAAGAGACTTTTAAAATTAATCTCGGTGGAACCCTGAAAATTCTGGAATTTGCCAGAATGAATGATATTGACAAGATATTATTTTCGTCAACAAGCGAGGTCTATGGATCTGCAGAATATGCTCCAATGGATGAGTCACACCCATTGTCTGCAAAACACCCATATGGTGTAAGTAAGATTGCTGCTGACAGATTATGTTATACCTACAATGAAACTTATGATCTAGGTGTAGACATTATTCGATGTTTCAATTTTTTTGGGCCCAGGCAAAAAGATACAGGCTACGGAGGCGTGATTGCAATTTTCATAAATAGGGTATTACAAAACAAGCCCCCTATTATTTATGGTGACGGGAAGCAGTCCAGGGACTATATGTTTGTGAAGGATGCCGTGTATGCTTATGATACTGTACTCAGGTCCAAAGGAAATCCAGGTAAAAATGGGATAAACTTTGGTAGCGGTAAAGAAATATCCATAAAAGAAATTGCAGACATGGTTATCAAACATGGTACAAAAGACAGTAACTTGCGACCGATTCACGTGGATCCCAGACCAGTTGAAGTACAAAGGCTAATTGCGGACATTTCAAAAGCAAAGAAACTATTACAATTCAAACCAAAGATACAATTTGAAAAAGGCCTTGCCTTACTAATTGATTGGTATAGAAACTACAAATCAGAGTTATGGCTGTATTAGCAACTTTTCCAAATGACTATTAAAAAAGTACTTGTCACTGGAAGTAATGGATTTGTTGGAAGACTTGCATGTAAGCGTTTAAAAGAACTTGGATCTAAATTGTTACTACTACTAAAAATCGAAAACTTATCGATGTAACCAATGTCCATAGAGAAAATCTGTCAGGATTATTCACAACACTTTGGAATAAATATAGTGGCTTTGCGTCCATTCTATGTATATGGTTCTAATGCTAGAGATCGTTCCCTTATCCCTACTATCATCAGTCAAATCAAAAAAGATGGGTAGCGTTAGACTTTCGGGGAAAAAGGTTAAGCGGGATTTCTTTTTGTTACTGATTTCCGAGATCTAATAGAGAAGATTTTACAAGACTTCCCAAAGGGATATAATCTTTATAACGTAGGTTACGGAATGACTTATAGCCTGAACCAAGTTGCAGACAATCTTGCAAGATTACTTGGCAAGAAAATAAAAATTCAATTTTCAAATCGACCATTCCGGATATTTCAGAAATAAGAGCCGATATCACAAAAGTTTCAAAGGCATTTAATTGGAGGCAATTATTGACATCAGAAAAGGATTGCGGTTAATTGTTAAAGATTCATGAGTTTTGTAATTTTATCAAGAATCAGCTAACAGAATATTTGTTAGAGCGTTATGTAATAGATTATTAGACGATAGGATATTCAATAGAACATGCGCATTTTGCACATACTTGATGCAGCCGGTGTTGCGTGCATTTACTCAAAATATCAACAGATGCAGGGACATGACGCCAAGGTTATCTGGAACAAGGATGTTGCAGACAAGTATGGAATTTATGATTTCTATAAAGATTATCTAATCAATGTAACATATGGGAAATTTACTGAAACATGCATCCAAGAAGGAGAAACTGCCGATGTGATTCACGTGCATGGCTACATAGACATACTATTAGCGCTTCGCAAGAAATTCCATCGACAAAAGAAGATCATTTTGCACTATCATGGAACTGACATTCGTGGATTAAAAAAACAAGAGCTACCTCACCGATCACTACTGTCAGATACAATGATTAAACTCAAGATGTTTTATAGGAAAAAAATTGGTCATGCAAGAGCTCAGAAATTAGCTGACGCAGTATGTGTCTCTACACCTGATTTATTACCATTGGTTAGGAGTGGCATCCATATTCCAATTCCTATAGACATAGAACACTTTAGTCCAAAGAATAATTCAAAGGGGGAATTGAAAGATGCATTTACCATAAATTCAGAGGTAACAAACGTACAGTGGGCCCTGGACCTTTGTAAGAAGAACCAGATTAATCTCAATATAGAGGTAATTGACAGGACGAAGAATCCAATATTGTATGCTGACATTCCTGATTTTATAAGAGGATACGGGACATACGTTGATATTAGATATGTCAACGATATTGTTTTAGAGAATTTAAGTAGCACAGCACTGCAATCCCTAGCATGTGGGCTAAGTGTATTGGATTATAAATTACAATTTCGTCGGGGCCTGCCCAGCGAACATGATGCAGTAAATGTAGCTTCTCAATTGTCCAAAATTTACAGTGATTTGGGCATCCTGAAACTCTAAATTGGATCAAGATAACCAATGCGCAATTTAATTCCCATATAAAAATAATTGCCATTTAACCTAGGTTTGTACTTTAGAGAAACTGCACTGTCTAGAGTCATTGATGATTATTATTCCTCTTCGGAGATAACAACCAGCATTGTTGCCATGCTAAAAGGTTTTTGAATTTCATCAGATGGTTGGGCAGAAAAGTCCTAAATTCTAATATTTTTATATTTGCTTCTTTACAAAATATCTCAAAATCCTTTACAGACCAGAAGTGTAAATGTGTAAAGGATTGCCGTGGAACATACCCTCTTAACATCTGAATCCGCCATTTAATATACGCACTATTGGGGATAGTTACTATGACTCCTTTTGTTGCATGGTCGATTGCGTCATTCAAAATCCTTTGTGGATATGCCGTATGTTCAATTACCTCTAACAACAGTATGTACTCATAAAAGGTATCATCAGAAAGGCCCAGACCATTTGTAATATCTCGGATTTCTGTTGCTATTCCAAGCTGCCTTGCTTTTTCACATGCTGTTGCTGAAATATCCAGTCCAGTAACTTTAACATTTTTATTCTTAATCAAATAATTTGAAACTGTTCCGTCCCCTACTCCAACGTCTAGTACTGTTGCACCGGGTTCAATCCAGTCTTCCACTAGTCTAGCTCTTGATAAATTACCCGTGTTAACAGCGGAGTGATATTTTTCATAATCTTCAAAGACCTCTGGAAATTCCATATTACTTTGAGTTAGTGCCTTCCATGACTCACGTAATATACCCAACCCAAGTGATACTCCAAAGCGAGGAGCGTAGCGTGAGCCCACCATATTGGTTGTGTGGAAGGGCTATTTGACTTAATTGATAATAATTCATGTGTAGAAATGATTAAGAAATAAAATTAGTTCTAAAAAGGTAATTAAAAGCATAAACTGTATGCAAGTATAAGATGAATATAGCAATGTATATTTTAATTTTATAAACTCATCAAGTTCACTGTGTAGTTTGTCAGACTCAAATATTGAGTAGGTCTTATTTATTGTTAGTAAAATTT
>Ga0193741_1000449_pt1 | contig 12127 bp, 8 predicted proteins | sample L2s2metaG_FD_143059 | JGI IMG/M metagenome (GOLD analysis project Ga0193741, IMG submission 143059) | Soil microbial communities from a riparian zone of the East river system, Colorado, United States - L2s2 | ecosystem: Environmental > Terrestrial > Soil > Riparian zone | place: USA: East River...
ACCGGCTCGACTTCCTGCCGCAAGCGCGCCAGCGATCGCTGGCGGACCGTGCGCAGCACTTCGACATCGCACCACTCGCGCCCGCGGCCACCCGGACGGAACTCACCGTCGACCACGCGGCCACTCGCCAGGAGACGCTGCAGGGCGGCATCGATGACCGCCACGCCGAGGCCCAATCGCGCGCCAATGTCCTTGTTCGTGAATGGCCCATGCGTGCGGCCGAAGCGCCGCACGAGATCGACGACCGGATCGGCAACCGGCTCGAGCAGCGTGACCGGCAGCCCCGGCGGCAGCGGCACACCGATCGCGTCGCGATACCGCGCGGCATCCTCGACGGCGACGATCCGCTCCTCGCCAACGAGCCTGACGATCAGGGCCCGTCGCGTCTTGACGAGCTCGTCGATCGCCGGTGCCGCGATTCCGGATTCGCAGCGCAATTCGATCTCGAGGCGCGACAGATCGCCCAGCCGCAGCAGCAGATCGTGGACCGCATCCGTCGATCGTGCATGGAAACGCGGCGGCAGGTACTGCAGCTCCTGCTCCAGCGTGTCGAGGACCGATTCGTCGAGCAGATCGCGCAGCTCGGTGTCGCCAATCAGATCGCGCAGCTGCGATTGATCGACCGAGAGCGCCTGAGCTCGCCGCTCCGCAAGCGGAGCATCACCGTCGTAGATGTAGTTGGCGACGTAGCCGAACAGCAACGACGCCGAGAACGGCGACGGCTTCTGTGACTCGACGGTGACGACGCGCAGCGAGCGGCTTCGAACGCGTCGACAGACGTCCGTGAGCGCCGGCAGATCAAAAATATCGCGCAGGCACTCGCGATAGGTCTCGAGAATGATCGGGAAGGAACCGAATCGCGCCGCTACCGCGAGCAGATCCGAGGCGCGCTTGCGCAACTGCCACAGCGGCGCGCGCGCGCCAGGACGCCGGCGGGGAAGCAGCAGCGCCCGGCCCGCCGCTTCGCGAAAGCGCGCGGAGAACATCGCCGTCGATCCGAGCTGCCGGACCACGAGCCGCTCGACCTCATCGGGATCCGGCAGCAGCAACGACGTGTCCGGAAGACGCTCGCCATCCGGATACCTGATCACAAACCCATCGTCCGACCACATCACCTCGACGTCGACGCCCGCTACATCGCGGATGCGCGCGGTGGCCGCCATCGCCCAGGGCGCGTGCACGCGGCTGCCGAGCGGCGACAACACCGCGACCCGCCAGTCGCCGAGATCGTCGCGCGAGCGTTCGATCACGATCGTGCGATCGTCTGGCACCGCGCCGGCCGCGGCGTGTTGTTCCTCGAGATAGGCGATCAGATTGACGGCCGCCTTCGCATCGAGACCGTGGTCCTGCTCGAGCGTTTTCACCGCTGCCGCAGGTTCCTCCTTGCGCAGCTCGCGAACCAGCTTGCCGATCGCCATGCCGAGCTCGACGGGCCGGCCCGGACCCTCGCCCTTCCAGAACGGCATCTTGCCCGGCTCGCCGGGCGCGGGTGTCACCATCACGCGATCGTGCGTGATCTGATCGATGCGCCAGGTCGAGGCGCCGAGCAGGAACGTCTCACCGGCGCGCGCCTCGAACACCATCTCCTCGTCGAGCTCGCCGACGCGCGCCTTGTCCTTGTCGGCTCCGGTGAGGAAGACGCCGAACAACCCGCGATCCGGAATCGTGCCGGCGTTGGCGATCGCGACGCGCTTGGCGCCCTGCCGCGCCATCACCATGCCGTTGACGCGGTCCCACGTCACGCGCGGCCGCAGCTCCGCGAATTCATCCGAGGGATAGCGGCCCGACAGCATGTCGAGCACGCCGTCGAAGATCGATCGCGAGAGCTCCGCGAACGGCGCCGCCGATCGCACCGTGCGATACAGATCGTCAACCGACCAGCGTTCCATCGACGTCATCGCGACCAGCTGCTGCGCGAGCACGTCGAGCGGATTGCGGGGATAGCGCGACGATTCGACCTTGCCCTGCCGCATCGCCGCGGTGACGGCGGCGCACGCGACCAGGTCGCCGCGAAACTTCGGGAAGATGATGCCTTCGCTGACCTGGCCGACGCTGTGTCCCGCCCGGCCGATGCGCTGCAACCCGCTGGCCACCGACGGCGGCGCTTCGATCTGAATCACCAGGTCGATCGCGCCCATGTCGATGCCGAGCTCGAGCGACGAGGTCGCGACCAGCGCGCGCAAGTGTCCGGCCTTCAGGAGATCTTCGATCTCGGTGCGCTGCGCGCGCGCCAGCGATCCATGATGCGCGCGCACCAGCGGCTCGCCGGCGATTTCGTTGAGGGCGCCGGCCAGGCGTTCGGCCAGGCGCCGGCTGTTGACGAACAACAACGTCGATCGATGCGCGCGGATCAGCTCGACGAGCCGCGGATGGATCGAGCTCCAGATCGATTGCGCCACCGGGCCCTGCGAGGCCGGCCCGCTCGGCTGCTCGACGGGTTTCCCCATCGCCGCCATGTCCTCGACCGGCGTCTGCACGCTGATCGCCAGCTGTTTCGGCGCGCTGGCATCGACGATGGTGACGTCGCGATACTTAACGGTGCGCTCATCCTCGAACTCCGAGTGCACCGAAGCGGAGAAATCTGGCTTCGGTGCACGAGTCTTGAGCGAGCGATTCGACTTCCGAGAAGTCGAACCGCGAGTCGAAAGGTTCGTGGTTGCGTTTTTGGCACCGCCGAGGAATTTCGCGACCTCTTCGAGCGGTCGCTGCGTCGCCGACAGTCCAATCCGTTGCAGCGGCTTGTCGACAATGCGTTCCAACCGCTCCAGCGACAGCGCGAGATGGGCGCCGCGCTTGGTCGAGACCATCGCGTGAATCTCGTCGATGATCACCGTCTCCACCGACTTCAAGCTTTCGTGCGCGTTCGACGTCAGCAGCAGGAACAGGGATTCCGGCGTCGTGATCAGGATGTCGCCGGGCGCGCGCTGGAACTTCGCGCGCTCCGACGCCGGCGTGTCGCCGGTCCGGACCGAGATGACGGGCGCGTGGAAGGGGACCCCTTTGGCGGCGGCGATGTTCGAAATGCCCGCCAGCGGCGCGCGCAGGTTGCGCTCGACGTCGACGGCCAGCGCCTTGAGCGGCGAGATATAGAGCACGCGGCAGCGCGCGGCAACCGGCGGCGGCGGTTCGAACATCAGGCGGTTGAGCGACCACAGGAACGCCGTCAGCGTCTTGCCGCTGCCCGTCGGCGCGAGGATGAGCGTCGATTCCCCGCGCGCGATCGGCGGCCAGCCGCGCTTCTGCGGCGCCGTCTCATCCGCAAAAACTGCTCGAAACCAGTCCGTTACCGCCGGATGAAACGCCCCCACAGACATATCTAATTACAAATCTGACGCACTTGCTGCACCTGATCCATCCGATCGCCTTGATGCACCTGCTATAATCCTTGGATTCATGGGTGATGCTGGAGAAGGACTGATCGACGCTGAAGCGCGCTTGCAAGAGCGCATGGACGAACTCGAGGAAGCTCGCAAGGTCGCGAAAGATCGCGGCCCGAAGGTCGACCCCGAGCACGTGAGAGCGGTGGAATCGCTCCGCCTCGCGAAAGCCGAATTGCAACGCCAGTTGGAAACAACGACGCATCCAATTCGCAAGGATCAAATCGGCCAGGCGGTCGCGGAGATCGATCGACGCATGGCTGAAATGAATAAGAAGAAGTAGCTAGTGGCTCGTAGCTAGAAGCTAGGAAAGAGCGGCTCTCAGGGCGTTCGCGAGGGCGAGCGCGCTGTCGGGCCGTTTTTCTTTTTCATACGAGATGGCCTGGCGAATCACGAAGGCAATCTCGGATTTGAGGCCGCTCAAGTCCACCTTCCCCTCGACCTGCTGCATGCCAATCTCGAACAGCGACGTGCCCACGTAGGGTTTCCGCGCGGTCAGCATCTCGTAGGCCATCACGCCAAGACTGAAGACGTCGGCGCGCGCGTCCACCGCTTCGCCACGCAACTGCTCCGGCGACATGTAGGCCGGCGTCCCCACGACCGTTCCCACCACCGACATCGTCCCGCCATCGCCCGTGCCGGCGTTGGTGAGCTTGGCGACGCCGAAGTCCACGACCTTCGGGCCCGTGCCGCTTTCCGGCAACAGGATGTTTTCCGGTTTGAGATCGCGATGGTAGATGCCCGCCTTGTGTGCGATGTCGACGCCGCCGCAAATCCCCGTCATCAGCGCCGCCATCCGTGCCGGCTCGAGGCGCTTCTCGCGCTTGAGGAAGTGGCGGAGATCTTCGCCGGGCACGAACTCCATCACGAGGAAGGCCGCGCCGTCGGCGAGGTTACCGTAGTCGTAGACGGTGACGATCGACGGATGCTGCAGCCGCGCGACGATCTTCGACTCGCGGTTGAAGCGGGCGCGTGAATCCGGATCGGAAATCAGATCGGCGCGCACCACCTTGATCGCGACCGGCCGCTCGAGGCGCACGTCCCACGCGCGGAACACCGCGCCCATGCCGCCCTGCCCGATGATCGCGTCGACCCGATACTTGCCGTCGACGACAGCGCCGACGGTGACCGACGACCCGCCGCTGCCGCCGGTGACGATGGTCGGTGTGAAGGTTTGCGTCACCCCGGCGCCGGAGGCGCCGGAAGAAAGAGTAGCGCCGGCCTGCTTGCGCAGCCGCGACAGGTCGAGCGCCACGCCCATCTGCACCGCGATGCCGCGCAGCAGCTCGCGATCTTCCGGCGTGTACGGTTCTTCCGATCGCTTCCGTCCGAGCGCGATCAAGCCGACGAACGGGCGCGGATCGCTGCCGCCGGCGAAGATCGGCACGAGCAGCGCCGCATTGATCGCCGCCAGCCATTCGCGATCCGCGGGCGGCACCCGCGCCACCGGCGACTGTTCATCGTCCAGGAACACTTCGAGCGGCTTGTCGGACCAGCGGAGCAGCGTGATCACGCCGCTGTCGCCGGGAAGCGGTTTCGCATCGGCGCGCAACATCGCGACCGGCTCGAAAGCAGCCGCCGGATTCGACCCGTGCGGCGACCCTGATGCGAGCACCGCCAGTGTCTCGGGATGCAGCGCCGAATCGATCTGGGTCAGGACCATCTTCACCAGGTCGCGCGGGTCCGCTTCATACGGCACGCGGCCGGCCAGCGAGACCAGGATCTCGCGCGCGTCGTACTCGTTGCGGAAGAACTGGTGATCGAGCCACCGCTGCGCGCTCTCGCGATACTTGATACCGAGGCCGAGCATCGCGAGGAAGAAAAGATAGAAGAGCGGCCGCCCCGAGACGATCATCGACAGGGACTGATCGCGCTGTTGCACGAGCGACGCGACGAGCGCGATCACCGGCAGGACGACCAGTGCCGCGAGCGTACGGCGCGCGAACGCGTATTGCAGGCCGCGCCGCAGCACCGTGCGCGGGCTGAAGACGTGACGGACCGCGACGGCATACGGCAAGCCGAATGCGGGTAGCACGACGATCGCCTGCAACACTCCCTCGATGAGCCACGGCAGTTCGATGTCGTAGCCGAGCGCGCCGAGGGCCAGCGGGATGCCGGTCTTCAGGGCATATGCGAACACCGCCGGGACACCGGTGAAGACGACGATCTGGACGCGACGCCGCTCGTCCGAATCGAGGCTGACGCGATAGCGCGAGATGCCTTCGACGACGATCAGGACGTTCACCGCGAGCGGAATCGCGAACGCCGCCCCGAACGTCCAGCCGTGTGTCGAGATCCACGACAGCGCCGGCAGCGTCGCATCGGATCCGAGCAGGAACACGGCGGTGACCGATCCGATGACGAACATCGGGATCGACGCGGCAATCACCGCCGGCACGATCCACTTGTGGCGATCGAGGGTCTCCGCGCGATGCGGGAAATACAGAACGGCGAACCCGATGATCGGGAACGACAGCGCCGTGATCAGCCAGTTGAAGACCAGAATCACCGGGCCGACGATCGGCACGACGGCGTGCGACCCCAGCAGCGGGCCACTGTTGGCCGTCGCCGTGGCGAGCATCGCGAGCGTCGTCAGCGTCGCGGTCGTGCCGCGCGCGCCGAGTAATACGAGGACGAGCGCGCCGGCAATGAACGCCGTCATCTGCGACAAGGGCGCCAGATGTTGGCGAAACCACGCGCCCCACGGCGAATCGTCCATCGCCCAGATCGCCGGTTGTTCGACGATGACGCCGCGCGTCACGCCGCCTGCCCCGAGCGGAGTCGAGGGGTCGGCGCCCATGACATCGAGGTTCAGCGCTTCGCCGGGTGCAATCTTCTGCAGCTCGCGCCATACCAGCAGCACGTCGGTGGCGTCCTGCGGGAGACCTGAATCCAGACCAATGCGCGGCGTCGGCCGCGTGATGCCGCGGATGCGCTCGCCCTCACGTATGCCCGCGCGATCGGCGGGGCCGCCTGGCGACACGCGCGTGACCGTCACGGGCGTGCCGGCGACGTCGCGGACGTCGGGGGGGCGGATCACCGCAACCGGACGCGGCGCGGCCAGCGTGCCCATCACGGCATCGGCGGACAACGCGAGTCCGGCGCCGGCGGGCCACAAATGCGGGCGCAAGACGAACGCCTGGAGTCCAAGCGTGACGAGGGAAATCGCCATGACCGCGCCGACGAGGGCGCGCTCGATCGACAGGCGCATGCGCCGCAATTGTAGTGGGAGTGCATGTGATATCCTTCACAAGCGCCCTGAAATCTGGCGTGTCCGCGTTCGCAGCGCCGCGGTTTCCGCCGCTACGGCCGGACCAGCAATGACATACTTTCGGTAGCAGATCATGGCAGGCTGGGGCGGAATTCTTCTGTTGGCGGTGATCGGAGTCGGCTTCGGCATCGTCTCCGTTGTCCTGTCGCGTTTCCTCGGCCCGCGCAATCCCACGCCCGAAAAACTCGCGGCCTACGAGTGCGGCATGCCGCCCGTCGGCGATGCGCGCGAGCGGCAGTCGATCAAGTTCTATCTGATCGCGATGATCTTCCTGCTGTTCGACATCGAAGTCGCGTTCCTCTATCCGTGGGCGCTGGCGTTTCGTTCTCCCGAGCTGCGATGGGCGGGCTTCTTCCAGATTCTCGTCTTCTTCCTGATCCTCGCCGTGGGCTACATCTACATCTGGCGCAAGGGTGTATTGAACTGGGGCCCCGAGTTCGATCCCGATTACAAGCACGCGCCCAAACCCGGCCCCGCGCTGATCAAGAGATACCGTTATGGGACTCGAAACTGATTACGAAATCCCCGTCCTGACGACGTCCGCTGAGTTCTTTATTCAGTGGGCGCGCCGCTCCGCGATCTGGCCGGTGTCGTTCGGCCTGGCGTGCTGCGCGATCGAGATGATGGCGACGGGCGCCAGCCGCTACGACATGGCGCGCTTCGGCGCCGAAGTGTTCCGCGGCTCGCCGCGGCAATCGGACCTGATGATCATTGCCGGCCGCCTGTCGCGCAAGATGGCGCCGGCCATGCGCCGCGTCTACGACCAGATGCCCGAGCCGAAGTGGGTGATCTCGATGGGCGCCTGCGCGTCGTGCGGCGGCGTGTTCGACAACTACGCCATCGTCCAGGGCGCCGATCAGGTGGTGCCCGTCGACGTGTTCATTCCCGGCTGCCCGCCGCGTCCCGAGGCGTTGATCTACGGCATCGTGCAACTCCAGAAGAAGATTTCCGCCTCGCGGCTCGATCAGACGCCGAAGGCCCGCATCGCATGACCGCCGATCAGATCATTGCCGCGATCGCGCCGGCGGTTCCCGGCGCGACGCTCGTGGCGCTTGCCTCGGCGGACGCGGCGGTGACGCCGACGATTGGCGTGCCGCGCGAGCACCTCGTGGCGACGTGCCAAGCGCTGCAGGCGCCCGGCCTCGAGTTCGTCGCGTTCTCCGACGTGACGGCGGTGGATTTCCATCCCAATCGCACGCCGCGCTTCGATCTCGTCTATCACCTGGTGTCGCCGCATCGCCGCGCGCGCATCCGGTTGAAGGTCGCGATCAACGCGCAGGAGGCGATCGAAACGCTGTCGACGCTCTTTCCCGGCGCCGGCTGGCCCGAGCGCGAGATTTACGATCTGTTCGGCATCGTGTTCGACGGCCACACCGACATGCGCCGGCTGATGATGCCGGAAGACTGGGAAGGCCATCCGCTGCGCAAGGACTACCCGGTGCAGCTGCGCAAGGACGCGCAGACCTACATGCCGCTGCAGGTCACCGAAGAAGAGTTCAAGGCGAACATGGAGCGCGACCGGTTTCAGCGGGGCGCCGCGAAGCCGCGGTAGCGATGGCAAACGACAGGCCTCGTCCCGCCGACCTGTCCGCCGTAGCCTCGGCGAAGGTGGAAGCCTTGGCGAAGGCGGAGGCGCTGGTCGTTCGCACGCTGAAGGAAACGGCGGCCGCGCACGAGCGCATGGCCGCGAACGTGACACCGGTGGTCAACGCCGCCGATGCCATCACGGCCGCGTTGAAAAATGGCGGCACGGTGTTCGTGTTCGGGAACGGTGGCAGCGCCGCCGACGCGCAGCACTTCGCGGCGGAGCTCGTTGGCCGCTACGAGAAGGAACGCAGGGGTTGGCCGGCGGTCGCGTTGACGACCGACACGAGCGCGCTGACGGCGATCGGCAACGATTACGGCTTCGATCGCGTGTTCGCGCGGCAGATCGAGGCGCTCGGCAAGGCCGGCGACATCGCGATCGGCATCAGCACGAGCGGGAAGTCGCCGAACGTGCTGCGCGGACTGGAAGCCGCGAACGATCGCGGGATGATCACGATCGCGTTGACGGGCCGTGGTGGTGACGCCGGGAGGGTCGCGAAGCATCACGTCGCGATCGACGAAGCCCGCACCTCGCGCGTGCAAGAAGTTCATGCAACCGTGTTGCATGTGATTTGTGAGCTTGTTGAGCAGGACCTGTAAGGTCCGCCTAAAGGCGGACCCCCACAGGGGCGACTAGAGATTCTTGTGAGGGTCCGGCTTTAGCCGGACCGAGGATTCGATGGCTGATGTCCGCACCGAAACGATGACCGTCAACATGGGGCCTCAGCACCCCAGCACGCACGGCGTGCTGCGGCTGGTGCTGGAGCTCGATGGCGAGACCGTCGTGTCCGTGTCGCCGACCGTCGGCTTCCTGCATACCGGCATCGAGAAGACCTGCGAGCAGAAGAAGTGGCAGCAGGTGATCCCGCTCGTCGAGCGCATGGATTATCTCGGCGCGCAGTCCAACAGCCTCGCGTTCTGCCTGTCCGTTGAAAAGATGCTCGGCCTCGAGGAGCGGATGCCGAAGCGCGTTGACGCGATCCGCGTCCTGATCGCCGAGCTGCAGCGCATCAGCAGCCACCTGGTCTGGTTCGGCACGCACGCCATGGAGGTCGGCGCCATCACCGGCCTGCTCTATGCGTTGCGCGAGCGCGAACAGATCATGAACCTCAACGAGCTGATGGCCGGGTTCCGCTTTTTCCCGAGCTTCATCCGCGTGGGCGGACTCCGCGAAGACCTGCCGCGCGGCTTCAAGGAAGCGTGCAAGGCCTTCCTGGATCGGTTCCCGAACAAGCTCGATGAGTACGAGACGCTGATCACGAAGAATCCGATCTGGATGGATCGGACACGCGGTGTCGGCGTGATCTCGTACGAAGACTGCTGCAAGTGGGGCCTGTTCGGTCCGATCGCACGCGCCGCCGGCGGCGACTACGACGTGCGCCGCGCCTTCCCGTACATCGGCTACGACACCTACGAGTTCGACGTGATCGGCGCGTCGAACGGCGACGTCTACGATCGCTACCTCACGCGCGTCGCGGAGATGCGTGAGAGCGTCAAGATCTGCAACCAGGCGCTCGAGCGCATCGATCCCGTCGGCCCGTGGGCGGTCAACGACAAGCGCATCGTGCCGCCGCCGAAGGATCAGGTCTACACGGAAATGGAAGCGTTGATTCAGCACTTCCTGATTTACTCGCAGGGTTTCAAGGTGCCCGTCGGTGACGCGTATGTGCCGGTCGAGGGCCCGCGCGGCGAGCATGGCTGCTACGTCGTCTCGGACGGCACCAACCGTCCGTGGCGCGTGCACATGCGCGCGCCCGGTCTGTATGCCTGCCAGGCGCTGCACAAGTTCATCGTCGGAGGCATGATCGCGGACGTGATCGCCGTGATCGGATCGCTCGACGTGGTGATGGGAGACGTCGATCGATGAGCTTTCATCCCACCATGCCGTACGGGACCGACGAGCACCACCGCTCGATGCGGGCAACGCTGCCCGAAGGCCCGGAATTTACCTACACGAGCGAGAGACGCGCGAACTTCGAAGAGTTCGCGTCGCACTACGCCAAGGAACATCGCGTCTCGGCGGTGCTGCACGCGCTCTATCTCGTGCAGGAGCAGCAGGGCTACATCAGCAACAACGCGGTGCGCCACGTGTCGCAGGTGATTGGCTGCACGACGGCCGAAGTCGAGGACGTCGTTTCCTACTACGTGATGTTCCACCGCAACCCGGTCGGCAAGTACGTGTTGCAGGTGTGCACGACGCTGTCGTGCGCCCTCGCCGGCGCCGAGCGCGTCGTCGAAGAGCTGCAGAACAAGCTCGGGATCAAGGTCGGCGAGACCGATCCGAGCGGCATGTTCACCATCCAGCAGATGGAATGCCTCGGCGCGTGCGATCGCGCGCCGGTGATGATGGTGAACAACGATCACTGGCACGAGCATCTCAAGCCGGAGCAGGTGAGCGGCCTCGTCGATCGCATGAAGACGGACGGCGTCAAGGCGCTGAATAAATGTTATTTGTGCGAGCAGCGCATCGGTGAGGGCAACAGCACGACGACGCCCGCGAAAGCGAAGGCGTTGCCGGATTACGAGCCTGTGCTCACGAAGTTCGCCTACACCAGGGGCGGAGCCGAACTCGATCACTACCTCACGAATCAGAACGGCTACGAGGGACTGAAGAAGGCGTTGAAGATGACGCCGGAAGCCGTCATCGAAGACGTCAAGAAATCGGGTCTGCGCGGCCGCGGCGGCGCAGGTTTCCCGACCGGCCTCAAGTGGCAGTTCGTCGACAAGAAGTCGCCGAAGCCAAAATACATCGTCTGCAACGCGGACGAGAGCGAGCCGGGCACGTTCAAGGATCACCTCCTGATGGAGCGCAATCCTCACTTGCTCATCGAGGGATGTCTGATCGGCTGCTACGCAATCGGCTCGAAGGCCGCCTACATCTACATTCGCGGGGAGTTCTATCACCTGTTCCCGACGATGGAGAAGGCGATCGAGGATGCGCGGAAGGCGGGATTCCTCGGCAAGAACATCCAGGGATCCGGCTTCGACTGCGAGGTCTACCTGCATCGCGGCGCCGGCGCGTATGAAGCCGGCGAAGAAACGGCGCTCCTCGAATCGCTCGAAGGCAAGCGCGCCCAGCCGCGATTCAAGCCGCCATTCCCCGCGGTTGAAGGCGCGTGGAAGTGCCCGACCGCCGTCAACAACGTCGAGACGCTCTGCAACGTGCCCCTCGTGATGACGCGCGGCGCCGAGTGGTATGCGTCGCTCGGTCCCGAGAAGAACGGCGGGCCGAAGCTGTTCTGCGTGAGCGGCGCCGTCAAGCGCCCCGGCACGTTCGAAGCGCCGATGAAGGTCACGCTCAAGGAATTGATTTACGACTACGCCGGCGGCCCGCTCGACGGCCACACGATCAAGGCGGTGATCCCCGGCGGATCGTCCGTGCCGATCCTGATGCCGGATCAGATCGACATCCCCGCGAGCTTCGACGATGTGCAGAAGGCGGGTTCGCTCCTCGGATCGGCGGCGATCATGGTGCTCGACGAGACCACCGACATGGTGTGGCTGGCCGAGAACCTGTTGCACTTCTATCGTCACGAGTCGTGCGGCAAGTGCACGCCCTGCCGCGAAGGCACGGACTGGCTGTATCGGCTCCTGCATCGCATGACGCAGGGCAAGGCGACCGAGAAAGACATCCCGCTGCTCCAGAGCGTGGCCAACCAGATCAATGGCAAGTCGCTCTGCGCGTTCGGTGATGCGGCGGCGACGCCGGTCCTGACGACGCTGAAATGGTTCAGGCCGGAGTTCGAGGCCTATGTGAAGGGCAACCCGCCCGCGCCCGCGTCGTATCGCGCGCGCACGCCGGCCTCCGCCGAGGCTTCGGCGGACAAGCCAGTTGGGACCCACTAGCGTCATGTCTTCGCTGATTACCACCCTGACTTCGCCGCCGTACGACGGA
>Ga0193741_1000450_pt1 | contig 12126 bp, 9 predicted proteins | sample L2s2metaG_FD_143059 | JGI IMG/M metagenome (GOLD analysis project Ga0193741, IMG submission 143059) | Soil microbial communities from a riparian zone of the East river system, Colorado, United States - L2s2 | ecosystem: Environmental > Terrestrial > Soil > Riparian zone | place: USA: East River...
GTGGGCGACGGCTATCCCCTCTACCGCCTCGACCATCTCTGGCCTCACTACTGGGTCGCCGCTGAGGGCGACGGCGCCCTCAAGTACAACGGGCGCGACGACGCGGCGGCGGTCGTCAAGGCGGAGAGGGAGCGCGAGTGGGCCCTACGCAGGCTCGGGCTCGACGTCGTCCGCTACGACTGGGAGCTGGCGGCGCATCGCCGCGACGAACTGGCCGCCCGGTTCCGAGCGGTTCTCGCCGCCAACCCGGTCCGGCCCGAACCGATGCAGTGGTGGCCCATTCAGAACCCGTTCGTCGACCAGGACGGCCGCTTCGCTGACGAAGACACCGAATGGAAGGTCTGACGGTCTTTCATTCGACGTGTTCGTCAGTGGGGCTGGCGACGGACAGGCGCCCAACGCGGCGGAGCAAGCGCCCGCCATCTCGGGCCGCGGCAGATACACGTCACTCGCCGGTCTGGCCGTCGGTGAGCTCGCGGATCAGGTCGAGGTGTCCGTTGTGCCGGGCGGTCTCCTCGATCATGTGCACGAGGACCCACCGCAGCGTCGTGTGCTGCCCGTCGCGTCCCGGCGCCGCCGCGAGGTCGTCCAGCTGCATCGAAGCGGCAACCTCCCTGGACCGTTCGCACTGCCGGTCATAGACGTCCAGCAGGCCGTCGAGCGTGTCTCCATCGGCGCGCTCGAAGTCGGCGTCGGGGTTCTCGTCGGTCCACGGCACCGACAGGCCGGTCTCCCCCGCCAGCCGGACCCGGAACCAGCTCTGCTCGACGTAGCCGAGGTGCTTGAGGATGCCCGCGGCCGAGGTCAGCGACGGCACGAACCGCCGCCAGGCGTCGTCGTCCGAGAGGCCCGCCACCTTGCGGTGGACCGTCGTGCGGTGCATGTCAAGGAACTCGGTCAGCATCGAGCGCTCGTCCAGGTCGTACGCAGGATCGCGGCGTTCAGGCACGACGGGCAGGGTCATGGCCCGATCATGGCAGGCAGCGATCAGGGAATGACGGCGGGCCGCTCCGGAGCGGACACGTCGTAGGTCGAGCCCTCCTGGTCGAGCAGCGTCAGCAGCACCTCTGCCTTGCGATCGGCGAGCTCGGGTCCTCCCCACCGAACGATGGCGCCGTCGACAAGCTCGAGGCGGACGTCGGCCTCGCTCTCGGCGCTGACGGCACCGACCAGGTCGCGCACGGTGCTGGGCAACCCGTCGAGGACGGCGGCGCCGGCCGCCCGGGTGGCCTCCGCGTCGGCATCGACCGGAGCATCGAGCACCGGCAGATTCGCCGGCTGCTCCGAGGTCTCGCCGAACAGGAGACCGGTGACGTCGACCAGCCACCACGTGTCGCCGTCCGGGATGGCCGCCGTGGCGACCCGGGGGGTCACGGACACGACGATCGTCCGCGGCCACGAACGGGCGACCGACACCGAGGCCAGCTCCGGAAGGTCGCGCACGCGGGCCGCCATCGCGTCGGTGTCGACGCGGATCAGCGGCTCGCCGACCGGAGCCTCAGCGACCTGCGCCACCCGGCCGGCGAGCTCGCCGTCGGCACCGTCCACCCGGACCTCCTCGAGCGCCGTGACGTCGGACCAGCCGACCAGCCAGACGGCACCGGCGACCGCGGCGACGCCGGTCACCACGGCCAGCACAGCCAGCACCCGCCGCGCCCGACTGCGCCGCCGCCGCGCGGTGAACCGGGATGCTGCCGGGGAGGGTCGGCGGCCCGTGGCGGTGCGCGCGCCGCTCACGCGTGGCGTCCCGCAGGCTCGCGCTCGAGGAGCTCGAGGATCTCGGGCCCGATCAGCGTGACGTCCCCCGCGCCGAAGGTGAACACCACGTCGCCCGGTCGCACGCGGGCGGCGGCCACCGACGGAACCGCGGACCACGACGGCTCGTACGTCACCAGCTCCGGCGGCAGCGGCACCGACGACGCCACCAACGCCCCGGTGACACCGGGCTCGGGATCCTCCCGGGCCGCGTAGACGTCCATGACGATCACCTCGTCGGCGGCGCCGAGAGCCTTCCCGAACTCCGACGCGAAGATGCGAGTGCGGCTGAACAGGTGCGGCTGGAAGACGGCGACCACGCGGCCGTCGCCGGCGAGCGGCCGTGCTGCGGCGAGGACGGCCGCGACCTCCGTCGGGTGATGGGCGTAGTCGTCGTACACCCAGGCCCCGCCCGCATAGCCCTTGAGCTCGAACCTGCGGCGGGTGCCGGAGAACCCGGCCAGGCCGTCACGCAGCTCACTGCCGGCGAACCCGAGGCCCACTCCGGCGGTGAAGGCGGCCGACGCGTTGAGCGCGTTGTGCCGGCCGGGCAGGCGCAGGGTCACCCGGCCCTGGCGGCGGCCGCGGGCCACCAGGTCGAACGACACGCCGGAACCAGCCAGGTCGATCTCGGCCACGCGCATGTCGGCGTCGGCGGACTCGCCGTACGTCTGCACCTCGACACCCCGAACCTGGGCCCGCTCGCCGAGCGCCCGCGCGCCCGGGTCGTCGGCGCACACCACGAGGAAGCCGCTGACGCGGTCGGTGAACGCATCGAACGCCTTCGTGTAGGCCTCGACCGTGCGGTAGTTGTCCAGGTGGTCGGCCTCGACGTTGGTGACGATCGCGATCTCGGGGTCGTAGGCGAGGAAGGAGCCGTCGCTCTCGTCCGCTTCGGCGACGAAGACGTCGCCCGTGCCGTTGTGGGCGTTGGCCCCGGACTCGTTGAGATTGCCGCCGATTGCGAACGACGGGTCGGCGCCGCAGTGCTGCAGTGCCACGGTGAGCATCGAGGTTGTCGTCGTCTTGCCGTGGGTGCCGGCGACCGCGACCGCGCGCCTCCCGGCCATGACCGACGCCAGGGCAGCCGCCCGGGGCAGGACCCGCAACCGGCGCCGGCGTGCCTCGACGACCTCGGGGTTCGACTCGCGGATGGCCGTGGACACCACGACGGTGTCGGCGCCGTCGACGTGGTCGGCCGCGTGGCCGACATGGACGGTGGCGCCGATGGCCCGCAGGCCCACCAGGACACTGGAGTCCTTGGCGTCGCTGCCGGAGACCGGAACGCCGCGGGCGAGCAGGATCCGCGCGATCCCGCTCATGCCGGCGCCGCCGATCCCGACGAAGTGCACCCTGCCCAGCTCGTCGGCCGAGAGCACCCGGTCGGGCGGCGCGACGATCACCACGTACCTCCACTGCTACCTGCACCGGCCGCCGCACGCCGGACCATCGCCGCGAGGCGGTCGTCGGCGTCGCGCCGGCCGAGCGTAGCGGCTGCTTCGCCCATCGCGGCCAGCCGGGACCGGACCGCCATCAGGGAAGGCACATGGTCGCCGACCCATGCGCCTGTCAGGTCGGCGTCGTCGACCATCAGGCCGCCGCCCGCGGCGACCACGGGGGTCGCGTTCAGGCGCTGCTCGCCGTTACCGTGCGGAAGCGGCACGTACACCGCGGGCAGCCCGACCGCCGCCAGCTCGGCGCAGGTGATGGCGCCGGCGCGACACAGCGCCAGGTCGGCGGCGGCGTAGGCGAGCTCCATCCGCTCGAGGTAGGGCACGACGACGTACGGCACGTCTCCGCCGGTCGCGGCCACGGCGTCCTCGTTGCCCCTGCCCACCGCGTGCAGGACCTGAATGCCGGCGGTCGCGAGTGCCGCCGCGGCACCGGACACGGCGGTGTTGATCCGGCGGGCACCCTGGCTGCCGCCGAACACCAGCAGGGTCGGCGGCCCGGGGCGGAGCCCGAAGCTCGCCCGTGCCTCGGCCTGCCGCGCCTGGCGGTCCAGGGTTGCCACCGACCGCCGCAGCGGGATGCCGACATGTTCGGCGTGCGGCAGCCGTATCGCCGGCGACGCGACCGCGACGTGGCGGGTCAGCCGGGCCCCGATCCGGTTGGCCAGCCCGGGCCGGGCGTTGGCCTCGTGGACGACGATCGGCACGCGCAGCCGCCGGGCGGCGAGGTACGCCGGCAGCGCGACGTACCCGCCGAAGCCGACGACGACGTCGGCCCGGTGGGTAAGCAGGACCTCGGCCGTCCGCCCGACGGACTCGCGCAGAAGGACGGGCAGGCGGAGCAGGTCGCCGGAGGGCCGGCGGGGCAGCGGCACCGCCGGGATCAGCGCAAGTTCGTACCCGCGTTCCGGAACCAGGCGGGACTCGAGCCCGCGCGCCGTCCCGAGCGCTGTCACATCGACGGTCGGGTCGTGCCGTCGCAGGGCGTCGGCCGTGGCGAGGGCGGGCTCGACGTGGCCTGCGGTACCGCCGCCGGCGAGCACCACGCGCACTAGATGGTCACTCCTCCCCGGTCACGCCGCTCGGCGCGCGCGCGTCGTCGCGCAGCGAGCGCCTCTCGGGCCCCGGGTTCCTCCTTAGCGAAGGACACCAGCATGCCGATCGCGATCAGCATCGGCACGAGTGCGGAGCCTCCGTAGGAGACAAGCGGCAGTGGCACCCCGACGATCGGCAGCACCGCCAGGACGCTACCCATGTTGACCAGGGCCTGAACCAGCAGCCAGGCCGTGATGCCGGTGGCGGCCAACCGGACGAACGGGTCGCGGGTGTTCCACGCGATCCGGATGCCCGCAAAGCCGAGCACGAGGAAGAGGAGCATCACCATCAGCGTGCCCGGCAGGCCCAGCTCCTCGCCGATGATGGCGAGGATGAAGTCGGTATGGGCCTCCGGCAGCCCGCCCCACTTCTCGACGCTGCCGCCGAGCCCGCGCCCCCACCAGCCGCCGCCGCTGAACGCGTAGATCGAGTGCGCCGCCTGGAAGGTCCGGTCGTCGACGTCGGCGAACGGGTCGAGGAACAGCCGCACCCGGTCGAGCCGGTGCTCGGCGGACATCACGAAGTAGGCGCCGATGACCGCAACCGTGCCCACCGCCAGGCTGAACAACCAGGTCGGCACGCCCACGACCCAGAGCATGCTGAGCACGACCGCCATCAGGACGACGGCCGTGCCGAGGTCGCCCTGGCCGACCGTCAGCGCCACCACAGCCGCGGCGACCGGGACGAAGGGCACCAACAAGTGCCGCCACTGCCGCAGCAGCTTGCCCTTGCGGGCGAAGACCGATGCACCCCACAGGACCAGCCCGAGCTTGGCCAGCTCCGATGGCTGGATGCGGAACGGACCGCCGACCTCGATCCAGTTCTGGTTGCCGCTGACCGACATCCCGAGCCCGGGTACGTAGGTGAGCACGAGTAGCGCCACTGAGACCACGAGCAAGGGCAGCCCGAGGCGTCGCAGGACCCGCGATGGCATCCGGGCAGCCACGAAGGCCAGCGGCAGTGCAGCCAGGACCCACGCCACCTGCCGGGCGACGATGTAGTAGGACGAGCCGTGGTGGCGCAGCGAGTACACGCTGGACGCCGAGAACACCATCACCAGCCCGAGCACGAGCAGCAGACCGGCCGAGCCGAGGACGAGGTGATAGGAGGCGAGCGGGCGACGCAGCATCCGCGCGAGCGCGGCCAGCCCCGCGGTGGGCAGCGAGCGCGGCCGGTCGTCAGTGCTGGTGGCCATGACGCCGAACAGCCGCGGCGAAGGCGTCCCCACGCGCGGCGTAGTTGGCGAACATGTCCATGGATGCACACGCCGGCGCAAGTAGCACGGTGCTACCCGGCCGGGCGAGCGTAATCGCTCGGGCCACGACGCGGTCCATGACCTCATTGTCCGGTCCCGCCACCTCGACGACGGGGACATCCGGCGCGTGTCGCGCGAGCGCGTCGGCGAGCAGGGCCCGGTCCGCCCCGATCAGCACGACGCCTCGGAGCCGGCCGACGACGGCCTGGACGAGCGCGTCGAACTCGGCGCCCTTGGCCAGGCCGCCGGCCACCCAGACCACGTCGTCGTAGGTGAGCAACGACGCCTGTGCAGCGTGCGCGTTCGTCGCCTTGGAGTCGTCGACCCAGCTCACGCCACCGAATGTCGCCACCTCGGCGATCCGGTGCGGGTCGGGGCGGAACGCCCGCAGGCCGTCGCGCACTGCGACCGCCGGCACGCCGACCGAACGGGCGAGTGCGGCCGCCGCAAGCGCGTTCGCGACGTTGTGCGGAGCAGCCGGCACGACGTCGGCGACCGACGCCAGCTCGGCAGCGGAGGTCTGCCGCTCCGCGACGAAGGCCCGGTCCACCAGCAGCCCGTCGACGACGCCGAGCATGCCTGCACCCGGCACGCCCAAGGTGAACCCGATCGCCCGGGCGCCTTCCACGACGTCGGCCGCACGAACCAGCCGTTCGGTCTCGGCGTCCTCGACGTTGTAGACGCAGGCGACCTCGACACCGGTGTAGATCCGGCCCTTGTCGGCCGCGTAGTCCTCGAGCGAGCCGTGCCAGTCGAGGTGGTCGGGTGCGACGTTGAGCAGGGCGGCGGAGCGTGCCGCCATCGAGTGCGTCCAGTGCAGCTGATAGCTGGACAGCTCGAGCGCGATGACGTCGTGCGGCTCAGGGTGGAGCACAGCCTCGACGACCGGGTCGCCGACGTTTCCGGCCGCGGCGACCCGCAGGCCGGAGGCTCGCAGCATCTCGGCCAGCATCCGCACCGTCGTGGTCTTGCCGTTCGTACCGGTCACGGCGAGCCAGGGCGCAGGCCGCTCCGCGTCGCGCAACCTCCAGGCGAGCTCGACCTCCCCCCAGACCGGCACCCCGGCCTCCGCTGCGGCGACCAGCAGCGGTGCGGTGGGCCGCCAGCCAGGCGAGGTGACGACGAGACCGGCGCCGCCGGGAAGTTCCCGAGTGGCCCCTGGGCCGAGACGCACCGTGGCGCCGAGGATCTCGAGCACGCTGGCGCGGTCGGTCTCGGCCTCGCCGTCGCGTGCGTCGACGACTGTGACGATGGCCCCGAGGCCGAGCAGTGCGTCGGCGGCGGCGAACCCCGAGACACCGATGCCTGCGACCACCGCGCTCAGTTGCGGCCACGGACTCGTCCGCACCGCGCCGACGAGCCACGGCGGCACGGTCATGCGCCGACCACCCATTCGGCGTAGAACACTCCCAGGCCGAGGGCGACGAACATCCCCGCGATGATCCAGAACCGGATGACGATCGTCACCTCGCCCCAGCCCACGAGCTCGAAGTGGTGCTGCAGCGGGGCCATCCGGAACAACCGCTTCCCGTTCGTGATCTTGAACCAGCCGACCTGCAGCGCCACGGACAGCGTGATCAGCGCGAACAGCCCGCCCAGCACGAGCAACAGCAACTCGGTCCGGCTCAGGATCGCGAGCCCGGCGAGCGCGCCGCCGAGCGCCAGTGACCCGGTGTCGCCCATGAAGATCTTCGCGGGCGAGGCGTTCCACCACAGGAAGCCGAAACAGGCACCCACCAGGGCGGCCGACACCACGGCGAGGTCGAGCGGGTCGCGGATCTCGTAACAGCTCGGCCCCGGTGCCACCAGGCAGCTCTGGTTGAGCTGCCATACGCCGATCAGCGTGTAGGCACCGAAGACCATCACGCACGCGCCGGACGCGAGCCCGTCGAGGCCGTCGGTGAGGTTCACCCCGTTCGACGCACCGGTGATCATGATCAGCGCCCAGATGACGAACAGCACCGGTCCCAGCACCAACGGCGTGTCGCGGAGGACCGACAACGCGTCGGAGGCCGGCGTGTACCCCTGCTCGTCGGGAAAACGCAGGGCGAGGACAGCGAAGACCACCGCGACGAGTGCCTGGGCGGCGATCTTGGCTCCGCTGCGCAGGCCCAGGCTCCGCTGCTTGGAGATCTTGATGAAGTCGTCCGCGAACCCGACCGTCCCGAGCCCGACAATGAGGAACAGAACGAGCAGCCCGGAGACCGAGGGCGGGGACGGCCGCACGAGGTGGGCCATCGCATAGCCGGCCAGCGCCGCCAGGATGATCACCGCTCCACCCATGGTGGGCGTGCCGCGCTTGATGTGGTGGCTCGTGGGGCCGTCGTCGCGGATGAGCTGGCCATAGTTGTGGCGAACCAGCAGGCGGATCGCTGCCGGCGTGCCCAGGATGGACACCACGAGACCGACGACGGCCGCCGTCAGAACCGCGATCACCCGGCCACCTCCTGGACCAACGCGTCGGCGAGCCGCTCCAGGCCCGCCGCCCGCGACGCCTTGACCAACACCACGTCACCGGGCCGCACCTGTCCGCGCAGGAGTTCGAGCGCCGCGGCGATGTCGGGTACCCAGGCTGCCTCGTAGCCCCGCGATCCTTCGTGCGCCGCGCCGACGTGCACCGGACGCGCGCCCTCGCCGACCGCGACCAGCCGGTCGACGTCGAGTCGCAGCGCGAGCCGGCCCAGTGCGTCGTGCTCGGCCGCCGAGGCCTCCCCCAACTCGCGCATCTCCCCCAACACCGCCCAGGTACGGCGGTCGCCGGCGATCGCGACGAGGGCCTTCAGCGCTGCGCGCATCGATTCCGGGTTGGCGTTGTAGGCGTCGTTGACCACGGTGACGCCGTCGGGCCGCTCGACGACCTCCATCCGCCAGTGCGAGAGCAGGTGCGCCTTGGTGAGTGAGGCGGCGACGTCACCGACGTCGAGATCCAGAGCGTGGGCGGCGCCGGCGGCGGCCAGCGCGTTGCCGACCTGGTGTTCGCCGACCAGCCCCAGCCGGACCGGCGCGGTCCCGTCCGGCGCCACCAGGGTGAAGCCGGCCCGTCCGGACCGGTCGAGGACGACGTTCTCGGCCCGGATGTCGGCGTGAACGGACTCGCCCACCATGAGGACCCTGGCCTCGGTCTGCTCGGCCATCCGACGCACGAGCGGGTCGTCCCCGTTGAGCACAGCGGTGCCGCCCGAGGGCAGCGCCTCGACCAGTTCCGCCTTTGAGCGGGCGATCGACTCGCGATCGCCGAACTCGCCCAGGTGAGCCGATCCGACGTTGAGCACAATGCCGATCCGTGGCGGCGCGATCCGGCACAGGTAGGCGATGTGGCCGGCGCCGCGGGCGCCCATCTCAACGACGAGCGTCCGCGTGCCCTCGTCCGCCGTGAGCACGGTCAGCGGCACGCCGACCTCGGTGTTGTACGAACCCGGCGGCGCCACGAGCGGCCCACGGCCCACGAGCACCTGTGCCAGCAGGTCTTTGGTGCTGGTCTTTCCCGACGACCCGGTGACGCCGACGACGCGAACGTCAGCCAGCCGGTCGAGTGCCGCATGGGCGAGCAGGCCCAGGGCGCGCACCGAGTCGCCCACGAGAATCGCAGGGACACCGACCGGGCGCTCGGCCAGGACAGCGACGGCCCCGCCGGTCATGGCGGCAGCGGCGAACTCGTGACCGTCCACGTGCTCACCCCGCACGGCGACGAACAGCCCGCCGGCCGCAATGTGGCGCGAGTCGGCGACCACCGGCCCGGACACCGTCATCGTGTCGTCCGGCACCGCGTCGAGGCGTCCACCGGTCGCCGAGGCGATCTCGCCGAGAGTGAGGGGAATCACCGCGGTGCCTCCTCACGCTCGCGCAGCATCTCCGCGACCACCTGGCGGTCGTCGAACGGGTGCACGACGCCCGCGACCTCCTGTCCCGGCTCGTGTCCCTTGCCCACGACGGCGACCGTGTCGGCGGGTCCGCGTGCCGCGTCGATGGCCGCCCGGATCGCGGCCCTGCGGTCGGCGACCTCGTGGATCTCGGCTCGCTCGGCGGCCGGGACGCTGTACGCGCCGGCCAGGACCGCCGCGCGGATCGCGACCGGGTCCTCCGAGCGCGGGTTGTCGTCGGTGACGACGACGACGTCGGCGTTGCGGGCGGCCGCGGCGCCCATGAGCGGCCTCTTGTGCGGGTCACGGTCACCGCCGGCCCCGACGACGACCACGAGCCGACCCGACGTCGACGGGCGCAGCGCGCGGAGTACGGTCTCGACGGCATCCGGGGTGTGCGCGTAGTCGACGAGTGCCAGCGGCCCGCGGGCCGGCCCCGGAACCCGCTCCATCCGTCCGGGTACGCCGGGGCAGGCGGCGACACCGCGAACGGCGTCATCCGCAGTCACGCCGGCCTCGATCAGCAAGACGACGGCCAGTGCGGCGTTGGCCACGTTGAAGTCCCCCGGAATCGGGGAGGTCATGGCGAGCCGGCGTCCGTCGCGTGCCTCCACAACGACCCGCGTGGACCCACCGGCGGCCGTTCGCGAGACGACCCGCCAATCGGCTTCGTCGCCACGGGTCGACAGTGTCGTCACGGGCACGGTGCTCACGCCTGAGGCCAGCCGCCGCCCGTACTCGTCGTCGACGACCACAACGCCCCGCCGTGACCGGTCAGGCGTGAACAGGCCCGCCTTGGCCGCGAAGTAGGCCTCGAGGTCGATGTGGAGGTCCAGGTGGTCCTGAGACAGGTTGGTGAAAGCGGCGACGTCGAACACGATGCCGTCGACGCGCCCGTAGACGAGCGCGTGGCTGGACACCTCCATGACGCAGGCGGTCACCCCTTGCTCGCGCATAAGGGCGAGCAGCGCGTGGACCTGAGTCGCCTCGGGGGTGGTGCGTTCGCTGGCGACCCGTTCGTCGCCCACCCGCGTCTCCACCGTGCCGATCAGACCCGTGCGGTGACCGGCGGCGCGGAGCCCCGACTCGACCAGGTGCGCCGTCGTCGTCTTGCCGTTCGTCCCGGTGACGCCGAGGACGAGCAGGCCGCGAGCGGGCTCGCCGTACACGCGGGCCGCGACCCGCCCCAGCTCCGCCCGCGGATCGGCGACGACCAGCACCGGCAGGCCCGCGACCACGTCCGCGCCGGCGCCGTCGGTGAAGACGGCCAGCGCACCGGCATCGGCCGCCTGCCCGGCGAAGCTCGCGCCGTGGGTGTGGGACCCGGGCAGCGCGGCGTAGACGTCGCCGGGGCGGACCTGCCGGGAGTCGTGCGTGATCCCGGTGACCGCGATCCCGGCGAGATCGGGCAACGGCTCGATGCCGAGCAGCTCGGCCAGGTCGACGAGTGGGCACGGGATCACGTGTTGCGGGCGCAGCAAGGGTCGGGGAGGCATCGGTCCGAGAGGCTACTCGACCGCCGCGAGGCGCTGTCAGTCGGCGAAGAGCTTCAACGTCGGCGCGGTCGTCCCCGACGGCGCGACGCCCATCTGCGCCAACGTGAAGCCCATTACGTCGGCGAAGACCGGACCGGCCAATGCGCCGCCCGAGTTGCCCCTGTGCGGGTTCAGCAGCGAGACGGCGACGACGTACCGGGGGTCGTCGGCCGGTGCGAAGCCCATGAACGAGGCGTTGTAGCCGCGGTAGCACCCGCAGGCGGGGTCGACACGCTGCGCCGTGCCGGTCTTTCCGGCCACCCGGTAACCATCGACGCCGGAGGCACGCCCGGTGCCGTCCTCGCCCATGACGCCCTCCATCATCATGGTGACCGCCGCGGCGGTCTCCTCGCTGACCACCCGCTGTGGCGTCCCCGGAGTGACCGGGGTCTCCTCGCCGTCCTCGTCGACGGTCGACTCGATCAACCGTGCCGGCAGGCGTACGCCACCATTGGCGATGGTGGCGTAGGCGGAGGCCATCTGGACGGTGCTGACAGCCACCCCCTGGCCGAAGGCGATGGTGTCCCTGGTCAGATCGGACCACTCCTCGGGCAGGCCGCCCGCGCTCTCGCCGGGAAGACCGAGCTGCGGCGTCGAGCCGAGTCCGAACGCGACGAGCCGGTCGCGGAAGGCGGCCTTGTCGATCCGTTCGGCGGCGAGCAGCGTCCCCACGTTGCTGGACTTCGCCAGCACCCCTGCCAGCGTCATCTGCTCCACACCATGGTCGTAGTAATCGCGGATGACCTCGCCGCTGCGGGAGATGTGATCGGGCACCGCCAGGACGGTGGACGGGTCGGCCATGCCCTCCTCGATGACCGCCGCCATCGTCAGCGGCTTGAACACCGACCCGGGTTCGTAGGCGTCCTCGACCGCCCGGTTTCCCTGGTTGCGGTCATCGGACGCGCCGGGATCGTCGGGGTCGACAACCGGGGAGGTCGCCATCGCGACCACCTCGAACGTCTCGGTGTCCATGACCACCACGATGCCGGCGTCGGCGCGCGCACCTGCCACGGCGTCGCCGAGAGCCTGCTCCGCGTACCACTGCACGACCCGGTCGATCGTCAGGCGCACCCCGTCGCCAGCCGTGGCGGCATCCCGGCTGCCGTTGCCCAACGGGATGCAGTGGCCGCCTGCGCTGAGCTGGCAGGTCATCTGACCGTCGATCCCGGCGAGGG
>Ga0193741_1000451_pt1 | contig 12111 bp, 11 predicted proteins | sample L2s2metaG_FD_143059 | JGI IMG/M metagenome (GOLD analysis project Ga0193741, IMG submission 143059) | Soil microbial communities from a riparian zone of the East river system, Colorado, United States - L2s2 | ecosystem: Environmental > Terrestrial > Soil > Riparian zone | place: USA: East River...
CCACCTCAACGTGCCGGATCCCGCAGTGGCGTCGGTCTGGTACGAGAAGAACATTCCCGGTGGGCGGCGGATCACCGAAGCGCCCGACCGCATCATGTACGGCAGCACGCGTTTGATGTTCCTGCGGAACGCGACCGCGAAACCGAGCGCCGGCAGCGCGATCGATCACATCGGCTTCTCCGTGCCCGATCTCGACGCGAAGATGAAGGAGTGGGAGGCGGCGGGCATCAAGGTGACCGCGCCGGTGCGCGACGTGCCGAAGCTGTTCAAGCTGGCGTTCCTCGAGGATCCCTGGGGGACGCGCATCGAGGTCGTGCAGGATCCCGAGCTGCTCGGACTGCACCATGTGCACCTGCGCAATCCGAATCCCGATGAGGCGTATGCCTGGTTGCTCGACAAGTTCGGCGGCAAGCGCCAACAGCTGAAGGGAATGCTCGACGCGGTGCGTTACGACTACGACGGCTTCAGCAGCGTGTGGGTGCTCATCACCAAGGGCGAAGCAGAGCCGAGCATCGGCCACGCGATCGATCACATCGGCTGGCGCTCGGTCGGTCCGCTCGCCGCGACGATCGACAGCCTGCGCGCGAAGAAAGTGGAAGTGACGTCGGAGCCGCGGCCGCTGAATCTGCCCAATGGTCCTTCGATTAACTTCTCGTACGTGGCGGGTCCTGCAGGCGCGCGTATCGAGTTGGTTGAGCGACCGGGTCTGAAGCCCGGCCAGTGATCACTCGCGCTCGAGTCTGACCTTCAGGGCGGCGACCTGCCAGATCACCATCATGATCCATCCGCCTCTGGCGAGCCCGTTCGTGCATTTCAGCCGCACGTGCTCGCCGGGGATCGCATCGATCTCGATGGTGTGTGAGAACAGCGTGTTGAACGCCCGGACCTTGTGACGTCCGGGCGGGATCTCCCGCGACACCGGCCGCCCGTACTTCACCTTCCCCCACAACTCATCGTCGACGTAGAGAAACACCTGGCGATCCTGGAAGTCGCCGTTGCCGTTGCGCAACACCGTCAACGTCGCGCTGTTCCCAAGCCACGCGCGCTCCAACGCCGCGATGTCATCGAGTGTGGTGTCGAGCGCGTCATCCAACTTCGCCAAGGCCTCGTCGGACAAGTCGATCGTGACAACCGGAGACATCGTGCACAGGATAACCGCCCATTGCGCTGAGGTGAAACGATTTCGATGGCGTGGCCGTAGTAGATAGCGTCACCAGCCACCCTGCCAGGCTCGTGAATGGAAGAGGTGTAATGCGTGTTCTTCGTGCGGCGATTGCCGGAATGACGGCGATCGGCGCGTTTGTAAGTCTGACGACCGGTTCTTCGTTTGTCGCGAATCCATCAGCCGCTGCGGCCTCGCCGCGGGCGACGCTCGTGCCCGCGCCGACAATCACGTTGCCGGGCTCCGTCGATTCGAACAGTCCCGTGATGTGGGATCTCGAAGACGGGCAGCGCAAGATGATCGTGCTCACGTCGCACTCCGGCATCCCGTCGCGATCGATCGGCAATGACATCGATCGCCTTGGCGGGACGAGCCAGGTGTCGCTGGATCCGCATCCCGGCTACGGCGTCTGGTTCGAAGCCGTCGTCTCGGACGATGTGGAGACGTGGTACGGCTTCTATCACAACGAATGGCCGGCGTCGCGATGCGGCCGCGAGGATCGCGCGGTGCCGCGCATCGGCGCGGCGAAGTCCACCGACAACGGCCTGACGTGGACGGATCTCGGTCCGGTGATCCAGGCGTACCAGAGCTCGACCGCGTGCGAATCGACGAACCGCTACGTGATCGGCGGCGTCGGCGACGTCAGCGTGATGCTCGATGCGGCGAAGCAGTATCTCTATATTTTCTACAGTCAATATCACAAGGATCCGGAGTCGCAGGGCGTCGCGATCGCGCGCCTGCAGTGGGCCGATCGCGATCGGCCGGGCGGCCGCCTCGAGTTGTGGCGCGCCGGCATCTGGGAACCGGAAGCGGGTCGCCGCACGTTCCTGCCCGGACTGCCGGGCGCGGAGCGGCGGAGGCTCGAGTGGGTCTACCCTGCCGCCACCCCGCTCGTCGCGCCGACACTCGCGTGGCACGACGATGACGACAAGGTCGATGCGTTCTGGGGACCGTCGGTGCACTGGAACTCGGCGATCGAGCAATACGTGATGCTGCTCAACCGCGCGAAGGACGAGAACTACGGGCAGGAAGGCATCTACGTGTCGTACGCGCCGCGGCTCGACGATCCATCGCTGTGGACCGCACCGCAGAAGATCCTCAACGGCGGCCGTTGGTACCCGCAGGTTGTCGGTCTAACCGTTGGTACCGGGACAGACAAGCTCGCCGCCTCGTCGCCGCGATTTTTCATGAGCGGAAAATCGGAGTGGGTGATTAACTTTACGAAATAACGATCGTAGGGGCGAACTTCCGCTCCGCTAAAGCTACGGCGGACCACCGTAGCCTTGGCGAAGGTGGTTAGTTCGCCCGGCGCCGGGCCGCTTCTTCCAACGTAAAAATCTCTTCAACCGACTGGTCGAATAACCTGCCCATCTTTAACGCAAGGGGAAGACTGGGATCGTACTTCTCCGTCTCGATCGCGTTGATCGTCTGGCGTGACACGCTCAGCTGGTCGGCAAGGTCCTGCTGCGACCAGTCGCGCTCGGCGCGCAGGACCTTCAAGCGGTTCTTCACTCGTACCGCCGCTTGGCGCGGAACAGGCCGACGTAAGACACAAGCGGCAGCATCAGCCACACGTGGTGCAGGCTCCAGTCGTCGGGATTGAGCGTGACGGCGAGATCGAGCAGGCCGATCGTCATCAGGAAGACGACGGCGGCGGGGAACGCGAAGCCGAGCGCTTCGAGCTCGATGCGCCGCTGCAATTCGTCCATCTCGCTCACGCCCTTCATCCAGGTCCAGAGGTAGTAGATGAAGAACGGCGTCGGCAGTAGCGCCATCACGACGCGCAGCGGCGTCGACGGGATCGTGAGCTCCAGCAATCCACGCGACAGCAGATACACCGACGCCCATAGCAGTCCGCGAATCAGCAGTCGAGTGCCGTAGATGCGACGGGTCTGTTCGATGGCGCCGCCGACGTCGTCCTTGAGCGCCCGCGCGGCGGCTTCAGCAGCCTTGCGTTTCCGATGGAGTATCGGGATCAACATATTCGTTCAGCTCCTAGGGAGACTGTAAAGCGAACATGTCTTAATGTCAAGTAAACTGGACATAACATCCTTGACGGGGGGACTTGTCTAGGGTAGTATCCGTAATTATGGGTATGTCCAAGACGCCTTCAACCCTTCTGGAAGCTGTTAGATTCTTCAAAAACCCCGAAAACTGCCGGGATTTCATGGTTTCCCGCCGCTGGCCGGATGGGATCACTTGCCCTCAGTGCGGGTCTGAGTCGGTCTATTTCGACTCCTCGCGGAATGGCTGGGAGTGCAAGACGCGCCATCCGAAACGGAAGTTCACCCTCAAGACCGGGACGATTTTTGAGGACTCGGCCCTTGGTCTGGACAAGTGGTTGCCGTGCGTGTGGCTCATCGCCAACGCGAAGAACGGCATCAGCTCGCACGAAATTTCCCGTGCGCTCGGCGTCACCCAAAAGACGGCGTGGTTCATGTTGCAGCGTATTCGTTTGGCCATGCAGGACGAGAACGACGGCGGCAAAATGTCCGGCGATGTGGAGATGGACGAAACCTACATCGGCGGCAAAGCGCGGAACATGCACTACGCGAAGCGCAAGGCGATGATGAGCGCCACGTTTGATAAGCAGGGTAACCCGTCGAAGTTCAATCGCTGGGCCGGTAAACAGCCAGTGCTCGGCATCCTTGAGCGCGGTACCGATGGCACGTCCCGCGTTCGCACGAAGACCGTTCCCGACGTGCGCCAGCATCGTTTGCACCGTGAGATTGTGGAGAACATCGAAGAGGGTTCGACCGTTCATACCGATGATCTGCATTCCTACAAGTCGATGCCCTTGGAATACGAGCATCAGATCATCAACCACGCACACGAGTACGCCCGTGGCAACGTCCACACCAACGGCCTTGAGTCGTACTGGTCGTTGTTGAAGCGCGCCCTTAGTGGCACGTATGTCAGCGTGGAACCGTTTCACCTGTTTCGTTACCTCGATGAGCAAGCGTTTCGTTTCAACAATCGCAAGCTGAATGACGCTCAGCGTTTCGTTCTCGCGCTGGCCGGTATCGTCGGCAAGCGCCTGACCTACACGGAACTAATAGCAGCCGACGCGGGAACGGTCTAACCCGCACGGCTACTCCTCCGGATCGGGGGCGTCGGATTTCTTCCGATAGCCCTTCGGGTTCGGCCCCGGTCGCTGCGAACGCGGAAGCTTCTCGCGCTCGGCCTTATACGCGGCTACGCGCTTATCAACTGTCTCTTTGGAGACGGTCAAAAGGCGGTCAGTGAGATTCCGGAATGCCTGGTATTCCTTTGAGGGTCTAGCCATCAACGAGTCCAATCTGCTTGGACCGACTTTAGGTACGGAACCATACGGTCAGTCTCATTCTTGTTCATGTTGTGCCAGTCCCCCTGAAACACTCCGTCCTTTGAGCCGGGCCATTTCCAGTACCAAGTTTGCCGTAGCGGTTGCTCGGTGGCTTCGTCTACGTAGTCGACCCTTAGCGCGATAAAACAGGCTGGTTGATTCTGCGGGATTATGGCCTCCAGCATGACCACGAACCCTCGCATCTCGTCGTATCCTTCTTCAATCACGCCATTGATAACGGCTGGCTGTAATAGGGTGTGCTCTGTAACTACGAAGCGACCGCCCACATTCGACGCCGGACGCCGTTTCAGATCCTTGATTTCTAGATGCACGTTGAAAGTAAATCTGCTTTCGTCGCCATGAAGCTGCTTAACCTTTTCATCAACCTTAATTGGCTTGATGCCGCAAAACGCGATGTCGAACCGAGGGGCTGTCTCATCGCGCCGTGCTTCAGACGCGCGGAGCTGCGAAGTGAGCTGCTTATGGACTTCGAATGGCGCGACGATCCAGCGAATTGCGATCACGCCTAGCCCTAGACCTGCCGGGATTTGCCAAGCCAAGTCGTTCAAAGCGGCCTCCCATGCGGGATACCGTTTTGCCAACCCCCACGCGACAAACGCGATTGCAAAATTCGCGCTGCTGAAAATGCTCCATCCAGACGTAAGCGCGGACCGGAGGAGTAACCAGTAGTAGGCCCGCCAAGTGGTAACGCGGAGTAGGTCGACGCCCACAAGAGACATTCGGAGGAGCCTAACCGATTTCCTCGGCGCTGGGATCGCCCTCCCCCGTCAAGTATGTTGTGTCCAGTTTACTTGACATAACATACTTGACAGGGGAATCCCAAAAGGGGACCCCGTGAGTAGCCGAAGGTCTGCCCGAAATTATTCAGGCGCTTTGGTGACTTCCCATTCGTGCGTACAGCCCGAGCAATAGACGCTCATGCGAATGTCAAGCGGGTTACCGCGCACGGTGGTAGCGCGTTTATACGCTCCGTCCGCGCCGCATTTCGGGCACTTCGGGGCTGGCGCTCGATACCAGGTCTTCGGCTCTTCCATCTTTTGACCGTAATGAAACGCCTGCAATCTGGCTATGCAATCCGGCACACTTCACGGTGCTTGCCGGTTGAAGTCTCCCGAGCGTTTCAGGCGTACGACTTCTCGCGCTTTGGCGGGAATCGTGACACCGGAATGGCAGTCCACGCAGACGGCGACGATCTGCTGAGAGCGGTTGTAGACGACCTCCATGCGGCCTCCGCAGATCGGGCACGTGGGGGTGTCGGCGTTAGGGTCGATCATCTCACCACCTCTCCAACTGAGAGGCGCAAGACACGATTCAACGGTGCGTGGCGAGGGGCATGCTGTGTCCTTTTTACACGCGTACTGACTCAAAAGCTTTCACAAATCTATCTAGAGCCGAGTTGTGGTGCGCGTGTGCAAATCCGACACCAGCCACGATGTAAACCGATGAGGCGGTGACGTCGATCAGCGCAGGATCGAATTGAACAGCACTCTGAACGTGCCGAACGGCTGGCCGCGCCATTGCGGGCGGAAGCCGAGCAGGATCACGTGGCCCTCGCCGAGTCGCACATCGAGCGCGGCGGCCTTCCCTTGCAGGTACTTCTCGCCAAGCAGGTAGCCCGATCGCAACGGCGATCCCTCATTCGGATACGTCGCGAGCACTGCGCCGTCGAAGCCCGCGGTGGTTTCAAACGCGGGACTGCCGAACACGAAGATGTCGGCATCCTTCGGCATGCCGGCCATCACCGGCTGCGACGGATCGGTCGTGACCCGCATCACCGATCCGCCCGCGAAAAACTTGTCGCGACCGACGCCGTTGAGGACGTTACGCACCGGCAGCTTCAGTTGATCGATTACCGCCGCGGCACTGCCGCTCATCGCGACCAGCGTGCCGCCGCTTCTCACGAACGTATCGAGTACCTTGATGCGCGCGTCGTCCTCCGCTGACGGCGTGGTGGCTGCGGGACGGCCGAATCCGGCCGCCGGAAGCACACCGCGCCGCTCATCGCCGACGACGATCACGTCGAACTTGTCGCGGAGATTTCCGGTGATGTCGGGTGTGTTGATGCTCGCGAACTCGAAGCCGTAACGCTCGAGCACCCACTTCGTCCAGCCGGCGTCCATGCTGTTCGGCGGCTCGAACAACGCGATGCGCCGCGTGCGCAGGGGCGTGCCCGCACTCGCGACGCGCTCGCCGTTGATGGCAAGAGAGCCGGCGAGTTCACCCTGCGCGATGTCGCTCATGCCACTGATCACATACCGATCGCCGGCGCGGCTCACCGTGGCATTCGCCTGCCACGCGGCGTTGAGGGCGCGAAACGCATTCGTCTCTGCCGGATTGATCGACAAATGCGCGCCGGTTCCGGTCAGCGACAACATCGGCGGCACGATCGCCGCGGCCATCGCGCTGGTCTCGAAGCCCGAGCCCGGCACGCTGTCGAACTCCACGGCATCCGACTTCGCCGCGGTGTATGGCGTCGGCTTGATGGCGAGCGGCGCATCGGCGGCCAGCAGCTTCATGTGCACTCGATCCGACGAGGTCAGCGGCTTCGTCGCCGTCACCACGCGCACGCCCATCGTCATCGGCAGCGTCCAGCCCGCGGCATCGTAAGGCTGCTCGGGCGGACCGCCGTCGAACTCCCGGAGATCGGGATAGATCTGCGCATCGAGCACTTCGCGCGCGAGCGCGATGTATTCCTGGTCGGTCGGAATAACCCACGTGCCGCTCGGAAACGTCTCGCCTTCCGCGGTGACCGGTCCAGTCAGCTGCCACACGCGAATGCCGCCAAACGCGAGACGCCGCAACAACTCGACCGCGGTCGGCGTGTCACGCTGCTGCTGCGGAATGAAGTACGCGAACGGGCCTTCCTTGCGATGCTTCTCGATCTGCCACTTGCCCGATCGATAGCGATTGAGCAGCACGTTCTCTTTGTAGCGAGCCGCGTAATCGAGCACCGACAGCGATGCGGTCTCCATGTAGTCGACCGCGTCACGCAGCGTCCACTTCCCCGGCGCCCACGGGCTCGTGTAGAGCGCCTGCGGCCGCAGGTCTTTGTACTCCTGAGGAAACGCATCGATCTTGTATTCACGCGTGTTCGCGAGTCCGGCCAGCGCCGTCTCGGTCCAGAACGAGGCGATGTTCTTGAACATCGGCGTGTAGTCGATGTAGCCGGCGTACCATGCGTCGTAGCCGGTGCCCATGTGCGTCGCGCCGACCTGGCCGCGCTCCTCGAGCCCCTGCGCGATCGCCATGCCGATGGTGTTGACCTCGCGCGACATCAGGAACGGCGCGTGCGTCGCGATCGGCTCCGCGAACGGCGGCAGCCAGATGCGGGTCGGGAACGGCGACGACTGATGCTGCACGTAGATCACCTGCGGCTCCCACTGCCGCCAGGTGTGCTCCATCACGCGCGACTCGATCATGTTGAGCATGTAAGCGTCGCGGTTGTTGTCGTGGCCGACGTATTCCTGGTAGAGGCGCGGCAGCGATTCGTTCGGCGTGCCGATGTTCTTCATGTACCAGTCGGCGACCATCTGGTGGCCGTCGGGATTGATCGTCGGCCACAGCATCAGGATGACGTTGTCGAGAATCTGCGCAATCTGCGGATCGGATGGCTTCGACAGCAGATCGTGCGCGAGCAGCAGCGTGTGCTGCGGACCGGCGACTTCGGTCGAGTGCAGCCCGCCGTCGATGTGCACCAGCGGCTTCCCTTCGCGCGCCAGCGCGAGCGCCTGCGCCTCGCTCAGTCCTTGGGGCCTCGCCAGCCGCCGCGCGATCTCGCGATAGCGATCGATCTTCTTCAGGTTCTCTTTCGACGAGATGAGCGCGTAGTAGTAGGTCCGGCCCTGCGTGGAGGTGCCAGCCTCCATCAGCATCATCTGATCGCTCGCCGCATCGAGCTTCTTGAAGTAGTCGATCGTCTGATCGTAGGTCGCCAGCTTCTGCTCGGCGCCAGGCGCGAAGCCGATCACCGATTCTGGCGTCGGGATCTTCGACGACTGCGCCGCGAGCGTGGCCGTGCTGACTACGAGGATGAGAACTGAAACTGTCTTGTACATCTGAGCCTTCTGTGCCTTCTGTGGCCCTGGGATTAGTCCTTCATGTGAGCCAGATAAATCTGCTCGAGATCTCTGTGGCCCAGTTCGGACGTGCTGAGCGTCTCGACCAGCCGGCCGTGCTTCATGATACCGACAGACGTGCCGGATTCCTTGGCGCGAAACAAATCGTGCGTCGCCATCAGGATGGCGACACCGCGCCCGCTCAAATCCGCGAGCAGCGTCGAAAAATCGTTCGACGCCTTCGGATCGAGCCCCGAGGTGGGCTCGTCGAGCAGCAGCGCCGACGCCCCCTTCGCAATCGTGATCGCGATGCCGACCTTCTGCCGCATGCCCTTCGAATAGGAGCTGACCCGGGCGCGCGCCTGGTCGGCGGTGAGGCCGGCCTGCGCGAGAATCGCGAGCAGATCCTCATCGGAATCCGCGGCCGCCTTCGCCAGCCGGCTGAAGAAGCGCAGGTTCTCGAGGCCGGTGAGGTTGCGATAGAGCGTCACCTGCTCCGGGATGTAGGCGAGGCGCTGCTTCGTCTCGAGCGGATGCTCGACGACGTCCAACCCGCCGATCCGCGCCACACCAGACGTCGGCGCGATGAAATTCAGGAACAGGTTGATCGTCGTCGTCTTCCCCGCGCCGTTCGATCCGAGCAGGCAGAAAATCTCACCGGGCTTGATGGTCAGGTTGATGTGATCGACGGCGAGGGTCGCGCCGAAGGTTTTCGTGAGATCGATCGCTTCGATCACAGCGCGTACCCTCGATAACTCCGGAAACCGATCGCGATCAACACGGCGGCGAAGATGGCCATCGCGATGATCGGCATCGCGACGCGGCGTGCCGTCAGTGTGAATGGTTCCTCGACGAACTCAAACGACGGCGCCGCCGCGAATTCCTCCGGCGTCAGGGTGGCCGCGTCGAGCACGCGCGGCTCGAAATACGCTTTCCATTGCTGCTGAAAGGACGCGGCCTCGGCGCGGAATTGATCGAAGCGATCGGTGCTCGTGCCCGCCACGTCCAGCAACACGCCCTGAGCGATCATCGTCGGCGACAGGACGCTGAGCCACGATGCCAGGCGCCGCTGCTTCTCGAGTTGCGCGTTGAAGGTCGCCTCGACCGCCTGCAGCCGTTCGGCAACCTTCTGATCGCGCTGCGCTTGCAGCATCGCGAACTGGCGCATCCCTTCCCTGCCGACGTTGCCGCTGGTCGGATGATCCTGCAGGAACTGCCCCAGCTGCCGGCTGCCCTGGACCGTCGCATCCTGCGTGGCGGCGCGCGCCTGCACGGCCGCTTCGACGCGCGACGGCATCGGGTAACGAATCGCGATCAGCAGGTTCACGCACGACGGCCCGACGACGGCGAACAGCAGCCAGATGCCGGCGAGGATCAAGGCGTTGGCCGGCGCGCTGAAGCCGCGCGCGTTGACGACCAGCGCGATGCCGTGCCAGATCGCGCCGTAGACCACGATCGCCGCCGCCCACAGCATCGCGCGCGGCCAGAAGTCGGCGCCGGCCGGCGAGAACAGCGCCGCGGTGCCGATGGTAATCAACAGCATCGGGATCAAGAGCTTCAAGACGCGCACGATCATCTTGCCCGCGACCACTTCGCCAAGCGTCACCGGCTGGGCGAGCACCATGCGCAGCGTGCCGCGGTCGCGCTCGGTCGCCGTGAGGTCGAAGCTGACCGCGAAAATCAACAACGGGTACAGAAACAGGACCACGAAGGCGGCGTCGAACTGGCCGCTCGCCACGGCCAGCGGATGCTCGATCTGATCGCCGCTGACGAGCGCATCGAGCGAGCGCGCCGTCACCTTGATGTAGTTCGGATAGACATCGCCCTGCCCGATCGCGAGGGCGCTCAACGGTGCCGGCGGCAGCAACGCGAGATAGCCACGTTCGTTCGCCGCAAAATCTGCGCGCGCGGTCTGATTTGCTCCGTCCCCAATCATCCCTGCAGCAGGTTGAAAATGGGGGACTGACACCGCAAACCTCGCAATTGTCGCGCGTTCGCCTTCTGCGCGAGCAGCACCGAGGCCGCTCGCCACCACCAGCGCGATCGCAAATACTGCGATCACCAGGCGCACGATAGCGCTGGCCTTCAAGACCCGCCACTCGTGTCCCGCCAGAAACCAGATCATCGTTACTCGAGCCTCATCGACGAGACCGACCACGCAGCGGCGATCGAAATGGCCAGCAGCCACACGGCCAGCGCGCTCGCGCTCCACGACGCCTGCGATAGCGCCCAACGCGCGGATGGCACGTCGTAGTCGAACGGCGGCACCTTCTCCCAGAGATCGCGGCCGCGCGTGTAGTCGAAGGTGTTGAAGCGGCCGGAGGATGCGAGCTCGCCGTTGAGTGTCGTCAGCATCGCCGTGCGATATCGCGCCGCGGCGGCGGCAAACTCGCGATCGTGAGCCTCGTCCGTGCCGGCCAGGGCCATCGACAGCGATCGCGCCGCCAGCGTCGGTGCGATCGCGCCGACGCGTTCGAAGCTCCGCGCCTGGCGTTGATAGCGTTGGAAGAGCTCGGTGAAGCGGCGATCGTAGAGCGCGGTCTCGTCGGCTTCCGATTCGAGCAGCGCCACCACGTCGACGTTCGACGGCGCCATGGTGGATGCGAACTCACCATCGAGGAATCGTTCCATCACCTTCTCGACGCGTTGATCCCACGACGGCCACGCATCCTTCTCGTCCTGGATCGAGGCGGCGAATTCGATCGCCGACGGCGAGGGATCGATCCACTTCGCTGCCGCCATCGCGAGCGGCGGCATGATGAACGCGTTCGCGAACCAGATCGCGAGCAGGATGACGAGCGCGGTGCCTTGCGATTTCGATCGCGCCGAAATCGTCAGGCCGAGGCCGACCCAGATCAGCGTGTGAATCAGGTAGACCGCTCCGATTCCGGCCGCGCGCGCCGCGATCGGTGCGTTGGGATCGGCAGGCGCGTTCCAGATCAGGATCACTGCGGCCATGATCGTTGCGGGAACGATCACCGCCGCGAGCGGCAGCATCGCACCCATCGCTTTGCCGGCAAGCAGCGATCGACGGCTGATGCCCATCGCGAGCAGCGGCCGCAGCGTGCCTTGATCGCGCTCGCCCGCGAAGCTCGAGAACGTCAGCGCCACGACGAGCAGCGGCAGCAGCACGAGCGCCGCCGATGCCGGCGTCAACTGTCCGAGACGCCGCGTCGGCGTCGCGTCTTCGATCGGCCGGTGCCGCGCGAGCTGCTGTTTGTGCGCTTCGAGAAACACGAACACGCCAACGAAGGGATCGAGGCCGGGATCGATCGCGGAGAGCGGCTGCACCGGCTTGAACACGAACGCGCCGTAATGCGCGGCGGCGTGCGGGTTCATGTCGCCCTTGTCGAGCCACACGTCCCGTTCGGCTTGTTGCGCGTCGGCGTGCTGCCGCGCGATCTGCGATTGGTTGTGAACGCCGCCGGCGATCGCGGCGATGAGGAGGATGAGCAGGAGGCCGGCCGCCCAGCGGAACCGGCCATCACGCCAGATCTCGGTGGCGTCCTTGACCGCGATGGCCAAAGCCGCCGACACGTTACTGCTTC